>Ga0207657_10008730_pt1 | contig 10255 bp, 9 predicted proteins | sample KBSC33metaG_FD_184316 | JGI IMG/M metagenome (GOLD analysis project Ga0207657, IMG submission 184316) | Corn rhizosphere microbial communities from Kellogg Biological Station, Michigan, USA - KBS C3-3 metaG (SPAdes) (version 2) | ecosystem: Host-associated > Plants > Roots > Rhizosphere > Soil ... | reverse complement strand
TTTCCTTTTGGATCAATTGAATTCTCTTGAAATTTCTTTGTCTGCTGCTGTTCCAAATGCAATTCCGGCTTTGAGTGTTATTGAGATAGATGAAAAATACCAACATTTAGCGTCCTATCTTTTAGGCAATGTATTTATTGCAGAAAATGATGAAGCGCTACAAAACTGTAATGGTCATGTAATACTTGAAAAAAGTGGTAAATATGTAAAAGGAAAATATTCACTTACGGGCGGCAGCGTAGGGTTGTTTGAGGGAAAAAAGATCGGGAGAGCAAAAAACCTGGAGAAATTGATTGAAAAGATTTCGATGCAGCAGGCTAAAGTAAATGATTTGAAAGGTGTTATCAGTCAAAAATCTAATGAGGTAATCGCTTTTAATGAACAACTAAAAGAAAATGCGATTCAGCAAACACAGCAGGCAATCAATGAGTTGATCAATACTAATTATGCCATCCAAAATAAACTTGAAAATACGCAACATCAGCAGTCATTAGCGGCTCATCGGCTTGATGAAATGAACGAACAACTTGAGCAAAACCGCGAAGGCATAAGCGACACCCGAGAGTTACTGCAGAATTTGATGGAGGAAGTGAAACTTCATGATGATAAAATGAAAATAGCCGGAGATGATTTTGTAAAGACTGAGCAGGAATATAATGAGGTGAACAGGCTTTATAATGATAATAATCTGCAACTTGCCCGTCAGCAAAATAAAGTAAATTCACTCAACCAGGAACTTGATTTTAAGGATCGGCAGTTCAAAGATTTAAGTGCGCAAATTGAAAACAGTAATATTCAGTTAAAGGATTCGGGCGCAAACATTGCCTCAACTTCTGCGGAGCTAAAAAATCTGGAAGCATCTGTAAAGGAATTATTGATACGCAAAGATGCTGAAGAGAAAAAATTGAATGAGGCTGATCAGGCTTATTATAATCTGCGAAATGAATTGAATGATAAAGAAAGTGAGCTGCGCCATAAACAAAAATCTAAAGAACAGACGGATCATCTTCTCACTGAAATAAAAGATAAGTTAAACGAGTTGAAACTGCATCTTGCAGGAATGAAAGAAAGGTTGAGTGTAGAATTTAAAGTGGATTTAGATGCCATCCTTGATGAGGAAAGATCTACTGAAACTCCGCTGGAAGAACTCCAGGAGAAAAGTGATCGAATGAAAAAGCGGCTTGAAAATATGGGAGAAATAAATCCAACGGCTATAGAGGCTTTTACAGAAATGAAAAAGCGTTATGATTTTATAAAGGAGCAAAAAGAAGATTTAGTAACAGCCAAAGAATCTTTGATGCAAACTATTCAGGAAGTGGAAACTACTGCCAATCAAAAATTCTTAGACACTTTTAACCAAGTAAGGGATAATTTCCAAAATGTGTTTAAAGCTTTGTTTACTGATGATGATACTGCGGATATGGTTTTGGAAAATCCTGATAATCTTGCTGAAACCGGTATTGATATTGTGGCAAAGCCAAAAGGTAAAAGACCCACAAGCATTACACAATTAAGCGGTGGTGAAAAAACGCTTACAGCGACAGCACTTTTATTCGCCATCTACCTGATAAAACCCGCACCTTTTTGTATTCTCGATGAAGTAGATGCGCCGCTTGATGATGCCAACGTTGGAAAATTCACACAAATGATCCGGAAGTTTAGTAAAGAATCTCAGTTCATTATTGTTACGCATAATAAAATGACAATGGCCTCTGTAGATGTAATATACGGAGTTACAATGCAGGAACCGGGCGTAAGTAAGTTGGTTCCTGTTGACTTCAGAGGCTTGGATCATCAGTTTGTGAATTGATGGAAAACACATGCCCGATTCAAAAAAATCTATTTTCTTTGATAAAATAAAAAAAGAAAATCTGCTTATTTGTTCCTTTACTGTATATGATCGGAAAACATAGCTAAAAGGCAATACCGTACAACTTAGAAAAATTGTACAGCATTGCCTCTTTTGCATTCAACTTACAGAAATACTTATCAATTATTTGAAGGATTAGAACTAGCTGCAGCTGTAGAAACTGTTGTAATTTCAGGAGCCGAAACTGGCGCTTGTGGTGCAGGAGCTGGCGTATCTTTTTCTTTCATTCCCATTTCTATCTCATCCTTTACATGTTGCTTTGCATCATTAAATTCCCGAACGCCTTTACCAATACCGCGCATAAGGTCGGGGATTTTTTTGCCACCAAAAAACAATAAAATTACTAAAAGGATTAGAAGCCATTCAGATTCTCCCGGCATAGAAAGAAGTAAAATGGGTTTCAGGATAATACTTAACATGATTTTCGAGTTTTAATTTTTAAAAATTCTATTTACAAAGTTAGCAGAACCAAAGTCAGCGTATTGTAATATTTCATTTCTATTCAAAATGAATTGTAAATATTTTCAGTTAAAATTAATAAACAAAAAAACTCCCAAGGCCAACTTGCCGGAGGAGTCAAAAAAATAGCTTTATTAAAAATTATTAATTGGCGGAAGGAGTTGTTGGTTTCACAGAATCCTTTTCCTTCATTCCGGCTTCTAATTCACTTTTTACATGATCTTTAGCATCATTAAATTCTCTCACTCCTTTGCCGATACCTCGCATTAGGTCAGGAATTTTTTTACCTCCGAAAAATAATAAAACAACGAGAAGAATTAATATCCACTCAGAGCCACCCGGCATCGAAAGAAGTAATATTGGTTTCAGAAAGATACTTAGCATAATTTATTTTTTTTGTGTGAAATGATTTTGTTTAATAATGTTTTTCCAAAGTTAATGTAATACTGAAAAAGTAGCGCAATAAATTTGTTAACTGTAAATACGAAAAAATAATAGCCCTGGATTTTAAAATATTTACTTTTAAATTCTTTATATTTCAAAAAAAATAGCACATGAATTATTGGTTAGTAAAATCGGAGCCTTTTAAATACAGTTGGGATCAATTGGTAAAAGATAAAAAAACAACATGGGATGGTGTTCGTAATTATGCTGCCCGCATCAATTTGAGGGCAATGAAAAAAGGAGATGAAGTTTTATTCTATCACAGCAATGAAGGAATGGAAATAGTAGGAATTGCCAAAGTTGAAAAAGAAGCATTTCAAGATCCTACTACTGAAGATGAACGTTGGGTAGCTGTAGAATTAAAGGCTTTTAAAAAATTAAAAAATGCTGTATCACTTGCTGACATAAAAAACGATAAACGTTTGAAAGATATGGCGCTCGTGCGTTTGGGAAGATTATCTGTACAGCCGGTTACAGAAGAGGAATGGGAAATGGTTATGAAATTAGCAGGAGAAAAATAAAGTCTTTTAAACACAAACATTAATTTATTTTGAAAAAAAATCTCATAGTTCTCACCGGAGCCGGCATCAGCGCAGAAAGCGGTTTAAAAACTTTTCGGGATAGTGATGGCTTGTGGATGGGATATGATGTGTATGAAGTAGCTTCTCCTCAAGGGTGGAAAAAAGATCCTGAACTGGTTTTGGATTTTTATAACCAGCGAAGAAAAGAGGTAGCCAAAGCTTTGCCTAATGCCGCGCATAAAGGGATTGCAGAATTGGAAAAATATTTTAATGTTACGGTTATTACACAGAATATTGATGACCTGCATGAGCGCGCCGGATCTCAAAATGTAATTCATCTTCATGGGGAAATTTTTAAAATGCGTGGCGAAAAAGATGAGAATACTTTATATGATATAAAGGGAGATATTCATTTTGGCGAGAAAGCGCCTGATGGTTCTCAATTTCGTCCACACGTCGTTTGGTTTGGCGAGCAGGTTCCGATGATTGAAAAAGCTGCGAAAGTGATGGCAACTGCCGATGTTTTTATTTTAGTCGGAACATCTTTGCAGGTTTATCCTGCTGCAGGTTTGATTGAATATTTGCCACTGGGAATTCCAAAATATATCATTGATAAAAAACCGCCTTTCATTCCGCCACATCATAATTTCAACGTAATTAGAAAAACAGCAACGGAAGGAATGGGAGAAGTAAAAAATCTTTTAATATCTGTATGAATTAAATTAATATTGAAAAAACACCTTTTATGCAACTATTATTAACTATGCCCGGAGGCGCTGAATGGATATTAATTCTCCTTATTTTAGTGCCAATTCTTTTGCTTCCGGCCATATTTTTCCTGCTCACTTTACAAAAGACTTTGAATGCTATCTCTCCCGAAAACAGAATGATGCCTCCATCAAACGTTTGGCTTATGTTGATTCCATTATTTAATATCGTCTGGCAGTTTATAATGGTTGATAAAGTTGCACAATCTGTTACTGCCGAATGTGCAAGATTGAATATCCCTGCCAAAGAAGCAAAACCAACTTACAATAATGGCCTGGCATGGAATATTTGCAATATACTATCTTTTATTCCTGTTATCGGAGGGCTGGCGTCCCTGGTTACTTTTATTTTATATTGGGTAAAAGTAAATGAATTTAAAAACCTCATTATCGCAAATCAAAATAATTATTTACTGGATGCTGAAAGAAATATTTTTCATGGTGATAAAATGTCTTAAACTTCAGTCCCGAATGAATTTAAAATCTAAATAATTATAAATTTTGAATATTTATTCGTTTACTCTGGGGTTTATTTTCAACGAATCCGCAAGGAGCTAATATCCCAGCTACCCCAGGAAAATAATAAAATCGGACCTGGATTGTCCATATTTTATTCGATTATAGAAAAATAAAAAGTGCAATTTAATTTCTCGGAACAATTTTTGACCTATGGTGAAAATAAATTATTACCAAAAATAATTTATGAAACAAAGGCTAAGGATTATTTCTTATATATTTAATTTTTAACAATATAGGCATATAGTAAAACTACTATAATATCAAACAAATATTAAAGATTAAGCCCAACTTTGAAAATTATCACTAACTTTAATTCTTAAACCTTTAAAACCCTTTCGTATGAAACCTCAACCCTATGTCCTTTTGGTCATTGTGATTTTGATGATTAATGGCTGTAAAAAAGACCCTCAAATTAAGCCTATCAATTTTCCTAATGCTACATATCAATCTTTGGTGCCCTATAATTCGAAAGGTGTACCTGATAAACTTTTAAAAGATACGATTACTTCGACGATACTTAATTTTGTTAATCAAACTATAAAGAAAGGTGTAAATATGACAATTTCACATCCTGAGTTTTTCACAAGTAATACCAATGCAGATCTTACTATCACAAAACCATCTACTGAAGTTTTTGTTACATTTGTAGCCGGAAATGCTGCCTTTTCAAATACATTAGCTTTTTACACTTATTCTACCAACCAGCCTCCCCAAAGTGATAAAGATGTAAAATTAATAACTTATATTTTCCCAAATACCGGAAGCCAAAGTCCTCTAAACCCTGGAGACAAGATTAGTCTTGGGACCTTTGATGTTGGGACTACAATTGGATTTGTTATTTTACAAAATGCGTGGGACCCGGGAAAAGGTTTTTTAAATAGTGACGTAATACATTTCTGCTCGACAGATCCAATAAATCCTGAGACCGACCCAAAATTAAAAAAGCATGCAATCTCATATAAGAATTATATTTCTGAAGCCAATAAATTCTTAATCAGCTTTGAAGATGTTGACAGGTCAAGTCCAAATTGTGATAATGATTTTGGAGATGTGATATTTTATTGCACTGTTAATAATCCTTAAAGCTGTATCAAATAAATAATTACTGGAACAAAAAATGAAGAACCATTGTGATTCTTCATTGAATATCGCGATAGTATAAAAAGTGAAATTACTCTTTCGATTCTTTACTGATAAAATCTCCTGTACTTGTTATGTATTTGCTGTACTTGTTATTAATTTCTTCAGTCTGTTTGTCGCCATTAATATAAAGGACGCCTTTGGCTACAGCAATGGAGTAAGTGTCTTTCTCCACTAATTGATCTTCTTTTAAAACATTCATAAATTCTTTTACCTCTTTATCTGCAATAGCACTATCTGTTCCGGGAGGAGTTATTAATGTCCATTGATTTATATTCAAATCCGTATTGGCTGAAGCTTTTTCCATGTTATTAAGGCTCTCAATTTTTTGCTGCCGTTCCAGATTGATTTTATTTACGAAATTATGCGCAAGGGTAGGGGCGATCACCAATGAAACTATACTCATCAGTTTGATAAGAATATTCATGCTCGGCCCAGATGTATCTTTGAAGGGATCACCTACGGTATCGCCTGTAACTGAAGCCTTGTGCGGCTCTGAGCCTTTGTAATGAGTTTCATTATTAATGAGAGCGCCTTTCTCAAAAGATTTTTTTGCATTGTCCCAGGCACCGCCTGCATTATTCTGAAAAATTCCCATCAGCACACCACTTACGGTTGCGCCGGCTAAAAATCCACCAAGAACTTCCGGGCCAAAAATAAACCCGATGATTACCGGCGAAAGCAAAGCAATTGCTCCGGGCAACATCATTTTTCTGATGGATGCGTTGGTAGAAATAGCAACACATTTTTCATATTCAGGTTTTCCTTTTCCTTCCATAATTCCCGGAATGGTACGGAACTGCCTGCGCACTTCTTCTACCATTGCCATAGCCGCTTCGCCCACAGCGCGTATCGCCAGTGAAGAAAATATAAAAGGAATCATCGCTCCTACAAATAATCCTGCAAGCACATCAGCACGATAAATATCAATACCATCAATCTTTGCTATTCCCACAAAAGCTGCAAACAAAGCAAGTGATGTTAATGCTGCGGAAGCAATCGCAAAGCCTTTCCCTGTAGCGGCAGTTGTGTTTCCTACTGCATCAAGGATGTCAGTTTTTTCACGTACTTCTTTTGGCAATTCACACATTTCGGCAATACCACCAGCATTATCAGCAATAGGCCCAAAAGCGTCTATGGCTAATTGCATTGCCGTTGTAGCCATCATCCCCGCAGACGCAATTGCTACACCGTATAAACCTGCACATTGAAATGACAAATAAATTCCGGATGCGAGAACCAGGATAGGAAATAAGGTACTTTCCATTCCTACGGCAAGGCCGCCAATAATGTTGGTAGCGTGGCCTGTAGAAGATTGGCGAACAATAGTCATCACCGGCCTTTTGCCCATTGCAGTGTAATATTCAGTGATAAAACTGATTAATGTTCCTACCACAAGCCCTACGATAATTGCACCATAAACTCCATTACGTGTAAAATGATGATTCCTTAAAATCATGTCCGTATCCGGCATAATCCACATAACTAAGAAATAGGCAGCAATCGCTGTAAGCACTATTGCGCCCCAGTTTCCGAGGTTCAATGCTTTCTGTACAACGGATGTATGCAAACCTGCACTATCAGAAATTTTTACGAAAAATGTTCCTATAATCGAAAATATAATTCCCATTGAAGCAATCAGCATCGGTAATAATATCGGAGCCATTCCGCCAAAGGCATCATTAGAAAGTGTTTCTCTTCCCAACACCATTGTCGCTAAAATAGTAGCTACATAAGAACCAAATAAATCGGCTCCCATACCTGCTACATCGCCTACGTTATCACCCACATTATCTGCTATGGTAGCCGGGTTGCGCGGGTCATCTTCAGGAATTCCTGCTTCTACTTTACCTACAAGGTCAGCGCCTACGTCGGCAGCTTTTGTATAAATACCACCGCCCACACGGGCAAATAAAGCGATACTTTCTGCGCCAAGACTGAAGCCTGTTAAGATTTCTATTGTTTTCTCCATTTCAAGGCTGTTGGCAAGCGCATGAGGAGCAAAAATGAATTTTAAAATAATAAACAATCCGCCCAATCCCAATACTGCAAGCCCCGTAACACCAAGCCCCATCACACTTCCGCCGGTAAAAGAAACTTTCAATGCTTTGGCCAGGCTGGTACGTGCTGCCTGTGTAGTGCGCACATTCGCTTTGGTTGCCACTTTCATTCCTATAAAACCCGCAAGGGCGCTGAGAAATCCGCCGCATATAAAAGATATAGCAATGCTCCAATGGCTATTGGCGCTACTAAATCCCATCACTCCTAAAAGCAATGCAGCAATCGCCACAAAATAAGAGAGGATTTTCCATTCGGCTTTTAAGAACGCCATTGCACCATCAGCAATGTAGGTGCTGATTTCTTTCATCCTTTCATTACCTGCATCCTGTTTATCTACCCATGCAAATTTTATGAAAGTGTAGAGCAAACCAACAATTCCCATCGCCGGTATTACGTAAATCAAATTATCCATATTAATTTTAGTTAATTTTTTGGGCTGCAAAAATAGGGTAAAATATAGTAAAATATAGTTCTGAGGAAAAATAAGATATGAGGAATGTGTCAACTATATCTTCCGGACATAAAGCCATAATAAATCCAATAAAAAATAGTTTATATGATGGTATATATTGAATAATAAGTATTTTTAAATTTTTCTGCCTGAGATGCATTACTGTATTTTGAAAAATACATGAAAGATTCTAAGACTTTATTTTTAATGATATTGGCATTAGTGCTGGTGACCAGTTCTTTTGTATTAATATCTATTTGGGGATATCATTATTATTTCCAGCCAAAAAATAATTTGTCTGGTTCCAAACCGAAAGAAAAAAAGCAAGAGTTATCAGTAGCGAAGCCACATTATGATTCGGCGCAAAACTTTACAGATTCCACTGTAAGCCTTCTTGATTCTCAATTCCAAAACCAGGGGTTACAGAATTCAGATTCGTTAAGCAAAACCCTTCAATTAAAATTAATAGAATACAAAAAGATACAGAAGGAAATAGAGGAAATTTTGAAAAATAAAGCAGTTTTGAAAAATAAAGTGGATGAGGCAAAAAAAATTAGTGAATTGCAGAAAAATATAGATTCATTGAAAAAGAGAAAAGAAGAGATGCTGAATGAAAATGAAAAAATGAATCAAATATTGACACAGAAAGAGCAATTGCGAAGCGCTCCCGCCAAAACTGACAACTTAAAAAATACCAAAACAATACAACCTGCTTCTCTGCCTTTACTAGTTTCTCATCTGAACTTTGTGGCAATAAATGACAAAGGGGATTATGAAAAGCAAACAATGCTTGCTTCGCAGGCCACCAAATTTGAAGGTTCATTTGAAATAAATATCAATCCTAAAATGAATAATGCTTCTGAAATATTTGTAAAAATTTTGCAACCAAATGGGAGGCCGGTTTTAAATGCTTCGAGCGGTTTTTCGGTTTTAGAAGCTGAGGCTGGCAAAAGTGCCTATTCGGTAGTGCTGCATTTTGATAAAAATAAGGACAATAATACACGACTGAAGTTCTCAATTACACCAGATGTTTTTCATAAAGGAAGATATACGATGCAGATATATCATAATGGAATAATGATTGGAAGAATGCAAAGGACTTTAATGTAGTTTATGCTCTCTGCAGTAAACCAATAAATAATAAGCTTTTCTATTTCATTATTTGTTTACTGAATTCTGGAAACTTATTCCGCCAGAAAACCGGTTTCATCTCTTGATCATATTCAGCATTGACAAGGTTTCGGTAATCATTTTTGCATTATACTCCATTGCAAGTTCTTTATGATTTACCGCGTCAACAATGGTACCAATGAAACACAAACCTGCAGTAAAGAAATACAAAATGCCCATGCCGATATTTCCTATCACGAAACGTTGTACGCCAGCAACACCTACCAGTCCGAGCAGACAAAGTATCAATATCAATTGCGGATCTTTTCTTTTTGAACGATAAATCATACAAAATTGAGAAAGCTCATCATCGCTAAAATCTTTTATCCTGGAATTGATTGTTAGCAACTCTTCAGGGGTAACATCATATAAGTATTTTAGAATACCGGGATGCACGGAATTAAAATTATTGTCCATAATGTTTGGTTTGAATATGAGAAAATAGATGAAGTTTTGAAAGCTGGAATATCCTCCATAAAATTACTGCAAGCGCAAAAATGCCTAAAGGATGCGCTGAGAATGATGCACTGATATTACCATGAAATAAATAACTAATAGAATGGCCCAGGCCGCAACCGGGGCAAAATGATATGCCGAAGAATTTAAAAATGCAAAAAGAATAATGTGTGCTATTATTTGGATCCATTGAAGCAAGCAAGACCAGAGCGGTAATCCAGGCGCTTAATTCAAAATATTTCCGGAATAATATTTTCACCTTGTTAATTTATTTTAAAGATAGATAAAATGGTTTGATAAAAAATAAGACGATAATTTTTTTCGGAAAAAACGATTTACAGTAAAGGAACTTTTAACCCGGATTTTAATTTTATTTCAAATAGAAAAATATACAGTA
>Ga0207657_10008729_pt1 | contig 10255 bp, 13 predicted proteins | sample KBSC33metaG_FD_184316 | JGI IMG/M metagenome (GOLD analysis project Ga0207657, IMG submission 184316) | Corn rhizosphere microbial communities from Kellogg Biological Station, Michigan, USA - KBS C3-3 metaG (SPAdes) (version 2) | ecosystem: Host-associated > Plants > Roots > Rhizosphere > Soil ... | reverse complement strand
GGCCTCGACGAAACGGACCTGGTGGCGGATCACCGTGGTCTCGGGCGACAGCCGGGCGACGGCATCCGCGGCGGAATCGACCTTGGGCCTGCCGACATCAGCCGGCCCGTGGATCGTCTGGCGCGCCAGGTTGCTCGCCTCGACCGTGTCGTCGTCCACGATCGCGAGGGTTCCCACCCCGGCGGCTGCGAGGGCCGGGATGACCGCGCTGCCCAGTCCGCCGGCCCCGATCACGACGACATAGGCCTCGGCGAGCGTGCGCTGGGCCTCGGCGCCGAAGCCGCCCAGCACGCGCTGACGCAGGAAGCGCGGGGAGTCGGGATCGACCGAGGGGGCCATGCGGTCATTCTTCCAGGCCCGATGGCCGTCGGCATGATCGGCCACAACAACCGCAGATGCGGCTATCATGGACAATCCACAACGCAAACGCGGGAGACCGTCCATGACCGAGTTCAAGATCAGCGAGGCCGCGGCCCTGCTCGGGGTCAGCGACGACACCGTGCGCCGTTGGGGCGAGACCGGCAAGTTGCGCATCCGCAAGGCAGACTCGGGGCGGCAGGTCGTCGACGGTGTCGACCTGGTGCCCGTCATACGGGATGCCGCGGCCCACTCGCCGCTCGAAGCCGCCTTCCCGCACGCCCGAGCCTCGGCCCGCAACCGCCTGACCGGAGTGGTGACCGCCGTGACCAAGGACGGCGTCATGGCGCAAGTGGACCTGCAGGCCGGCCCGTTCCGCATCGTCTCGCTGATGAGCCGCGAGGCCGCGGACGAACTCGGACTCGAACCCGGCATGCTCGCGGTCGCGAGCGTCAAGGCGACCGTGGTGGTCGTCGAACTCCCCGAGGAGAAACCCGCATGACGATCGGATCAACTCGTTTCGCCGCGATCGCGCTGCTGACGTCGGCCGGGCTGCTGCTGGCCGCGTGCTCGACTCCGTCGACCGCGCCGAGGGTCACCGAGACCGCCGACCCGGTGCACGGCACGGTGACGGTGCTGGCCGCCGCATCCCTCACCGAGGTCTACGGCGAGCTGGCGGCGCGTTTCGAGAAGCTGCACCCGGGCGTCACCATCACCGAGAGCTTTGGCGGCAGCTCGGCGCTGGCCGCCCAGATCGTGCAGGGAGCGCCCGCCGACATCCTGGCCACAGCCAACGAGGCCACGATGAAGACCGTGACCGATGCCGGCCTGGCCGACGGCACACCGATCGTGTATGCCACCAACATCCTGACCCTGGTCGTGCCGCCCTCGAACCCGGCCAACATCACGGCCGTCGCCGACCTCGCCAAGCCCGGCGTGAAGGTCGCGCTCTGCGACAAGACGGTGCCCTGTGGCTCGGCTGCCCTCAGCCTGCTTTCCGCCGAGATGGTGACCGTCACTCCGGTCACGCTCGAGACCGACGTGAAGGCCGTGCTCACCAAGGTAGAGCTGGACGAAGTGGATGCCGGCCTGGTCTACGTGACCGACGCCAAGACCGCGGGCGGCAAGGTCAGGCAGATCGCGGTGCCCGACGCCGCCAACGCCGTCAACCGCTACCCGATCGTCGTGCTCGCCGGATCGACGAACAAGACGACCGCGCGGGCGTTCGAGCAGTTCGTCCTGTCGACGACGGGGCTCAACGCGCTGCAGAAGGCGGGTTTCGGTGCCCCCTAGCGCCGGCATCCGCCGCGGCCGGGGGCCCGCGGTCGTGGTCTGGGTGATCGCGGCAATCGCCCTCGCGCTGCTGGTGCTGCCGCTCGTCGCGATCCTGCTCTCGGCGCCCTGGCTGGAGCTGCCCGCGCTCCTGGTCGCCCCCGAGACGCTTCAGGCACTCGGGCTCTCGGTGCTGACCGGGGCGATCTCGACCGCGCTGTGCCTGGTGCTCGGCATCCCGTTGGCGGTGGTGCTGGCGCGCTCGGTGTCGTGGTCGATCGTGCCGCGACGGCTGCTGAGGGCCGCGGTGACGATCCCGCTGGTGCTGCCGCCCGTCGTGGGCGGGCTCGCGCTGCTCCTGCTGCTCGGACGCACCGGGGTGCTGGGCCGGTACCTGGCGCCGCTGGGCGTGACCATCCCCTTCACGACCGGAGCCGTGGTCATCGCGCAGACCTTCGTGGCGATGCCATTCCTGGTGTTCGCGGTGGAGGGAGCATTGCGCGGCGCCGACCGTCGGGTCGAGCTCGCGGCCGCGTCGCTGGGCGCGTCGCCGTGGAGGGTGTTCCGCACGGTCACGCTGCCGCTGGTCGCCCCGGGCATCGCGGCCGGAGCGGTGCTCTGCTTCGCACGGGCGCTGGGCGAGTTCGGCGCGACCATCACCTTCGCCGGTTCGTACCCGGGGGTGACGCGCACGCTGCCGATCGCCAGCTACCTGGCCTCGCAGACCGATCTCAACCAGTCGATCGCGCTGGCGCTCGTGCTGCTCGTGGTGTCGGTCGCCGTGCTGCTGGGGCTGCGCGACCGCTGGCTGCCGGGTGTGCACGGATGAGCGAGACGGTCGAGGCAGCGCGGCTCAGCGCGGCAAAAGCAGCCCTTCAGGCACGGTTCGTGGCTGCGCGCGGCTCCTTCCGCGTCGAGCCGCGGTTCGAGGTGGTGGCCGGCCGTCCGCTTGCGCTCGTCGGGCCCAACGGCGCGGGAAAGACCACCGTGCTGCACGCGCTGGCCGGGCATCTCGCGGTCGAGAGCGGCGGGATCCAACTCGGTGATCGCGAACTCGTGGGCTTGCCGGCCGAGGCGCGTCGGGTGGGCGTAGTGTTCCAGGACTTCCTGCTCTTCCCGCACCTGACCGTGGCCGACAACGTGGCATACGGCATCCGCATGCGCGGCGCACGCCGTGCCGCGGCCCGGGCCGCGGCGCTCCCGTGGCTCGAGCGCTTCGACCTGATCGAGCTCACGGCCCGGTACCCGCACGAGCTCAGCGGAGGCCAGGCGCAACGCGTGGCGCTGGCCCGCGCCCTCGCCTGCGAGCCCGAGGCGCTGCTGCTCGACGAGCCGATGGCCGCGCTCGACGTCGAGGTGCGCGACGAGGTGCGTGCCGAGTTGGCGGCCCACCTGCGCGACTTCGCGGGCCCGACCGTCATCGTCACGCACAGCGCGGCGGATGTCGCGGCCCTCGCCGCCGATGTCGCCGTGCTCGAGCACGGGGTGGTGACGCAACGCGGCACCTGGGCGGCGCTGCGGAAAGACCCGGCGACGCCCTATGTTGCGCGGTTGGTGCGACAGCACCAGGAGTAGGGCGGCCTACCCCAGCGCGTCGATCGACTGGCCGTGCGTTCCCGTCAACGCCAGCGGCTCGCCATCCCGCGCCAGGATGAAGCCGCGCACGCTGAGCCCGGACGGCACCTGGGCGTCCACAGCCGGCAGCACGGTACGGGCCTCGTTGCTCACCCACACCGCGTCGAGACCGCGCACGATCCGCTCGAACTCGACCCGGCGCTCGCTCGGCAGGTAGTTCAGCACGGCGCTGTGGAACACGACCAGGGTTGCATCCGGCGGCGCCCACTCGGCGGTGGATTCCAGCAGCTCGACCAGATCGCCCCGGCGCAGGTGCGGGGGATCCGCCGCCGCGACCAGCGCGGCCGCGTGCAGCCGGGCTACCCGTTCCTGGTGCTCCGGCCAGATCAGGGTCTCGAGCCAGCGCAGCTCGTCGGCGTCGCGCACATCGATCGGCGACCGGTCGATTCCGGCGCGCCAGACCACCTGCGGCAGGTTCTCCGGCAGGGGGATGCCGCCACTCGCCGCGCACGGGATCAGCACCGAGCTCGTCCCGCTCGGTGGGTCGAGCGCGATCAGGTCATCGCCGACTGCGAAGCGGTAGCTGTAGCGATCCGGGTAGAGGCACAACCCCGCCGATGCCCCGACCTCGAGCAGGGCGACCGGCCCCTCGATCCCGGCGAGCGCGGTGATCAGGGCGGAGCAGCGCGCGGCCTCGTTGGTCTGGGTCGAGCGGGCGAGAATCGTCGCCTCGATCTCGGGCCAGTGGGCGAGCATCCAGTCCCGGAACGCCTCGAACGGCCCGGCCGGGCATCCGGTCCAGCGCGCCGCCGCGAACACCAGGTTCGGCTGCTGCTTGATCCGGGGCAGCGGGGCGAGCAAGCCGAGCAGGGAGTCATCTGCCGCGAGGCCGGTTGCCCAGCTTTCGAAGACCGCCGAGACGCCACGCGCCTCGATCTCGGCGAAGTGCAGGTACCGGTCGGCGATCTCCGTGAGTTCTGGAGCCATGGCGTCGACGCTACGCCGGCCTCCAGAGCCCCGCGTCGTCAACTCGCATCCGCACCAGACAGAATGAACGGGTGAGTCGTCGAGAGCTGCGCCAGGTCGCGTCCGAAGGCGACGACGATGACGAGGCGCTGCGCTGGGCCGGCGACGAGCTGCGCGGCGGGGTCGACCCGCTGACGCGCAACCGGGTCTCCGAGGCAGCGGCGGCCTCCATCGACGACACGATGGATGCGGCACCCGCCGCCCCCACGAACCTGGCCCGCACGACGGCCACCGTCGGGTTCGCGGTGCTGTACCTGGCGACCGTGGTGGGGTGGATCCTCTCGGTGCAGATCACCGGCTCGGCTGCGACGGACTTGTTCTCGCAGGTCGCCTGGCAGTTCGGGGAGTTCGTCGCGATCATCTCGGGCGCGCTCTGGTACCTGACCGTCCTCACCCTCACGCCCGACAGCCGCACGGCGATCCGCGTCGGATGGTTCGCGCTCGGCGTCGGGGTGCTGCTGCCCTGGCCGATCCTGCTGGTGCTGGCGTCATGAGCGCGGGTGCAGAGGGCCAGGACCTGGCGGTGAGCAAGGGCGTCGTGAGCAAGGTCGTCGTCTGGGTGGTGTTCGCGCTGCTCTACGCCTATCCGCTGTTCGAGGGCATCTCGAACCTAATCGCGCTGCCGCCGTACTACGCGGCGAACCGGATCGGCGCCGCGGTTCCCTGGTGGCTGCTGATCATCGGGGTCGTGGCCCCCGTGCTGCTGTACCTGACCGCGCTCTGGATCGGCCGCGGTCGCGAGCTGTTCCCGCGCACCCTCCTCCTCGCGGTCGGCCTTGCCACGGCGAACGCCCTCGTGCTGAGCGCGGTTTCGTGGGCGAGCGCGGTGCAGCCGGCCCTCAGCTGATCGCGAGCAGGATCAGCGCGATCAACGCCAGTTGCCCCAGGTACCGCGGCCAGAACGGGATCGCGGCGCGCCCGAACCTCTCGCGGTGCTGCGCTGCATAGGCGTTGGCCGGGAACACCAGCACGAGGAACACGACCAGCGCGATCCCGGTGAGTTCGCGCAACTGCGGCCACGGGGCCAGCAGCCCCACCGCCCCGGCCAGTTCTGCGACACCGGTGAACGCCACCAGGAACGTGGGGGAGGGCATCCCGGGCCGTCGCAGCGCCGGCGGGATCATCGCGCGCATCCCGCGGGCCACCCGCGGCACGAAATGCGTCACCCCCATGAATGCGAAGACCGCGGCCAGCAGGATGCGCAGCACCAGCCGCACCAACTCGGGCGTGGTCACGGGGAGTCTTCCGGTGTCATGCCCCCATCGTCGCACCCACTAAACTCGGAGCCCCGAGCCCGCAACGCGCAGAGGCCGGATCTCCGACCCCGAAGGAACTCTCTCGTGGCCAAGCCGATCGTCGTGATCGCCGAAGAACTCTCGCCCGCCACCGTCGAGGCCCTCGGCCCCGACTTCGACGTCCGCAACGTCGACGGCACCGACCGGCCGGCGCTGCTCTCCGCGCTCACCGAGGCCAACGCCATCCTGATCCGCTCCGCCACCCAGGTGGATGCCGAGGCCATCGCGGCCGCACCCCGGCTGAAGGTCGTCGCCCGGGCCGGGGTCGGGCTCGACAACGTGGACATCAAGGCCGCCACCGAGGCCGGTGTGATGGTCGTGAACGCCCCGACCTCCAACATCATCAGCGCCGCGGAGCTCACCATCGGCCACCTGCTGAGCATCGCGCGCCACATCCCGGCCGCCAATGCGAGCCTGGCCGCGGGGGAGTGGAAGCGCTCCAAGTACACCGGCGCCGAGCTCTACGAGAAGACCGTCGGCATCATCGGCCTGGGCCGCATCGGCGCGCTGATCACCACGCGGCTTCAAGCGTTCGGCATGAACGTGGTCGCCTACGACCCCTATGTGACGGCCGCGCGCGCGCAGCAGATGGGCGTGCAGCTGCTGTCGCTCGACGAGCTGCTCGCGCAGTCGGATTTCGTCACGATCCACATGCCGAAGACCCCCGAGACCACGGGGATGATCGGCGCGGCTCAGCTGAAGAAGATGAAGAAGACCGCCTACATCGTCAATGTCGCCCGCGGCGGACTGATCGATGAGGATGCCCTGGCCGACGCCCTGACCAAGAATGTGATCGCCGGCGCCGGCCTCGACGTCTTCGTGACCGAGCCGCCGACCGGCTCGAAGCTGCTCGGGCTGCCGAACATCGTGGTCACGCCGCACCTGGGTGCGTCGACCGACGAGGCGCAAGAGAAGGCGGGCGTCTCGGTGGCACGCTCGGTCCGGCTCGCGCTCGACGGCGAGCTCGTGCCCGATGCGGTCAACGTCGCCGGCGGGGTGATCGATCCGACCGTGCGTCCCGGCATCCCGCTCATGGAGAAGCTCGGTCAGGTGCTCGCCGGGCTTGCCGAAGGGCCGCTGGCCAGCGTCGACATCGAGGTGCGCGGCGAGATCGTCGAGTTCGACGTGAGCGTGCTGCGCCTGGCCGCGCTCAAGGGCATCTTCTCGAACACCGTCAGCGAGCAGGTCAGCTACGTGAACGCGCCGCTGATGGCCGAGCAGCGCGGCATCGCGGTGCGGCTGAGCACCGATCCGGCCAGCGATGAGTACCGCAACGTGCTGACCATCCGCGGCGCGACCGGCGACGGCGCTCAGCTCTCGGTGAGCGGCACGCTCACCGGGCCCAAGCAGCTGCAGAAGCTGGTCGAGATCAACGGCTACGACGTCGAGGTGCCGTTCGCCGAGCACCTGATCGTGATGCAGTACACGGATCGTCCGGGCATCATCGCGATCTTCGGCAAGGAGTTCGGAGACGCCGGCATCAACATCGCCGGCATGCAGGTCGCACGCCAGCGGGCAGGAGGGCAGGCGCTCAGCGTGCTGACCGTCGACTCGCCGGTGCCCGAGGGGCTGCTCGAGAAGGTGCGGAAGGCGATCGAGGCCGACTCGTTGCGCGAGATCGACATCGTCGAGGAGTAGGTGACGGATTTCGACAGGGATGTCGAAATCCGGGAGTAGCGTTCGTCGCGTTCCATCGGAACAGTTCGCGACCCGCCCAGCGGCGTCGCACGACGAAGGGTCTCACCGTGGCAGAGGAATACATCGTCTTCATCGTCGAGCCGGACTGGGATCCGTCCCAGGTCAGCGAGTCGGAGTGGACAGCGGTCATGCACGCCCACCAGGCCTTCGCGAAGGCCGTCGAAGAGGCCGGCGCCCAGCTGCTCGGCGGTGACGCTCTCCAGCCGCCGCAGCGGGCGGTGCGCATCCAGCCGGGTCGCGACGGATCGCCCGCGGTCTTCACCGACGGCCCGTTCGGCGAGGTCAAAGAGGTCGTCACCGGGTACTACAAGATCGGGGTGAAAGATGCCGCGCAGGCGCGCGAACTCGCGGCCAAGGTTCCCACCTCCGGCCATCTCGAGCTCTACCCGGTGATGGACACCGGCTCGATGCCGTGAGCAGGTGACTGGCGCGCCCGACCAGCTGTCGGAGGCGTTCCGGACCGAGTGGCCGAAGATCCTCGCCACTCTGATCCGCTTCACCGGCAGCGTCGAACTGGCCGAGGACTCCGTGCAAGAGGCCTTCGCCCGTGCGGTGGAGTCCCGCGATCGCGCGCTGCTGATCAACCCCGCCGCCTGGATGACGACTGTCGCCAAACGGATCGCCATCGATTCGGTGCGCCGCGACGCCGCATTGCGGCGAAGGTTGCCGCTGCTTGCGGATGACGAGGAGGCGTCGCCCGGTCCGTCGCCGGTGGATTCACCCGCAGACGACGACCGGCTCGGGCTGCTGTTCCTGGCCTGCTCGCCCGAGCTGGCGCCCGAGACCCGGCTGGCGCTGGCGCTGCGCTTCGTCTGCGGCGTCTCGACCGAGGCGATCGCGGATGCCCTGCTCGTTGAACACGCCACCATGAGCGCCCGGTTGACGCGCGCCAAGAAGCGCATCGAGAGTGATGGCATCCGATTCTCGACGCCGGATGCGACCGAGCGCGCCGCGCGGCTCGACGACGTGCTGAGCACGGTGTACGTGCTGTACACCACCGGGCATGCCGCGCCGGCCGGATCGTTGCTCGGCGGGTCGACGCCCGGCAACGCCGGGGTGGCGGGCGGCTTCTCGGCAACGGCCACCGCAATCGAGCTGGCCCGGGCGCTGCGCCGCCTCCTGCCCGACGACCGCGAGGTGGCGGGGCTGCTGGCGCTGCTGCTGCTCACCGAAGCCCGGGCCAGCACCCGACTGACGGAGGCGGGCGAGTTGGTCACCCTCGAGGACGCCGATCGGCGTCGCTGGGACGTGGCGCGCATCCAGGAGGGGCTCGACCTCGCCGTCGTGGCGCTTCCCGGCGGAGGCCGCTTCGCGCTGCAGGCCGGGATCGCCGGCCTGCACGCCGAGGCCCCCAGTTGGAGCGGTACCGACTGGACGGCGATCGGCGCGCTCTATGACCGCCTGCTGACCATCTGGCCCTCGCCCGCGGCCGCGCTGGCCCGCATCGTCGCGCGCAGCTACGGCTCGACCGGCCCTCAGGCGGCCCTCGCCGAACTCGACGGCCTCGCGCCCGATCTGCATGGCGCGGTCGGTCGACAGGCCGTCGCCGTGCGCGCGGATCTGCTGCGCCGCATCGGCAGAACGGCCGAGTCGCGAGCCGCCTACGAGAAAGCCGCGGCCGAGGAGCGTCACCCGCCGACGCGGGACTTCTTCGGCAGACGGATCGCCGAGCTCGATGAGCAGTGATGATCGCCGAGCCCGGCGAGCACGGACGCTCGCCGAGCCCGGCGACGGCTCGATCGCACGTGGCGACCGCTACATCGCGGTCGTCTCGTGGATCTCGATGCGACCGCCCGCGGCGAGGTGCGGGTGGTCATTGAGCAGCGCGGTGACCCCGGCCAGGTCGGCTGCCTCGACGGTCGAGTAGCCGTTGGTTCCGCTGTCGGGCAACGCGGCGCCGACTGCGGTCGCGGGGCCGAAGGCGTTGCCCATGTCGAGGACGGCCGATCCGGCCTTGCCGAACCACGCCATCCAGGCGGCCATCGTCTTCTCGCCCTCTTCGGGGGTCTGCGGCATGGCGCCGCCCTGGTAGAGCAGGACGTACTTGGTCATTGGTTTCTCCTTGCGTCGAGGCGACGGGCGTGTGCCCGCCCATCACCTCGACGCTCGGAGCTCCCGCAATTCGACAGCTGCGTCAGATTGCTTACTCGGCCGGCGGGGTGACGCGGGTCTCGCGAGAGGCGACGCTGTCTCCGCTTGCCGGGTCGACGGCGGTGCGCACCGTCGTCACACTGCTGCGCTTGCGCACCAGGAGGACGATGCCGATGATCGCAACGACGACACCGGCGCCCATCAGGAAGTCCCCGACCAACTGCAGGTTGATCCAGGTCACCTGCACGTTGACCGCGAAGCGCAGGATGGCGCCCACCACAAACAGGAAGATTCCGAGTCCGATATTCATGCTCACGACCCTAGTCCGTTGCTGTCCCCCAATCGGGGGACAAGGGAGACGGCCACGGTCGGCACGGTAGGCTCGTGAGCACCGGGAATGCCCGGAATCCCGGCCCTCATCGCGCGCGACTGGGAGCCCGCTGGCAGTTCCATGGATGGCGTTCAGGCGTCCCTCAGCCCCAGGAGTAACTGTGACCCGCAGCATCGATCTCGCCACGATCCCGGGAGACGGAATCGGCCCCGAGGTGATCGCCGAGGCTGTCGACACCCTGCAGGCGGCCGTGGCGGGCGAGGCCGACTTGCGGGTCACCGAGTACCCGTTCGGCGCTCGCCACTACCTGGAGACCGGCGAGATCCTGAGCGATGCCGACCTGGCGGCGCTGGCCGCGCACGAGGTGATCCTGCTCGGTGCCGTGGGCGGCGACCCGCGCGACCCGAAGCTGGCCGGCGGGATCATCGAACGCGGGCTGCTGCTGCGGCTGCGGTTCGCCTTCGACCACTACGTCAACCTGCGTCCGACGGTTCTGCTGCCCGGGGTGGTCAGCCCGTTGTCCGATCCCGGCGACGTCGACTTCGTCGTCGTGCGCGAGGGAACGGAAGGCCCGTACGTCGGCAACGGCGGCAGCATCCGCGTCGGAACG
>Ga0207657_10008727_pt1 | contig 10258 bp, 13 predicted proteins | sample KBSC33metaG_FD_184316 | JGI IMG/M metagenome (GOLD analysis project Ga0207657, IMG submission 184316) | Corn rhizosphere microbial communities from Kellogg Biological Station, Michigan, USA - KBS C3-3 metaG (SPAdes) (version 2) | ecosystem: Host-associated > Plants > Roots > Rhizosphere > Soil ... | reverse complement strand
ACCGGCATTCGCACCTACACGGGTGTCGCGGAGTTCGGCTGGCTGCAGCAGATCCTTGCCTTCGGCTGGGACTGCCGGCCGCTTGGCCTCCCGGCGAGGATTGAATGCGGGATCATCGGCGCTCTTGCGATCGAGATCCGCGCCGACACGCCGGACCGGCTTGCCGCCAATGGCATCTGGGACCTCGCCGAGCGCGTCGTCGTCCGCGTTCCGCAAGCTGCCTGACGGGAAGGCGCAGCACATGAGCAATCAAAATCTATCTCTCGCCGCCCAAGTCGAACGCTGGACGACCCTTCTTCTCGAGCAGGGCTGGTGCGTGATCCCCAATGCTGTTCCGACCCGGGCGATCGCTGCCCTCGACGGCGATCTTGCGGTCGATTTCCGCGAGACGCCGTTCTGCAACGGCGGCTTTTACGGCGCGCTCACCAAGCGGTTCGGGCGCTTGCTTGTCCGTTCGCCGCTGGCCCGCGAGATCGTCCAGCACCCGCTCATCCTTGGCATCGCGCGGCGCGTGCTCGAGCCCTGGTGCGACACCATCCAGCTGAACCTCACGCAGGCGCTCGCGCTCCACCCGGGCGCGCCGCCCCAGCTTCCGCACCGCGACCAGGACATGTGGCGCGGCGCCATCGGCGAGATCGAATATCGGGTCAACGTGATGTGGCCGTTCACCCGCTACACGCGCGAGAATGGCGCGACCATCATCTGGCCGCACAGCCACGGCCGCCATGCGCTCGACGCGACGCCTCCGGCCGGCGACTTTCCCGCCGAACTCGAGCCGGGCTCGGCGCTGTTGTTCCTTGGCTCCACGCTCCACGGCGCCGGCGGCAATGCGAGTGACACGGTCCGCCGCGGCGCGATCGTCAGCTACTGCCTCGGCTGGCTCAAACCCTATGAAAACCAGTGGCTGGCCTATCCGCCCGAAATTGCCCGCGGCTTCAGCCCCGAGCTTGCGGCGCTGGTCGGCTATCAGCAACACCGGCCCAATCTTGGCAATTACGAAGGCCAGTGCCCGTCGGTCCTCCTGCAGGACGACATCCCGGAGCGTCTCGCCGCGATCGACGCCCTGCGCCCCGACCAAGCGGCAATGGTCGCCGAATTTGTCGCAAGCCAGGATTGGCCGGCCGCTCGATCCGCCGCGTCCCGGCCGCAGCAATGACTCCACCGGGAACCTTCGAACGGGTCTATGCGGCCATCCGCGGGCGCCTCGGCAGCGGCCTGTATCGGCCCGGCGAGCGCCTCGAGCCTGCGCTCCTTTCCGACGAGCTCAATGCCAGCGTGACGCCGGTTCGGGATGCGCTTCACCGACTGACCGGCGAGCGACTGGTCGAGGCTCCGCGCCACGAAGGGTTCCGGAGCCCGATGCTGACCGAAACCACGCTTCGGCATCTCTATGCCTGGCATCTTGACCTGCTTCTGCTCGCCGTCATGCGGCACGGCGCGTCCGCCCTCGCCGAAGCCAAGGTCGCCGCCGACGGGGGTGCGGGTGCCCCGGCCTACCAGAGGCAGACCGAAATGTTTCTCGCCCTTGCCCGCGGCGCCGGCAATCCCGAACATAGCATTGCGGTCGAAAGCATCAGCGCACGGCTGCAGCCTGTCCAGAGGCTCGAGGAACGCTTCCTCGACGAGACCGAAGGCGAGACCGCGGACATCCTGCGGTCCCTGCAGGCGCACGACCGCAAGGCGTTGCGCAGCAGCTTGCTTCGTTACCATCGCCGACGCCAGCGGATCGTTCCGCAATTGCTTGGCGCGCTGCTCGAACGCTGACTGGCCGATCCCCAGGACCGCAAAATCGGAAACCTCGAATCACGCGAGCGAGCGCGCCGAAACGGTCGTTTCGGCCCATTGCAGACATTTCTTTTGCGCGGCATTGCGCAGGGCCGGTCGAGCCTTCCGAGCAACGGAGACGCCGAATGATAGGGCCCACCGCTCGGCAGGTCGGTGGGCCCGAGGTGGCGCGGCTTGGCCTGCGCCGGGAGCTAGTTGCTGTAGGAGAGCGACGCGCCGACCGATCCGCGTCCGCCCGATCGCGCTGTGCTCGAATCATTGGCGGTGGCAGCGCTTGCCGATCCCGATGCCGTGCCCCGTGCACTGGCATTAGCGGATCGATGACCGCTGGTTTTGGCATTCGCGTTCGCCGAGCCATGTCCCGAGGCGCTGCCGTTTAGAATGCCGTTTGCAGCCTTCGTCATTGACACCGCCCCGTTGCCGGCACCGATGAACGAGCCTGTCACGCTACTGGCTCCCTGTGCTGCGCCACCAAGGTCGTTGACGGCTCCCGTGGCACCGCTTCCGGGCGCCGACATCGAACTGGCGAGACTGCTGGTGCCATTCGCGAGGCCCGTCACGGAGCCGGCGAGGTTGCCGGCACCATTCCCACTGGTCGACGAACCGGCCAGACCGCCGGTAGCATTCGTCGCGCCGGTCACGGAGCCTGCGAGACTGCCTGCGCCATTCGTCGCACCGCCGGCAGTTCCGGCGAGGCTGCCAGCGCCATTCACGGCACCTGTCACACTGCCCGCGAGATCCCCCGCGCTCGACACGCTGCTCGTGACCGCGGTCACGCTGTTGGTGACGCGGCTTGTTCCGCCAAGCGTGCCATTGGCCGAACCGGCAATGGTCCCGACACCACCAAGCGCACTGCCAACGTTACCCACTCCGCCGACTGTTCCTCTCAGGGCGCCGTTGACGGTAGCGCCGAGGCCGCCGGTCACGCCGCCCATGAGCTGAGCCTCGGCAGGCGCCGCCGCAGCAAGAGCCGCCACGCCGCACATCAATACGAAGGAAGTCTTCATGTCAGTTTCCTCTCATCTTCAGGGAGGGCCTTGCCCTTCCAGATTGAGAACGACGCCGGCCGTGGACTTCATCCACAGCCTCCGGGGTTTCATTTGGCTCCGACGGTCCGAGGGTCGATGCGGCAAGTCATGCAGACGATGCCCCGGCCAACCCGGCCATGTCCGGGCTTGGCCTCGGCGTTCAGGCGTTGTGGCGAGCCCGCTAGCAGGAGCCGAGCAGCAACCAGCGGGGACGCGAAGCTGGTCCCCCGGACCTTGGCGAAACCCTGGCCTGGCAATGCCGCGGCCATGTCGGCGCCGGGAGCGGCAAAGTCGAGGTGAAGCGGTTTGCCTGCTTCCGGAAGTGCCCGACCGCGAGCGTCGACCGCCGTTGCCGATACGACATTGGCGTAAGAGGCGGGATATTGCGGCGGCGCCGCGGGTCCGTCGTTACCGACGGCGGCGACCACTTCGATGCCGCGCGACTGGAGGATGCGGACCGCCTTCTCGAGAATCTGGTTGGGCGGTCCGACCAGACTGATGTTGATCACTTGCGCCTGTTTGCTGGCGAGCCACGCCAGCGCTTTTACGATCACCGACGCGGATCCGGCCGCTTCGCTTCCGCCGTAAATGTCCGCAACATAGAGGCGCGCGCCCTGGGCTGCGCCATGGAAACCGGCCTGGTTGCCAACCAGCAGGGATGCGACTGCGGTCCCATGGCCGGTGGCTTTCGCCGGCCCGGCAAAGCCGTTCTGCTCGATCGACGCGCCGCGAAACGAAGGGTGCGAAGCAACGCCGCCGTCAATCATCCCGATAATATGACCATCGGCTCTGGCGGAAGGAGCAGCGATCGGCGCCGCCGTTGGCCGAAGTGCGCCGCCGGCGGGCTGAAAGATTGGGTCGAAGTCCGCGTGCAGCGCGGGTGCCACCTTCCTGAGCAACTTCATTGCGTCGCGGGCACTCGTGTTCGGCGGTACCGCGAGCTCGACGACGATCATTCCAAGCTCCGGCTCGATCGTCCGGGAAAGCAATCGGAAGCCTGCCCGATCCGCGGTTTGCAGCGATTCGGGGTCTGGATCGGCGGTGATGATCACACCCCGACGGACAGGGTTGCCATCGGCATCCATTTCGAGAGCAGCGCGATTGTTGCGGACCAGCTGCTCGAGGCGGAGGCGACGCACATCCTGGAGCGTGTCAGCGCCCGATTGGACGATCACATCCGGCAGACCGCTCACGGAATCGAGCGTTGGCTCAATCGCCTGTCGCCCGGCCGGCGTGGCAATGACGTCCTGCAACAGAGGTTGCACGAGAGGAAGGTTGCCAAGCCCCGGTCTGACAGGGAGCGGGAGAGGCCCGACCAATCCGGGACCTCCCAACAGCTGAGCGTGCGCGCCCGTCGCGACCAAAGCGGCTGCAAGAGCGGTATGGCATAGGCGTCGGAGAAATCTGGACATCGGCAGGCCCTATCTTAAGCGATTCAAGGGATGAAACGAGACGCGGCCAACGTTTCATCCATATGAGGCCCAATGGATCGAACATCGTCTTTCGAAGACCAGCTTGGCGCATTGCTCCCGCAGCTGCGACGCTTCGCGCATGCGCTCAGCTGGGATGCGGCTGATGCCGACGACCTTGTCCAGGCGACGCTCGAGCGGGCACTCCGATCGAAACGGCAGTGGCAGCCGGGGACGCGATTGGACAGCTGGACCTATCGGATCATGCGCAATCTCTGGATTGACACGGCGCGCTCACGCTCACGGAAGGCGAAACTGGAAGCTCCCGCCACCGAGGCCGAACTGGTCGGCGAGGACCCGCGCGGTGCGATGGATGCCGCGATCGATCTCAAACGGATGATGACGGCAATGCAGAAACTTCCTGACGAGCAGCGTGAAGTCGTGGCCCTGATCCTCATCGAAGGTTTCGGATATCGAGAGGTCTGCGAAATGCTCGACCTGCCGATGGGGACCGTATCGAGCCGGCTGGTCCGCGGACGGACTCGGCTACTGGCGCTGGTGGGTGAGCAATGACAGTTCCCGACGAGAAATTCTTTGCCTGGCTGGACGGCGAGTTGCCGGCTGCGGAGGCCGCGGCGGTGGAAGCGGAGGTCGCGAAGTCTCCAGCGCTAACGCGCGCCGCCGAACAGCATCGGGCCTTGCGCGGACGGCTCAGAGCCGCGTTTGACACGGTTGTGGCGCAGCCGGTGCCGCAGAGTCTTCGCCAGCCCGCCGAAGTCATCGACTTCGGCGCAGCGAAGCGGGTTCGCGATCACCGGCGTTGGGGCTCGCCGGCGCAATGGGCGGCAATCGCCGCGACCCTGATCATTGGCGTTTTCATTGGAACCATGACTGCAGCGCCAGGCAGCGGACCTGTCGAGGTTCGCGGCGGACATCTCTATGCGGCCTCAGCCCTCAGCGGTGCCCTGGACAACGAGCTCGCCAGCGCGTCCGTCACTGGCCCCGTCCGGATTGGAATGACCTTTCGCGACCGGTCGGGAAGCATCTGCCGCACTTTCACGGACCCCCAATCGAGCGGGCTTGCCTGCCGGGACGGTCCGGATTGGAAGCTGCGCGGTCTGTTCGCGGTTCCCGAGGGGCAAGGCGGCACGTATCGGATGGCCGGCGGCATGGATCCCAATCTCGCGGCCCTCGTGGATTCCGCCATTGCAGGAGAACCACTCGATGCGGCTCAGGAGCGGGCGGCAATGTCAAAGGGCTGGAAATAGCGTCCATAGGCGCCAGGAACGTCCAAAGCCTCGCTGGTCATCGCTGGCGACCGGACGTCGGCGGTAGCCCGCAGCATCCTCAGGCTCGCGCAAACCTGCACAGTCGAGCGGGCAAAACGTCTGACCGGCGCTGAGCGTCCCGCCGTGGGAAGCCCGGCGCACGGGACTGGAACCAGAATACCGCAGGGCTATTATCAGCGCGGTCGCGGAGCACCTCCGACACTCCGGGATTGGTAGAAGGGCGGTTGCGGCCCGCCGTCGGGACGGCCCTTCTATTTCATCCGCAATTAACCTGCCGCGGCGCAACATCTCGCTTCGCCCGCAAGACTCCGTGCGGTTCTCGAGTGGAGCGGCTCGGCGCGCTGCCCTGTGCGCCGGGCCGCTTCGCGCTCCGCTGCCGTTGCCGCGCCTTCATTCGACATGTCGCCAGATAGCGGTTCCATATCGCAATGTCTTCGATGCGTCCGATCCGGAGCCAAGCTTAAAGGAGCGTTGGGACAGCGGTTGCTACCCTCCTGGCGCGACAAAGGAGGCGTGCACTTGCATGTATCAGAACCAATAGACTGCGACGTGCGGCAAGAGGTCCGGAGGCAGTTCCCGCGTCAGCAGGTGGAATGTCGCGCGAGGATCTGCATCGGGACTCGCCACTACGCGGGCTATCTTCACAACATTTCACAAGGTGGCGCGAAGCTCAGGACGATCACGCCGATCCGCAAGCTTGGACGCGTCCTGTTGCGGCTTCCTGACCTGCCGCCAATTCGATGCAGCGTGGCATGGACAGATTCTTACAACGCAGGGGTCGCATTCGAATTGCCTCTCGCAGCCACTCAACTGAGATCATGGCTGCGGACGAGGTCGGGCGTGGGCCTGCCTGCGGAACTGTCTGCGTGCAATGACGACATCGGAGTTGCATCGTGAAATTCGAATACGCCAGACAGCAAAGCACATGCATTCGCCGCGACGCTCTGTTCTACTGCGTGGAGCTGTTCGACGGGCAAGGACTGACTGCAATCCAGTTCTTCGACGGGCACGATCTAGAAAGCGCCAAGTGCGCAGCAATCGGCGCTATTCAGTCCGGCGCGGCGGACACCGCGCGGATACTCGACGATCGGGCTCGAATGGTCTTCCGACCAGCCAGTAGAGCGCCTGTGACAGTCGTTAGAAGTTAGCCCGATCCGACGCTGCCATAGTCGGCGCAGGTGACGCCGAGGGCCTGGAGTTTTTCACGTGACCAAATATCGCCTGCTCTGCGCGACGGAGCCGAGCCAACACATGCGTCCTGAGCGCCACTTTGACGCTCGTAACGACGCAGAAGCCATCAGCCTGGCTGAGGCTTGCCGGAATGCGCGAGCGGCCGAGCTCTGGACCTCCCGCTATCGGCTCGTTGCAAGCTGGCGAGCCGGAGCTTCAGCTCCGGACGAACCCAAGTCGGAACGAACCCGTTCGCCTGGCAGCGATCATAACCATCGGGCCCGCGATTGACCGTCGGTGGACCGCACTCGCGGACGCATGCGCTAAGGCAGGTCCCGATTGTGTTCGACCTTCGAGACGAGCGGTGCGACCTGGAGCCCCGCGGCCGACCCGAACGACCATCGGACTGTCATGTCCAAGTTGCGGCCGCCGACCTGCAGCACAACTCTCCCGCCAATCGGTAGAGCCGGCGAGCAGCGAATCCGGCAGCCGGCCTGACTAACGTCCGCGATCATGACCGGAACTGCTTGTCCATCAGCCAAAACAACCGAGCCTGTTAAGGAAACTTCATCGCGTTCTTCCCGGTGGTGCCAGCGCTCCGTCACGGCTGCCCGCAATGATGAGATTGCAATCGCTGAACCTCTGATGCTGCGATCGGCATTTCAAAGTCGATTGCGCAGGAATGTCCGTCGCGCCGCACCACTCCGCCGCGCACCTGCACTTCAAGCGCTCTGAACGTCAGTTGCTCGCCGAGTGGCGGCAGGACTTCTGCTTCAACTCGCGCCCCCGTTCGGGAAACGTCAGTGACGGATGCGAAATACTCTCCCCGAGTGGAAGTCAGGACGGCAATCACGGGCGCGCGAGTGCGCGGAACGCTACGCCGGCCCATCGCCTTCGATTGTCCAAAAAAACGCATACTCGCACCCCGTTTAGCTGACGCGCACCCCGGCGGCAGTTACCGCCCGAGTGTTTTCGGCTTCTTAATCGACGCAGTTAATCAGGCGTCACCCGTCTCAGCGAGGCAATTTGCTCGGCAGGTTAGATAAGATGCCCATGAACCACGATGCCGAAGTCGGCGCACCGGCTAAACCCGGTTCCCGCCGATCCGGCCGACAAGCCGCCCGCCCGTCCAGACCTCGCGCCTTCCTCCAGAGCCGATGCGCGCCGCCGCGGCAAGAGCTTCGGCATCACTTGCTGCTTCGAGATATTCGGCGCTGACGACGCGGCTCGCCCGGTCTAAACAGAAGACCCGGTAATGTCGCACAATCTGCATCGTAATTCGGGGACAAGGTGCTGGAAGCGGATCATGGCGCCGAAGCGATTTTTCAGGGAGTTTGTTCCGCGTTTGGTCCGACCTCTCAGGTTTGCGAGATCGGACCCTAACCCGCCTTCACTTTTGAGGGCGACACGCGGGCTAGCTCCCCCCGCTGGGCGGGGAGGGCGGCCGGTCACGACTGGCTGTCGGGTCGCCCAACTCGGTTTCTCACTGCCATCGATTGATGCGGCGGAAGGAAGCATATGAGTAAATACGGGACTTTGTCCGTGCGGCCGGAATGCAGCAGGTTTCCGCCTCTGTCGCCAAACCGACATAAGGTGTGGCAAATCGCCGATTGCGTCGTTAGGCGCGGCGTCGCCCGTCGAGGATGCCGGCGAGCTACTACATGGGTATCCAGTGTCTGAACCGTTGATTCTTCTCGTTGAGGATGAACCGCTCGTTCTGTTGGTTGCGCAAGATGCACTTGAAGCTGGGGGTTACGTCGTCCTCCCTGCGACAAGTGGACCGGAAGCAGTCGCGGCACTGGACCGCCAGCATGGCCACTTCGTCGGTTTGGTAACCGACATCCGGCTCGGATCTCCACCCAACGGCTGGGATGTTGCAAGGCACGCACGTGAGCTTCGTGGTGATTTGCCAGTCGTTTACACGACTGCCGACAGTGCGCCGGAGTGGTCCGTCCAGGGTGTTCCAAACAGCGCGGTCGTCCAGAAGCCCTACGCAGGCGCGCAGCTCCTCACCGCTATCTCAACACTCATCACTGCTGCGGCTACGACGAGTGCCGATTCCAAGCCGAAATAGACCGCCGCAGAAGGCTCCCCCGACCAGTCCTTGCACAAAGGCGCCTTTGCAAGAGTCCGACGGCTTGGATTCCCTGGTCAATTCCGGACGAATGAAAGGCCCGGTCAATTACGCGACCGGGCCTCACACTCACTGATACTCGGGGAAGGTCACATCCATCGCCCGTCTCCAGCAATGCCGGCGCACTGATACGCCGACACTTGAAGAACGCTCTCGATGGGAGATGGGACAAGCGTCTCTGTCGGCCCTGTCCCATTTTTAGGCATCGCCAGGCGCCCTTGGGCAAACAGCCCGCTGAATCACTCCGAGCCCGGCTCCAACCGGGTCAGATAAAGGTCAATGAGAACGATTGCGTCCGCAATGTGCCGCTCGACCTCGCTACCGGTCAGCCCCTCGCGGGCAGCGATCATGGGGTAGTCGTCGCCGCGCAACAAATGCGCGAGAAAGACCGTTCGAGTGAGCTTCGGGAGTGCCTGAATAGCTTCGCGCATCCACTGTCGTTGGGCTGGCGATAGGTCGGGCATGTCGATCACTCCCTGGTTCCGTTGCCGAAAACCGGACGGCTGGAGCGGCCGGCGGCGCGGCACCAAGGGCCCGGACGCACCCGCCACGGGCCGCAACGCGAGTGGAGGACCCGGTCCGTCCGGACCGGGTTGCGAACGGTCCTGCCGCGCCGACAACAGAGCGATGCCGGACGGGTGCGCGGAACGACGCGCCAAGGCATTGACGGAACCGTCCCGATTGCCGCAGACTTGAGCTGCAGCCCGGATCACGCCGGCAGCGGGCTGCGGGGTCCTTGCCCGCCAGGCATTATGCACGAGCGCCCGCAACTGGCCGCTCGCATCCGCTGACGCACCAGCCCGGCACCGGGAATCTCCCGCTGTGCACCTCAGGTCTCGAGTCCACTCCACCAGCTGCCGGGTCGCCCCGTGACATGGCGCGTGATGGCGACATCGACGCAGCAGCCGGCCCGACGTCCGCGGCCGAGATTCAGCGGCATGTCGAGCGCCTCTACCGCGAGACCGCGGGCGTGCTTCGGCGCCAGATCCGCGCTCGGGTCGGAAACCCCGACGAAGCGAACGACCTCGTCCAGGAGGCCTTCAGCCGCCTGCTCGGGTCACCCAGCGGCCCGTCGCTTCGTAATCCCGGCGCCTTCCTCAACCGGATCGTCCGCAATCTGCTTATCGACCGGGGCCGGCGCATCGCCGTCCGGCCGCCATTCACATCGCTGGGAATCGAAACGGATCTCGCGATGGCGCCCGATCAGGGTCGAGCGGTCGAACTAGCCCAGATGCGCCAGCGCTATCGTCAGATCATCGAGGCGTTGCCGCCGCGCACGCGCGAGGTGTTCCTGCTCCATCGTGTCGACGAACTCGGCTATCGCGAGATTGCCGAGCGGCTCGACATCAGCATTCGGACCGTCGAATGGCATGTCGCCCAGGCGATCTACCGCATCGGCAAGGAACTGGACCGGGAATGACCCAGCCCACGGATCAGGACAAA
>Ga0207657_10008726_pt1 | contig 10259 bp, 9 predicted proteins | sample KBSC33metaG_FD_184316 | JGI IMG/M metagenome (GOLD analysis project Ga0207657, IMG submission 184316) | Corn rhizosphere microbial communities from Kellogg Biological Station, Michigan, USA - KBS C3-3 metaG (SPAdes) (version 2) | ecosystem: Host-associated > Plants > Roots > Rhizosphere > Soil ... | reverse complement strand
CAAACTTCTCCGCCGCCGCGGCGACAGCGCGCTCGCCCTGCCAGTGGAACAGGCGCTGCAGCGCGGTCGGGCTGAGCATCAGGGGCAGGCGGGTGGTCTTGCCGAGCACGGTCACCGACGTGTCGATCGACTCGACGTTGACCAGCACGTCGGGGACCAGGTCGACATCGTCGAAGGCCGCCGTGTTGCGCGCCTTGGTCGCTTCGTCGTCGCCGGCGCCGTCGATGTAATGGAACACCGGGAAGGGCAGCTTGCGCTGCGCAAGCTCGCGGAAATCCGCGATGTTATGGCAGTCAGCCAGGGTTCTGATCCGTCCGATCCTCATGCGCACGGTGATAACGCGCGTCGGCGGATTGCCAAGCGCCGCGGTCTTTTTCGACGGCCTGAGCGCTCAGCCGGCCTGCACGTATTTGTCGCAGGCGGTGTCGTCGCCGCTTTGCATGCCGGTACGCAACGCGGTCATGCGTTGCGCGCTGATGCCGTGGGTGAACGTCTCGGGATTGACGGCCTGGCCGGCGTTCTTTTCCAGCGTGTCGTCGCCGATCGCGCTCGCCGCGGTCATGCCTTCCTCGAAGTCGCCGGGCTCGATCAGGTTGCGGTTCTTGCCGGCCCAGACGCCGGCGTAGCAGTCGGCCTGCAGCTCCATCATCACCTGGTAGCGGTTGGCGTTGGACGGGTCTTGCTGTTGCGCGCTGGCGATCTGGTCGGCGACGCCGGTCAGCTTCTGGATATGGTGGCCGTATTCGTGGGCGATCACATAATACCGCGCGAAATCGCCCTTCGCGCCAAGCTGCTTCGCCATCTCGTCGTAAAAACTGGTGTCGATGTAAATGCCCTCGTCGTTCGGGCAGTAGAACGGGCCCATCGACGATTGCGCCGCGCCGCAGCCCGACTGGGTGCCGCCCCGGTAGAACACCAGCTCGGGCTGATGCCAGGCGATCCCGGCCTTCTGGAACACCGGCTGCCAGGTGCTGTTGAGCGAGGAGAGCGCATTGCACGCCTCGGTTGCGTATTGGTTGTCGTGGCAGATCTGCGCGCCGCTTCCCCCTGGCTGGCCGCCTTGCTGGGAATAGCCGCTTTGCTCGGTCCCCTGGCCGCTGCTGAGAAACTGCGAGGGATCGGCGCCGAACACGAAATAGGCGATCGCCGCGAGGATGATCGAGCCGCAGCCGATGCCCCCTCCGGCCCCCATCGGGAAACCGCCGCCTCCGCCGCGACGGACCCGGATGTTGTTGGGATCGAAAGGCCCGAGCCGCATGTGTTATTGCCCCATCGTTGTGCAGTTACGAAAAGGCGCGGCCCGACCAGCAATCCGGGGGCCCGCGCCGATTCGTGTTGGGGTTAATCGCCAAGGAGGCTCGAATGTTCCTGTCAGGCAAGCGCGCGTTGGTCACCGGTTCGACTTCAGGCATCGGCCTCGCGATCGCCCGCGCGCTCGCCGCCGAGGGGGCGGAAGTGGTGCTCAACGGCTTCGGCGATCCGGCCGAGATCGCCCGCCTGTGCGAGGAACTCGGCGCGCGCCACGTCGCCGCCGATCTGACGAGCGAGGCCGGTGTGGAGGCGCTCATGGCCGAGGCCGGGCCGGTCGAGGTGCTGGTCAACAACGCCGGCATGCAGCACGTCGCCCCGGTCGAAGAATTCCCGCCGGAGAAGTGGGACGCGATCATCGCGCTCAACCTCTCGGCCGCGTTCCACACCAGCCGCCTGGCGGTGCCGCACATGAAGGCGCGCGGCTGGGGCCGGATCATCGCCACCGCCAGCGCGCACTCCAAGCTCGCCAGCCCGTTCAAGGCCGCTTACGTCGCCGCCAAGCACGGCATCGACGGCCTGACCAAAGTCCTCGCGCTGGAGCTGGCAGAGCACGGAATAACCGCCAACTGCATCAGCCCGGGCTATGTCTGGACGCCGCTGGTCGAGAACCAGATACCCGACACGATGGCCGCGCGCGGAATGACGCGCGAGCAGGTGATCGAGGACGTGCTCCTCGCCAAGCAACCGACCAAGAAATTCGTCCAGCCCGAGGAAGTCGCCGCGCTGGCGGTGTTCCTGTGCCGCGACGCGGCGCAGAACATCAACGGCGCGAACTACGCGATCGATGGCGCATGGACGGCGGGGTAGCAGGAGGGAACCCGTCATTCCCCTCCCCGGCGGGGAGGGGCTAGGGGTGGGGGAGCGCGGCCGAAGGTCGCGCGTCGACGCTGGCGTCGAGCACCCCCACCCAACCCTCCCCCTTCAGGGGGAGGGCTTTGCAGCAACTCACCCCCGCTTGATCTTCTCCATCGGCCGGCCCTTGGCGAGTTCGTCGACCAGCTTGTCGAGCCAGCGCACCTGTTGCTCGACCGGGTCAGCGATATCCTCGATGCGATAGCCGCAGATCGTGCCTTTGATCAGCGGCGCCGCGGGATTGATCCGCGGCGCCTCGGCGAAGAAGGTTTCGTAGTCAGTCTCACGCGCGATCTGGTCGTCGAGCCCGGCCCGGTCGTAGCCGGTCAGCCAGCAGGTGACCTCGTCGACCTCTTCCTTCGTGCGGCCCTTGCGCTCGGCCTTGGCGACGAGGAACGGATAGACCTTGGCGAACTTCAGCGCGCGGATGTTCCTTCGGGGCATGGTCGAGCCACTCCTATTCCCACTTGTGATCCCAGCCTTCAAAGACGTAGCTTAACCGAGTACGATGCGGCGATGAACCCGATGTCGCAATTACGATCCGTCTCAATTCTCGCAGCAATATCGTTGGGCACCTTGTCAACCGTCGCTGCGGCATATTGTCCGGGGAGGGATAAAGGGTTTCCCAATTACGATCCCCGGTACTATTCGATAGACCACGAACTTCGAAGGTCTCAATTCGTCGTGAAGGCGAAAGTCCTCAAAGAACTCTGGATTGGAGAAAACGGAAAGCCGAAGCCATTGAAGCCTCCCTTTCAGGACGGTCAGCCCAGACCTTGGGGATTTGATCCATACATGGGTGCTTTCTACGATTTACGGGTAGAATCAATATTTAAGGGAAATCCACCTTCTAAGTTTCGCGTTTTCAGTGAAAACAGCACGGCACGCTTTTGGCTTCGACCCGGCGAAGAAATCCTGGCCTTCGTTTCAAGGGGCGCGTTTGATCCGCCAATCGGGAACCAATTGACGTTGGACACCTGCGGCAACTTCGGGTTTTTCCCGAAGGCGCAGCGTCTTATTCCGGCCGTGGTTAGAGCGTCCCAAAGTGGCCGCTCGAGACGAGTTCCCAAGCCCCACTAGCGATTGTCACAAACCGCGTTTACATGGGCCGCCACGAATCGCTCTCCCCGCGCATAGAAAAGTGGCACTCATGGAAATCGACACCGGCCTCACCTTCGACGACGTCCTTCTGAGGCCGGCCGAAAGCGATATCGTCCCTTCGCAAGCGAGCACCAAGACGCGGCTGACGCGCGAGATTGCGCTCAACATTCCGATCCTCTCCTCGGCGATGGACACCGTTACCGAGGCGGAGATGGCTATCGTGATGGCGCAGCTCGGGGGGATCGGCGTTTTGCACCGCAACCTCACGGTCGAGGAGCAGTGCGATGCGGTGCGTCGCGTGAAGCGCTTCGAGAGCGGGATGGTCGTCAACCCGATCACCATCATCCCCGACGCCACGCTGGGCGAGGCGCAGGCGCTGATGACGCGCCATTCGATCAGCGGCATCCCCGTGGTCGACAAGTCCGGCAAGCTGTGCGGCATCCTGACCAACCGCGACGTACGTTTCGCCGATAATCCGAAACAGCCTGTCAAGGAACTGATGACGCAGGAGAACCTCGCCACCGTGAGCGAGGGCGTCAGCCAGGAGGAAGCGCGCAGGATCCTCCACCAGCGGCGCATCGAGAAGCTCCTGGTGGTCGACAAGGCTTACCACTGCGTCGGCCTGATCACCGTCAAAGACATCGAGAAGGCGGTTCTCAATCCGGATGCCACCAAGGACGCCACCGGGCGCCTGCGCGTCGCCGCGGCGACGACCGTCGGGGACAAGGGCTTCGATCGCACCGAAGCGCTGCTCGCCGCGGAAGTCGACGTGATCGTGATCGACACCGCGCACGGCCATAACGTCGATGTCGCCCGCGCGGTCGAGCGGGTGAAGCGGCTGTCCAACTCGGCGCAAGTGATCGCCGGCAACGTCGCCACCGCCGACGCCACCAAGGCGCTGATCGACGCGGGCGCGGACGGGGTGAAAGTCGGCATCGGGCCCGGCTCGATCTGCACCACCCGCATCGTCGCCGGCGTGGGCGTGCCGCAGCTGACCGCGATCATGGATGCGGCGAAGGCGGCCGGCGACGTGCCGATCATCGGCGACGGCGGCCTCAGGACCAGCGGCGACGCGGCCAAGGCGCTGGCCGCCGGGGCTTCGACAGTGATGATCGGCAGCTTGCTCGCCGGAACCGAGGAAGCGCCGGGCGAGACGTTCCTTTACCAGGGCCGCGCCTACAAGGCCTATCGCGGGATGGGCAGCGTCGGGGCGATGGCTCGGGGCAGCGCCGACCGTTACTTCCAGCAGGACATCCAGGACCAGATGAAGCTGGTGCCGGAAGGGATCGAAGGCCAGGTGCCCTACAAGGGCCCGGCGCGTGACGTGGTCCACCAGCTCGTCGGCGGGATCAAGGCGGCGATGGGCTACACCGGCAGCGCGACGATCGGGGACTTGCGGCGGAACGGCAAGTTCGTGCGAATCACCAACGCGGGCCTCAGCGAGAGCCACGTCCACGACGTCAGCATCACGCGCGAGGCGCCGAACTATCCGACGCGGTAATTCGGGTCTTGGTCGCGAAGGCCGGGATTGCGCGATGCATTTTCCTACCTGGCTTTGTTCTGCCAAGGATTTGCCGATGCGCGCCGACTCGCTCAAATCCTTCCTGAAGTGGCCAATCATGCTCACGAGTGCGACCATTGGGACCATTCGCGCGAGCTGCGCCCGATGACGCCCGCGGCGCGTGTTCAGTCGGCGATCGAGCTGCTGGGCCGGATCGTCGCCGCCGCGAAGGCCAGGGGCGCGCCCGCCGATCGAATCCTCGCCGACTGGTCCCGCTCCAATCGCTTCGCCGGATCGAAAGATCGGCGCGCGATCCGCGAGCTGGTTTACGACGCGATCCGTGCCTGCGGTCCGGTGCCCGCAAGCGGCCGCGCAGCAATGCTCAGGTTGGTTCAAGCCGATGCCGCGCTGGCCGGGTTGTTCGACGGGTCGCAATATGGCCCGTCCGGCATCGTTGAGGGCGAGGCCGCTGCCGAGGGCGGCATCGCGCCCGGATGGCTGGAAACGGCGTTGGCCGATTCCGGCATAGGCGGGCCCGAAGCGGCCGCGTTGCTCGAACGCGCTCCGCTCGACGTCCGGGTCAACGCCCTCAAGGCCGCTCGGGATACGATCGAGCTGCCCACCAAAGCCGAACCGATCGATGCGGCCAACGGCCTCCGCCTCCCGGCCGGAACGCCTGTCGAGCAATGGGACGCCTATCGCGACGGGCTCATTGAAGTGCAGGACGGCGGCAGCCAGCTCGCTTGCGAAGCGGTCGCGGCCCGTGGCGGTGAGACGGTGATCGACTTGTGCGCCGGGGCCGGCGGCAAAACCCTGGCGCTGGCGGCGGCGATGGGCAACGCAGGGACTCTGATCGCCGCCGACACGGACCGCGGCCGGCTCTCGCGGCTCCGGCCCAGGGCTGAGCGAGCAGGAGCGCTTGTAGCCGAAACCGTGCTGCTCGATCCGGGCCGTGAGCTGGAGGCGCTGACGAAGTGGCGTCAGAGCGCCGACGCGGTGCTGGTCGACGCGCCGTGCTCGGGCACCGGGACCTGGCGGCGCAATCCCGAGGCGCGCTGGCGCTTGACACCGGACGACCTCGATCGATTTGCCAAAGTACAGGCGCAATTGCTTGAAATCGCATCCGAACTTGTCGCGCCCGGGCGACGTCTCGTCTATGTCGTGTGCTCGCTGCTGGATGCCGAAGGCGCGGACCAGATCGCCGCGTTCCTCGCCGCCCATCCGGGCTGGCGCGCCGACCGGCCGAAATTGCCTCTCGGCAGCGCACGCGGAACCGGTTTGCGCCTGACGCCGTTCCACGACGAGACGGACGGGTTTTTCATCGCACGGCTGGAAAAGCCGTGTTAGTTTCGCGGGAAATGGCCGGTCCAGCCTCTCGACTGACGCCCGCGCTCAAGGAGATTTTCATGCGTTACGCTCCCGCTGCCGTCGCTCTCTCGCTGGTCGTGGCGATCACGGCCAGCGCGGGCGTGAGCGCCGAGCGCCAGCCTGACCCGCGCGCGGCCGCGCTGCTATCCGAAGGCCGCAGCGAACTCGCCGCGGGGCAGATCGCCCCGGCGACCGACAGCTTCGAAGCCGCGCTGGCCGTCGATCCGGGCTACACCGCGATCTATCTTGCGCTGGGCGATGCGGCGCGGTCGCAGGGGCTGCAAGGCAAGGCCATCCGCTATTACCGCGAAGCGCTGACGCGCGACCCGAAGAACCTCGCCGCGATCTCGGGCGAGGGCAAGGCGATGGTCGAGAAGGGCGCGATCGAGAAGGCCAAGCGCAATCTCGCGGAGCTGAAATCGCTTTGCGGCGCCTCGTGCAACGAAGCGCAGCAGCTCGCGATGGCGATTCAGAACCACCCGGTGCTGACCGCCGACGCCGCCGTGCCGCCAGCCGGGGTGACGCACAACTGACCGTTCGCGGCCGTTCGTCCTGAGCTTGTCGAAGGATGATCGTAGCGCAAGGTTCGCGGTTCGACAGGCTCAGGACGAACGGCCGTGACGGAGTTCTGGTTCAGCAGGGCACTAGATCAGCTCGCGAAATCCCGCGACAACCGTAGCGTAAACTTCGCGCTTGAACGGCACGATCAGCTCCGGAAGCAGCGCCGGCTCGATCCACTTCCATTCGCAGAACTCGGGCGGGTCGTGCGCCTCTAGGTCGATGTCCCCGTCGGTGCCGGTAAAGTGCGCGAGGTACCAGGTCTGCCGCTGGCCGATATACCGGCCACCCCAAAGCTTGCCCTTGAGCTCGGGCGGGAGCTCGTAGAACAGCTCTTGCGGCAGGCGCGCGACCACTTCGATGTGCTCTCGCCGCGCGCCGGTTTCCTCGTGCAGTTCGCGAAACACCGCATCGTCCGGCTCCTCGCCCGGATCGACGCCGCCCTGGGGCATTTGCCAGAAGTCGCCCTCGCGGTTGTCGATCCGCTTGCCGACGAACGCCTTGCCCGCGGCGTTGACCAGCATCACGCCGACGCACGGGCGATACTGCGACATATCGCTCATCCGTGGCGCGCCAGCATGACCTTCATCGCCGCGATCACGTCGCTGAGATCTTTCGCCGTGCTCGGGATCGCCTTCCTCATGTTGACCCAGCCGTGCACCGAGCCGCGCATCTCCAGATAGGCGACATCGGTGCCCGCTTCGATCAACCCGGCGGCGTAGCGGCGGCCCGAGTCCCGCAACGGGTCGAGCCCGGCGGTCATCACCACGCTCGGCGGAGTCCCTTCGTGACGCCCGAAGATGGGATAAGCCCGCCGGTCTTCGGGATCCGCGCGATAGGCCTGGTCGAAGAACTCGATCCCCGCGGCCGACAGGAAGTATCCCTCGCCGAAATCGCGATAGGACTGGTGCGGTTTGACCGGATCCGCGAGCGGGTAAAGCGGCACCTGCATCACCACTGGAACCATCGCTTCCTGTTCGCCGAGCGACTGGGTGGTGACGATCGCCAGGTTGCCGCCGGCGCTGTCGCCGATGGGGATCAGGCCGCTGACCTTGATCCCAAGGTCGTGCGGGCTTTTCGCCGCCCAGCGCGCGGCGGCCTCGCAATCGTCCGGCGCCGCGGGGAACGGGTTTTCCGGAGCCAGCCGGTAGTCGACCGCCAGCAGCGGCAAGTCCATGCCCGCGGCAAGCTCCGTGCACAGCGCGTGATGGGAATCGAGATTGCCGACGACGAACCCGCCGCCGTGAAAGAACAGCATCAAGGGGCAGGCCGCGTCGCGGCTCGCGCGGCTGTCGTAGAAGCGCACGGGAATGTCGCCCGCCGGGCCGGGACAGGTGAGGTCGCGGATCACCGGCAGGTCGAGCGGCGGCAGGTCGATCAACGGGGCCATCGCCAGCATTCCGGCGCGCGCTTCCTCGAGCGGCTGTTCGCTAAGCTCCGGACGGTCGAGAGAGGCAACATAATCGAGCAGCGTGCGGACATCCTCGCGCACGAAATGGCCGTTGTCGTTCAAGCTTGCTCTCCTTGGGTTGAGTTGCCGAACCCTAGGCAGGGCCTCGAACGTTTTCCACTCGCCAATTAAGCACGGCGACAGAAAAACTTGATTGCGGCTCCAGGGCGTGGGACCTACCTCGCACGCCATATGGAGGCGCCACCCGGCGCATGCAGGACCCAACGCATGGCAACCCAAGCGGCCGAACGACCGGCCGATACCCAGGCTCCCGAAAACGTCGTCGTCCGCTTCGCCGGAGACTCTGGCGATGGCATGCAGCTCACGGGCGGGCAGTTCACGCTCTCGACCGCGCTGACCGGCAACGACCTGGCGACGTTCCCGGACTTCCCCGCCGAAATCCGCGCGCCGCAAGGCACGCTGTTTGGCGTCAGCGCCTTCCAGATCAATTTCGGCAGCCGGCAGATCAACACCGCCGGGGACGCGCCCGACGTGCTCGTGGCGATGAACCCGGCGGCGCTGAAGGTGAACCTCGCGGCGCTCAAGCCCGGCGGCCTGATCATCGCCGACAGCGGCGAGTTCACCAAGCGCAACCTCGAAAAGGCGAAGTACGACGCCAGCCCACTCGACGACGGCAGCCTGGCCAAGTGGCAGGTGCTCGCCTTCGACATCAGCGCGCTGACGATGGAAGCGGTCAAGCCGTTCGGCCTCGGCAACAAGGAAGCGCTGCGCTGCAAGAACATGTGGACGCTGGGGTTGGCGCTGTGGATGTTCGACCGCGACCGCCAGCCGCTGGTCGACTGGCTCAACGCCAAGTTCAAGAACAAGCCCGACATCGCCGCCGCCAACGTCGCCGCGCTCAACGCCGGCCATGCTTATGGCGAGACGGCGGAGCTGGGTGGCAACCTGCAGCAAGTCCACGTCGCGCCGGTCAAGCAGGAACCGGGGCTTTACCGCACCGTCACCGGCGCGGAAGCGGTTTCGCTCGGCCTTGTCGCGGGCGCGCAGCTGGCCGAATTGCCGATGTTCTTCGGGGGCTATCCGATCACACCGGCGAGCGCGATCCTCCATCACCTCGCGCGGATGAAGGAGTTCGGCGTCACCACCTTCCAGGCCGAGGATGAGATCGCCGCGGTGTGCGCCGCGATCGGCGCGTCCTACGCTGGGCAACTTGGCGTCACGTCGTCATCGGGCCCCGGCATCGCGTTGAAGACCGAGGGCATCGGCCTGGCGATCATGGTCGAGCTGCCGCTGGTGATCGTCAACTCGCAGCGCGGCGGTCCTTCGACCGGCTTGCCGACCAAGACCGAACAAAGCGATCTCTACCAGGCCGTCTACGGCCGCAACGGGGATGCGCCGATGCCGGTGGTCGCCGCCAGCTCGCCCAGCGACGCGTTCGAGGTGGCAATCGAGGCGGTGCGCATCGCCACCCAGTACATGACCCCGGTGATGCTGCTGAGTGACGGCTACATCGCCAACGCTGCCGAGCCGTGGAAAGTGCCCGATCCCAGTACCTTCGAGCCGTTTCCGGCGAAGTTCCTCGAAGAACCGAACGCGACCGACGCGGACGGCAATCCCAAGCTGCTGCCCTACAAGCGCAACGCCAAAGGCGCGCGGCCGTGGATCAAGCCGGGCACGCCGGGAATGCTCCACCGCATCGGCGGGATCGAGAAGCACATCGAGACCGGCAACATCGATTACTCGCCGAGCAACCACCAGGCGATGACCGACGCCCGCCGCGACAAGGTGCTCGGCGTCGAGGTGCCCGACCAGGAGGTCGCGCTTGGCGACGCAACGGGCGAGCTGGCGGTGGTCGGCTGGGGCAGCACGTACGGCCCGATCCGCCAGGCGGTGCGCCGCTGGCGCGAGCAGGGCCGCAAGGTCAGCCACATCCACGTGCGCCACATCTGGCCGCTGCCGAAGAACCTCGGCGCGCTGCTGGCGGGCTTCGACCGCGTGCTCGTCCCCGAGATGAACACCGGCCAGTTCAAGACCGTGCTGCGCGACCAATTGCTGGTCGACGCCGACAGCCTGACCAAGACCAGCGGCCAGCCCTTCCAGATCGCCGAGATCATGGAAGCGATCGGCAAGTACTTCGACGATGTCGAGGGCAATGAA
>Ga0207657_10008725_pt1 | contig 10261 bp, 8 predicted proteins | sample KBSC33metaG_FD_184316 | JGI IMG/M metagenome (GOLD analysis project Ga0207657, IMG submission 184316) | Corn rhizosphere microbial communities from Kellogg Biological Station, Michigan, USA - KBS C3-3 metaG (SPAdes) (version 2) | ecosystem: Host-associated > Plants > Roots > Rhizosphere > Soil ... | reverse complement strand
ATTATCCGGCGGAGAATCTGTCCGTGCTCGTCGTCGATGACGGCAGTGACGATGGCACTAGCCTCGCCGCCAATGTCGGCGATGCGCGCGTACGCCTGCTGAGATTGCCGCAACGTGCAGGCAAAGCGGCCGCACTCAATGCGGCAATGGCGCAAGTGACGACCTCCCATGTTGCATTCGGCGACGCGCGCCAACAGTTTGCGCGCGATGCGCTGCGCCGTTTGCTCGCACCGTTTGCCGATCCTCGCGTCGGCGCCGTTGCCGGCGAATTGGAGCTTGGCGATTCCGGGCATGTCGGTCTGTATTGGAAGATGGAACGTCGTTTGCGCGAGGCCGTAGCAAGACTGGGCTGGTTGCACGGCGTGAGCGGGGCGATTTATGCGCTACGCGTGGAATTGTTCCGGCCGCTGCCGCACGGGATCCTTCTCGACGACTTGTGGATTCCGCTGCACGTGATCTTTGCAGGCCATTCGGTGTGGTTTGCGCGCGATGCGATTGCATGGGATGCACCAAGCGACAGCGCCGCCGCGGAATACCGGCGCAAGCTGCGCACGCTTGCCGGCAACTGGCAGCTGATTGCGCGATTGCCGCGCCTGGTCTTGCCGTGGCGCAATCCGGTGTTCTTCGCCTGGTTCTCGCACAAGCTGCTGCGTCTGCTCGCGCCATGGTGCCTGCTGGCACTATGGGCGACATCGTGGCTTGCTGACGGCGTCATTTATCGATTCGCATTCTGCGCACAGACCGTCGCTTATGCCGTAGCGGCACTGATGCTGCTTGCGCCGCGGATCGGCGCGCGCATCCCGCTCGCCGCGACCGCGGCGAGTTTCGTCATGCTCAATACCGCGGCACTGTTCTCGCTGCCGGCGTATCTGGCGCGTGACCAGTTCCAGTTGTGGAAAAAACGCTGATGGCCAGAATTCTTGTTTTGAGTTCCCGATTGCCGTATCCGCCGCGCGAGGGCCATCAGCTGCGCACCTGGAACCTGTTGCGTGCCTTGGCGCGCGCGCATGACGTGATCCTGCTCAGTTGCTTGCGCCGCGACGATGCGCTGTCCGAATGCGTGCCGCTGCGTTCGATTCTGGGAGAGCTGGAGACTTTCCCGATCCGCAGCGAACATTCGCACGGCGCTTTGGTCGCCGATTTGGCCAGGAGCGTGCTCGGCCGGCGGCCGTTCGTCGCGGAAAAATACTTTTCGCGACGCATGCGCGCGCGCGTCGCCGAGTTGCTGCCGCAATGCGATCTGGTCCATGTCGACATGTTGCCGTTGATGAGCGCGGTGCCCACCTGCCACGTGCCGCTCGTGCTCGACACGCACAACGTCGAACACCTGCTGCTGCGCGAACGCGCCGCGCGCGAGACCGATTGGGCGAGGCGGATTTTTCTGCGCAGCCAGGTCGCGAAACTGCGGCGCTTCGAGCGCGACGCCTGCCGTCGCGCCAATCACGTGCTCACGTGTTCGCCGGACGACGCGCGCGAGCTGGCCGCGCTCGCACCGCAGACGCCTGTCTCGCTGGTGCCGAACGGCGTCGACGTCGAGCAGGCGCGTCCGGCCGTTGGCATTGTGCCGCATCCCGCGCAGATGGTTTTCGTCGGCCAGATGAGCTGGTTTCCAAATCGCGATGGCGTGCAATGGTTCCTGTCCGACGTGCTGCCGCGGATTGTCGCGGTGCGCGCGGACGCGCAATTCACGCTGGTCGGCAAGACGGCGGGCTTGACGGTGCCAGCGCCGCTGCGCGCGCACGCGCGCCTGGCCGGATTTGTCGAAGACCTCAGACCAGAGCTGCACTCCGCTGCGATTTACGTCGTGCCGTTGCGCTGCGGCAGCGGTACGCGCCTGAAGGTGCTCGAAGCAATGGCGTTCGGCAAGGCGATCGTGACCACGTCGATCGGATCGCAAGGCATCGACCTCGAGCGCGGCAGGGAAGCGCTGTTTGCCGACGACGCGGAAAGTTTTGCCGCCGCCGTACTCGATCTGCTCGCGGATCCTGCGCGCGCCAGGCAGCTCGGCGTAGCGGCGCGCGCCAAGGCGCTAGCGCGTTACGACTGGCACATCATCGGCCGCGAGCTGCTGGCGACTTACGACGAACTATTGCGCACGCCAGCGATAAACCGCTTCTCCGACGAGTTCGTGGATGGCCGCTTCGGCCTTACGCAACGCTGAGCTTTGCGGCAGGTAGTAACCGATTCCGCCCGGCGGAATGTAGCGACGGTCGCTCGCGACGACGCAGGTATCGAATCCCGCCGCACGGAACGCGACGAGCGCGCGTGGCAGATGCAGGGCCGAACTCACCAACCAGATCCGCGCGGGCAGCGCAGGTTGCATGCGGCGCAACTGCTCGGCGTTTTCCCAGGTCGTGTGCGACTGACTTTCGACGCGAATGTTCTGCGCCGGTACGCCGAGTTGCTGGACGAACTCCTGCAGCACCGCGCTTTCGCTGACTGCAAAGTCGCCGCCGCCGGCGAGTACGAGCATCGCCGCGGGCGTCCTGCGCCAGAGTTGCACGCCGACGATTGCGCGGCGAACGCTATCCGGCTGCAGGGCGGCGAGATCTCGCGCATCCGCAGGTTCGCGTTCGAATCCCGCGGCGAGCACGACGATCGTATCCGGTGCTGGAGGCGCGCAGGAATCAGTGGTCGGGACGCGCGATTCGACCAGCCACACCAGCGCGTTCGCGCCAAGCGGGCACATCGAGATGAGCAGCAGGCATTCGAGGACGATCAACGATGCGCGTGCGCCGCGGCGCATCCGGCGCCAGCCGCCTGCAAGCAATAATGCCAGCAGCAGCGACCAGCTCAGCGGAGAAAGCAGCAGATGCATTCGCGATCCTTGCGCGGACTCTGCCGCAAGTATCGCTCAAGCCGGACGCAGCATGCATCACATGCTGCGTCCGGCGAACGTCCCCAGGCGAATGCTTACTCGTACCCGCTTTTGAAAATCGTGTCCGAGCCCGTGGTATCACTCGTGCCCTGGAACTGCAGCGAACCGATGTCGTAACCGCCGAGCGTCGGCCGCGGCATGCCGCGCTGGTCGTCGAAGAGAAGGTCGCTGAGATCGGCGGCGTTGATCAGCGGGCTGCCGGCCAGCGGCAATGCATCGAATGTCGACAACGTCATGTTGGTCAGTTTCGGATCGGCATTGCAGGTGCCGCCCGGCGGACAGTAACCATCCTTGACCTGCCAGACGAGATTCTTCTTGTACGTCACCGGCCACGTGCTCGGGCCGCTGTCCCAGTAGAACATGCACGATTGCGGTTGCGGGCTCTGGTCGGCCTTCATCCAGTCCGGCTTGCCGATCAGCGTGTTGTTGCCGAGGGTGACATGCGACGTGGCATCGCCGTTGACGGCGAGGATCAGGCAATCACCCTGGCCGACGATCGTGTCGTAGTGCACCACGGCTTTCATCGATGGCTGTACCGACAGCACGAGAGCGTTGCCCATCGCGCGACACATGTCGCCCGCGGTACCGGCGCCACCGGAATTGTTGCCGCTCATGTAGTCGATGCCCTGGAAGTACGCGCAGTTGCCGACAATCGTCGTGTTCTCCACGGTTGGCGAACCGGCGACCTTGATCTGATTGCCGGCGTTGCCCTCGGCGTGCGAGTGCGTGACTTTGATCGTCGCTTGCGTGTTGGCGTAGAGCAGGTCCAGGCCGTCCTGCGTGTTGTGGTGGAAATAGGAATTGTCGAACGTCCAGTTGCCGCCGGTCTGCGCAGAGCCGAAGCCGTCGCCGTAGCCGCCTTCCATCTGTCCCCAGCAGGCAACGATCTGCGTGCCCGGATAGGCTTCGGCGCAGCCGCTGAAACCGATTTCCAGGCCCGAAAAATTCATGTAGCCGGCATTGGATGACCCGGCCGACTCGCCGAGATCGTTGCTCCAGCCGGCCCAGCCGTTCGCGATCAGCTGCACGCGATTGACGGTCCAGTTGGAAAGGCGACCGGCGAGAATGCCGGTGTTGGCCAAGCCATGGATGTGCAGGTCCTGCAGCGTGACGCCGTTTGAATCCCTCGCCTTGATGCCGATGGGGCCCCAGCCGCCATAGGGCGCGCTCGAGCGATTGCACGCATACGGGCTGTTGCCGCCGAGGTGCGACTCAATGCAGTTGGAATGATCGGTAATTTCGAGGCAGCCGACGACGACGTTGCTGCTGCCATCCAGCGACACGACTTGCGTTGCGCGCTCGTTGCTCCACAGTTGCGGCGGCGCCTTGCAGCCGGTATCCCAGCCGGCACCGAGAATGCGCGTCGGAGCGGCGGCCGTGCCGCTCGGCACGTTGGCCATCACACAATCCCAGGACCAGCCCTGGTTGCACGCCGCATAGGCGCTCGCGCCCGGCGCGTGTATGCCGATTTCGAAAGTGCCGGCGCCGATGATCAGCGTGTCGCCGCCGTGCAGGCGCACGGCCGGCGGAGTGGAAGTGTCCGCTTGCGGCGGCAGCGCGTCGAACGGATGGTGCCAGGCGCACGCCTGCCCGCTGCCGCTGCCCGGATAAGCCGCGTTGCTGAGACCGGAACATTGGGTCGTGGTGCCGCCATCGGCACGAACGTAATAAGTAGCTGCTTCGACGCGAATGCAAAGAAACAGCAGGAACAAGCCTGCGAGCAGATTTTTCATGTATTGGCCGTGCAATTTCAGAGGATCGTGCAAACTGACAAATCGGGCAGATCGCGCGATCCTTCACGCGGCTCTAACGAAAAACTATCAAAAATATAAAAATACACTTTTCCGGCGCGGTGAGCCTCTCATGAGGTTTTTGATCTGGCAAGTTTTTTTTTCTTCAGGAAGATGAATCTGCGGAGTGCGTCGCACATGCGACCGGGCAGGTCGCAATGGAAGGCCTACGCTGAAGACGATTTGCAAAATGCGATGGCGTGCGATTTGAGAGGGCGGGGGGCGAAATGGATGCGCACGCAGTCGCGCGCCGCGCGAATCGCGACGCTTTATTACCCGTTGTAATCGTTACGCCGGCGAGGAGAGCAGCAGCGCGAGAGCGCGGAAGAATTTGTAGCGTTTACGCAGGCACATCAGCAGGTAGCGCCGTGCCCAGCGGCGATGCGCGCCGTGTGCAAGCGTGCGCGCCATCTGGTAGCACGCGTCGGCAAGCGCCAGGCGCAACACGCGTGCATACGCGCGCGCACCCGCGCGACGCAGTTGCGCGCGCACCAGGAACAGGTGGCGACGCGGCATGGCGGTAAGCGGGCGCCGACGCGAGATCTGATCGTCGCGCCCGGCATCGCGACGGAAGCCATCGAAGTCGACGCGGGCGCCTTCACCCTGTCGACACAAGCGGGAAAAAAATTCCCAATCGTTGAAGAAACGGAAGCGCTCGTTGAACGGGCCGGCGCCGATGGCGCAGTCGCGGCGCATCACCATTCCGCTCAGATAGAACAAATCGCCAAAGACAATCGCCGGGAAGAAGTCGCCGCGCAGGATCGGGACAGGAAACGGCAGGGCGATGTTCTCGCGCAGCAAGCGTGCACGGTGGAACTGCGCGTGCGACCAGCCGGGAGAATTGCCGACGACGCGAGTTTCAGCGGGCTGTCCAGCGACCGCGAGTGTCGCGCCTTCGACGCTGACGAAAGCCAGCCGCGGGTGGTGCTCGAAGACCTGCTCGATGGTGGCGAGCATGCCCGGCAGCCAGAAGTCGTCGGAGTCGAGAAAACCCAGCAGATCGCCGCTTGCATGGCGCAGCCCGAGGTTACGCGCGGCGCTGGCGCCGGCGTGTTTCGCCGCGACCACGCGCACGCGCGCATCGGCGCCGAAGCGCTGCGCGACCGCCTCCGCTGTGCCGTCGGTCGAGCCGTCGTCGACGACGATCACCTGTCGCTCGCGTGCACCTTCCTGGTCGAGCACGGAAGCGATCGCGCGCAACACGAGTTCGCGCCGGTTGAACACGGGAATAACGACGCTCAGCAAGCCGGGCGCCGTGTCCTGTGCGTCGACCGAATGCAATGTGTCGTCCGTGGCTGGCATGCCGCGTGAATGTACCACGCGGTTGTCAGGCCTTGATCGAAGATGTCCAGCGCCGCCAATGTGATTGATCCGAGCGTTCCTGCGCGCGCACGCGCGGGCGTGACGACGCATTACCTGCGTTATGCGACCGGCAACGTGTTGGTGATGGTCGCCGGCTTCATCTCGTTCCCGATCATGACGCGCCTGCTCGACACCAGCCAATACGGCATCTTCGGCTACTTCGACGCCTGGCTGTTGATACTCGCGGCACTGTTCAAGCTCGGCGCGCAACATACGATTCTGCGCTTCTATCCGCATGCCGGTGGCCGCTCCGCGCTCGCACGCTTCGGCGCGAACCACATTCTTGCGCCGTTCGCCGTCAGCAGCGTGTTGTGGATGCTCGGCGTCGTCGCCTATGCCGTTATCGTGTTCAGCACTCCGCCCGAAGCGGCCACGGTCGGTTGGATCATGCTGATGCTGCTGTTGCCGACGATGTGGATCAGCTACGTCAACGCGTTCGCGTTCGCCGAGGAACGCTCCGACGTCTCGGTGCGCATCAGCGTCGGCCAGCGTTGGTGCGAGACGGCCTGCATTCTGCTCGTGGTCTATTTCATCGCGCGCAGCACGCTCGGCGTGTATCTGGCGCGCCTCGGTGTCGCACTGACGTTTGCGATCGGCCTGACGTTCTGGTTGCGCCGCAATGTGCCGTTGCGTGCGCGCTATTTCGATGCGTCCGAATATATCGATGGCTTGCGTTATGGCGTGCCGCTGGTGCTCAATGAAATCGCCGCGACCCTGCTCGCGTTCGCCGATCGCCTGATGCTGCGTCTGTTGCTGGTCGATTTCGCCGCCGTCGGCGTGTACACGATTGGCTATGGGTTGGCGCTGAACATCAACAACTTGTTCAACCTGGCGCTATACAACGCGTACACGCAAGTGAGCGTGCGTGAATTCGAAACGAATGGCGCGGCCGCTGTCCTGCGCACCAAGCGCGCGGTGCTGCATGGTCTGGTGTATTTCTGCGCGATGATGATCGTCGGCCTCGTCGTCGTCGGCGCCGATGGGTTGCTGTTGATGGCAGGCAGCGACAAGACCGCATCGGCGCCGGTATTCGTGCTGATCGGCATCGTCTACACGCTCGATGGCCTGCTCAGCATCTGCGGCGCGGGATTGCTGCTGCTCAAGCGCTCGCGCAGTGTGCTGTTGCTCACTCTCAGCGCGGCAGTTCTCAACGTGATCCTCAATTTTTTCCTGATCCCGCGTTTTGGCGTCATGGGCGCGGCGTATTCAAGCATGCTCAGCTTCACGGCTCTCAATACCGCACGTTACCTGACTTGTCCGCGCGAATTGCGCGCCTTGCCGGATGCACGCGCGACCGTCATTGCAGTCGCCCTCGGCGCGCTGTGCGTTGCCATCGCGCACTTCACTCAGCTCGGCGGCGTGCAATCGCATGCGCTTCGCATCTTGATGCTCGCAGCGTTGCTGCTGATCGGATTTGTTGCGCCGGCGTTCATGCTCGACGGTGATTTGCGCGCGGCGGCCCTGCGTCATTTCGCCAGTGTTCGCCAACGCACGCACCCGACGCGATGAAATGCGCACCATGTCATCCAGGATTCTCATTTCATGGATGACAGCTCATGCGACTCGTATCCAATCAGCGCCGCTCGATCCTCGTCACTGGCGGCGCCGGCTACATCGGCAGCCACGTCGTGTTGCAGCTCGTCGAGGCCGGCGAACGCGTCGTCGTCGTCGACGATCTGAGCACGGGATTCGCGGAGTCCGTGATCGGTGCGGAGCTCGTCGTCGCCAATGTCGGCGACGAAGTTCGCATCGACAAACTGCTGCGCGAGCGCCGCGTCGATACCGTGATGCATTTCGCTGCGCGCACGATCGTGCCGGAATCCGTTGCCGACCCGCTGCGCTATTACGGCAACAACACCAGCGCGACACGCAACCTGCTCGCGTGTTGCGCCCGGCACGACGTGCGCCACGTGGTGTTTTCCTCCACCGCAGCCGTGTACGGGATTCCGCACGATGGCTGCGCGCGCGAAGACAGTCCGACCGCACCGATCAATCCCTATGGTTCGTCGAAGCTCGTCAGCGAGTGGATGTTGCGCGATCTCGCCGCGGCCGGGGGCCCAACTTACGTCGCGCTGCGCTACTTCAACGTCGCCGGCTGCGACGCGCGCGGCCGCATCGGCCAATCCACGCGCAACGCCACGCTGCTGACCAAGGTGGCTTGCGAAGCGGCGGTCGGCAAGCGTGATCATGTGTGCATTTTCGGCAGCGACTATGCGACTCCGGACGGCACCGGCGTGCGCGACTACATCCACGTCGACGACCTCGCGCGTGCGCATCTGGCCGCACTGGCCTATCTGCGCAAAGGCGGAGCGCCGGTGGCGCTGAATTGCGGCTACGGCCACGGCTATTCGGTGCGCGAGGTGATCGCCGCGGTCGAACGCGCCAACTTCGCGCCGATTCACGTTGTCGAACAGCCGCGCCGCGCGGGCGATCCGCCGCTGCTGGTCGCCGACGCGAGCAATATCCGCAAGACGCTGGATTGGCAGCCGCGCTGCGATGACCTGGATCTGATCGCGCGCACTTCGCTGGCTTGGGAACGCAAGCTGCAGGCGCGCCGCCCGCTGCGTCATGCCCACGCTTAGTGTCGTAATCCCGACCTGGAACTGCGCCGCGCGGCTGCTGCACGCGCTGCGCAGCGTGGCTGCGCAGACCTGCGGGCTCGACGGCATCGAAGCGCTCGTGATCGACGACGGTTCGACCGACGATACGGCCGAACAAGTCGAGATGTTTGCCGCGCAGTCACTGTTGCGCGTACGTTACGTGCGCCAGGACAACGCCGGGCCGGCGGCGGCGCGCAATCATGGCTTGCGTCTGGCGCGCGGCGACCTCATCGCGTTTCTCGACGCCGACGACGAGTGGCGACCGACCAAGCTCGCGCGGCAAATTCCACTGCTGTCGCCGCGCATCGGCCTGGTTTATTGCGACAATGTCTTCGTCGATGCGCAAGGCCGGGAGCTGTCCGATTACGTGCGCCGCATCGGCATGCATCGCGGCGACATCCAGCTTGCGCTGTTCTGCGATTTCTTCCTGCTCACGTCGGCCGTGGTGATGACGCGCGCAGCGGTGCGCGCCGCCGGACCGTTCAATGAGCATCTCGGTGTCGGTGAGGATTACGAGTTCTTTCTGCGCGCGGCGCGGCATTGTCGCGTCGATTACGTCGAGGAAAAGCTGCTGGTACGCTGCGTGCGAGCGGACAGCCTGAGTCGGCGCGACTACGTACTCGATGCGCGCGCCGACCTCGCCACTCTGCAGCGTTTCCTGCGAGAGAATCCGGAGTTCGCCCGCCAGCATCGTCGCACCGTCGATCAGCGCATTGCGCGTTATCGCTACGATTTCGCCTGGCGCCTGCTCGCCGACCGGCGGCGCGGCGCGGCGGCGCTGGAGTTGCTCAAGTCATTGCGCCGCAGCGCGAGCTTGCCCGCACTGCGTGCGCTCGCTCGCACTCTTGTACCCACGTCGGGCTGAAGCAATGCGCGTTCGGCTGTCCGCTGCGCTGCTCTCGATGCTCGCGGCGACGCCGGCCTGTGCGGAAACCTACTATGTGCGTGCGGACGGCGGCAGCCCCGAGCAGTGCACAGGTAGGGAGGATGCGCCGTACACCGGCGGCGGCGACCACCAGCCGTGCGCGTGGCAGCATCCTTTCCATGCATTGCCGCCGAGTGGGACCTCGAATTTCAAAGGCGGCGACACGCTGGTCATCGCCAACGGCGACTACATGATGGGTCTGGGCGCGCCGGGCACCGAGGCGTTGCCCAAATGCACAGGCGCCGCGTGGGACTGTCACGCGGCAGCGCTGCCGAGCGGGCCGTCGCCGGATCGGCCAACGCGTCTGCTGGGCGCCGAGTCGCAAAGCGGTTGCAAACACGCGCCGCAATTGTGGGGCACGCAGCGCGCGGCGACCGTGCTCGATTTGCGCGGCAGCTCCAACGTCGAGGTCGCATGCCTGGAAATCACCGATCATTCCAGTTGTATGGAGTTCCACAATGGCACACCACGTGAGCGCTGCGAGCGTGACCAGGCGCCGTACGGAGAATGGGCGGCGGTCGGAATCTCGGCGTCGGATTCGAACAACGTCAATCTGCGCGACGTGAACATCCATGGCCTCGCCCACGACGGCATGCGCGCCGCGCGCCTGCGCGACTGGACGCTGCAACGCGTGCGCATCAACGGCAATGGCTGGTCGGGTTGGAATGGCGATATCGGCGGCGACTCATCAAATGAGGGCAGGCTG
>Ga0207657_10008723_pt1 | contig 10263 bp, 9 predicted proteins | sample KBSC33metaG_FD_184316 | JGI IMG/M metagenome (GOLD analysis project Ga0207657, IMG submission 184316) | Corn rhizosphere microbial communities from Kellogg Biological Station, Michigan, USA - KBS C3-3 metaG (SPAdes) (version 2) | ecosystem: Host-associated > Plants > Roots > Rhizosphere > Soil ... | reverse complement strand
ATAGATGCGGGTCGGAACATCCGCCGGCAGGTGGAGCTCGTTGGCGGTGCGAAGCGTCTTCGACGCGTCGGCCGAATTGTAGACGATGTCCCACCACCACTGGTTGCCGGTGATGGTGACGGCGAGCTTCTCGCCGGTCGCCGCCTCGGCCATCGAGCGGTCGGTGACGAAGCTCGCGATGGCGAGCCCGGCAAGGCCGATCCCGATCAGCGCCGTCCAGCCGATGAGCGTGCTCCGCATCGCGGGATCGGAGGTGTGGTGCCGCCCGGTCTCGACCACATTGGCGTCGGCGGTTCGTCCGCGCCGAGCGATCCCGAGGACGAGGAAGGCGATCACGAGAACGTACATCAGCACGCAGACGCCGAGGAAGAACCAGAACAGGCTGAGGAACTGGCGGTCCTCGACGGCGGCCGCGCCGAAGATGCTTTGATAATGCTGGTACGAGCATCCGCCGAGCAGCAGCGGTGCAAGGGCTGCCGGGATGGCGGCGCGCGGCTTCATTGTGACGGCACGGCGTCCGAGTTGGTCGGCTCGGGCTTGGGAGTGAGCGTCTGCGGGGTCGGGCCGCTCATCTCTTCGGCGCGGCTCGAAACGGCGTCCTTGCTCGGAAGACCCGACATCGAACGGACGTACGCGGCGAGGTCCCAGATCTGGTCTTCGGTCAGCTTGCCGCGCCATGCGGGCATTCCGTTCGGACGGCCTTCGGCGATGGTGGTCGCGATCTGGTCGATACGGCTGCCGTAGCGCCACTCGTCGTCCATCAGCGGGGGGCCCATTCCGCCCCCGCCATGGCTGTGGCAGCCGACGCAGTTCATCTGCATGTAGAGCTGCTGGCCCTGCGAGATGGCGTTGGCGTTATTGTCGTAGAGCTTGGCGCGCACGTCGAGGGGAGGCGGACTGCTGCTCCCGGGGAAGATGGTCTGCGGGCTTTCGCCGGAGGGCACGGTCTCGCCAACCGGCTTGGCGCGGCTGTGATGCTCCTCGCGGTCGCAGGCCGACACCGCCAGCGGGAACGCGACGATGAGCAGCAGGCTAGCGCTTGACCGCGAAGACATAAAGCATGCCTCCCGTCGTGCTTTTCATCGGCAGGTCCTTCATCGCATTGGCGAATCCGAGCGCGCCAGTGGGATCGCGCGGGTCCATCTGGCCGGAGACGATGGCGCCGGACCAGCCGCCGACGCCGCAGATGACGGCGATATACTGGCGGCCGTCGGGACCCTTGTAGCTGATCGGCTGGGCAATGATCCCGCTGCCCGCCTTGAACTGCCACAGCTGCTTGCCGTTGCGGGCATCGACCGCTTTGAACCAGCCGTCCATGGTGCCGTAGAAGACGATTCCGCCGGCGGTGACGAGCGCCGGGCTCCACAGCGGAAGATCCTCCTTGATCTCCCACACCGCGCGGTGCCGGATCGGGTCCCAGGCGGTGAACACGCCGCGGTTGCCGCCCGGCCCCGCGTACATCTTCACGTCGGCGCCGACGTAGGGCGTGCCGGAGATGTAGTTCGCCTGCATTGCGCCGAAGTCCATGCAGAGGTTGTTGTGGGGGATATAGACGAGCCCCGTCACGGGGCTGAACGCGGCCGGGTTCCAGTCCTTGAGGCCCGGCGCTGCCGGGCAGATGTCGCGGACGACACGGCCGACCTTCGGGTCCTTGTCGTGGTTGGGAATGATCTGGCCCGTCTTCAGATCGACGCCCTTGTAGGCGTTCACATAGCCGAACGGCGTGGCACTCAGTACTTGCCCGGTGCGGCGGTCCTGGACGTAGAAGAAGCCATCGCGCGCGGGGCGGAGCAAGACCGGGCGCCGGCCTTTGCCCCACGGCATGTCGGCGAGGATGATCTCGTTGATGTCGTCGTGGTCGAACAGGTCGTGCGGGGTGGACTGGTAGAACCAGCGCGCCTTGCCGGTGTCGACGTCGCGGGCGAAGACGCCCGTCGTCCACTTGTTCGCGCCGGGCCGCTGGTCCGGGTTCCACGGTCCCGGATTGCCGGTTCCATGGAAGATCATTCTGGTCTCAGGATCGTAGGAGATCCACCCCCAGACGTTGCCGCCGCCGATCTTCCACGCGTCCGGCGGCCAGCTTTTGACGCCGAGGTCCTGGCCCTGGTCCATCGCGTAGAAAGGATGGAAGTCGGGGCCGATCAGGACATCCTTGTCGGGCCCGGTGTTGTAGGCCTTCCAGGCAAGCTTGCCGCTGCCCTCGTCGAGCGCGGCGATCCAGCCGCGGACGCCCATCTCACCGCCCGAATTGCCGACCAGCACCTTTCCGGCCGCGACCAGCGGAGCCATGGTGACCGTCTCGCCCTTCTGGATGTCGCCGAGCTTGGTCCGCCACACCATCTGGCCGCTGTTGGCGTCGACCGCGAACGTCTGGCCGTCGAGCGTGTTGAAGAAGATTTTCCCATCATCGTATACGGCCCCGCGATTGACGACGTCGCAGCAGGCTACTCCCTGCGAGGCCGCGGCAGGCTTGGGCTTGAAGGTCCACTTCGCCGGCGCGCCGGGCTTGGTGAGGTCGAGCGCGTAAAGGTAATTGGGAAAGGGCGTGACGATGTACATCGTGCCGTTGACGACCAGGGGCGGCGCTTCGAACCCCTTGTTGGTGCCGGTCGAGAAGGTGAAGGCGAGGCTGAGGTCCTTGACGTTCGCCGGGTTGATCTCGGTGAGCCCGGAAAAGCGCGTCGCCGCATAATCCTTGCCAGGCATTACCCAATTGCCGTCGTCCGCCGGCGAAGCCGCGGCAGCGGGGAGGGTGCGCGGGCCGCCGGGGAGCTTCGAATAGACCTGGGCGGTGGAAGGCGGCGGGTTCGGGTTCCTGTTGCACGCGGTGAGCGCGATGCTCGCGACGGCAAGGCTGCCGGTAGCTGCGATTGCGATCCTGACTCGCCGCATTACGCCCCATCCGAGAGATGCTGCCGGGCCTCAAATGCCGCTGCGCCACGCGGGTTCCGGAAGCGCAGTAAATTTGACCGGATCGATGGATTTAGGCGCGATTTTTAATGCTGTTGCTAACCTGCATTAGCGCCGGTTACGGCCGTTTCTAACCTCCATCAGCATTGTGAACCGCAGTGCCACGACCGCGTTACGCTGACGCCATCCGGCACTCGGGAGACCATGATCATGGCGACGAACAGGAGCGGCGGCTCGAAGCGCGGATTCGCGGCGATGGACCCCGCAAAGCAGCGCGAAATCGCGAGCAAGGGCGGCAAGGCCAGCCACGGCGGCGGGCGCAAGGCGAGCACGAGCCGCTAAAGGCAAGTTTCAGAGTTGGTTGGAGCGCCGGACTGGTCCCCCTCGTCCGGCGCTCGCCTTGCCGGCGCAACGCTGAAGCGGCGTTCGCGTTGACCAGCCGTGGCCTACCGCACCGATATCAGCGGACGCGACCGCAGCGGGGTAATCGCCGTCGTCATCGCGATCCATGCGGCATTGCTGTTCGCGGTCATCCATCGCTGGGGCTCCGACGGAAAACTGGTCGATTACCCGATTCCGATCAGCATTTTCGACCTCAAGCCGCCACCGCCGCCTCCCCCTCCGCCACCGCCGGAGCAGCAGCGCCAACAGCCGAAGCCGAAGGAGGATGAAGGCGGCTCGGCGCCCAACATCAAGAGCGAGGCGACCCCGATCAAGGCGCCCGAACCGAAGGTGGTCGTTCCCCCGCTGCCGCAGATCGCCGCCACGGAGACGCCGCGGCAAGGCACCGCGCCGACACAGGGCGCCGCACCCGTCGCAGGCCCCGGCACGGGCACGGGCGGGAGCGGAACTGGCACCGGCACCGGCACAGGAGGCGGCTCGGGCGGCGGCGGGGAGGGCGGGGTCGCCGATCCGCCGCACCTCGTCAGCCCGGTCCTGACCGGCCGCGACTTCTCCCGCGAGCTTCTCGAGCAATGGCCCCGCGGCGCGACCATCTTCATGCGCCTTCGAGTCGATGCGCGGGGCTATGTCAGCGAATGCACGGTGGATCGCGGCACCGGCGTGCCGGCGATCGACTCGCAGGTCTGTAACCTCGCGCACGACCGGCTTCGCTTCCGGCCGGCGGTCAACCGGAGCGGACAAGCGGTTGCAGGATGGTTCGGATACGCGCAACGAGCGCCGCGATAAGTTTAGAAGGAATCACATGATCGAAGCGGAATGGTGGGAGTATGACTCCCTGGACGAGCTCGCGGACGCGGTGGCGGGCGATGTCGGGTTCATCATCGAAAGCGCCGTCGACGCACGCGACGCCTCGCTGATCGCGGTCCCGGGCGGGAAGACCGGGCCGGCGATCTTCGGTAAGCTCGCCGGGCAGAAGTTGCCGTGGAAGAAGGTGACGATCATTCCGACCGACGACCGCCTCGTCGCCGTCGACAGCGAGCTGTCCAACGTCCGCGAGCTGGCGCGCGCCTTCCTCCCGCTGGGCGCGCGGGTCGTGCCGCTGACGAGCGAGGCCGCGGGCGACTACAAGCTCGCCGGCAACGCCGCCGATGCGCGGCTCCAAGACCTGTCGTGGCCGCCCGATCTCGTGTGGCTCGGCATGGGCGCGGACGGCCATGTCGCCTCGATATTTCCCGGCGCTGACCTGCAGGCGGCGCTGGACGCCCCGAAGGCGCGCCGGGCGATCGGCACGATGCCCGAGCAGCTCCCGGAGGAGGCGCCAGTCGCGCGCGTGACTCTGACCCGCGCCGCGATCCTGTCGGCGCGGACCGTGCTCATCACGATCACCGGACAGCAGAAGCGCGATGTGCTCGAGCAGGCAATCGCGGACGGGCATAGCTCGAGGCTTCCCGTCGGCCGCGTGCTCGCGGAGGCCGAGCAACCGATCGACATCCACTGGTGTCCGTGAGGCGCTAAATCTCCTCGAGTCTTCTTCCCGCCGTCTCCTTGAGGAACAGCAGCGAGACCACCAGCGAAATGCCGGTGAAGATGACCGAGTACCAAAGTCCGGCATAAATATTGCCGGTGATGGCGACGATGGCGAAGCTGGTGACGGGCAGGAACCCGCCGACCCAGCCGGTGCCGACGTGATACGGGAAGGACATCGCGGTGTAGCGGATTCGGGTCGGGAACATCTCGACCAGCGCCGCCGCTTGCGGGCCGTAGAGCGCCGTCGCTGCGACGACGAAGAGAAGCAGGATCATGATCAGCAGCGTCATGTTGGCCTGGGCCGGATCGGCACTCTTCGGATAGCCTGCGGCGTGGAGCTCCGCACCGATAGCGTCCACCGTCTTCGCCTTCAGCGCCTTGAGCTCGGGACCCGCGAGGCCTTCGCCGCCGTTGATCGGGACTTGTTCGGTACCGATCACGACCTTCGTCGTTCCATCATCCGACGCGCGAGTGGTGAACGAAATGCCCTTCGTGACGAGGGAGCTCTTGGCGATGTCGCAGGCGCTGACGAACTTCGCGGTTCCGACAGGATCGAACTGGACGGCGCAGGTCTTCGGATTGGTGACGACGATCACGGGAGTCGCGGCCTGGGCCTCGACCAATGCCGGATTTGCCGCGGTGGCGATCCAGTGCGAGGCGGGGAAGTAAAGGACCAGCGCAAGCAGCATCCCGCCGACCATCACGAACTTGCGACCGACCCGGTCGCTCAGCCAGCCGAAGAAGACATAGAGCGGCGCGCTCACCACCGTCATCACGATCAGGAGCAGGTCCTTGGTCTCGGGGGGAACGCCGAGCGATTTTTCGAGGAAGACCTGGAGGTAGAAGAAAGCGAAGTACCAGACCGCCCCCTGCGCGCACATGATCCCGAAGAAGGCGATGAGGACTTTTTTGAGGCTGCGCCACTGGCCGAACGCCTCGCGCAGCGGCGCCTTGGCGATCTCGCCCTCTTCGCGGAGGCGGGCGAAGTGGGGGCTCTCGGCGAGCTTTGCGCGCATCCACACCGAGACCGCGAGCAGGACCGCGGAGACGAGGAACGGGATTCGCCATCCCCACTCCGCGAACGCTTCCTCGCCGATCGACTGGCGCGTGGCGACGATCACCAGCAGCGCGGCGAGCAGGCCGAAGGAGGCGGACGACTGGATCCAACCGGTCGAAGCGCCGCGCTTGTGGTTGGGAGCATGCTCGGCGACGTAGATTGCTGCCCCGCCATATTCGCCGCCGAGCGCGATCCCCTGAAGGATTCGAAGGATGATGAGGAGCGTCGGCCCCAGTGTGCCGGCCTGCGCGTAGGTCGGGAGGAAGCCGATGAGGAAGGTCGCCCCGCCCATCAGGCTCACGGTGATGAGGAACGCGCCCTTGCGGCCGAGGCGGTCGCCGACGACCCCGAAGATCAGGGCACCGAGAGGGCGGAAGGCGAAGCCGGCCGCGAACAGCGCGAGCGCCGCGATCAGCGCCGGCGTCGGCTCGAGCCCCGCAAAGAAGACGTGGGAGATGACCGGCGCGAGGCTTCCGAAGATGAAGAAGTCGTACCATTCGAACGCCGTGCCGGCGGACGAGGCGATGACGACGCGCGCCATCGACCACGGCCTGTTGTCTCGCTCTTCTGCGATGCTCGCCATCGTGCCTCCCCGGCGGCAGGGATAGCAGCGCTCTTTCGTCAGTCCAGCTTGCGGATGGTCTCGTCGTAATTGGCGACGGTGATGCCGAAGCGTTTGACGCGCATCTTGTTGTGCACTTCCTTCGGGCCGGCCGGAGTCAGCATCTGGTCGAAGTTGAGGTGGTCCTTCGCCGTGTACCGGATTCGGATGCCGTCCTTCATGACGTCGACCCGGACCGGGCTGGCGGCGTCGGTGAGCGTTCCTTCATAGCGATTGGGGCCCGTCTGACGCATCCGCCAGTAGCGGGTGCGAGGCGGCTTTCCGGGCTCGTGGATGATCTGCTTGAGGACCAGCGATCCGTCCTTTTCCGCGAAGCCTTCGCTGTCGACGCTCATCTTCTTGGGGGACTGGAAGATGATTTTCAGCATCCCCTCGCCGTGAGTCCGGCCGCGAAAGAATTCGACCGGGTTGAATTGAGCATCGGCCGGCGTGGCGATGACGAGGACGGCTGCCGCCGTGAATGCGGCCCTCACTGCCGGCCCGCCAGCAAAGCATCGACGATCGTCGGGTCGGCAAGGGTCGAGGTGTCGCCGAAGCCCTGGTCCGCCCCTTCCGCAATCTTGCGGAGAATGCGCCGCATGATCTTTCCCGACCGCGTCTTGGGAAGCGCCGGGGTGAAATGGATTTTTTCGGGGGCGGAGAAGGCGCCGATGTCGCGCCGCACTTCCTGCACTAGCTCTTTACGCAACTCGTCGGTCCCTTCCTCGCCGGCCTTCAGCGTTACGAAGGCGTAGATGGCCTGGCCCTTAATGTCGTGGGGAAAGCCCACCACGGCTGCTTCCGCGACTTTCGGATGCGAGACCAGCGAGCTTTCGACCTCGGCGGTTCCGATGCGGTGGCCGGAAACATTGATGACATCGTCGACGCGCCCTGTGATCCAATAATATCCGTCCTCGTCGCGGCGGCAGCCGTCGCCGGTGAAGTAGAGGCCGGGATAGGTCTTGAAATAGGTTTCGAAGAAGCGGGCGTGGTCGCCCCAGACCGTGGACATCTGGCCAGGCCATGAAGAGGCAAGGCACAGGTTCCCGCTGGTCGCGCCTTCCAGAACTTTATGGTTCGGGTCGAGGAGGAGGGGTTCGATGCCCGGCAGCGGCTTCGTCGCGGAGCCGGGTTTCATCTCGGTGGCCCCGGGGAAGGGGGAGATGAGGATTCCGCCGGTCTCGGTCTGCCACCAGGTGTCGACGACCGGGCAGCGGCAGTCGCCGACGACGCGCCAATACCATTCCCACGCTTCGGGGTTGATCGGCTCGCCGACCGTGCCGAGCAGCCGGATCGACTTGCGGCTGTAGCGCTTCACCGGCTCGTCGCCTTCGCGCATCAGCGCGCGGATCGCGGTCGGGGCGGTGTAGAAGATCGTCACGCCGAGGCGATCGACCGTCTCCCAGAAGCGGCTGAAGTCAGGGTAGTTGGGAACGCCGTCGAACATGACGCTCGTCGCGCCCATCGCCAGCGGGCCGTAGACAACGTAGCTGTGGCCGGTGATCCAGCCGATGTCGGCCGTGCACCAGAAGATGTCGTCGGGCCGATAATCGAAGATCCAGTCGAAGGTCGTCGCCGCCCACACCGCATAGCCGCCGGTCGAGTGGACGACTCCCTTTGGCTTTCCCGTCGAGCCCGAGGTGTAGAGGATGAACAGCGGGTCTTTCGCGTTCATGATCTCCGGCTCGCATTCGGTCGGAAGGCTGTCCCGAACGTCCGAATAGCGGATGTCGCGGCCAGGCTTCATCGCGACATCGGCGCCGGTTCGGGTGACGACGATGACCGTGTCGACGTCGCGCCCCTCGAGGGCGGTGTCGACGTTGGCCTTCAACGGGATCTTCTTGCCGCCGCGCACCCCTTCGTCGGCCGTGATCACCGCACAGGCATCGCAGTCGGCAACACGCCCGGCGACGCTTTCGGGCGAAAAGCCGCCGAAGATCACCGAATGGATGGCACCGATCCGCGCGCAGGCGAGCATCGCCGCCGCCGCTTCGGGGATCATCGGCATGTAGATCATCACCCGGTCGCCGCGCTTGATCCCGCGCTGCTTGAGCAGGTTGGCGAAGCGGCACGTCTCCTCATAGAGCTGGCGATAGGTCCAGCTGTGGCCGTGGCCGGGCTCGTCCGCTTCGAAGACCAGCGCCGTTCGGTCGCCATGCTCGGCAAGGTGCCGGTCGAGGCAATTGACCGACAGGTTGAGCTCGCCGTCCGAATACCACGCGATGTGGAAGTCATCTTCGTCGAACGACCAGTCGCCAGCCTTCGTCGGCGCCTTGTTCCACGCCAGCCTGCCGGCCTGGTCGAGCCAGAAGCGGTCGGGATCCGCCTTCGCGAGATCGTGCAGCTCGGCGAGCTCGACCGGGCCGATGCGCGCGTTGAAGTCCGAAGGAACGGGATGAACGGCTTCGCTCATGCAGCCTCGCCGATGGTGCCCATGTCGATCACGAAGCGGTAACGCACGTCGCCCTTGGCCATGCGGTCCCACGCCTCGTTGATCCGGTCGGGGCCGATATGCTCGACTTCGGGGAGGACGGCGTGCTCGGCACAGAAGTCGAGCATTTCCTGCGTCTCCGGAAGGCCGCCGATCAGCGACCCGGCGATCGTCCGATTGCGCATCGCCAGCGCTCCGCCATGGACGCCCTCGAGCATGTCGATGGCACCGACGATGACCATCGCGCCATTGGGCTTGAGGAGGTTGAGATAGGGCCCGACGTCGTGCGCCACCGGGATGGTATTGAGGATGAAGTCGAACCGCTCGGCGGCCGCGTCCATCGCCGCCTGGTCCCTGGAAATGAGAACGTCGTGAGCGCCGAGCTCCCGTGCGTCCTCGCCCTTTTCCGGAGAGGTCGTGATCATCGTCACTTCCGCGCCCATCGCGCGAGCAAGCTTCACGCCCATGTGCCCGAGACCGCCGAGGCCGGCGATTCCCACCTCGCTGCCCGGGCCGACTCCGAATTTCCGAAGCGGCGAGTAGGTCGTGATCCCGGCGCAGAGCAATGGCGCGGCGCGGCTGATGTCGAGGCTGTCCGGCACGCGGCACACGAACTCCTGCCTGACAACGATGTGGTCGCTGTAGCCGCCCTGCGTGATCGTGCCGTCCTGCAAGTCCGTGCCGGCGTAGGTCATCACCCAATTAGGGCAGAACTGCTCGTGTCCGGCCTTGCAATGGTCACACGTCCCGTCGCTGTCGACGAGGCAGCCGACCGCGGCGCGGTCGCCAACCTCGAACTTGCTCACGCCAGAGCCGACGCCGATGACGATGCCGACGATCTCGTGGCCGGGGACCATCGGATAGACGCTCATGCCCCAATCGTTGCGGGCCATGTGGAGGTCCGAATGGCAGATGCCGCAGTGGGTGATCCTGATTGCGACATCTTCGGGCCGAAGCGCCCGCCGTTCGATCGTCATCGGTTCGATCGGCGAGGTCGCGCCGGTCACGCCAAAGGCCTGAGCGGCCGTCGGCTTGCCGGTTGTTTGCGTCGGCGTCGGTTGCAGAGTCGTAGCCATCGCGGCCTCCTATCGTGCTCGTTCCAGTACGCGCCTGGCCTGCACGAGGTGCGGGCGATCGACCATTTTCCCCCCAACGGACAGCACGCCTGCGTCGGGATGTGCCTCGAACGCGGCGACGATTTGCTCGGCGTGCGACACGTCCTCGGTCGAGGGCGTGAAGGCGGCGTTGATCACGGCCACCTGGGCCGGATGGATGGCGAGCTTTCCGGTGAAGCCTTCGCGGCGCGCGGCCTCGGCTTCGGCTTGCAGGCCTTTG
>Ga0207657_10008722_pt1 | contig 10263 bp, 9 predicted proteins | sample KBSC33metaG_FD_184316 | JGI IMG/M metagenome (GOLD analysis project Ga0207657, IMG submission 184316) | Corn rhizosphere microbial communities from Kellogg Biological Station, Michigan, USA - KBS C3-3 metaG (SPAdes) (version 2) | ecosystem: Host-associated > Plants > Roots > Rhizosphere > Soil ... | reverse complement strand
GCACAGCCATTCCGGGAACCCATGTAACGATTGTCACGTTGCGGTGACCAGGCCGAGGCCGGTTTGTGTAGTCGCAATAGGTCCGATTTTGGGCTAATTGGTCGGCTAGAGCGGCTGCGGATACGGGCTCGTCGATTTTGGGATTCATGACTCTGGCGAAGAACCTCCTGCTGCGCGCTGCGCTGCTGATTGCGGCCATGGTCATGTTTGGACTCGACGCCAACGAGGCGTTCGCGCAGTCGCGCAACTGCCAGGCGCTGGCCAATACGCTGCAGCAGATCGAACGCAATGGCAGTTTCGCCTCGCTCGGCGACATCAACGACCAGACCCGGCAGGCACAGGACGCGGTGACCGCCGCCGAGAGCCGCTATGTGCGCGATGGCTGCAACGCCGCCGCCAAGGCCGGCCAGCAACTCAACTCGCAATGCCGCGCCGAGGCCCGCGCAGTGCTGGCAGCGCGCGCCGACCTCAAGAAGATTTCGGCGCAGGCCGACACCGGCAATGCCGTGGCGCAGCAGCGCGAAGCGGTGCTCCAGGAGATGGCCCGCTTCAACTGCAACAGCCGCGCCACCGCCTCGAGCCAGCCGCGGCAGCGCGGCAGCCTGTTCGACCAGCTGTTCGGCGCCTTCGAGGACAATTTCGGCGACGGTGTCTCGACGCGTGGCGACGAGTTCTCCGGCTACCAAGGCTATGAGACGATCCGAACCGTGTGCGTGCGCAAGGTCGATGGCTATTACTGGCCGATCAGCTATTCGACACTGATCGACTATGCGCAGAACGATCTGATCGACTGCCAGGCGCAATGCCCCGGCATGGATGTCGATCTCTATTACTACGACAATCCGGGCCAGGAGCCCGAGCAGATGGTGAACCTGCAGGGGGTGCCGTACAAATCCCTGCCGACGGCGTTCGCCTACCGCACGACGTATGACCCGAGCATCACCTGCAAGCCGAAAGTGGACTACGGCACGATCAACCTCGCGGCCCTGCCGGATGGCAGTAGTCGCGCCATGATCAGCTTCGAGGGCCAGATTTTCCCGCTGCCGATGCGCGATCCACGGCGGGCGACTGAGGCCACGGTGGTCAATGTCGCGCAAGCCAACTTCGTCGACATTCCCCTGCCCCGCCCGCGTCCGGCCGCCCCTGGCGAGGCCCCCAAGCCGGTGGTGGTCAAGCAGGCCTCGAACGATGCTCAGCGGATCGTGATGTTCGGCGACAAGCGCGTCAGGATAGTCGGGCCTGACACGCCTTACGCCCCAACAGCGGCAGCAGGGACTTAAGCTCCGGCCCGTCCTCGCGGCCGGTGAGTGCCAGCCGCAGCGGGTGGAAGAGCGCCCTTCCCTTGCGGCCGGACTTGGCCTTGAGGGCGTTGGTCCAGGCGGACCAGGTGGTCTCGTCCCAGGGTTCGGGCGGCAGAAGCTCACTGGCCTCGTCGAGGAAGCTGCGGTCGTCCGGATCGGGAGGGTGATGCATGTCACCCTCGAGGACCTTGGCCCAGACCTCGATGTCGGAGAACTTCGTCAGGTTGGCGCGCAGGATGTCCCAGGCCGCACCGCCCACCGCGCGCGGCAACCGGTTCTTGGCCACGTCATAGGGCATCGCGTGAAGTATGCGCGCGTTGAGACTCTCGAGCTCGGCCGGATCGAAGCGCGCCGGGCCATGCGAAATCATCGAGAGGTCGAGACGCGCGGCGAGCGCCGCAAGATCGTCGTATGGCTCGACCGGCAGGCTGGTGCCGGTAAGAGTGGCCACGAGGGCCACGGCCATCGCCTCGAAGCCCTCGGCGCGAAGCTCGTTCAACGACAGCGAACCCAGGCGCTTGCTGAGGCCCTCGCCCTCGGCGCCCGTCAGCAGGTTGTGGTGTCCAAATTCGGGAACGCGACCGCCGAGCGCCTCGAAGATCTCGATCTGCGTTCCAGTATTGGAAACGTGGTCTTCGCCGCGAATGACATGGGTGATGCCCAGGTCGATGTCGTCGACGACCGAGCAGAGCGTGTAGAGATACGTGCCGTCGGCGCGGATCAGCACCGGATCGGACATCGAGGCGGTGTTTACCGTCTGCGGCCCCTTGATGAGGTCTGTGAACTGCACCGGACGGCCATCGAGCTTGAAGCGCCAGTGCGGCCTGCGGCCCTCGGCCTCGTACTTGCGCTTCTGCTCGTCGGTCAACGCGAGGGCGGCGCGATCGTAGATCGGCGGCTTGCCCAGCAGGCGCGCGCGGCCGCGCTTGATCTCGAGCTCGTCCTCGGTCTCGTACGCAGGGTAGAGGCGACCCGCAGCGATCAGACGATCGCGGGCAGCATCGTAAAGCGCCATTCTATCGGATTGGCGCACTTTGACGTCCGGACGAATGCCGAGCCAGGCCAGGTCTTCTTCGATGCCACGCGCGAAGTCCGCGGTCGAGCGCGCAACGTCGGTGTCGTCGAGGCGCAGGATGTAGGTTCCGCCGGTGCGGATCGCGTAGAGCCAGTTGAGCAGCGCGGGCCGGGCATTGCCCAGATGCAGGCGACCGGTCGGCGACGGCGCGTAACGGACGATCGTCGTCACTGCACGCCCTGCTTGATCGGCTCGGGCTCACGCATCACGATCTCGCTCTCGTCGCGATAACCGTTGGTAATGGGATATTTGCGGCCGATGCCGAAGGCCTTCTTGGTGAGCTTGACGCCGGGGGCCGCCTGACGGCGCTTGTACTCGGCAATTAGGACCAGGCGCTCGACGCGCTTGACCAGCGCGCGGTCGAACCGGCCATGCCCCTTCTCGACGATCTCGGCGACCGACAGCTCGTCCTCGATCATGCCGGTCAGCACCTCGTCGAGGATCGGATACGGAGGCAGCGAATCCTGGTCCTTCTGGTCCGGGCGGAGCTCGGCCGACGGCGCCTTGTCGATGATGTTCTGCGGAATGACATCGCCATGCGGGCAGAGGCTGCCGTCGGGCACGTGGGTGTTGCGCCACGCGGCAAGCCTGTAGACCTCCATCTTGAAGAGGTCCTTGATCGGGTTGAAACCGCCGTTCATGTCCCCGTAGATGGTGGCGTAGCCGACCGCCATCTCCGACTTGTTTCCGGTGGTGAGGAGCATCGCGCCGGTCTTGTTGGACACGGCCATCAGCACCAGCCCGCGCATGCGCGACTGGATGTTCTCCTCGGTCAGATCGACGGGCGCATTGCCGAACACCGGCTGAAGCTCATTGAGAGCCTCATCGACAGGCTTGCCGATGGGGACGATGTCGTAACGCACGCCGAGACGCTGGGCGCAGTCCTTGGCGTCGATGAGACTGTCTTCCGAGGTGTAGCGGTAGGGCAGCATGATGGTGTGGACGTTTTCGGGGCCGAGGGCGTCGGCGGCGATGGTCGCGACGATGGCGCTGTCGATGCCGCCCGAGAGGCCGAGCACGACCTTCTTGAAGCCGTTCTTGCGGACATAGTCGCGCAGGCCGCGCAACATCGCCTGCCAGGGGGCTTCCTCGGTCGAGGCGAGCGGAACCACCTCGCCTTTGGCGCAACGCCAGCCCGCTTTGGTGCGCTCCCAGTCCGAGACGATGAAATCTGCCTCGAAGCTCTTGCCCTGGAACACCAGTCTATTGCCGGGCTCCATGGCAAAGGAAGCGCCATCGAAGACCAGTTCGTCCTGGCCGCCGACCTGATTGAGATAGAGCAGCGGCAGGCCGGTTTCATGCGTGCGGGCCCGGATCAGGTCCATCCGGATGTGCTGCTTGTTGGCCCAGTAGGGCGAGCCGTTGGGACAGAGCAGAAGCTGCGCGCCCTGGGCCATCAGATAGTCGCTGACCGGCTGGTGCCAGATGTCTTCGCAGATCGGCACGCCGACGATGACGCCGCGAATTTCCATGGGCTCGGGCAGCGGGCCGGCACGGAAATAGCGTTTCTCGTAAAACACGTCGTCGTTGGGGAGTTCGTGCTTGTAGCGGCGGGCGACGACCTTGCCGTCCTCGGCATGCAGCACGGCGTTGTAGAGATGGTGGTTCTCGCGCCAGACGGTGGGGAGCAGCACGGAGACGCCGGTCCCCTTGGTCAGGCGGACAAACTCACGCGCCGTTGCCAGCGCGTCCTCGATGAACCGCGGCTTGAAGAACAAATCCTCCGGGAAGTAGCCGGTGAGGAACAGCTCCGACAGCATCAGGATATCGGCCTTGGCCTCGATGGCCTGCGCCAGGGCGTCCTTGGCCAGCGCCAGGTTGCCCTTGAGGTCGCCCACCTTGGGATCGAGTTGCGCGAGCGCGATACGGAGGCGGTCCACCACGGAACATTCTCGGTTAAGTGCGCGGAACGATTAGCCGCTCACCCCAAATGGGGCAAGCGCCCCAAAGTTTCCACCCAATCCCGCAGTTCAGCGGCGGGAGGCGGCCAACGGACGCGAGCTGCTGGCCAGATGCGCCGCCAGGCTCCGCTCGGTGAGCCAGCCGAAGCCGAGGCCGAGGCTGGTCCACAAGATCAGCTGCAGGGCGAGAGCAACAGTGCGGAATTGCCAGAGCAACGCCGCGGGGAAGGCGTCAGGGAGCTCGTTAATGGTCGGCATCAGGCTGTACGCGACGCCGACCAGGCCCACGAACATCAGGCCACCGGCGATCGAGGCGTTCCAGTTGCCCCAGCGCCTGGCGAAGGCGCGGCCCAGATTGATCGAGGCGATCATCGCCACGATGGCGATCGCAATCATGCCGAAATAGAGCTCGGTGCGGTAACCGATCGTTTCGGGGTTGCCGACCGACGGTGGATTGGCCGGATACTTGGCGAAGGGCACGACATAAACGGCAATGAACGCGGCGCCGGCCAGCAACGCCGCGCTGGCCCTCGCGCCGAGCTTGCCCAGCCGGCCCCAGGCGTAGGCGCAAAGCAGCGAGAACACGCCGCCGAGCGCGATGGAGTACAGCATGACGCCGGTGAACAGGCCCCAGGTCGACTGGATCTCGCGGCTGACGATCTCTTGCTCATGGTCGTGGGCGCCGGCGAGGTGGGCAAGCTGCTCCTCAAAACCGATGGCGCCATCGACATTGGGTTCGCCGAACATCTTGGCGAAGAGGAAGACGAGCAAGCCCGCAGCGATACCACAGAGCATGCCGCGGATCAGGAAGGCCCTGGCCATGTGGAGACCCCTAGTGGCAGGGGAAGCCGAGCATATGCCGGCCGTCGTGGACGAATTCATGCACCCAGGTGCCGGAAATGAGCGAGGTGGCCCCCTGCTCCGCGCCGACAAAGTAAATGGCAATGACCGCCAGGAGGCCGACGAAGATCACCCACGGCAACAGCTCGCGGATGGGGATGGGTTGCTGCAGCGCCTCAGGCGCCAGAGTGATATCGGACATCAAGTCTCCTTGGGATTTCGCGTCCCGTTGAAGTTTCGCGATGCCGTGGCCGGGTCTGACTTCCAATACGCCGGTGGGCGTTCATCGGTTACAGTGGCGCGACCGCGCGGGAGTTCCACCCGCTTCCGATCCACGACGTGCGTTCGTGAGTATGCGCCCGGTGTCCGAGGCGTCAAGCTCAGATCGCGTTCACCGCCGCCTGCCGGGCCGGCCGCTGCACGCGGATCTCCTCGGCGACGAGGAAGGCCAGTTCGAGCGACTGCGAGGCGTTGAGGCGGGGGTCGCAATAGGTGTGGTAACGGTCCTTGAGGCTCGCCTCGGTCACTGCGCCGACGCTGCCGCCAGTGCACTCGGTGACGTCGTCGCCTGTCATCTCGATGTGGATGCCGCCGGCATAGGTACCCATCTGGCGGTGGATCTGGAAGAACGAGTGGACCTCGCTCAGAACCTTGTCGAACGGACGGGTCTTGTAGCCGTTGGCAGCCTTCACCGTGTTGCCGTGCATCGGATCGGAACACCAGACGACGGTGCGGCCCGCCTTGCGAACGGTCTCGATAACGCGCGGCAGATGTTCCTTCACCTTGTCCGAGCCAAAGCGGCAGATCAGCGTGATACGGCCGGCTTCGTCGGTGGGGTTGAGACGGTCGAGCAGACGCAGCAGGTCGTCGCCGGTAAGCGAGGGACCGCATTTGATGCCGATGGGATTCTTGATGCCGGCGAAATATTCGACGTGAGCGCCGTCCGGCTGGCGGGTGCGGTCGCCGATCCACAGCATGTGACCGGAGGTCGCGTACCAGTCGTTGGTGATCGAGTCGCGGCGGGTGAGTGCCTCCTCGTAGCCGAGCAGCAGGGCCTCGTGGCTAGTGTAGAAACGCGTCTCACGCAGCGACGGCGTATTGTCCGGGGTGAGCCCCAGCGCCCGCATGAAGTCGATGGCGTCGTCGATCTTGCGGGCGACCTCCTCGAAGCGGGTGTTGGCGTTGCTGTCCTTCATGAAGCCCATCGTCCATTCGTGGACACGGGCGAGATTGGCATAGCCGCCGGAGGCGAAGGCACGCAGCAGGTTCAGCGTCGCCGCCGACTGGCGGTAGGCGAGCAGCAGCCGCTCCGGATCAGGGACGCGGGCCCCCTCGGTGAAGCCGATGTCGTTGACGATATCGCCGCGATAGGACGGCAGCGTCACGCCGTCGATCGTCTCGGTATCGGACGAACGCGGCTTGGCGAACTGGCCGGCGATGCGGCCGACCTTCAGCACCGGCTTGCCTGCACCGTGCGTCAAAACGATCGCCATCTGCAGGAAGACGCGGAAGAAATCGCGAATGTGGTCGGCGCCGTGCTCGGCAAAGCTCTCGGCACAGTCGCCGCCCTGCAGCAAAAAGGCATCGCCGCGGGCGACTTCGGCCAGTTGCGACCTGAGCTCCCTCGCTTCGCCGGCAAAGACCAGCGGGGGGAAGGTCGAAAGCTGCTTTTCGGCCGCGGCAAGCTTGCCGGCGTCAGGATAGACCGGCACCTGCGAGATCGGCATTTGCCGCCAGCTATCGGGTGTCCAGGTGCTCATCTCAGGTACTCGCGAACGGATGGTGGCGCGGTCTAGCGCCTCCACCGATTGCGGTCAAACCTTGTGGCCGCCGCGGTACCGGTAACTGGGCGCCTTGAAGGTCACCAATTCCTCGCCAGCCGTGGGGTGCATAGCCATAGTCCGATCGAAATCGGCCTTGGTGGCGCCCATGCCCATGGCGACGGCGGCCATCTGGATCATTTCGGCGGCGCCCGGGCCAAGAATGTGGACGCCCAACACCCTGCCGCCATCGGGCTGGGTAATGAGTTTCAGCATCATGCGCTGCATCTTGGTGGTGAGCGTGTTGATCATCGGCCGGAAGCGAGTGAGGTAGACGTCGATGTTACCGTGGGTGGCTGCCTCCGCTTCGGTGAGCCCGATGGTCGAGACCTCGGGTTCGGCAAAGACGGCCGTACCAATCAGGGAATGGTCGACGGCAAGCGGGTTGTTGTTGAACACCGTCTCGGCGAAGTACCAGCCCTCGCGAATGGCGACAGGGGTGAGTTCCATGCGGCCGGTGACGTCCCCGACGGCATAGATCGACGGTACCGCGGTCTGCGAGAATTCATCGACCTCGATTGCGCCGTTGCTGGTGAGCTTCACGCCGGCCTCCTCAAGGCCGATGCCGCGCGTATTGGCACGGCGGCCGGTCGCAAACATCACGCCGCCAAAGGGCGCATCGACGCCGTCGGAGAAGTGGGCCAGCACCTCCTCGCCGCGCTTTTCGAGCCGCTTGATGGTGGTTTCGTAGATGAATTTGACGCCGCGTTCCTGCATGCCGGCCTCGAGGCCGGTGCGAAGGTCATCGTCGAAGCCGCGCAGGATCCGGCGACCGCGATAGATCACAGTGGTATCGACCCCGAGGCCCGCGAAGATCGTCGCGAACTCGAGTGCGACGTAGCCCCCGCCTTCGATGAGGATCGAGTGTGGAAGCTTTTCGAGGTGGAACGCCTCGTTCGAGGTGAACCCGAACTCCTGGCCCGGAACATCCGGCAGGTAGGGATGACCGCCAGTGGCCACGAGAAGATATTTCGCGCTGAGTTCGCGGCCGCCGCTAAGCTTGACCCCATTTGGGCCGGTGAGGACGGCGCGGTCGCGGATGATCTCGACTTTGGCGCCCTCAAGGCCGGAAACATAAGCCTTTTCCAGGCGCGCGATTTCCTTGTCCTTGTTGCGGACCAGGGTCGGCCAGTCGAATTCGGCCGTGGTGGTCCAGCCATACGAGCCGGCGATCTCGAACATGTCGGAAAAGCGGCTGGCATAGACGAAGAGCTTTTTGGGCACACAGCCGCGGATCACGCAGGTGCCGCCGATGCGGTCCTCTTCGATGATGGCAACCTTGGCGCCAAGGTTGCCCGCGACGCGAGCGGCGCGGACACCGCCAGACCCCGCGCCAATGACGATCAGATCGTAGTCGTGAGCCATGAGGCCCTCCGCCTACGCAAAAAAAGAACCCCGCACAAGGCGGGGTCCGGAAAGTCTGAACTGGGCGTCGGCTTAGAGCTTGTAGCCCTCGGCCTTGAGCTCGGCGCGCACCTTGGAGACGAACTCGGTGCCGAAATTGTAGGTGAAGACCTTCATGACGCCCTGGATGCCCTTGTTGATGTCGAGGGCGGAGCCTGCGAGCTTCTGGCCGGCCGGGGTCGAATAGAAGTCGACGTATTGCTTCAGCTCGTCGGGGGTGAAGGTGGTGGCGTAGACGCGGGCGAACTGGTTGTAGAGGTCGTCGCTCTTGGTCTTGTACTGATCGAGGATCTTGCCGATGGCGGCATCGATCTTGTCGGTGATGTCGGGGTTCGACTGGCTCAGCAGCTTGCTCGTCTGGGCCGCGGTCTGGGCGAGAACGGCCTCGTAAATCTGCGCCTTGTTGGTGAGATCGACGTATTTGCGCGCAAGCGCCAGCGTCTCCGGCGCGATCTCCTGCGAGAGCGCGGGCGCGGCGGCGCCAACCGCCATCGCCAGGGCCAGCACGGCCATGGCTGCCCATTTGGTCAGGCGCGACAGGTTCATAGTCATGGTCTCCAATAACCCCCGGTTGGTGACGTTCCTCGTCACGCGTCGATCGTTTCCACGCCGCCAGGACCGGCGACGTAGGCGCGCTGGCAAAGCCTCAAGAAGAGCCCGTGCTCGACCACTCCCGGCACCTCGTGCAGGTCGGTCGAAAGCGCTTCTGGATTGGAAATGCGGCCAAAAAAAGCATCGAGGATCAGGTGGCCGCCGTCGGTCACGAGCGGGTCCCCGGACGGCGTCAGCCGCAGCTTTACCCCGCCTTCTGCGCTGTGGCGCGAGGCGACCTGTTCGACTTCGCGGGTCGTCGCACGCAGGCCGAACGGGTTAACCTCGATCGACAGCGGGAAGCGTCCCAGCGCCGGGACGAGCTTGCCCCGGTCGGCGATGACCACCATCCGGGCGCTCGCGGCAGCGACGATCTTCTCGCGCAGCAGAGCGCCGCCGGCGCCCTTGATCAGGCGGAGTTTGGGATCGATCTCGTCCGCGCCGTCGATCGTGAGGTCGAGCTGGGGCGTCTCATCCAGCGTCGTCAACGGGATGCCGAGGGATCGCGCCTGGGCGGCCGTGGCCTCCGAGGTGGGAACGCAGACAATTTCGAGACCGTCGCGGACGCGTCTACCCACCAGATCGACCAGATGCCGGGCTGTTGACCCTGTTCCCAGGCCGAGGCGCATCCCGGGGCGAATCTCGGCCAGCGCCGCCGTCGCTGCCGCAAGTTTGAGATCGTCGCTCACCGGGCCTCCCTCGTCGCGGCGGTGCTAGAAGAGGGCCGAAACCCTGTCAACAGCGCGCGCTTGCCTTCTCGATGAACAAGAAATGTCGCTTTGCCGCAACACCCAAGCGACTTGCGCAATCCAGTTGGCTCAAATCCCGCGGAGCGACACTTCCGGGAAATACGCAATTTAGCTAAGCAACTCTGTACGATCCGCTGGGAGTTCCTCGCTCCCGCGTCGCTCAGAGGCAAGATATGAATCGACGTCAACTGCTACTTTCCGCGCTCGGCGCGGCTGCCATCACCGTCACCGGCGCGGCCCCGGCGATGGCCAAGCTCTACTACAACCCCGACACCAATATGTGGGAGGAGCAGACCGCTCCGACGCCGCATGGGCACGGACACTACACGCCGATCCCGCGGGCCGTCGTACCGTTCCAAGGCAAGTACAAGGCCGGTACGATCGTCGTCGAAACGGGCGAACGGCGCCTGTATTTCGTGCTGCCCGGCGGCCAGGCCGTCAAATACGGTATCGGCGTCGGCCGCGACGGCTTCCGCTGGTCCGGCCAGCACACCATCACCCGCAAGGCCGAATGGCCCGGCTGGACGCCGCCCGCCGAGATGCGCAAGCGCGTTCCGGATCTGCCGGCCTACATGCCCGGCG
>Ga0207657_10008717_pt1 | contig 10266 bp, 7 predicted proteins | sample KBSC33metaG_FD_184316 | JGI IMG/M metagenome (GOLD analysis project Ga0207657, IMG submission 184316) | Corn rhizosphere microbial communities from Kellogg Biological Station, Michigan, USA - KBS C3-3 metaG (SPAdes) (version 2) | ecosystem: Host-associated > Plants > Roots > Rhizosphere > Soil ... | reverse complement strand
AACATTATTCTCTTTTTTGGTTTTATCCGTAAATACAAAGGGCTTGATCTTTTGCTGGAAGCAATGAGTATCTTAAAACAAAATCGGAAATCTGAAATCCGAAATCCGAAATTATTAGTTGCCGGTGAATTTTATGATGATAAAAAATTTTATGATGAACTTATCAGCAAACTCAACATCGAAGACCAACTTATTTTAAGAACTGATTTCATTACTGATAGTGAAGTAAAATATTATATCAGCGCCGCTGATTTTGTTATTCAACCTTATCGAAACGCAACGCAGAGTGGTGTTACACCGCTTGCCTATCATTTCGAAAAACCCATGCTTGTTACTAATGTTGGTGGTCTTCCTGATCTTGTTCCCGATGGAAAAGTTGGCTTGGTTTGCGAGCCAAATCCTCAATCAATCGCCGAACACATTATTCAATTGTATCAATTAAGTGAAGATCATTTTCTGTCATATCTCCGTGAAGAAAAAAAGAAATATAGTTGGAATGTACTGGTGAATACAATTAAAGATTTGGCAAAATAATTTTGCATTGCAAATAATTTTTATAGACCCAACTTTATAATAAGCATTGAACTTCTCTTGCGTCGCACACTTGTACGTTCTGTTCATTATTCAACAATTGACAAAACTACTTCTGTAAATTTATTCTCAAACAATTTTTAAAAGTTCTTAGCTTGTAACTTCAACTTTATTTACAGCAAAAGAAAACTTTTCAATTTTTGCGTATGAAAAATAAAACCGGTCGCAGAAATTTTATCAGGAACCTCAGTGCCGGAAGCCTTGTTGCAACTGCAATTCCTTCATCATTATTTGCAAAAGAAAAACAAGAAACTTTCGGGCAAACAAACAATGATAAACAATCTTCTTCAAAACATATTTATAACGGAACATACACTGGAGAATATTTAACACGCGTTGCATTTCCTATTGGCGGCATTGGTGCAGGTATGTTCTGTATGGAAGGAACCGGAGCAATTTCACACATGTCTGTAAGAAACAAACCCGATGTATTTAATGAACCGGGAATGTTTGCAGCTATTTATATTAAAGGTAATGGCGCAAAAATTCTTGAAGGTCCGGTTCCTGCCTGGAAAAAATTCGGACAACCCGGTTCAGGAAATGGTGCTGCAGGTGCGATTACAGGATTGCCTCATTTTCATAAAGCAGAATTTAAAGCACGATTTCCTTTTGGGTTCATTGATCTTACAGACAGTGAACTTCCTATTAGTGTTGTAGTAACAGGATGGAGTCCATTCATACCCACAGATGATGATAATTCAAGTTTGCCTGTTGGCGCGATTGAATATAAAATTTCTAATGCCGGTTCCTCAACTATTGATGCAGTTTTTTCTTATAACGCAAAAAATTTTTTGCAGGTTGAGCAAGGAAAAAATGCGATCAAAAAAATGAAGAATGGTTTTATCTTATCAGAAGAAGGAACAAAAGAAAAAACATTTTTGAAGAGTGATTTTGCAATTTTCACAAATGATGATTCGGCTGTTATTGATTACTGCTGGTTTCGCGGTGGCTGGTGGGATCCTTTAACGATGGCATGGAACACAATCAAAAACGGAGAAGTGCAAAATGTAGAGCCGGTTGAATCAGGCGCACCGGGAGCATCCTTGTATATTCCTTTTAAACTTTCATCGCATGAATCAAAAATTATTCGTGTGATGATGAGTTGGTACACACCAGACTCAGATCAAACTTACGGAACAATGGGGCTGAGAAAAGAAAATTGTGATCCCGCATCCGGCTGCTGTTCATCACCTGATGTTTTAGCACTTGATAAATACGATAAAAATTTTGATGGCAAATTTTATAAACCGTGGTATGCAAGCAAATTCAACAATGTTGAAGAAGTAAATGATTATTGGTTGCAGAATTACGATGATCTTCGAAAAAAATCAATTCTCTTTAAAGATGCATTTTATGCAAGTACATTACCGCCTGAAGTTGTAGAAGCTGTTGCTGCAAATCTTACTATTTTAAAATCTCCTACCGTGTTACGACAATACGATGGACGCTTATGGAACTTTGAAGGTTGCGCTGATGATAATGGTTGTTGTCATGGCTCATGTACACACGTTTGGAATTATGCTCAGGCAATTCCTCATTTGTTTCCTGCACTTGAAAGAAGTTTGCGTCACACAGAATTTTGTGAAAGCCAGAATGCCGAAGGTCATCAAAACTTCAGATCGAATATGCCTATAACTCCTGCCGATCATAATTTCTATGCAGCAGCAGACGGGCAACTCGGCGGCATTATGAAAGTATATCGCGAATGGAGAATTTACGGAAACAATGAATGGTTGAGCAAAATGTATCCAATGGTGAAAGCAAGCATGGATTATTGCATTCGAACATGGGACCCACGCAATAAAGGTATAATTGAAGAACCGCATCACAATACTTATGATATTGAATTTTGGGGACCAGATGGGATGCATACAAGTTTTTACATCGGTTCGTTAAATGCAATAACAGCGATGGGAAAATTTTTGCAGCACGATGTTTCGATGTACGAACAGCTTTCGGAAAAAGGAAAGAAATTTTTAGAAACAGAATTATACGACGGTGAATATTTTATTCAAAAAATTCAATACACCGGATTGAATGCACCTAATCCGGCTGAAGCTGCATCAAAATCTTTTGGGGGAGAATATTCAAAAGAAGCAAAAGAGCTGCTTGAAAAAGAAGGTCCAAAATATCAATATGGAAAAGGATGTTTGTCTGATGGAATTTTAGGCGCATGGATTGCACGTATGTGCTCATTAGAAGATCCTGTTGATGCAGAAAAAATAAAAAGTCATTTGCTTGCTGTGCACAAATATAATTTGGAAAAAAATTTAAGTGACCATGCAAACCCGCAACGACCTGCCTATGCATTAGGCGATGAAGGCGGATTACTTTTATGCACTTGGCCAAAAGGAGGAAAACTTTCCCTGCCTTTTGTTTACAGTGATGAAGTGTGGACAGGAATCGAACATCATGTTGCATCGCATCTTATGTTGATGGGACATGTGAAAGAAGGGTTGGAAATTTTGCGTGCATCAAGAGATCGTTACGATGGGCGAATAAGAAATCCTTTCAATGAATATGAATGTGGTCACTGGTATGCACGTGCTCTTTCAAGTTATGGTTATCTGCAAGCCTTAACAGGCGTGCGTTTTGATGCTGTTGAAAAAATTTTATATATCGATTCGAAAATTGGAGATTTTACAAGATTTCTTTCTACTGAAACAGGTTTTGGAACAGTGAATTTAAAAAATAACAGACCTTCTCTGAATATTGTTTATGGTAACATACCTGCAGATAAAGTAATTGTTTCAGGAAAAATTTCTTCACTTAACAAATCCTGAACAAAAAACATTGAAGAATTACTTTACCAAAAATGGTGACAAATTAAACGAAGATTGAATGGTATTGCTGAAGAAAATTCAAGAGTATAAGTGTGCGACGCAACGGAAGTAAAATAGTAGTAATGAAGACTGGTTCAAAAAGAAAATCTAAAATCTTTAAAAAAAATTTCGACTTCTTTCGTTTTTATTCGTTGAAATTTTTGTTAATAAAACATAATTACTAATTCAAAAGATTTTTAAGTATCCGATTCGGATTTTTTGATCTCCTGTGAATAAATATGTTAGTAATTTGTCTTCGAAAACATTCCAAACCTATAAACCCTGCTTTACCGTTCAGGTTTAAAAATGAAGTTAATCCGAACCCAGCTGTTTAAACCTGCATGTTATAAATTTCCATTTGAAAGTTTTTTATTTGTTTGTATTAAAATATGTAACGTTAAAATGTTTTGTTATGAAAACAATTCAATTTGAACATGAGGGTCAATGTTTAACGGCAGAGGTGTTTTATGATTCTGCAGGAACAACTAACAGAGTAAGAGTGATTTTAAACGCAGGTACAAGTAATTTGAAAAAAGTTATTCATTTTACCAAGCAGAATAATGAATGGATAACATATGATCAATTGAAAAAAAAGCAAACTGAAAGCACTAAGTTGATTTCTGCAGTTAACAAATGTATCAATGAAAACCTGTTGTTTGACCACTTTCTATTAATAGGTAATTTTTGCTCATAAGAGAAGTTTCCTGTCTTCATTTTATCCAAGCATCCTTCTGAATTTCTTATTTTAATTCTCTCTTTGAGAAAGAGTATTACGTATCTTTTCTTTCTCAAAGCTTGCCATATGTTATCTTCTGTCCCTGTGTATGTGGCAATAATTTTCGTTGCTACAGTTTTGCTGACATTGTACCTGTTTGTCAGGTCAACAAAAAACAAAAAAACTGTTTTATATGTGTGCCTTGCATGGCTTGCCTTACAAGCTGTGATTGCAAACGTTGGTTTTTATCTTAACACATCAACGTTGCCACCACATTTTGTATTGGCTGTAATACCTGTTTTGTTTGCGATCATAGTATTGTTTGCAACAAAAGCAGGAAGAGGATTTATTGACAAGATTGATTTGCGCACTATCACATTATTGAGTATTGTTCGCATTCCTGTGGAGCTTGTTTTATACTGGTTATTTGTAAATAAAGCAGTGCCTCAATTGATGACATTTGCGGGAAGAAACTTTGATATTATTTCAGGTATCACCGCTCCTGTTATTTATTTTGTTTGTTTCAAAGGAAGCAATGTCACCAACAAAAAATTATTGCTGTTGTGGAATGTGATAGCGCTTGCATTGTTGTTGAATATTGTAATAAACGCATTGTTGTCCGCACCTTTTCCTTTTCAACAATTTGCGTTTGATCAGCCTAATATTGCAATACTTTATTTTCCTTTCGTGTGGTTACCCTCATTTATTGTAGTGACCGTTTTATTCAGTCATTTAGTTTCACTGAGAAGATTGATAAAAAATAAAAATTTACGTTATACATTTTAATGGACTATTATTTGAGAATAGAATAAAAGCAATTAATATGTTTATACAATCTCTGCATTTACATACAAATGATTTGACGACAACAAAAGAATTTTATTCTCAATTATTGCAAGTGCCGGTAATAAAGGAATCTGAAAAAATTATTGCATTTGCTTTTGGTCATTCTGCTTTATACTTTCATACATCGCTTGAAAAAAATCCCTTTTATCATGTTGCATTTTCTGTTCCCAACAACAAATTGGAAGAGGCGTTACAATGGGTAAGCGATAAAACCGCAATTCTCCCTTATTCCGATACAGAGATGATTGCAAATTTTACGGGTTGGAATGCAAAGTCGTTTTATTTTCATGACAACAATGAAAACATTCTTGAGTTTATAACACACTACGATTTAAAAACAAGTTCATCGCAACCTTTCAATGCAGCATTGATCACTGGTATTTCCGAGATAGGCATAACAGTGGAAGATGTGCCACATGCGTGCAATGAATTTCATACGCTTTTTCATCTTCCTTATTTTTCAAAAGGTCCGCAACTTCATGATTTTGGTGTAATGGGTGATGCCAATGGTATGTTCATTGTTTCAAAAACAGGTCGGGGGTGGGTGCCAACTTCGCGTCCATGCGAAAAGCACTGGACAAAAGTGTTGATAGAAAATGAAGGAGTAAAAAATGAATTCGTTTTTGAATAATAGTGAGCGAAGTCGAACTATGAGACAAACTGTATTGATACTATTAAGCTTTTGTGCAGTTTATATTCAACTTCGCATTAATCAGTGTAATTCGCGGCGAGTCCATTGTTGGTTATCTCTCCACTCAAAAAGAATTTGATACACGCGTTCAAGACCAAAAGTTCCATGCAAGCCATCATCATAAATGGTTTTTGTTTTACCGTTATCATACGTGATCGTTAATGTGCAATTCTGATCATCTTTCCAGCTTACCGCATATTTATTCCTGAGGTTTGGAAAATCAATGTAATTGAGTAATTGAATCAGTTGATCAAAATTTTTCTCATCAATTGTTCCTTCGAAATCTCCGTATGTTCTGTTGAACTTTATTGCATTATATTCCGCTTCACCATTTGAATCAATCACTAATTTAAATTGGGGACACTGACCATAACATTCATGTGACGTTAATTCTATTTTTTCGATGTTATTATTTTTTGATGAAGAATTGTAATCTACAAAATCACCAAACTTATAAATAAGTGTGTCAACTTTAATGTTGCCCTGAAGCGGATCATTCAAACTATAATACAATAAGACATTAGTGTTGTTTATTTTTTTTAAAACAGGGAACGTACAATTTTGAAAAATTTTTCTTGTGAGCCTGTTAATCGTAAACTTGTTGTTACCGGAATCAAGAATGCAGAATATCGCATGATTGTCCCAACCGCCGATAACGACAAGATCAGTGTAACCATTGTTATCTAAATCAGCCTTAAACCAGGGAGCGCAATGCAAAGAATCACTCAAGCGCTTACAGTCAACATTCAAAAATTTTAAAGAGTCGTTTACATGAAATGTAGAGAAAGCCGGGTTCAGATATTTTAATAAATCTTTAATCTCTTTTGAAGAAGTTATTTCGTCTATTTTATTGTGATTTTTTTTTGTTGAATCAAACTGGGAATGTGCACATAAATAATAACATAAACTTATAAATATAAATATCCCTTTACACGAATACTTCATCATGCGATAAATATAAAGAGCATTTTCAAAAACTAAATTTTGCGGATATACTCAATGAATTAAAAAAGAATAAAACTGTTCACAATATTTCAGAATGTTGAAGTGAGTGACACAACAGGCGATGCATAAAGAACAAAAGTCGGTAACATAAAAATAAAAAATCAAAAATTATTCAGCATTCACTTAAACTAATGGGAATATGCACTGCTAAACCTGCTTCGGAAGTTTCTTTGTATTTGCTGTTCATATCAAGTGCGGTGTCCCACATCGTTTTGATCACTTTATCAAGACTAACTTTCGCGTAATCAGGAGCACTCTGTAACGCAAGCTGCGACGCTGTTATAGCTTTTATTGCACCCATTGTATTGCGCTCGATGCAAGGCACCTGCACAAGTCCACCGATGGGATCGCATGTAAGACCAAGATGATGCTCCATTGCAATTTCTGCAGCCATGAGAGCTTGCCGTTGTGTACCGCCAAGCACTTCCGTTAAGCCGGCAGCAGCCATTGCAGAAGACACACCGATCTCTGCCTGGCATCCACCCATTGCAGCAGAAATGGTTGCACCTTTTTTAAAAATGCTTCCGATCTCTGAAGCCGTTAATAAAAATCTGATGATGTTATCTTCATTCACGCCTTCACAAAACACAAGGTAGTATTGCAATACGGCGGGAACAACGCCGGCGGCACCATTTGTCGGAGCTGTAACCACACGACCAAAAGATGCGTTCTCTTCATTCACGGCGAGTGCAAAACAACTTACCCAATCGAGAATATATTGAAAAGAATTTCCGCCTGCACCAATCGCCTGCACCCACGAATCGTAATCATGATATGTTTTTCCTTTGATCAATTTTTTATTGAGATCAAATGCTCTTCTGCGTACATGCAAACCTCCTGGCAACTCACCTTTTGTGTGACAACCACGATATATGCAATCACGCATTGTATGCCATATTTGCAAAATACCTTTTCTTGTCTCCTCTTCACTACGCCATGCATTTTCATTTTCCATTACCACTTCGCTGATGCTCATTCCTGTTTTCATGCACCAATGCAAAATATCATTGGCTGTGTTGACGGGAAATGGAAGATCCACTGAAGTTTTGCTGCCACTCCCCTCTCCTTCTTTTACAACAAAACCACCGCCGATCGAATAAAATGTTTCGCTGATGTTATCGTCATTGTTGAAGTCTGCAAGAAAGGTTAAGCCATTTGGATGAAATGGTAATGTTTCATTGTATAAAAATTGAACATCAGTTGATGGATCAAAATCAATTGCAACTTTATTATCGAGCAACAATTTTTTTGAAGCAGTTATGTGTTTGATTTTTGGCGTAATGCTATTCACATCAATTGTTACAGGATCTTCACCGCACAAACCAAGTATCCCCGCAATGTCTGTTCCGTGTCCTTTCCCTGTTTTTGCAAGAGAGCCGTAAAGCAATACCTGAACGGCTTTTACGTCGTTCAAAGAATAATTTGTTTGTAAAGTTTGAAGAAACCGAAGTGCAGCCCTCCATGGCCCAAGCGTATGAGAACTTGAAGGACCAACCCCAATTTTAAACATGTCAAAAACAGAAATAGCTTCGTGTGGCATAGCAATAATTGTAGTACAAAGCTACAAAGTCCTCTCCTTTGGAGAGGATTTAGGTGAGGTCTTTACTATATTTGAAAATGCAAAAATTTTGTTTTACGTTTTTTGTTTTAACAGTTTGTTTGTTCGCTTGCAAAACATCAAAAATTTCTTCAGTGAGTGTAAATGATCATCACACTGTTTTAGACAGTATATTCAACACCAGCGCAGAATTAAAAGATTTTATTTCAAGAAAAGATTCTCTTCGCATTCAAATTATTTATACGCAGATCGACCGCGATGAAAATAATAGACCACACTTTACTCTACATAATTTTAATGAAAACAGGCAACTTTATTTCTACCCTGCGAGCACAGTAAAAATGCCAACGGCATTTCTCGCTTTGGAAAGATTGAATAAGTTAAACATCGCCGGTCTTGATAAATATTCAACAATGAAGATGGATAGCAGTTATTTATATCCTGCTATTCAAACTTCTGTTGCTGATTGTGTCAAAAGAATTTTTCTTGTTAGCGATAATGATGCATTCAATCATTTATATGAATTTCTTGGTCAGCAATACATAAATGAACAACTGCATGGTAAAAGTTATACCGATGCACAGATAAGACATCGTTTACAAATTTTCTTAACGCCTGAACAAAACAGGCAAACAGGTGAGGTAAATTTTTATGATTCAACCAATAAACTTTTATATCACCAACCTTCTCAATACAGCAAAATAAAATTCAGCAAGAGAAAAGATTTTTTGGGAAACGCACATATCAACTATAACGATTCATTCGTGAATGAACCATTTGATTTTTCTCCTAAGAACAGAATATATCTACAAGATTTGACGAACATTTTACGCTCTGTAATTTTTCCTGAAAGCGTTTCAGCCGATCAACGTTTTGATCTGACACAGGATGATTACAAATTTTTATACAGGTATATGAGCGAATATCCTTCTGAAAGTAAAGAATTCAATTATGATACATCAACATATTATGATGCTTATGCAAAATTATTGCTCTATGGCTCTGAAAAAATAAAACCTGATTCATCCATTCGGATATTTAATAAAGAAGGTGACGCCTATGGTTTTTTAACGGATATTGCTTACATAGTTGATTTTGATAAAAAAATTGAGTTCATTTTAAGCGCAACAATTTTTTGCGACACTGACGGAGTGATCAACGATGATAAAGTTGAGTACGACACTATCGGTTATCCATTTATGAAAGCTCTTGGACAAGCGGTTTACCAATACGAGTTGCAAAGAAAAAGAGAACATGTTCCTGATCTCAGTAAATTCAAAATAGATTACACAACGTTTTAAAGAACATTATCGTGAAACGTGAGACAGCAAACGATAGAACGATCATTCTCACGTCTCACGTTTGTCGTCTCACGAAAAAATATTCCGACTTAAATGAAAATCACCTTTTAACTTTTTCTACGCAATACATTTATCATCTTCGAAGCAATTGAGTTGCTTGAGTTAATTTCGTCTCATGAAAAAGATTTTCTTTTTTCTTTTCGTTTCGATTCTTCTCATGAATGTTGGCTGCAATAAGAGCAATACCACTCCGCCACCAACAAAATTTTATTTATTCAATCTTTCACCCGGATCGCAAAGCCTTGATTTTTCTATTAATGGCACTTCTATCAAAACAGGTCTTGCTTATGGAGCGGATAGCGGCTATTTTTCAACTTCACCGGGCATACAGGAATTACAAATTTCACAAACGGGATCATCAACGCAGATTCTTGATGTAAATATATCGTTAACCGCCGGAATACCCTACAGCATATTTGCGGTTGATTCATTTAAAAATTTAACTCCTACAATCACTATTGACAGCAGCACCGCTCCCGTGAAAGACACAACAAAAGTTCGCTTCTTAAACTTTCTTATCGGTTCGCCGGAAATTGATGCAGAACTTGCGGCTTCGGGAGATACTTCGGTTTTTCATCAGCGCACATTCAACGATCTGCAAATAACAAATACACGCAATGCAATCTTTGAAAAAATTTATCCCAACACTTATACATTAAGTCTTATTAATACTGCTG
>Ga0207657_10008710_pt1 | contig 10268 bp, 9 predicted proteins | sample KBSC33metaG_FD_184316 | JGI IMG/M metagenome (GOLD analysis project Ga0207657, IMG submission 184316) | Corn rhizosphere microbial communities from Kellogg Biological Station, Michigan, USA - KBS C3-3 metaG (SPAdes) (version 2) | ecosystem: Host-associated > Plants > Roots > Rhizosphere > Soil ... | reverse complement strand
GCATGAGCTTGTCGACCAGCGAGCGGTGAATCGCAGGCGGGACCGCCACGGTGTGCAGCGACGGAGACACGTAGCTCGACGTTGCCGCGCCGGCGATTCCGGCGACCGTGATGCGAACGTCGACGTGCTGGCTCGGATCGGCGAACGACTTGTACTGCAGCAAGTACTCGTTTGCGAGCTTGTAGCCGAGCTGGTCGTAGATCGACGTCAGGTCCGCCGCGGACTGCGCCTCGGAGTACGTCGCACCGGTTCCTGCCGCGATCTTCTCGAGCGTGGTCGGATCGAACTGCGGCGAGCCGAGGCCGACCGAGAAGATCCGCACGTGCTGCGCGCGAGCGCGCGCCAGCGTCTTGTTCGGCAACGCCGTGCTGCCGGTGTCGGCACCGTCGCTCAGGAGGACGATCGACGCGGAGGCGACATCTGCCTTGGCGATGGTCGCAAGCGCCGCGCTGATGCCGTCGTAGATGTGCGTTCCCTCTGACGTGTTCGGGAGCTGCGCGAGCGCCTTCGTGATCGCCCCGCCGTCATTCGAGAGACCGAGCGTCACCTGCGGGTGTGCGCCGAAGGTGACGATCCCGAGCCGCTGCTTCGGATTCCGCCTCGCGGCGAACGCACGGGCCGCGGAATAGGCGTTGGCGAGCGGCTTACCGCTCATGCTGTTGCTCGTATCGATCACGAGCACTGTGCCGAAGCGCCCTGCCTGCTTGCCTGTCGGGCTGAGAGCGACGTCGGCGACCGGCTGTCCGTTCTCGAGCACGTTGACGGCCGGCGTCGCGCCCGAGCCGAGGCTCGGCAGGCTGAGCACGAACGAGCGCTCCGGGAACGTCGACTTGACGGGCGTGAGCTTGATCGCGCCCGGGTTGGCCGCCGTGGCGGCAGTGGCGACGACGAGTGCTCCGAGGGCGGCGGCCAGGACGCTCCTCATCGGACGGCTCCCTCCGCTGCGGGCGCGGAGTTGTTGGTGCCGCCACCGCCCATGAAGAGGTTGGTCGGAAGCTCGATGCCGTGCTTGTCGAACTTGTGCGCGAACGTCGGCCGGAGGCCCGTGGAGCGAAGCCCGCCCATGACCGTCCCGTCCGGCATCACGTTGTCGATCTTGAACTTGAAGAGCTCCTGCAACGTGATCACGTCCGACTCCATCCGCTGCACCTCGGTGATCGAGGTGATCTTGCGCGAGCCGTCCTGCATGCGCTCGAGATGGACGATCAGCTCGAGTGCCGACGAGATCTGGCTGCGGATCGCCCGCACCGGCAGGTCGTAGCCGGCCATGAGCACCATGGTCTCGATTCTCGAGAGGCCGTCCCGCGGCGTGTTCGCGTGGATCGTCGAGAGCGAGCCGTCGTGGCCCGTGTTCATCGCCTGGAGCATGTCGAGCGCCTCGGGGCCGCGGACCTCGCCGACGATGATCCGGTCCGGGCGCATGCGCAGCGCGTTCCGCACGAGCGTGCGGATCGGGATCTCGCCCTCGCCCGCGAGGTTCTTCGGGCGAGCCTCGAGGCGGAGGACGTGCCGCTGGTTGAGCCGGAGCTCGGCCGCGTCCTCGATCGTCACGATCCGGTCCTGGTCGGGGATCGCGGTGGACATCGCGTTCAGGAGCGTCGTCTTCCCGGTACCTGTTCCTCCGGAGACGAGGATGTTCAGCTCCGCCTTGATGCAGCGCTGGAGGAAGTCCACCGTCTCGGCCGTCAGCGTCCCGAGCCCGACGAGGTCGAGCAGGTCGAGCCGCTTGCGGCTGAACTTCCGGATCGTCACGAGCGCACCGCTCAGCGAGAGCGGCGGGATCACCGCGTTGACGCGACTGCCGTCCGGTAGCCGTGCGTCGACGAGCGGCGACGTCTCGTCGATCCGGCGACCGACCTGGGCGACGATCTTGTTGATGATGCGCCGCAGGTGCGACTCGTCGGTGAAGCGCACATTGGTCTCGAAGAGACGGCCCTGACGCTCGATCCAGATGTCGTACGGGCCGTTGACCATGATCTCCGTGATCGAGTCGTCGTTCAGGAGACGCTCGAGCGGACCGTGGCCGAGGATGTCGTCGGCGATCTCGTCGCCGAGCCGGTCACGGTCGTCGCGCGTGAGGCCCGCCTCCTGCATCAGCCGGCGGCGGATCTCCGCGTTGACCCGCTCGCGCAGGTCGTTCGGATCGACCTGGACGTTGAACACCTGCGGGCCGAGCTCGGTGATCACCGCCATGTGAATCGTGTTCTTCATCTCGGCGAAGGCGTCGATCTCCTCCGCGGTCGCCGCAGTGCGCGACGAGGTGAGTCGCTCGTGGAGATCCATCGTTATGCCTTCTTTCCGAGGAGAGACCGGCGAGGCTGCTTGCCGTTCTCCTTTGTCGGGGGCGCGGACGCCGGAGCGCTCTTCTGCTCCATCGACGCCGCCAGCTGCTTGAACGCGCGGGTCACGGCCGACTGCCGCCGGGCCATCACGATCGGCACGCCTTCGTTCAGCGCGCGAGGAACCTCGCGGTCACTCGGCAGGAGAACATCCGGCGCGTGCCCGAGCACGGCGGCGACGTCCTCGGCCGTGATCCCGACCCGGCTGTCGGCCCGGTTGAGCACGACATGGACCTTCTTGCGGTCGTAGCCCATCAGGTCGAGTGTCTCGAGACCCAGCTTCGTGTTCTTCAGCGAGAGCGCATCGAGCATCCCGACCACGATCACCTCGGTCGACGAGTCGATCGTCGCGATCACCTCGGGCGTGAAGCCCGGAGGCGTGTCGACGAGGACGTAGTCGTGCGAGGCCCGAAGAGCCTGGAAGACCTCGCGGAGGAGCTCGATCGTGACCACGGCGGCCTGGTCGGGCCGGCTCGGGGCGAGCAGGACGCGGAGCCCCGACTCGTGCTGCACGAGGTAGTGGCCGACCCGCTCACCGTCGATCGCGCCTGCCGCCCGCGACAGGTCGAAGATCGTCTGCTCCGGCGCGAGCCCGAGCGAGAGCCCGAGATCGCCGAACTGGAGGTCGAGATCGACGACCGCGACGCGATGGCCTTTCTCTGCGAGTACGACGCCGAGGTTCGCGGCGATCAGCGTCTTGCCCGTCCCGCCCTTCGGCCCGAGGATGCAGACGAGCGGCGAGAGGTTCTCGACCACGCCGCCCGGCGTGCCGTGCTTGCGTGCGACCGCCTTCTGGAGCGTGAAGTACATCGTCTCGCTGCTCTCCGGCAGGCGGAGGATGTCGTCTGCGCCCGCCTCGAAGACGCGCTGGACGAAACCGTTCGGCGAGCCCTGGCAGAGGACGACGACCGGCCGGCTCGGCCGGTCGCGGATCGCGTTCTCGATGAAGAGCAGCACTCGCTCGGAGTGGCCGCTGCAGCCGATCACGAGGAGATCGGTCGCGGTCTCCTGGAGGATCTTCCATGCCTCCTCGAGCCCGTCGACGATGCTCGTGATCTCGATGTCGCCGGCGCTCACAGGCAGCGACGCGACGACGTCCTCGCGGCGGATGTCCTGGTCGACGGCGACGAGTGTCTTGATCGTGCCCGCCATCTCAGTGCCCCACACTGATCTTCTGCGAGAACAGGAGGCTCTGCGCGGTGATGGCCTGCGGCTTCGTCGGGCTCGCACCGTTACTCGGGCGGGCGATGAACCACAGCTGGCCGTGGTCGGCCGCATACGCGACCTTCGCCACCTGGTCGGTTCGCAGGCGCAGGATGTACTTCGTCGCGCCCGAGCCGCTGATGCCCGACCCAGCACCGCCCGCGACCGACAGGATGGTCACGTTCGGATAGAGGAGCGCGACAACCGGCGTCTGCACGCCGCCCACACTCGCGTTGATGCCGATGTAGATGTCGACGTGGTCACCGGCGGCGACCTGGCCGACGAGCCCGTGCGTCGAGTCGAGCGAGACCGCCACGGCGCGCTGGTCGCCCGAGATCCGCGTCGGGATCGCGGCCGTCGGCGTCAGCGTGAAGTCGGAGACCGTCAGCTGCTGACCCGGGTAGATGTCGTCGACCGCGATGCGGCCCTTGATCGTCGCCGGGTCGGCGATGGCGCCGTCCTTGATGTCCCGCTTCGGGACCTGGGTCAGCTGATAGAGGCCGGCCGGGCCGAACGTGGCCGCGGGCGTCCCCTTCTGGATGAGCCGCTTCGCCACGAGCACCGGGGTCGGTGCCACGTTCGAGTTGAGGCTCGTCCGGTAGCGGTTGACGTAGACGATCAGCAGGATCGCAGCGAGCAGAGCCGCAGCGGCGCCGAGCAGGATCGCCCCCTTTCTCGAAGAGAGGAGCTTCGCGCCCGACTCTCCGAGAAGCCTGGTTGTGAGACTCTGCTGCACTTTTCCTTACCTCCTGGTTCTACGTTCGATGTCGATTTACTGCGTCAGAACTGCGACGCAAGGTGTCGTGCCGGTGGGATCGCAGGTACCGGGCCCGCCGCCGCCGCCGACATTCGACGGCAGCTTGTACTTCACGAAGTGACCTGAGAGCCATCCCTGGGGAACGCTTGGATCGGCGCCCGGGCACGAGTCGCTGCCGCCGCCGTTGCCGCCCCAGCCGGTGATGTAGAAGGCGCCGAAGTTCGTGATCGGGAAGAGCGCGTTGCCCGAGCTCCTGAACGCCCCGAACGGGACCATGAAGAGGAGCACGAGCCGGGGATCGTCGTCGCGGACGGTGAACGTCCCGCCCGTCCAGTCCGACGTCCAGTAGTTCCGGCCCGCCACGAACGGCGCCGTGTTCGCCGGGCAGCCGGGACAGCCGCCACCGGTGCACACGACCCCACCGTTGTAGACCCTGCCGAGGATCCCGTCGGTGAACGGGCCGATGCTCGATCCGGTCTGCGTCGCGACGCACTGCCAGAACGGCGGGTTCGGCGAGGTGAACAGCGCATTCACCGACGTTCCGTAAGGCGGGTTGCACGGGTCGGTCTGCGTCAGCCGCGTGTTCTGCGTGTAGAGCGGCGTGCAGCCCTGCGTCAGCTCCTGCCTGAAGTTCGGGATGTTCGGATCGCAGTCGATCGCCGCCTGAGCGCCTGCGACGCGAAGCTGGATCGCCGAATCGCTCGAGTCGCTGGCGACCCCGCCGGCGACCGTGACGGTCGCGAAGAGGCTGTGCGTGCTGCCGACCGGGTAAGCGTTCGCGCCGAGCCCGGCAGTCGGCGATGCGCCGTCGAGATTCCAGACGGTGGCCGTGCGGATCGGGCCTGAGAACTGATCCTGGCCGCGATAGAACCGCTGCACCGCGGCCTGGCCGTCGAAGAAGTCCGAGCAGTTGTTGTTGTTCGGGAAGTTGGAAGGGCACGCGCCGTACGGCGCGTTGAGCGTCGTGTTCTTCATCTCCCACTTGATCGTGATCGGCTGAAGCGGCGAGGCGGAGGCCGGATCGATGGGGATGAGACCGTTGGACGGAGTCTCCCAGTATCCGGAGGCGCCGTTGAACGTCAGAGGGCAGCCGTTGTTGTTGTTGCAGTTGCCGCCGAACGCCGTGATGCGTACGTTGTTCGTCGAGAACGACCCGATGTCAACCTTCGCGCGCAGGTACAGGTTGCACGCAGAGCCGGTGACGGAGAAGTAGCCGTCCGAGCACGAGGCGCCGCCTGTTCCGACGCCGGCGAGCTCGACGTCGCGCAGGATCGGCGGGTTCGGCGGCAGACCGCTACCACTGTTTGGATACCCGCGAACGAAGACGAGGCCCGCCTGAAGATTGCTGTTGGCGTCCTCGCCGTAGCACTCGGTCCCGTTGGAGTTGCAGGCGGTATCAGCGCTCGCACCGGCGGCGGGCAGCGCGAAGCACGGCGCGGTTCCAGGCTGGGGACACCGCGGCAGGCTGCTGAGCGACACGACGAGACTCGTTCGCTGCGCCACCGCGATGCTCGTCGGAGCGGCCATGCTCGAGTAGCACTGGACTCCGGACGAGCAGAGATTGGGCGCGAGCTTGTCCATCCACGACGAGCCGAGCACGGTGTGGGTCGCGTCGTCGATGAAGATCGCTGCGACGCTCGCCGGATTGACGTCACGGACGAAGAGCGGCAGGAGCCCGCTGAGTCCCGACGCCGCCTGGATCGAAACGCGGGCGTGCGCGTTGATCGCGGGCACGGGGCTGATCCCGAACGGCAGGTAGGAGGAGAGATTCGCCTCGGTGTCCTTCGTATCGATGAACCCGGTCGCGCAGGGACCGCCGCCGTCGCTGAGATTCGTGCCGCCCTGGTTCCAGTAGGTGGTCGAGTTGAGCAGCAGATGCAGGCTCGACGCCGGGGCATTCCCGATCTGCGGGTTGTACGGCGCTCCAGGAGTTGTGGCGTCGGGCCCGCCGTACGCCCGCGCAGCCGCCTGGATGTTCGCATCGGCCGTGCCGGAGCACGGGAAGCTCCAGACACTGCCGCCGGCGAGCGCGGCAGCGTCGACCTGCGTCTGCAGATGCCGACTGTGCTCGAACCAATTGCCCACGTCGACCACGAAGGACGTGAAGACGACAAGCACGGGCAGGAAGATCGCGAAGATCGGCAGGACCGCTCCACGTTCGCCGGGCCGCAGGAGTCTCATCAGCAGCCGCTCGCATTGATGTTCGTCGACGCGAAGCTCGGTGTCTGCTCGAGCCGCATGTCGGCCGTGCCGCGGATCGTGGTCTGCGCGATGCCGATCTTGCCGCCGAGGAGCGGCAGCCAGTGGTACGTGGCGGCGACCGTCACCCTCACGGGCTGGCCGACGGCGCTGCCGGTGCCGGGATACGTGATGCAGATGCTGACGCCGGAGCCATTGCTGCCGGGGATCGACGCGGTGCCGCCGTTCCTGAGCTCGCCCGTATCGGCCGTCGCCTGCACGTATTGCTGAAGCGTCTGCCCTCCGGGCGGCTGGAAGTTCACGACCGCGAGCCTGGCGCCGTAGTTCGCCATGTGCGTGTTGTCGATCCAGTAGTTGAACGCCTTGCCCAGATCGATCATCCCAAGGAGGAGAAGCATGAGCAGCGGGGCCACGAGCGCGAACTCGACCAGAGCGACGCCGCGCTCCGATTGGACGCACCGGTGGCGGCGGCCCGCCTTCAACGCGGGACCACTTTCGACTGAGTTTTTCCTGCTCATCGCTGCTCTCTCGCCGATTTCCTCTCCCAGACGGCGTGCACGGGTGCAATTCGCGCAGTGAATGCGCCCTTCCTTGCCACGTTCTAGTCAGGTCCCGACCCGGGAGTAACCCGCGCAAGGGGGGGTTCCAGCCACCCGTAGGGTCTGCCGCCTCGAGCGGTGTCACCCCGAACGTCTGGGTGCGACTACACCATCTTCAGGTTCAAGCCGCTGTGGCCTGCGTTACGAACTGGGTGGGTCAAGAACTCCGCGTCCCTTGTGGGCAACGGGGGAGGGGCTCGTCAACAGTTCTGGGCCGGCTAGAGCTCGGCCGACCCCAGGCGGAGAAGTGGGGGCACACCCCGGAAAGGACAGTCGAACATGATGGATCTTCTCAAGGTCTACGGGACCTGGGTGAAGGCCAACATCCGCAAGGATGAGGGTCAGGCGCTCGTCGAGTACGCGCTCATCCTGTTCCTGATCTCGGTCGTCTCGATCGCGGTCCTCACGACCCTCGGCACCAAGGTCAAGGACACGCTCCAGAGCGTCGTCAACGCGATGTAGCGAAGCAGGCCGGGGCAGGGGTGGCTCCGCAGGAGCCGCCCCCGAACCGTTCACACGCCGCCGGCGAGGCGCCGTGCATCCGAAAAAAAAGAAACGCGAAAGGAACGATCAGATGCTTGATCTTCTCAAGGTCTACGGGACGTGGGTCAAGGCCAACGCCCGCAAGGACGAGGGCCAGGCGCTCGTCGAGTACGCGCTCATCCTCTTCCTGATCGCGGTCGTCTCGATCGCCGTGCTAACCACGCTCGGCGGCAAGGTCAAGGACACGCTCCAGAGCGTCGTCGACGCGATGTAAGAAGGCCCCGGGGTCGGGGTGGTTCTGCGGCAAGGAGCCGCCCCCGATCCGCGGCCGGAAAGGACAATGTCCAATGGGAGATCTCCTGAAGGTGTACCGGAGTTGGATCGCGGCGAACGCGCGCAGAGACGAGGGCCAGGCGCTGGTCGAGTACGCGCTCATCCTCTTCTTGATCGCGCTCGTCTCGATCGCGGTTCTCTCGGCGCTCGGCACGAAGGTCGCCAGCGTGCTGCAGAGCGTCGTCGACGGCTTCTAGTGCGGACGGAGCGTGCGGGGCGGTCGCGAGCCGCCCGCCGCCTGTTCGCACTCGGCGGTCAGGACCTTCGGCTGACGCCGGCTCGTCTGACGTCAGGCGTCGAGGTTGCTGACACCTGACACTATCGCCGGGTGACTCGGCTCGGATACCGGCCCCAACTCGACGGTATCCGGGGTATCGCAATCCTCGGCGTGCTTCTCGTCCACGTGTTCCACGTGCCGTCAGGCGGTGGCCTCGGCGTCGATCTCTTCTTCGTCCTCAGCGGCTTCCTCATCACGGCGTTGCTGCTGCAGGAATGGCAGGAGAACGGGACGATCTCACTGACCGCCTTCTACCGGCGCCGAGTGCTGCGCCTGTTCCCGGCGCTCCTCGCCATGCTTGCGGTCGTCACCGTCTTCGTCGGCGCGTGCTGGATCGGAGGAGCGATGAGCGGTGCCGGCGCACGATGGATGGTCGTCGGCATCCTCAGCGGAGGGCTCTACGTCCAGAACCTCATCCGAGCGGTAGGCGGGCCGGACTCGATCGCACCAATCGTCGGACACCTGTGGTCGCTCTCGGCAGAGGAGCAGTTCTACATCGTGTGGCCAGGAGCTTTGGTCTTCGCACTCCGTCGCCGGTTCACGCCGCGCGCGATCGTCGCGATCGCCGCCATCGCTGCTCTGGTGGTGATGGGGCGACGTGTCGAGCTCACCCTGACGGGGGCCTCGTACCCGAGGATCTTCTTCTCGCCCGACACGCACTCGGACCCGATTCTGCTCGGCTGCGCACTCGGTGCGGCATATGTCTACGGGCTCGTTCCGAACTGGAAGCCGCGCACGTGGTCGATCGTCGGAGTGGCCGCGTTCGTCACGGTGATCGAGTGCATGCTCTTCATGCCGCTCGACCACAACCGATTTCTCTTTGGGCTGCCGCTGTTCGAGGCGGCCTCGGGTGCGCTTGTCCTCTCGGTCGTGATGAGCGAGCAGGCTGTCATGTCGCGGGTCCTGCGCGGTTGGGGGCCGAAGAGCCTCGGGCGCATCTCCTACGGCCTCTACGTCTGGCACACGATCCCGGTCGCTCTCGCCGTCGCTGCCGGCTACCAGTTCGTAGGCGTGCCGCTCAGCATCGCCGTCGCCCTTCTCTCGTATCGGTACATCGAGCAGCCTTTCCTGCGACGGAAGCGGCGGCCTTCCCGCGAGCCTTCGCGAGTCCCCCTCGGTGCCGGCGCAATGCCGGCAGGCGCACCGGCCCGCTAGGCCTCCGTGTTACTTCGTCGTCGCGGCGACGTAGAGAATCGCGTTGTCGTCGCGCGCGACCTCATGGAAGCGGTGTGCCCCGGCAACGCGCCGCGCGGCCTTGCTGCGCGCGTGGACGAGCACGACCCGGACGCGACGTAGGAGAGCATCGCCCTCCGGCTTCCCGCTCGTCCACGCGAGGTAGAGGCGCTGGTCAGCTCGGCGGAACGCGTCCAGCGGGTTGCCGATCAGAATCCGGCCGCCGTCGAACACCACCTGCTCGGCAAGCGTGTCCTGCGCCAGAACCGGGCTCGAGCCCGCGTTCTTGACGGTTGCGTGGATGAGCGATGCGTCTGCACCGGGAGACAGTGGCCCGCGCACGAGACCGATCACGATGCACGCAGCAAACACCGTTGCAAGAGCCGACGCGGTGACAGGGCGAACGCGCCCTTCGGCGCGAAGACCGCGCGCAGCCGGTACCGCAAGCACCATCAGGAACCAGAGACCGCTCCGAGCCGTGTGGACCGTCAGCACGGCGAGCGCAAGGCCCGAGACGATCACCCACGTGCGCGGACGCCCGCGCCATGCGAGCACGGCGACTGCGACCGCGACGACGACGAACATGACGTCAAGCGGCGACGTCGTCAGCGGCGCCCACAGTCCTGCCCCCTGACGCGCAGCCTCGCTCCGCATCACACCGAGGAAGTAGTGGGGCGTGTCGAGCAGCGCAGGCGTCGCGAAGAGCGCCGCGACACTCGCGGCGAAAAGCGCAACAGTCTGCATCGGGCGCCGACGCAGCTTCTCGAGCGCAAGGTAGATCCCGGCGACCCCGATGCCCACGAGGACGCCGCCGTGCAGGTTGGCCCACAGTGCGAAGAGCGGCGGAAGCACCCAAAGCCGTCGCAGACCCTGATCTCGCTCGCTGCTGTTGAGGATCGCGACCA
>Ga0207657_10008709_pt1 | contig 10269 bp, 11 predicted proteins | sample KBSC33metaG_FD_184316 | JGI IMG/M metagenome (GOLD analysis project Ga0207657, IMG submission 184316) | Corn rhizosphere microbial communities from Kellogg Biological Station, Michigan, USA - KBS C3-3 metaG (SPAdes) (version 2) | ecosystem: Host-associated > Plants > Roots > Rhizosphere > Soil ... | reverse complement strand
AAGAGTGCTCTTTCCGACGCCGGGAGGACCCGTGATGCCGATGCGGACGGCTTTGCCCAGCTTGTCCGCAAGCTTCTCTCGCACGATCGGCACCATGCGGTTGTTGTTTTCAACGCTGGTGATGAGCTTGGCGCAGGCCCTGCGGTCGCCGGCGAGAAAGGCCTCCCAAAGGGCCGGGGCAATATCGTGCTCGCGAAGTTCAGTCTGCAACGTCGAAGACCCTTCGGCGTCGCCGCCGATTAGGTTCAATTATGCTCTTTTGAGGGCTCAGAATTCAAGGCGCTCAGCAATTGTAGGGCGGCCTTTGTCGTCCCACTTGAGCCTCGCGGCGGCAAGTGCAGGATCGTGCTCGAAGACCACGATCCAGTTGCCCTCAATCGCCTCGTGCAGGAACTTGCGCTTCTCCTCCATCGCGGTCACCGCGCACATGTCGTAACCCATGACATAAGGGATTGGGATGTGCGCCGAGGTGGGCATCAGGTCCGAGGGGAAGACGACCGTTTCGCCTCCTGCGACGAGCCTAGGCATCTGCAGACCTGTCGTGTGGCCATTCACTTGGTGGACGGTAAGGCCGGGCCAGAGTTCTTGGCCGTCCTCTGTGATGTGCAGGTCAGCAGTTTGTAGCGGCTGGACGTTCTCTGCGAGGTAGCTGGCACGCTCTCTTTCATGAGGCTGCTGGGCGTTCTCTAGATTGGTTCTTGACACGCAGTGTCTTGCCGCTGGATAACAAAGCTCAAGCCCTGCTTCCGCTATTCCGCCATTCCGCCCGCCCGCTATTCGCGAGACCCCTCCGGCGTGATCGAAGTGGAGGTGCGTCAGGAGGACGTCCGTGACACCCAGCACGGGCTCGTAGGTCTTGTCGTCGATGGCGAAGATCTCACGGAGCTTGGGAGGCCACTTGTCTCCACAACCCACGTCGACCAGGATCTTCCGTTCGTCGGTTTCGATCATCAGCGACCGGGTAGCGAGGAGAATCCGGTTCTGGTCGTCCGCAGCCGCCACTTTGTTCCACAAGTTCTTGGGTACAGAACCGAACATGGCTCCGCCGTCGAGGCGGAAGAAACCGTGGTTGTGGGTGGAAAGCCGATATCGACCGATCTGCACTCCAATACCGTACCGCGCCAACAAAGCGCTCGCAGGCGCACCCCCAAAGTTAGATGACTCGCATCGGCAAGCCCGCGCTTGCCATCGCATTCTTCAAGTCACGAATGCGGTAGAGGCCGTCATGAACGATGCTGGCGAGGAGCACGGCGTCGGCCTTGCCATCCCTTACCGCGTCCACTAAGTGCCTCGGTTCACCCGCGCCGCCGCTGGCAATGACAGGGATCGAAACCGCCTCGCTGACCCCTCGCGTGAGCGCGAGATCGTAGCCTGCTTGAGTCCCATCGCCGTCCATGCTGGTCAGCAGGATCTCGCCGGCTCCTCGCCTTGCGACCTCCCTGGCCCATTCCACCGCATCCAGACCCGTGTCGTGCCGGCCGCCATGTGAGAAAACATGCCATGACTCGTTGGTCCTACGTGCATCGATCGCGACCACAATGCACTGGGACCCAAACTTCTCGGCGCCTCGGGAGACGAGATCGGCATCAGCAATAGCGGCACTGTTGAGGCTCACCTTATCGGCTCCGGCAAGAAGCGCGTCCCGAATGTCCGCGACCTTCCGGAGACCGCCGCCTACCGTGAAAGGGATGAACACCGTCTCCGCGACCCGCTCAGCCAGCGCGATAACGGATGCGCGCCCCTCGTGCGAGGCGGTGATGTCCAAGAACACCAGTTCGTCGGCACCCTCGGTCCCATAGAACCGGCCAAGTTCCACAGGGTCGCCGGCATCGCGCAAGCCAACGAAATTCACGCCTTTAACGACGCGTCCGTCTTTAATGTCGAGGCACGGGATCAGGCGGATGGAGGGCACTTTTGGAGTTTGGAGTTTGGAGGTTGGAATGTCATTCGTCTTATCGTGCTGGCTGCTCACTGCTCACTGTTGGTGCATTCTCCCAATCCGCACAGGATGAATCCCCCGCTCCGGCGGGTTGATGAAAAGCGAGAACTCGTCGCCATAGGCCTCGAGCGAGATCGTGGCCGGGATGGCGGCAAGGGGCCAAAGTTGGCGAACCGCTTCCTCGAACAGCTGGAGCACGAGGATGCGCTGGTCCGGCTGGATGGGCAAAGTGCGGAGCTCGGGCCAACCTCGCTTCCCGAAACCGCGGGTCGAGACGGTGCCACCGAGTTCGTCTGTCAGCCAAATGATTCTCACTTGGCTTAATGGCTCGGCCAACCGACGATCTGATTTGAGCAGTGCTTCTAAGTCGGTGACCTGCATCAGCCGCGACGCGCTGACATCCAGCACCGCCTTCGCCCCGGTGCGCCGGGCGATGGCGTAGGCGTAATAGGGCACCAATCGCAGGTGCCGGTCATCCAGCATCGGCGTCTCGCTTGTGAATCGAACGCGGGCGAGGGCCTTAGATTCGCTGATCGCCTGGAGAGTTTCTGCAGATGGTTCGACGTAAGAGTCGAGCAGATCGGGACGGAACTGCTCCAGATTCTTCTCTTTCAGGGCCAGCGCGACATGCAAGCGGATGTCGCTGAGCAGCAGCAGGTCCTGGGGAGTGAGCGCTGGCGTCTGCGCCAGATCGCCCATCACCTCGTTCTGGGTCGGCATTTCGGCAGACGGCAAGTAGACCCAGAACTCGATTTCGGTCGGGACTTTAACCTTCCGCGGGCGCTTGAGGGCGAGCACGAGAAGCCAGCCCAGTGTGAAGCCAATGACTACGCCAAGAAGAAGCGCCAAACTAAGGACCTTCCCCGGTCAGCCATCTATGGGCGATCGCCTGCTCTTCGGGATCGTCGAGCAGCGAGTAGCAAACGTCGCAGAGACCGGCTTCGTTGACGCCGCTCCTACGGCAGAGGAGGCACGAATCGATTCGGCGGGCGGTTTGGACGAGGCGGCGCTGAGTCAGCACGTAGCGGAGCTGATCCCGCGAGATCCCTTCGGAATTGAGCCTCTCCACCTCCAGAGCGTACCTAGGCGCGTGGAGAGGCTTCCGGCTTACTTGATGGGTGCTTCGTTCCCCGAAGCGCCCCGGCCGGTGCCAGGCGCATTCGTGGTCTGAGTGGGCCCACCCGCCCGCCGTTGCTGCTGCTGCTCCTGCGAGACGGTCGTGCCGTTCGCGGCATTCGCGTTGTCGCCCTGCGCAGGCTGCGGCTCGTGAGAGCAGCCAACGGCAAATATCAGCGCAATTAGAGAAGCGATATAGATGACGGTCTTCTTCATGGATCAGAAACCTGCCACCGGCTTTACCGGCCAGTTCACAAAATCAAAATCGGGGCGGAAGATGATCGTATGGCAGTAGCCGTCATCGTACCAAGCCGTTTGGTTATCCACTCCGTTCGCGCGATAATTCGTATATGGATCGGTGCGGTAATCAGTCTTCCCACCAATGTTCATACCAACTTTGCGTGCTTTAGCCGATGTATCCGCCATAACCCAGGTTTGAGTCTGCCCATAAAGCCACTGAGAAGCATTTGGGTAGAAATAGTAATCGATAGAGCCGTTGCCCGACGCACAGGTATTCGCCGTCGGATTTGGCCTGTAGATGCACGTGTCGCTTGGATCGTCACAATCCATGATCGGCAAAGGACCCGTGTCGGCTCCATCGGCATTCAAATTGCCGCCGTCTTGTGTAAACATGGGCAGATTAGAAGGTGAGGCTACGCCAGATGCTGAATAATGCATCAGGAGACCGTTATATGCGAGTCCATCCTTCTTGTTGCGGGACGTAGCTGTATAGAATGCAGCTGTAAAGGGTTTAAAAGAGCCAAATCCTCCAGCGAGCTCCAGGATCTGCTGATTCTTGCGGTAGATCGCAGTGTTGTTAATGGCCGAACCCATCGCAAAAGTCACGTAAGTGGGGTTGGTCGTCCTCCAATCTGCCGGGACATCGTGCCAGTACCGCCACATCCATCCCTTGCCTCCTGTCGCTACCGGCCAATAACCGACGGCTGGCATATACGTATCATCACTGTCAGTCAGATAAATGTGGGCACCCGCACCCATTTGCTTGACGTTCGACAAAGAAGCAGTCTTCTTTGCCGCCGTTTTGGCGGAAGCGAAAACCGGAAAGAGGATCGCTGCAAGGATTGCGATGATCGCGATCACGACGAGGAGCTCGATGAGCGTAAATGCTCGAGCGAATGATTTCATATATGTCTCCCGTTCAGAGAAATAATTGCAAGACACAGGCATGATACGACAAAGTTAGCGGGCTGAGAAGGCCGCCAGATCGATGCTCGCACAACATGTCGGACGCAGCTACTGATTGAAAAAAACCGGATTGCCAGACGCTAGCCCCCAAGGCTGGCCCGCACGCGCGGCAACTTGGCCTCTAAGGATCACGTTTTCTGGCCTGCCGTAGAGTGTCTCACCAGCGAACGGGCTCCAGCCGCATCGGCTCGCCAGCCACGCTTCATCGACGACAAAGGCCTGGTTAGGGTCGAGCAGGACGAGATCGGCATCGTAGCCCGGTGCAATCCTGCCTTTCCCCTTCGCGCTAAAGATTCGCGCGGGCTGCTCACTCTTCATGCGAACCACGGTGCGGAGGTCCGTAAAGCCTTGCTTCACCAAAGTGAGCATCACAGGCAACAGGGTCTGCACGCCCGTCATGCCGCTCGGGGTGTGCGGGTAGGCCTTGCTTTTCTCCTCGCGCGTGTGAGGCGCGTGATCGCTGCCGATCACGTTGAAGAAGCCTTTCTGGAATGCATCCCGCAGTGCCGCTCGATGGTAGCCGCTCCGGATGGGCGGATTCATTTGAGCCAAAGCGCCGAGCCTTTCATAGCAGCCCGGTGCCGCAAACCAAAGGTGCTGCGGCGTGATCTCCACCGTCACGTCGACGCCCCGAAGGCGAGCCGCCTCGATTTCGAGCACTTCCTCCGCAGTGGAGAGATGGAGAATGTGGATCGGCCGACCGGTCTCCTCGGCAAGCTTCAGAATGCGCCGCGTCGCAAGCCGCGCCGACTCCGAATCGCGGATGTGCGGATGGTCGGCGACAGTGCCGGTGAGGGGGTAACCCAGCGTAGGATCCTCCTCCAAATTCCCGGCGTTCCACCTGGCTCTTCTGTCAAGGTTGCGAGCCTCGTCCTCTGCATGGACCGAAACTCGGCGCGTGCCGTTTTGTAGAACTTTGCGGAGGTCCTCGTCGCTGTCTACAAGCAAGGGTCCGGTCGAGGAGCCCATGAAGACTTCGCCAATTCCGGGCGAACCCTCGAGGGTGTCTAGGTGTGCTAATTGGTCCAGGTTCTCCTTCGAGGCTCCTACCCAGAACGCGTAGTCGCACCAAGCCCGACCCTTTGCACGCTCAAGCTTGTCCCGAAGGGCTTCTTCGGCCGTCGTGGTGGGGCTGGTGTTCGGCTCGTCGAAGATCGTCGTCACTCCGCCGAGAATCGCCGCCTTGGTCCCCGTTTCGAGATCCTCCTTGTGGGTGAGCCCCGGCTCCCTGAAGTGGACTTGCGTGTCGATGACCCCAGGAAGGACATGAAGCCCCTTGGCATCGAGAACCTCCGCGGTACTGGCTTGCTTCAGATCTCCAAGGTCGACGATTTTCCCGTCGCGGATGCCGATGTCTGCGGATTCAATCCGTTCGCCGGTCACGACGATGCCATTTCGGATGATCAGATCAAAGCTCACGATCTGAATTGTGGAAGAAGTTCTATGTGCTGGCAGTTTTGGCGGGTGTAGCCTTGGCGCCGATGCGGTTCCCGGAAGGACCGCTCGTGTTCGAGATGCAGCGTGGGGAGCGTGCATCTTCGTTGGCGGACTGTGAGGCCGGAGATCGGATTGCAATCGGCTGGTGGTCGAACGGATGGAAGCAGCTGCCGGTGGAAACCGTCACATGGATCTCGCCGAACATGGCTTCGCGCTGGTTCGGCTACTTAAATCGACGAGAGCACTGGCCCTACGAACTGCTGCGCGAACGCTGGGATGCGCTCAGGTATCGGTTAGCTGGGCGGCTCACATTTGTGGTGCAGCTCTGCGCCTTTCCGAAGAGCGATCTCCTGGAATCGGGGGAGGACCTCAACGCGGATGAGAAGGCGATGTGCCTATCTCGTGCGCTTGTCACCTATCGAAAGCCCGCCACACGTGAGCTGGAGACCTCGGACAACCTCCGCACGGATCGCACAGACGCCACCGTCGAGTGCGAGTTGACACCGCTCGGCTGGCTCTCCAGCGACTCGTGGCGCAAGCTCATGGAGCCGTGGTGGCTCGCCTGGGCTCCTTCCCTATCGGCATTGCAGCCGAGTCCCGCTTGCACCGCGCCATCTCCTTATGACTTCGTCACTGGCGCCTTTCACACCGCCTTCTACTTGGTCCAGGTGCGGCTCGACTCCGAGCTCGAGAAGGCCGCGGAGTTCAAGCTCGTGCTGATGGGGTCAAAAGAGCGGGTCGCAACTTTTAAGCGCTGACCGCGCTCGCCGAAATATAGCTCTCGAATGCGGCGACGAGTTCCGGATCGTCCTCCGGCATGATCTCCAGCCATCCTTTCTTGGGGCGTGAACGAGGGTCTCGGAACCGCTCCTGCGGATAGAGCATGTAGGTCCCTCCCCTTGGCCAAGAGGGCTCACTCACTTCCCCTTGGATGGCTCGCAAAAGCCCCACCACTAACTCGCATCCCATCCGGTGGCTTACGGCGGTCGCGGGCACCGCTCGCGCATTCATTTCGATCAAATAGGCATCACCGGACACATCCACCATGAACCCAGGCGAGGCGAAGCCCGTCAGCCCCAGAGCCGCGCACAGCTTTACAGCGTCGGCCTGCATTTGCGGATGGTCGATCGGTTGGAGGACCGTGGCCGGCCCATGCGGTGGAGGATGGGTCTGTGACTTGATATAGCTAATTCCCTCGACAACCCGACCTTCAAACATAGTGACCGAATTTCCGGCGGCCTTGCCCTTAATGAACTGATTCACCGTATGGCCGCTCTTCAGCCTGCTTGCCGCCTCGGCAAGCTCGTCCTCACTGTGACAGAACCGGATGCCCTCGCCAGCGACACCCATGTTCGGCTTCAGGACTACTGGATAGCCGTGTTGCTCCGCAAACGTGAGCGCATCATAGACGCTCGCTACAGGAGCAAAGGCTGGAATCTTCACTCCGAGAGACTGTGCAAGCTCGAGCGTCGCTCGCTTGTCTCTGGAGGTGCGGTAGTGCATGCGATTGCCTAGCGATCGTTCAAGTAAATCGAGGTGTGGCTCGGATAGCCCCGTTCGGGTGCCTGCGAGCACAAGGTCTTGCATCAAGACAAGCGAGTCTTCGTCGCAAGGCACCACCAGTTCAGGGTTGTGCTGAAGCCCGCGATTGAGTTCCAGCACCGCAGCCCCGGGCTGGGGTCGCACATCATGAAGCACCAGGTGATGCAGGTGCCGCGTTCGAGAGATAAATGTTCTGCGCGGGCAGGACACGGTGACCTCCGCCCCAGCACGGACGAATGCGGCCGGAAGGTATGCGGCACCTACCCAGTTTTGAAGCGCGAAGAGAAGAACTCGCAAAGCTCCCGTCATTCTACAAGTTCATTGCTTCAACTCGTGCTTTGCAGCTTCTTTAGAGCATGAAGTTCGAGAAGCTGAAGCTGGTCCTTCGTTCGGGCCGAGCCAGATTTCATGGCAATCAAGTCATCGAGCGAGGCGATGCGGAACTTGAGGCCATAGAGCACTCGCTCGGTCGAGCGCTCGTAAAGCGACTCGAAGGAATCGATTCCCGGCAAGCGACGGATGAGGTCGATCTCGCCGGCGTCGGTGGTGAGCCGGACGAAGGGTCCCGTCGTCGCTTTGCGGTCCCACTCGTAGAAACCCTTTCGCGCGCGAACAGGCCGCGGGTTCAAGTGCGCAAGCCCTTCCACCAATCGATCGACATTGTCCCAATCTGGGGCGAAAGCGACGTCGGCATCCATTGTAGGGTAGTTCCCACCGTGGAGCATGAGGGCCAGTCCGCCGATCAGCACCCATCGCACATCGTGGCGGTTAAGCGCTTCGACGAGAACGGCCAGATCGGGTGGCTGCGACGGCATTTCGGAGAAGTATGTAGCTCTCGCAAGCCCGGCGGTGCTTTTCGAGTCGCTCCTCAGTGCTGAGTTCCAGGTTCGCTTGAAGACGTTCGACATCGATGCCGTTGGCATCGTATCCATCGAGTGCAGGCGCGCGCTTCCGAACCGCCATATCCGAATTATATGACGGTCGCCGGGACCTTTTCAGCACAGAGCCCGTTTCCTGGAACCCTTCCGGTACAATAACCGTTAGAACAAGCATGTGAGTGCGAGAGGCTCAAGTATCTTGCACGTCTGACTGATAATAGGAACAAACATGGGAAGAACAGTTGGAATCGATTTGGGAACCACGAACTCAGTCGTCGCGGTGATGGAAGGCGGCGAGCCGGTCGTCATCGCCACATCGGAGGGCTCGCGCACACTCCCCAGCGTGGTTGGATTTAAGCAGAACGGCGAACGGCTCGTTGGCGTCACTGCCAAGCGCCAAGCCGTCGTAAATCCTGACAATACGATTTACTCGATCAAGCGCTTTATGGGCCACAGGCTGAGCGAGGTCGAAGCCGAGGCCAAGCGCGTGACCTACAAGGTCAAGCAGGGCAAGAACGGCCAGGTGGTCGCTCACGTGCCCGCGCTGGATAAGGACCTGACGCCAGAAGAGGTCAGCGCGATGATCCTTCAGAAGCTGAAGAACGATGCGGAAGCGTATCTCGGTGAGAAGGTCGATAAGGCGGTGATTACCGTTCCGGCCTACTTCAACGACGCGCAACGCACCGCGACCAAGAACGCAGGCGAGATCGCAGGTCTGGAAGTGCTCCGCATCATCAACGAGCCCACGGCGGCTTCGCTGGCCTATGGCGCGGATAAGAAGAAGAACGAGACGATTCTCGTGTTCGACTTGGGCGGTGGCACCTTCGACGTGTCGGTCCTCGATGTCGGCGAAGTCGAGGATGGCGAGAGCGTCGTCCAGGTTCGCGCGACCGCTGGTGACAGCCACCTCGGCGGCGACGACTTCGACCAGAAGATCGTCGATTGGCTGGCGAACGAGTTCAAGAAGGACCAGGGCGTTGATCTCTCCAAGGATCGCGCCGCCATGCAGCGCCTCCGGGAAGCTGCCGAACGCGCCAAGATCGAGCTGTCCGGCCAGATGTCCGCCCAGATCAACCTGCCGTACATCACAGCCGTGGACAACGAGCCGAAGCACCTCGACTATTCGCTCAACCGCGCCAAGTTCGAGGAACTCACGCATGACCTTATGGAGCGGGTGAAGAATCCGTTCAATCAGGCGCTAGAGGACGCGAAGCTCAAGGCGACGGAGCTGGACGAGGTCATTCTCGTCGGCGGTTCGACCCGTATGCCGCAGGTTCAGGACCTCGTCAAGAAGCTCACGGGCAAGGAGCCGAACCGGTCGGTTAATCCAGACGAGGTTGTGGCCGTTGGTGCCGCCATCCAAGCAGGAGTGCTCGGCGGCGAGGTCAAGAACATCGTCCTGCTCGACGTCACCCCGCTCTCGCTGGGCGTTGAGACGCAGGGCGGCATCTTCGACAAGCTGATCGAGCGCAACACGACGATCCCCTGCAACCGCAGCCGCGTTTACACGACGGCGACGGACAATCAGCCAGAGGTCGAGATCCACATTCTACAGGGCGAGCGCCCTATGGCCAAGGACAACAAATCGCTGGGTCGATTCCACCTCGGCGGAATCCCTCCGATGCCGGCTCGCACTCCGCAGATCGAGGTCACCTTCGACATCAATGCGGACGGAATTCTGCACGTCACCGCGCAGGAGAAGGGCACCGGCTCCAAGCAGTCGATCACGATCACGAACTCGGGCAACCTGAACCGAGACGACATCGAGCGCATGGTCCGCGAGGCCGAAATGAACGCCGAGACCGACCGTCAGGCGCAGGAGCTGATCGAGGCCAAGAACAAAGCCGAGCAGCTGATCTACTCGACGGAGAAGACTCTCCGAGAGGGCGGCGACAAGATCGACGAGGCGACTCGAACCGACGCGCAGGAGAAGATCGAGGCTCTGCGGAAAGTGAAGGACGGCGAAGATCGCTCCGCGATCGACGAGGCCTTCAACGCGCTTGAATCGATCAGCCACGCCGCTGCTGAGCAGCTCTACAAGGCAGCTTCTGAGTCTGCGGATGCGAGCGAGAAGGTCGGCGCAGGCGTCGGAGCCGCCGCCGAAGGCGAGGACGTTCAGGAAGCGCAGTTCAAGGAAGAGTAATGCCTAAA
>Ga0207657_10008708_pt1 | contig 10270 bp, 10 predicted proteins | sample KBSC33metaG_FD_184316 | JGI IMG/M metagenome (GOLD analysis project Ga0207657, IMG submission 184316) | Corn rhizosphere microbial communities from Kellogg Biological Station, Michigan, USA - KBS C3-3 metaG (SPAdes) (version 2) | ecosystem: Host-associated > Plants > Roots > Rhizosphere > Soil ... | reverse complement strand
TCGGCCAGTGCCGGTGCGGCCACTGCGGTTGCAGCAAGGATGGAAAGCCCGACAAGGGTGGTGCGCATGGAAAATCCTTCTCGCGATATTGCGGTCATGTTCCACTGCGCGCCGAATGCGCCCGATCCTCTGCATCCCCGGAAGGGAGCGGGTGGGCTGCGGTTCAGCCCCGTCCGTCTGGCGGCTTTTGCTGCGGGGCACAATGAAAAACCGCGCCCAATGCGACTGCGGCGTCACGCTGTTGCGCTGCCGCAACAGCCGCGCAACATCACTGCTCAGGTGTGAAAGCTTATTGCGCCGCCGCAACCAACCCGCGCGCCAGATCGGCAATCAAGTCGGCCGGATCCTCCAGCCCGATCTGGAGCCGGATCAGCTTGCCAGGCAGCGTCCAGGGGCGGGCGGTGCGGACGCGGGCCGGATCGATCGGCAGCGCGAGGCTTTCGAAACCACCCCACGAGAAGCCGATCCCGAAATGATGGAGCGCGTCGATCAGCCGCACGCGCGCCGCATCGTCGCCGTCGATCGCGAAGGCGAACAGCCCGGCGGCTCCCCTGAAGTCGCGCGACCATAGCTCGTAACCCGCATCTCCCGGCAAAGCGGGGTGGATCACCTTGCTCACGATCGGCTGCCGCTGCAGCCAGCGCGCGACCTCGAGCCCCGCTTCGCCATGCTGCTTGAGCCGCACGCCCATCGTGCGCAGGCCGCGGCTGGCGAGGAAGGCGTCATCCGGGCTGACCGCCTGCCCCATCACCTGTAGCGTCTTGCGGATCTTCTCGAACGGTCCGGCGACCGCGGTGCAGCTGCCGAGCATCACATCCGAATGGCCCGCGACATATTTGGTGCAGGCGAGGATCGAAATGTCGACGCCATGCGCGATCGCGGGAAACAGCAAGGGCGTCGCCCAGGTGTTGTCGATCATCGTGACGACGCCGCGCCGCTTGGCGGCGGCGCACAAAGCGGGCACGTCCTGCACCTCGAAGGTCAGGCTGCCCGGGCTCTCCATGAACAGCACGCGCGTCTTGTCGGAGAAGAGCGCGTCGATCTCCGCGCCACGCACGAGCGGATCGTAATAACGGGTCGTGACGCCGAGCTTGCTGAGCATCGTGTCGCAGAAAGCGCGCGTCGGCTCGTAGGTGCTGTCGGTCATCAGCACTTCGTCGCCGGGCTCGACCATCGCGAGCAGCGCGGTGGTGACCGCGCCCGCGCCCGAGGCATGGAGCGTCGTACCCGCCGCGCCGGGCTCGAGCTCGGTCAGCGCATCGGCGAGCGCCCATTGGGTCGGGCCGCCGCGCCGTCCGTAATAGAGCACATCGTCGGCCTGATGCACCGCGGCGCGCAGCGCGGCGACATCGTCGAACAGGACGGTCGAGGCGCGCCAGACGGCAGGGCTGACCAGCCCCTGCGTCCAAGCCTTGCGCCGCCCGGCCTCGACCAGGCGGGTCCCATCCCCTTTCTTGTCGTCGGTGCCGCTCATATCCGTCCTAACGATCAATAGCCGGCATAGCGCACGACCACGCCCTTGAACCGGGGCCGCGCGTCCCGAAACGCGCGGCCCGCGAAAACGCGAAACTCGAAAATCTCGCCATCGCGCGGATTGCGGAAAGGGATTTCGATCTTGCCGCTCGTATAGTCTCCGCCATCCGCCAGCGACCGTTCGGTAATCCGATCGGGGAATATCGCCACGTCGAGATGCAAGTCGGGCACCGGCCCGCCTGCCCAATCGAAGTGGAATTCGGCGACGTAATTGGCGGCGTCGAGCCCGATATAGGGCCCGAAGACGAGGCATGCGTGGGCCGTGGAGAGATCGAGCTCCAGCTCGAACGGGCCGGTCTTGGGAAGGTTGGTGCGGAAATCGCCCGCCGGATAGGCCCGGACCGAACCATTGTCGGCATGCCAGAAGGGCGTGGCGATCTTCTCGACCACGAGCTCGATCTCATAGCAGCCGTCGGTACCCTGATAGGGCAGGATCGAATAATCGAAGCCCGCATCATTCTCGACCAGATGACGGATACGGTAGCTGTTCTCCGCGAACGCCGTCTCGATTTCGCCGAGCAGGCTGCGGGCGGTATAGAAGCGCTTGTGATCGGGGTTGATCGGCGAGGGCAGCGAGCGCTTGCGTTCGAACAGCAATTGGTGCGGCACGACGATCACGAGGAAGCCGCCGACCTTGAGAAGCCGGTACCAATCGCGCAGCACCCCCAGCCAGTCGCCGATATGTTCGAAGCAATGGCTGGAATAGATGGCGTCGAAGCTGGCGTCGGCGAAGGGGAAGGCCGCGTCTTCATAACCGGGATAGCCGACATCGACCCCGATCGCCTGCGGCACGATCGGCAGATTGCCTTCCTCATAGCCGCGATAACCGATCTCCATCACGTTGGGACCGGACATATATTTTGCGAAGAAGCCGCTTTCGATCTTGCCGGCATAGCTCTTGCGCGATTCGAACCCGACCTGGCGGTCGGCGCGCAGCGGCTCGTCGGCAACGGGCCGGTCGAGGTCGATCTCGATCCCGATCAATTCGAGCGCGACCTTGCCCTTGGCGAACACTCTTACCTCGAATCCGATTGCGGGCTCGGCCAGATCCACGTCCAGGACCAGCGGCCCGTCGACCGAGGCGAGGTCGAACTCCGCCTCGGCGAGGAGGCGCTTCCCGTTATCGGCGGCGAGCTCCATCTTGACCGGACCGGTCGCACCCCGTTCCAGCACCACGCGCACGGTGCAATGGCCTGCCATCAGGTCGAGATAGGGACCGAAAAAGAGGCAGCCCGATTTGGCCCCGACCTTCAGGCGGCCGCCAAGCTTCTTGCCCCTGGCGGACTGGATGGCGGCACCCCCACCTGGAAAGCGCCACGGAATCACTGCCATCCCCTATCCTCGTATCGATCCGATGTGTCGCGCCGCCATAGCCGATCCATCCCCTCGCGCCAGCCGTTGTGAAAGGCGGAATCTGTGCTTAGATCGCGTGGAATGACCATCACCCATCTCGGCCAGAGTTCGACGCTTCCCGCTTCGCCCGACGAGGCGCTGCTCGATTATGTGCCCAATCCGCGGCCCGGAAAGACCTATCTCGTCCGCTTCACCGCGCCAGAATTCACCTCGCTCTGCCCGGTCACCGGCCAGCCCGATTTCGCGCATATCGTGATCGATTATGTTCCGGGCGCGACGATCGTCGAATCCAAGTCGCTCAAGCTGTTCCTGGGGTCTTTCCGCAACCATGCCGCCTTCCATGAGGATTGCACGGTCGGCATTGGCGAGCGGCTGGCGGCGGAGATGAAGCCCGCGTGGCTGCGTATCGGCGGCTATTGGTATCCGCGCGGCGGCATTCCGATCGACGTCTTCTGGCAGACGGGCGCGCCGCCGGCCGATCTATGGCTGCCCGATCAGGGCGTCGCGCCCTATCGCGGGCGCGGCTGAGCGCAAAAACAAGAAGGAGAGTGACATGACCCGCCTTGCCCTGCCCCTGATGATCGCCGCATTGGCGGCGCTACCAGTCGAGGCGGTCACGATCGCCAATCCCGCCAGCGACCAGATGGCCAGGCTGAGCGTGATCGCGCGCAAGGGCGCAATGCGGAAGGCGTTGCTCGATTCGGGCATGCCCTGCGAGCATATCGAAAAGGTGAATATCCAGGGGCCGTGGGCGAACACGATCATGTGGCGCGCCAAATGCGGCGGCGATCCGCGCTACGATTATGCGGTGTTCGTCGGCCCCGACGCCTCGGTCCAGGTGCGCTATTGCGCTGAGATGGCCGAGCTCAAGCTTCCGCGCTGCCGCCCGTTCAGCAGCAACCCGCCCGCCCCGGTCATTTTGGGGAAGGTGCCACCATCGCATCGATAGATGCCTGCTTCGCCTCCGACAGCTGGAGCCAATAGCGGCCGGGCTTGAGATCGAAGGCGACGATCTTGGCGATGCCCGAGCAGGCGGGTCCATGCGCATGGTCGGCCGACTTGAGCCGCTCGCCTTTCTGAACGAGATCGATCCACGCCCCTTGCGACAAGGCGATGCGATAGCGCCCCGCCTGCGTGACGTTGATCGGGAAATAGCCGCCGAAGGTACCGGCCTTGGCAGGCCGCGTCAGCGCGGGCTTGAACGCGACGCCCGTTGCTGGCTTGAGCGCCAAAGTGGCTTCATTGCCGATGGCGAGCGCCGGCCCGGCGGGATGGCCCCAGCTCTCAAAGCCGGGAACGGACTCCTTTCGCACGCAGACCGGCTGCGATGTATCCGCGGCTGCCGCGAGGGCGAAAAGCAGCATGATCATATCAGTTTAATCTCCCTGAGCCGCTGCTGAAGATAGTCATGCGCGGTGATCGGTTGGGGGAAGAGATTGGGCCGGTCTTCCGAAATGCACTGGGGCAGCGTCTCGATCAGATAATCGGGCCGGAAATGCAGGAAGAAGGGCATCGAGTAACGCGACACGCCGCGCCGTTCGGGCGCGGGGTTGACGACGCGATGCGTGGTCGACTTCAGCACCTTGTTGGTCAGGCGCTGCAGCATGTCGCCGACATTGACCGCGAGCTCGCCCTCCTTCGGCTGGACGGGGAGCCAATTGCCGTCGCGGTCGAGCAGTTGCAACCCGGCTTCCTCGGCGCCGAGAAGCAAAGTGATCGTGTTGATATCCTCGTGTGCGCCCGCGCGGATCGAAGGGCCGTCAGCGCCCATCGGCGGATAATGGAGCAGACGCAGCACGCTGTTGCCGTCGCGGACCGTATCCTCGAAGAAATCGGGCGCGAGCTTCAGGTAACGCGCGATCGCGCGCAGCAATCGCGCACCGCATGCGTCGAGCGCGTCGAACAAAGCGAGCTCGGCCGCCTTGAAATCGTTGAGCTCGTCCGGCCAGAGGTTCGGCGCCATCATGTCGGCGAAGACATGGCCTTCGGGCAATTCGCGCCCGACATGCCAGAATTCCTTGAGATCGTGCGCGTTGGCGCCCTTGGCGGTCTCGATTCCGAACGGCGTGTAGCCGCGCGCCCCGCCCTTGCCGGTGTGATAAGCGCGCTTCGCCTCCTCGGGCAGAGCGAAGAAGAGCCTGGCTTGCCGCTCGGCCTCGGCGATCACATCCGGGGGGACACCATGGTCGGAGACGATGGCGAAGCCATAGCGTTCGAACGAGCCGCCCAGTGCCTGAGCGAACGCTTCGGGGTCGGATGCCTCCTGTGCAAGGGAGACGGTCGGAACCGCGGGTTTGTCTAGAATCGTAGCCATGCTCGAGGCTTACTCCGGGCTATCGCCCTTTGAACAGACCCCCGAGCAAACCGCGCAGCAGCTGTCCGCCGACCTGGCCCGCAATCTGGCGGCCGACCGACGAAGCGACCGAACGCGCCGCCGACTGCAGCATCTTGTCGGTGAGCGTGGGCTTGGCGGCTTCGCGCTCCGCGGCGATGCGGGCGCGCTCCTCTGCCCGCGCCTGCATCTCGGCCGCGCGCGCGGCTTCGCGGTCGCGCCGCGCCTGTTCCTGCGCGTCCAGCTTCGCCTGCGCCGCTGCCACCTTGGCCGCTTCCGCCTGCGCTTTCGCGGCTTCCGCCTGGGCTTGCGCCTGCGCCGCCGCCGCTTTGGCATCGCCCGCCTTGGCCGCGAGCATTTCTGCCGCGCTCTCGCGATTGACAGGCGTGTCGTACTTGCCCGCCAGCGGCGAGGTCGAGACGATGATCGCGCGTTCCTTGTCGGTCAGCGGGCCAACCCGCGAGAAAGGCGGTCGGATCAGGGTTCGTGCGACCGGGCTTGGCGCCCCGTCGGACTGGAGCAAGGATACCAAAGCCTCGCCGACCTTCAATTCGGTGATGGCGGTCGCGACATCGACCCCGGGGCTGGCGCGAAAGGTCGTCGCCGCCGATTGCACCGCTTTCTGCTCGCGCGGCGTGAACGCGTTCAGTTTGTGCTGGATGCGATTGCCGAGCTGCCCCGCGACATCGTCGGGCACGTCGATCGGGTTTTGCGTGATGAAATAAACGCCTACGCCCTTCGACCGGATCAGGCGCACGACCTGCTCGATCTTGTCGAGCAAAGCCGGTGCCGCATCGTCGAACAGCAGATGCGCCTCGTCAAAGAAGAAGACGAGCTTCGGTTTGTCGGGATCGCCCACCTCTGGCAGGGTTTCGAACAATTCGCTCAGCAACCATAGAAGGAAGGTGGCGTAAAGCTTGGGCGCCGCCATCAATTTGTCGGCGGCCAGCACGTTGATCGTGCCACGGCCATCATCGCCGACGATCATCAGGTCCTGGATATCGAGCGCGGGCTCGCCGAAGAAATTGTCACCGCCCTGGGATTCGAGCTGGAGCAACTGGCGCTGGATCGTGCCGACGGTGGCGCGCGTGACGTTGCCATAGCGCGCGGACAGATCGGCCGCGTTCTCCGCCGCCCATGCCAGCATCGCCTGCAAGTCCGCCATGTCGAGCAGCAGCATGCCCTGTTCGTCGGCGACCTTGAACACGACCTGGAGGACGCCCTCCTGCACCTCGTTGAGTGCCATCAGCCGCGCGAGCAGCAGGGGCCCCATTTCCGACACGGTGGTGCGGACCGGATGTCCCGCCTGGCCGAACAGATCCCAGAAGACCACCGGATTGTCGGCATAGGACCAGTCGGTCATGCCGATGTCGGCGGCGCGTTGCGCGAAGGCCGCGTGAGCCGGCGCCATTGGTGATCCCGCCATGGCGAGCCCGGCCAGGTCGCCCTTCACGTCGGCCACGAATACGGGCACACCAGCGCGGCTGAACCCTTCGGCGATGCCCTGCAACGTCACCGTCTTGCCGGTACCGGTCGCGCCCGCGATCAGCCCGTGCCGGTTGGCACGCTTCAGGTTGAGTTCCTGCCGCTGACCATCCGCGGTCGCGCCGACGAAGATGCTGTTCTCTGCCATGCCACCCCTCCCTTAAGACTTGGGAGCCAGACGCAACAGCCTTCCGTTCGTTTCATCCTCGACCAGCCAGAGCGCGCCGTCGGGCCCGGCGACCACATCGCGGATGCGATGGCCCAGCTGCCAGAAATCGGCCTCGTGTGCCTTGCCGCCGTCGAACGCGACGCGCACCAGCCCCCTTACGGCAAGGCCGCCGATGAAGGCCGAGCCTTTCCACTGCGGGAAGAGGCTGCCGTAATAGAATGTAAGCCCGCCCGGCGCGATCACCGGGGTCCAGTAGAGTACCGGCTTCTGAAACTTGTCGCTGCTGTCGTGGCTGGGGATCGGCTTGCCATTATAGTTGATGCCGTAGCTCACCAGCGGCCAGCCATAATTCTTGCCAGCTTGGATCAGGTTGAGCTCGTCTCCGCCTTTGGGCCCCATCTCGGTTTCCCAGAGCCGGCCCTGCGCGTCGAAGGCGAGGCCATATTGATTGCGGTGGCCGAGCGTCCAGGTTTCGGACGGGGTCAGGTTGGGCGCAGGCAGCTTCACCTTGCGCACCGCGGCGGTCGGAGCGGCCTGCGTATCCGCGGGCGGATCGATCAGGTCGACGACGTCCGCGCCGGTCTTGCCCGCCCAGGGATTGCCCGGCGCGGGCTTGCCGTCGAGAGTCAGATGCAGGATCTTACCGAGCGCCTGATCGGGATCCTGCGCGGGGGTGAAACGCATCCGCTCGCCCGAACTCAGGAAGAGGCTCTTCCCGTCGGGGGCGAAGGCGATATAGCCGCCGAACTGACCGCCCTGCCCGCGCGGCAGCTGGCGCCAGATCACCTTCAGGTTGGCGAGCGACGCCTTGCCGTTTTCGGCGACCAACGTGGCGTGCGCGAGCGCGAGGCCGGATTCGTCGGGCGTGCCTTCGGAATAGCTGAGATAGACGCCATGATCGTGCGCGAAGCTGGGCGCCACCGCGACCGCAAGCAAGCCGCCCTGGCCGGCATAAGCGACCTTGGGCGCGCCCGTGACCTCGATCTTGCTCTTCCCGGGTGTGACCAGCCAGATCTTGCCCGGTTTCTCGCTCACCAGCAGGCGCTGGTCGGGCAGGAAGGCGATCTTCCACGGAAAATGGAAATGATCGATCGTGGTCAGCGTGAATGGCAGGTCCGCGTCGGGCTTGAATGCCCCCTCATTGACCTGGGCCTGCCCGCAGGCGGGGAGCGAGGCGAGAAGAGCGGCGGCGAACAACGTCCGGCGAAGCATGAGGCATGGTCCCGTGTGAGCGCGTGAATCGCCCGGACCGATAACGCCTGACCGCGATGTCGGCCAGCGGCGATGCTATTCGTAACGGGCCTTCGCCGGGGAAGGGTCCTAATTCAGCCGTGCGGCGCGGCGCGCGGTCAGCAGCGAAAGGCCGCCCGCAAGCGGATCGCGCGTCGCCAGGAACGCGCGCGAGCCGCCGGCGATGAAGCGCGCATAGCGGCTCTTCTCTTCCAGGCGGCGGGTGAAGATCGCCTGGCGGCGCGGGTCGCGGAGCGTCTGCGTATGGCGGCCGGTGAGGATGACGCCGCTCCAGGCGCCAAGCTGCAGCACGCAATCGCCGACGAAAGCGCCGGCCGCCGCCGCCCAGGCTTCGCGCTCGGCAGCCGGAGCATGTTGCTCGGCCCAGCCCGCATTGAGCGCGAGTTCCCAGGAGGCGTGGACGTTGCGCTGGCGCAGGCGCCGCATCAGCTCGATCTCATAGTCGTCAGACGGGGAGAAACCGGCGTGGCCCGCCTCGCCATCGGTGACGTGGCACTGGCCGTCCTCCGAGACGTCGAGCGCTGCGGCGTTCACGCCATCGTCGATCAAGATCACCGCCCACCGTCCGGGGCGCGTGAAATCGAAGGCGGGTCCGCCAAAATGTTCGAGCTTGGCGGAACTGCCGCCGCTGCCGAGCAGCGACCAGGCGGTGGCGGCGACGTCGTTGATCACCGTGACCTGGCGACCGAACATGGCATTGAGGCCCGAGCGCGAGATGGTCCAGCGCGAGCGCGACACCGGAATCGCGTCGCCCGCGGGCGGAGCGGGAATGGCGAGCACGCATTCCGCGCCGCGCAGGTTTACGCCCGATTCGCGCTCGTAAGTGAGCAAGGCGTCGGTGAAGGTCGGATGCGCGTCACCCGAAAGCGAGATGATCGACTCCAGATGGTTCGAACCTGGCACGGCAGAGCTGAATCGCACGACTCCCGCAGTCGAAGCATCGGCCAGGACCCATCGTCCTTGGTCGCTCATATCAGGCTCTCCATATGCGCCAAAATTACGCTTATATTATGCAGAATAGGTCGAATGTCCTGCAACGAGGTTAACGCCATCATCATCTAACCACCGAGGCTTGCGGCCGAGGGGCGGAGCGATTATGTGGCCTTCGTCTTCTCGACATTGGAAACTCTGCCGAGGCCGGCGCCGCAAGGCTCCGGCGCCGAAGGCGCATAGCTTCATCCCGTGGGGAGTTTCCTTGGCCGACATCGCAGCCCTGACCGCATTGATCGAACCCGAAGCGAAAGCGCTCGGCTTCGATCTCGTGCGCGTGGCGATGTTCGGCGGCAAATCGGACCCGACCTTGCAGATCATGGCCGAGCGGCCCGACACGCGGCAATTGGACCTGTCCGATTGCGAAGCGCTGTCGCGGCGCGTGTCGGAGGTGCTCGATGCGAGCGATCCGATCGAGGAGGCCTATCGGCTCGAAGTTTCGTCCCCCGGGATCGACCGGCCGCTGACGCGGCTCCAGGATTTCGCGGATTGGGCAGGCTATGACGCGCGCCTCAAGCTCGTCGAGCCGGTGGAAGGCCGCAAACAGTTCGAAGCGCGGCTCAACGGACTCGAAGGCGATACCGTGAAGGTATATGCTGAGCGGGTCGGTGAGATGGCGATTCCCTACGGTCAGATCGTCAGCGCGAAGCTGGTTTTGACCGACGCATTGATCAAGGCAACCGCGCCGCTCTCGACCGAGGGCGCGGATCGGATTTCACAGGAAGGATAAGTACAAGCCATGGCCACCGCCATTTCCGCCAACAAGGCCGAATTGCTCGCGATCGCCGATGCCGTCGCGCGCGAGAAGCTGATCGACAAGGCGATCGTGATCGAGGCGATGGAAGATGCGATCCAGCGCGCCGCCAAGGCCCGCTACGGCGCCGAGAACGACATTCGCGCCAAGATCGATACCACCGCCGGCGACGTCCGCCTGTGGCGTGTGGTCGAGGTGGTCGAAGAGGTCGACAATTACTTCACCCAGGTCTCCGTCTCCGAGGCGCAGAAATTGCAGCCGGGCGCGGTGCTGGGCGATTATATCGTCGATCCGCTGCCCAATATCGAATTCGGCCGCATCGCCGCCCAGGCCGCCAAGCAGGTGATCTTCCAGAAGGTCCGCGATGCCGAGCGCGAGCGTCAATATGAGGAATTCAAGGACC
>Ga0207657_10008706_pt1 | contig 10270 bp, 11 predicted proteins | sample KBSC33metaG_FD_184316 | JGI IMG/M metagenome (GOLD analysis project Ga0207657, IMG submission 184316) | Corn rhizosphere microbial communities from Kellogg Biological Station, Michigan, USA - KBS C3-3 metaG (SPAdes) (version 2) | ecosystem: Host-associated > Plants > Roots > Rhizosphere > Soil ... | reverse complement strand
CGCCGACCGCGGCACCCATCTGGCCGCGATGATCGCGTACTTCGCGTTGCTGTCGCTCGTGCCGCTGCTCTTCCTCGCGCTCGCGCTGCTCGGGCTCGTGCACCAGGCGGACGAGAGCTCGTTCTTCGTGCGGGAACTGTCGAAGACGTTCCCGAACGCGTCGATCAACTCGCTGCTGCGCGCGGTCCGCGCGATCCAGTCGAATGCGACCGCGTTGGGGATCGTCGGCGGCGCGTTCCTGCTCTGGTCGTCGCTCTCGTTCTTCAGCGTGCTCGAGAGCGCGTTCAACATCGTCTACGGCCGGCCGAACCGCGGCTTCCTCCACGGGAAGGCGCTGGCGACGATGATGATGGTCGGCTCGCTCGTCGCGCTGTTCGTCTCGCTCGTGATCGGCTCCGTCGGGCAGGAGATCCTGAAGCGCTACCTCGGGCTCGCGGGAAACGTCACGACCGCGCGTGTGATCGCGATCGTGATCTCCGCGATCGGGATCTTCGTGTTCCTCGCCTCGGCGTACTACGTGCTGACGAATGCGGACCTGACCCTGCGCGAGGTCTTGCCGGGCGCGATCACGGCAGCAGTGATCCTCGAGGCGACGTTTCAGCTGCTGCCCGTGTACGTGGACATCTCGAAGCACAACCCCGTGCTGCAGACGCTCTCCGGCCCGGCGATCCTGCTCGTCTGGCTGTACGTGATGGCGAACGTGATCGTGCTCGGCGCGGAGGTGAACTGGTGGCGCGCCCACCGCGCGCTCCCCTCGGATCGCGTCGAGCCGGCGGCAGCCACCGTCACGAGAGCGTGACGCGGAACACCGGGAAGCCAGTCGCGACGCGGGCTCGCGACGCGCGACGGGGGTCGCAGCCACCCCTACGAAAGCGTGTCGCGGAGGGCGCGCGCGGCCAGCGCCCGGTGTGAGTGCTGGGCCTTCCACTCGTCGCCGAGCTCGGCGACGGTGCGCGCTTCGCCGAGCGGGATGAAGATCGGATCGAAGCCGAAGCCTTGGTCGCCCGCAGGCGCGAGCGCGATCCGGCCTTCGAGCACGCCGGTGCCCCGCGCTTCGGCGCCGTCGGGCGCGATCGCGACCAGCTCGCAGACGTAGCGCGCGTCGCGATCGTCGCGTCCCTCCAGGGCGGCAAGCAGCTTCTCGACGTGGCGGTCCTCGGCCCAGCGCGCGGTCTGCACGCCCGGCCCGCCGCCGAGCGCTGCGACTTCGATCCCTGAGTCGTCTGCGAGCATCCAGCGGTCGGGCGGGCCGATGCGGCGGCCGTAGCGCGCCTTGATCAGCGCGTTGTCCGCGAACGTGATGCCGTCTTCCGGTGGGAAGTCCGCGCCGGCGAGCAGCTCCAGCTCCCAGTCGGGGAAGAGCGCCCGGAACTCCTCGAGCTTGTGCGGGTTCCCCGTGCAGACGGTCGCGCGAATTAGCGGCGCCACCGCACGCCGATGACGTAGTCGAGATCGGAGAGCTTCGAGACGAGGTCTTCGTCGATGTTCTTCAGCTCGAGGTGCAGGACCCGCCGGTCGAGCTCCTCCGTCAGCTCGAAGTGCTGGATGTCCTCGAGCAGCGCGAGGAACGGGCCGACCGGCTGCCCTTCCTTCAGCTCGACGGTCAGGCGGTTCTCCTCCGGCTTGAACCGGCCCATCCACCGGTAGGCGGCGATGCGCAGCGGGCCGAGCGCGAGGATCGTGAACAGCGTCGTGACCAGGGCGGGCGCGTACCAGCCGGCGCCGCACGCCATCCCGATCGCTGCGACGACCCAGAGCGTCGCTGCCGTCGTCAGCCCCCGCACCGAGAGGCCCTCGCGGATGATCGCGCCGGCGCCCAGGAAGCCGATGCCCGTCACGATCTGCGCCGCGATGCGCGTGGGGTCGGCACGGACGACGGCGTCGCCGCTCGCGAGGAACTCGTGGAAGCCGTAGGCGGAGACCAGCGTGAAGAGCGCCGAGCCGAGCGAGACGAGCAGGTGCGTGCGGATCCCAGCCTCGCGGTCGCGCAGCTCACGCTCGACCCCGATCGCACCGCCGAGAAGCGCCGCCAGCCCGAGCCGGAAGGCGATCTCCCAGTCCCCGACCACGGGGATCGTGCTAATCGCGAGGTGCATCAACAGCGTCCTGCTGGAAACGCGAGAGGTCCTCGATCCCCGCGGCGGCGAGGTCGAGCAGCTCGTCGAGCCGCGCGCGGTCGAACGGGACCTTCTCCGCGGTCGACTGCACCTCGACGAAGCGCCCATCGCCGGTCATCACGACGTTCACGTCGACATCGGCGTTCGAGTCCTCGGAGTAGTCGAGGTCGAGCAGCGACACGTCGTCCACCACACCGACGGACACCGCTGCGACCGATCCGGTCAACGCCTTCGAAAGACCAAAACGGTCGAGTGCGCGATGCGCCGCGACGTAGGCGCCCGTGATCGCAGCGCAGCGCGTGCCGCCGTCGGCCTGCAGGACGTCGCAGTCGAGATACACGGTCCGCTCGCCGAGCGCCTGGAAGTCGACGACGCCGCGGAGCGCGCGACCGATCAGGCGCTGGATCTCGACCGTCCGCCCGCCCTGCTTTCCACGCGCGGCCTCGCGGTCGGTGCGCTCTCCCGTCGACGCGGGCAGCAGTGAGTACTCGGCGGTCATCCAGCCGCGGCCGGAGCGGTGGAGCCAGCGGGGCACGCCGTCCTGGACCGACGCGGTGCAGAGGACCCTCGTCTTGCCCTGCGACCAGAGCACGACGCCGTGCGGCTGCTCGAGGAAGCTCGGGTCTGCGATCACCTCGCGAAGCTGATCGGGCTTGCGCCCGTCATTGCGCGGCGTCATGCAACGGCCTCCAGTTCGGCCACCTCGACGCGTTCGACGTCGCCGAGCGGCAACTGCAGGAACCGCTCGCCGAGCGAGCGGAAGAGCTCCGGGTCGCCGGTGGTCAGGAAGCGGTAGGTGCCGTCACGCGACGGCTCGTTGTCAAAGCCCTTCCGCGCAAGCGTCTCGGCAACCTCGCGGGCGGTCTCGTCGGCCGAGAAGACGAGCGTGACATCGCGCCCGAACGCCCGCTGAAAGACGGGACGCAACAGTGGATAGTGGGTGCAGCCGAGGATCACCGTGTCGCAGCCTGCCTGTTTCAGCGGCTCGGCGTACTCGCGAACCGCCGCGGCGACGTCGTCGCTGAAGGTATCGCCGGCCTCGATCAGCGGCACGAGCTTCGGGCAGGCGAGCGACGTCAGGTGCGCTCCGGCGTCGAGCGTGCGCACGAGCGACTCGTACCGGCCGCTCGCGACGGTCAGTTCTGTCGCGAGCAATCCGATCCGCCGGTTGCGCGTCGCCTGCACGGCCGCGTGCGCCTCGGGAACGATCACCGACACGACGGGAACCGTCAGCTGCTCCTGCAGATCGGGCAGCGCGACCGAGGTCGCGGTATTGCACGCCACGACGACCATCTTCACGCCGAGCCGTTCGAGATACGTGCCGATCTCGTGGGCGAAGCGCCTCACCTCGTCTCGGCTGCGCGGCCCGTACGGCAGGCGCGCGTGGTCACCGAGGTAGACGAAGTCCTCGTTCGGCATCGTGACCAGGCACTCGTGGAGGACGGTGAGGCCTCCGACGCCCGAGTCGAAGACGCCGATCGGGCGGGAATCAGACATGGCGCGATTGTAGGGAGCGGGGTACTGTGCGCGCCGTGAGGCGCCTCCTCCTCGTCGTGGTCGCCGCCCTGCTCTGGGCAGCGCCCGCGCAGGCTTTCTCCAAGCAGACGGGCACGCGGACGATGAGCGACGGCACGTCGATCGCCTACGACCTCTACGAGCCGGACGGCGCACCTCCCGCAGGCGGCTGGCCGGGCGTCATCGTTCTGCACGGGCTCGGAGGCTCGAAGGACGACATGGGATCGGTTGCCGCGGCGTTCGTCTCTCACGGCTACGCGGCGCTTGCCTACACCTCACGTGGGCACGGAACCTCGGGCGGCGTCGTCGGGCTCGCAGGCCCCGATGACCTGACCACCGAGCAGGCGATGTTCTCGTTCTTCGCCGGGCTACCGGAGGTGAGCGACACCCAGATCGGCGCTTGGGGGATCTCCTACGGCGGCGGCCAGACCTGGAACGGGCTCGCCGCGGGAATCCCGTACAAGGCCGCCGAGGTCGTCGAGACCTGGACCGACCTGTTCAGCGCCCTCCTGCCCCAGAACCTCGCGAAGTCGGGAATCGTCCTCGGGTTCGCCAAGGCGGTCGAAGCGCGCTCGCCGTTGATTGCCGCAATCGAGAACGACGCGGTCCACTCGACCAACGTGCCGGCGCTGAAGACGCTCGCGGACTCACGTTCCTCGTACGCAAAGCTCCCGTCGATCACGACGCCCGTCTACATGTTCCAGGGCCGGGTCGACTACGCGTTCGACGTCGGACAGGCACTGAACGGCTTCACGCGGATCAAGGGCCCGAAGCACCTCTACATCGGCCAGTTCGGTCATACTCCGTCGTCCTTCCCGGGACCCGATGTGGCGTACGTGCTCTCGCAGGGCCTTGCCTGGTACGACCACTTTCTGAAGAACGCGCCGAACGGGATCGACACGGCGCCGCCGGTGACGATCGCCGCCGCGACCGGAACGAAGCGCACCTCCTACGCCGGGCTTCCGAAGACGAAGGTGATCTCGGCCGGCTTCCGCGGCACGACGACGCAGCGCACCGGCCCGAGGTTCCAGCAGGCCCTCGAGACCTTTGGAGTCTCGCTGCTCAAGGTTCAGGTCCGAAAGGTGAGCAACTACCCTCGCCTCGTCGCGACCGTGCTCGCAGGAAACCGTGTGATCACGCACGGTGGAATCGTCCCCAGGGTCGGGCTGAACACGATCCGGCTCGCGGACTACGTCCAGTACCTCCCGAGAGGGACGCGTCTCACCGTCACGTTCGGCGACTCCTCCACCAAGGACGTCGCCTACCTCGGCTTCGGCTCGGCGGGCTCGATCTCGCTTGGCCCGGCAATCCTGTCGCTGCAGGTGCTGACAAAACCGGTCAGCGGATGAAGCGCGTGCTAGTGATCGTGCTCGCAGCCGTCGCGGTACCGGCGGCAATCGCGGGCGGCGGTGCGCCGGGAGTGACGGCGAGCACGATCACGATCGGCGGCACCGTCCCCATCACCGGGCCTGCCGCCCTCTTCGGCTCGGTCGGGCGCGGTGCCGACGCGTACTTCAAATACGTCAACGCGCACGGCGGCGTGAACGGACGAAAGATCAGGTACCTCTACCGCGACGATGCGTACGACCCGTCGAAGACGGTGCAGTTGACACGTGAGCTCGTCGAGAACGACAAGGTGTTCGCGGTCTTCAGCACGATCGGCACCGACAACACGATTGCGACGACCGACTATCTGAACGCTGCCAAGGTGCCCCAGCTCTTCGCAGGCACGGGAACCGCGCGGGTCGGCGACGCCTACAAGACGCACCCGTGGACGATGGGCTACCTCCCGAGCTTCCGCGCGGAAGGTGCCATCTACGGCCGCGCGATCGCGCAGCAGGCAGGCGCGAAGGTCGCCGTCCTCTACGAGGCGTCCGACTTCGGCAAGGACCTGACCGCCGGGCTCAAGAAAGGGCTGGGAACGAAGGCCTCCGCGGTTGTGGCGGAACAGGCCTATCAACCGACGGACACGTCGATCGACTCGCAGATGTCGACGCTGCACGCATCGGGCGCGAATGTCCTCGTGCTCAACGTGACGCCGCAGTACGCGATCCTCGCGTACCTCGCCGCACACAAGTTCGGCTGGCGCCCCAAGATCTACCTCAGCTCGGTGTGCATCTCCCCTAACGTCATGGACATCGTTCGCGCGAGCGTCGGGCAAGAGGTCAACGGCTCGCTGTCGATTGCCTTCGTCAAGGACCCGACCGACAAGGTGTTCGCGAAGGACCCGGTCGTCGCGCTCTACAGGTCGATCCTCAAGAAGTACGCACCGGGCGCGAAGCCCGAAGACGTCTACAACTTCTACGGCATGGGTGTCGCCTTCACAATGGTCGACGCGCTCAAGCACGCCGGCAAGAACCCCACCCGCGCCTCGCTCCTCGCGGCCGCGCAGCATCTGAACGAAATCAACCCGTTCATGCGCTCGGGGATCAAGATCACGACCAGCCCCACGGACTACTATCCGATCAGCAAGGCGCAACTCGTGCGCTACGACCGAATCCACTGGGTCGCCGTCGGTTCCCTGCAGTCTGCGCGCGGCTGACAACGGAGGGAACAAGTAAGGTCTTTGCGCGCAGCGTTTGTCGTCGCTCGCAAACGGTCAGACAGAGATCCGAAACCCCCCGGTTGCCCCGCTCATTGCACGTACAAGAGACCGAGCGGTTGAAAATGGAGGAATACATGAGAAAGACGATTCGCTTCGCGCTGCTGGTGGGCGCGTCATTTGCCTCGCTCGCGTTTGCAGGCACCGCTCTCGCAGCGTTCTCGCCGAAGCTCATCGTGACGAGTGCGACTCCGCAGGCCGCCGGCGGCGGCGGTGCGGTGCGCATCGGCGCGATCGTCGGCGCGACCGACGACCCGACGGCCAAGACGTCGATCTACGTCCCAACGGGCTACCAGGTCAACACGACCAGCGCCGTCGGCACGAAGCTCGGCGACGTCACCGCAACGGCCGCGGCCGCCGACCTCGGCGGCGCAGTGCTGCCGCTGACCGGTGAGCTCGACGTGGCCGCGCCCGACGCCGCTGCTGCCGCGCAGTGCGGCACGAGCGACGTCCAGATGTGGAACCTGAAGCTGACGGCCGCGGGCCAGACGCTGAACGTCCCAATGCACCTCGTGCAGACGAGCGCGCCCGAGGCCGCATCGGGCTACACGTACAAGCTCGTGATCTGCCTGCCCCCGCCCGACGTGCCCGCAGGCACGCCCGGCCGCGCGCAGTTCGGTGCCAAGCTGCTCTCGGCGACCTTCGCGGTCTCCGCGATCACCCAGCCTGTGGCGGCCGGCGACTTCCGCTGGACGTCGCTCTGGACGCCATACAACCCCGGTAAGGGAACGCCGAATCCGGCGGGAAGCGTCGAGACGCAGGCAGTCCGGCACATCCCGACGCAGGCCAAGCTCACGATCACCAAGAAGAAGGTCGTCACGAGCAAGGTCAAGCGCATCAACGGGAAGCGCGTCGTGGTCAAGACGGTCCGCACGCTCGTCAAGTTCAGCACGCGTGTGACTGAGAACGCTGCCGCACCCGGCAGCGCCGTGATCACGACAACCGCAGCCGGCAAGAAGGTCGGCGGCGCGTCCGGTTCGTTCTATCTCGCCTCCGGCAAGTCGGCGACAGTGAAGTCGACGGCCGTCGTCGACAGCGACACGGGCAACGTGCCCACCGGTCAGCCCGCGAACGCGGCAGCTGATCTCTTCTACCACGACCTCGGCGCAACCGCGTGCGTGGGGTCCGCCATCTTCGGCGGCCTACCGTGCGCCGACGCGACCCTCGGCGGCGTCACCATCGCCGCCACCGCGGTCGTCAAGGGCTACCGGTAAGCCCAAGTACCAGCAACGTCGAAGAGGGGCCCCAGGTGGGCCCCTCTTCGTATTCTGGGGACATGGCAGCACCGATCAGGATCGGCACGTGCTCGTGGGCAGACGACGCGCTGGCGAAGCACTGGTACCCGCCGGGCACCCCACCGAAGGAGCGCCTGCCCTACTACGCGGAGCGCTACTCAACGGTCGAGGTCGACTCGACCTACTACCGCGTGCCGACCGAGCAGATGGTGCGCGGCTGGGCAGAGCGGACACCGAAGGACTTCGTCATGCACGTCAAGGCGTTCGGCTTGATGACACGCCACCCCGTGAAGCTCGAGCAGGTGCCGCCCGACCTGCGCGAAGGCCTGCCGGTGGACGATCGCGGACGCGTCGACCGGCCACCGCGAGAGGCACGCGCGGCCGTGTTCCGTGAGTTCCTCGGCTCGCTCGCGCCGCTGCGCGACGGAGGGAAGCTCGGCGGGATCCTCTTTCAGATGCCACCGTACGTCGTGTGGAAGCCGTCGTCGCTCGACTATCTGGAGTGGGCGAACGACCAGCTCGGCGCCGACCAGATGCTGTTCGAGCCGCGCCACCGTTCGTGGTTCGGGGACGACGTGCGCGACGAGTTGTTGCGCTGGCTCGAGGAGCGCAAGATCGGCTGGGTCGTCGTCGATGCCCCGAAAGTCGAGGCGGGGAATGTCCCGAAGACGCTCGTAGCGACGACGACGCCGACCGCCTACGTGCGCTTCCACGGCCGCAACGCCGGCACGTGGAACGTGCGCGGTGGCTCGGCCGCCCAGCGCTTCGACCATCTCTACAACGAGGATGAGCTGCGCGAGTGGGTCGCCCCGCTTCGTGAGCTCTCGAACCAGGCCGAGGAGGCATACGCCTTCTTCAACAACAACAATCAGACGAACGGCGTCGCTCAGGCGCCGGCCGGCGCCCAACTGCTGCGCAAGCTGCTCGAAGAGGAGAACGTCCCCACCGCCTGATGCGCGTGCTCGCCGTCACCCATGGCCCCGACGTCCGGCCGGAGGTCTTTGCCGACGTGATCGCCGACGAGGGTCACGAGTTGATCGAATGGGACATCCGCTTGCGCGGCGCGCCGACGTCCTCCGACGTCGACGCAGTGATCGTGCTCGGCGGAGACCAGAACGTCGGCGAGGAGCTTGAGCATCCGTGGCTGCACGAGGAGTACGACGCACTCCGCCGCTGGCTCGGGGACGGGACGCCGTTGCTCGCGATCTGCCTCGGCGCGCAGACGCTCGCGCATGCGGTCGGCGGAACCGTCCGCCCCGTCGGTGAGACGCTCGCAGGGTTCTACGTCTCCGAGCTCACCCCCGCCGGTGAGGACGACCCGGTGCTCGGCGTGCTGCCCCAGCGGTTCGAGTCGTTCAACGCGAACGGCTACTGGTTCGAGATCCCGCCGGGCGCGGTCGAGCTCGCGACCGGCCCCGTGCCGCAGGCCTACCGCGTCAACGGCAGCGCCTGGGCCGTGCAGTTCCATCCGGAGGTCCGCCGCGACCAGGTGCTGCGCTGGTTCGAGGACGACGAAACGGTGATGCGGACGATCGACGCGCTCACAGCCGAGTTGAACGAGAAACTCCCGTCGTGGCAGGAGCACGGCCGCGCGCTGTGCCGAGCCTTTCTCACGGCCGCGCGCTCGTGAGCGGCTTCCCGATCGTCCTCTCGAACGGGCCGCCGCCTGAAGGGTTCCAGGCGATCGCCGACGCGGGCGTGACGATGATCCGCGCAGGCCGCACGATGCCTCGCGTGTACCGCTTCCGCCGTTGATCCTGGTTCGCCTTTTGACCAGGATCATGAGTTTCGGCGGCCCAGCGCAAACTCAAGAACCTGGTTCGGCCTGTGCGTCACCGGCGATCCGCTGAACGACGCGCCGCCGAACCGGGTTCCTATGCTTCGAGCGGGAGGTCGTCGTGGCGGGACCATTCGTGCCAAGAGCCGACGTAGTTGCGCCCTTCGTAGCCGAGCGCGTTCAGCACCTGCGTCGCGATCGCGGAGCGCGATCCGCTGTGGCAGTACGCGATCACCTCCGAGCCTGGCTCGAGCCCGAGCTCGGCACGCACCTCGTCGGTCGTCATCTCCATCAGCCGATAGACGTCGAGATTCTTCGCACCCGGGATGTGCCCCTGCCGTGGGTCGCACGGCTGGCCGCCGCTTCCGTCGTACTCGCGCGGCGTGCGCACGTCGAGGATCGCGACTTCGCCCAGGCGGTCACGCAGCTCGTCGACCGCGATCTCGCTCACTGCGCTCACAGCGACCGCACCACTTCGACCTCGGCGGCGACCGACGGCAGCCGCTCGAGCGCTTCCAGCCACGCAGCCACCCGGTTGGGAAGCTCGGCGCCGAGCAGGTAGCGCGCCCGGATCACCCACGGCGCGTAGGCGAGATCCGCGAAGAGGCTCTGCCCCAGCTCGAGCGACTCGAGCTTGCCCGCGAGATCGTTCGGGTCGCCGCGCCGGAATGCGTAGTAGTCGGTTCCCAGGTTGTCGTCGAAGCGGTGCACGAGCAGCCGCGCACGCGCGCGCTCCACCGGGTCCTCGGGCAGAAGGGGTGCGTCCGGGTAGCGATCGTCGAGGTAGCCCATGATCACGTCGGACTCCGGCAGCACGAAGCCGTCGTCGAGGATCGGCACGCGCCCCGTCGCGTTCAGCTCGTAGACCCACGGCGGGCGGTTCGAGAGGTCGACCACGACCGCCTCGTGCTCGAGCGACTTCTCCGCGAGCGCGATGCGCACGCGGGCGCAGTACGGGCAGCGCGGCGCGTCGACGAGCCTCACGCGTCGAGCCCCATCAGCTCGGCGATCTGCTCGTACAGCT
>Ga0207657_10008705_pt1 | contig 10272 bp, 13 predicted proteins | sample KBSC33metaG_FD_184316 | JGI IMG/M metagenome (GOLD analysis project Ga0207657, IMG submission 184316) | Corn rhizosphere microbial communities from Kellogg Biological Station, Michigan, USA - KBS C3-3 metaG (SPAdes) (version 2) | ecosystem: Host-associated > Plants > Roots > Rhizosphere > Soil ... | reverse complement strand
GGTTCAGCAACTGCCCCGAGCGCTCCATCGCGACGATCGTGTTGTCGAAGGTGGGCGCCGCCTTGTTGTTGGCGATCGCCTCGATTTCCAGCGACTGCTGGCGCATGCCTTCCTCGAACGCGGGCGCGAAGTCTTCGTTCTTGATCTTGTCGAAGGCCGGATACTGGAACGGCAGGGTGCTCGGCTTGGCGAACGGATTGGACGCCGACAGCAGCGACGCGGGGGCGGCATGGGCCAGGTTGGCGACGGCTGCGGTAACAGCGACGGCCAGGAAGTGCGAACGGTTCATTCTTTGAGCTCTCCGAGGGTTATCGATCCGCCCATGCTTGTGCCACGAGGGATCTTTTTTGGTACGCACCACCCATCCCTTTACCGGGACGCCGCTGGACTGCTGACCGATCGAATCCCGACACCGGAATGGAAACCGCCGGGACGTACCCGGCGGCGAGTGCCCATGAAGAATAGCAGGGATATTGCCGCATATTACATATTTACGGCCGAAAAAAAGGCTTCGCGGGATGCTCAGCCCTGTTCGGATTGACGTTGCTGCGCCGTCTCTTCCGCGACCTTGTCCTCGATGCGCCGGTCCGGAATCAGCCACACGACGGCCACGGCCGCGTAGACGATAAACCCGAGCCAGGCCACGAACCACGACAGCGCGACGCCGACGAGGTACAGCACGCACGACAGCTTGCCCTTCCGATCGTCACCGAGCGCTTCGGCCAACGTGGCGTTCTTCGGATGCTTCTCGACCAGCGCCCGCGCCAGCAACAGGTAGGCGATGGAGCACATGAACAGGACGAAGCCATATGCCGCGGTGGGCCCCGTCTCGAAATGGTTCTCGCCCATCCACGCGGTCACGAACGGGATCAGCGACAGCCAGAACAGCAAGTGCAGGTTGGCCCACAGCACGCCGCCGCTGACTTCCTTCGCGGCGTGCAGCATGTGGTGGTGGTTGTTCCAGTAGATGCCTACGTAAATGAAACTGAGCACGTAGCTCATGAACACAGGCCACAGCGGCACCAAGGCCTGGAAATCGGGGCTGTGCGGGACTTTGAGTTCCAGCACCATGATGGTGATGATGATGGCGATGACGCCATCGCTGAAGGCTTCTAGCCGGTTCTTGCCCATTTTGACTTTCTAGGAAATCCAGTTCATCTGATTCTGCACGACCTGCCAGACGCCCGATATCTTTTTCAAATGATAAGTGTTGCCAGACGAACTCAACCCGTTTTCGTAGTAGCCACCTTCGACAACAACTTCATCTTTCGCCAACCAATTTACCTTCCCTACATTCAGCATCAGTGCAGGCTTGCCGGAGCTACGCTCGGTTACACCATTGTCCATGTCCGCATTGCAATTGGAGTGCTTCACTACCTTATGACTGGCATCGTTCAAATCCCGTATCAGCTTCGTCGGTGCATCAGAGTTGGTCTTACCCTCGCTGATCGCAACGCAAAAAATGTCGTATTTGTTGGCTGCTGCATTGTGCCCGAACTGATATCGCAAGACGGACTGTTGAATCCGTAGTTCTTCGTCGGCCTTGCTCAGATTCGACGCGCAACCTGACACCAGCGCAGCGAGGCCCAATGCCCCGAGCACGGCACATCGCCTGCCTGATGGGTAACTTCCATACTGGAGCTTGTTCCAATAAATTCCTACGTAAATGAAACTGAGCACGTAGCTCATGAACACCGGCCATAGCGGCAACAAGGCCTGGAAATCGGGGCTGTGCGGGACTTTGAGTTCCAGCACCATGATGGTGATGATGATGATGGCGATGACGCCGTCGCTGAAGGCTTCTCGTCGGGTCTTTCCCATTGCGGCTCCATTGGATGACCCATCGATCTTCGTCGATCAGCCGCGTTTAGTCACGCATCTTTTGGCGGAGGCGCCGATAGTGGCGACCGCTGCCACTGGACTCGGAAAAAGATCGACCGACCATAGCGGAGCTTGCGCAGTCAATACGCAGGCGTTTTTCAAATTCTTACGTCACCTTCAAGATAGAAGACGCACGTTCCCTCAAGCTCGACACGATCTTCCAACATATGACAAACAAGTTCGCCGCCGCGCTTGGAAGCCTGGAAGGCAAAAAGCGTCTTTTTATTCAGGCGAGCGGCCCAATACGGCGTCAATGCACAATGTGCGCCGCCTGTGACAGGATCTTCCGGAATTCCCTTGGCCGGGGCAAAGTAGCGGCTGACGAAATCGTAGGATGAGTCTCCCAGGGCAGTTACCACCACGCCTGCGTGGTCCATACGAGCAATCGCCGAAATGTCCGGCGACAGGGCACGTACTGTCTGTGCATCCTTTAATACCGCAATGTAGTTGAACGTATCGCTGAGCACTTCGACCGGAACAGTGCCGAGTGCTTCAGCAAGATTCGGCGGCGACATTGTCGAGACCGGATATCGGCGCGGGAAATTCATGACATAACCACTCTCCGTCCGTCGCACCATCAGGGGGCCGCTTGCAGATTCGAAAACCACTTCCTCGCGGCCGGGTTCCAAACGCTCCATCACCACCGCCGCGCTCGCCAACGTTGCATGGCCGCACAGCGGGACCTCGGTCGTCGGCGTGAACCAGCGCAGGTGATAGTGTCCCCCTTCAGACACCAGAAACGCAGTCTCGGCCAAGTTGTTTTCGGCGGCGATCTTCTGCATTACCAAATCATCTGGAAAGCGATCCATCAACATCACCGCAGCCGGGTTGCCGCCGAAAACACGGCTCGTGAAGGCATCAACTTGGTAAATCGGTACGCTTTGCATGGAAGGTAGTCCTTAATATCGTCGATAACACTTACAGATCGAAACTAACGAGGATGGGTAATTTGCATACTGGAGCTTGTTCCAGTGGATCCCTACGTAAATGAAACTGAGCACGTAGCTCATGAACAACCGCCACAGCGGCAACAAGGCCTGGAAATCGGGCTGTGCGGGACTTTGAGTTTCAGCACCATGATGGCGATGACGCCGTCGCTGAAGGCTTCTAGTCGGGTTTTGCCCATCAATTTTCCTTGTCAAAGAATATGACCGAAGTAGTCATTCAGCCGGGCGCGATCAATTCCATACTCACTGCGCCACCAACAAGCTGGATAAGACATGTCCACAAAATGATGGTGCGGAAGGACGCGCTGCTTTGCTGGCACGAACTCTTCGGCAAAACCGGCGTGACCTGGTGTAGAAAGCACGCCACAATAGCCGAGGATGGCGACAAGGGTGTCCCTTTCAGCCTTGTTCGACTTGAAAACAGTCCCCAGCCGTCCCTGCAAGGCAGCGCCAGATATACCGGAAGGGAGCTGCTCGAGAACTCGCACCAGGTCACGAAAAATTTGTATATCGGACGGGCTTGGCTTAGGCACACTTGAATCGAGGAAAAGCTCAAGGTCCAGCATCGCATACAGCGGAGACGTATGTCGCACCCCGCCCCACTTGAAGCGCTCGAAATTTAACACGTTCAAATCCTCTACACTGCGTTTCAGATACAGACCGCAGACATCGCAGCTGCGTCCGTCCTCGCTCATCGGCTCGTGATCTCGTACGTTCCGAAAAACGGCATAGCTACCAAGTGCCGAGCGCCAATCGAGTCTCCGCGTTGACAGACTAGCGATAAACGCGTCCGCAGTAAGGCGCGGCCCTGCTTTGCGTAGTGCTGACAACAGCTTGCTCATCACCCCGCTGTGGCTGATCTCTAACGGGTCGAACATCAGTCCTTTCGATTTTGCGTATTCAAAGTCTTCCAATGCCACGGTCCGTTTATTGTCAGGAACCCAGCCTTGGGGCGACCAGTAATGACCCAGCAGGATTTTCAACGCGCACTTGTCCGGCTGGTTGCCATTCATCTGTGTCATGTCAGCACTTGGTATGAGTAGATGTTGGGTGATTCGCATACTGGAGCTCGTTCCAATAAATTCCTACGTAAAATGAAACTGAGCACGTAGCTCATGAACACCGGCCAGAGGGGCAACAATGCCTGGAAATTCAGGCTGTGCCGGACTTTGAGTTCTTGCACCATGATAGCGGTGACGCCGTCGCTGAAGCCTTCTGGCCGGTTTTGCCCAGGCGTTCTCTCTAATTTATTGCTTTAATAGTTCGCCAGTTCAGCGTGTACTGACGCGCGCCCTACGCCATCCACGGTAATGGCAACTTTGTACCCGTTGGCTTCGAAATAGCCGTTCTCGGCATAGGAGAATTTTTTTGCCCCTAGATCAAATCCGATCGCAACGCCCGTTTCCCCTCTGGGATGGACCCGCAGTGTCACGGTCTTCCCGGCGGGAATCGATGAGATGTGTCGATTGAATCCAGCGCCAGATATCGTGACGTCCTGCAGAACTCGTCCAGATTGATTGGTAATGGCAATTGGCACGCCGTTCGTGCAGCCGAACAAAAGTGCCGCAACAAAGGCCAGGACGCTGTTTTTGAGACCTAATGGCCACCTAGACGTTGGTCTGAGTTGGTGGGCGATTCGCATACTGAAGCTTGCTCCCTCGGTACGTAACTCATGAACAGGGCCGGCGACGAGATAGAACCTGATCCGGATCGTGCAGGACTCAGGATCCCCGCACCACGGCACTCCCAAATCGGCAATCTGACAGATACCACTCATATGCATCATCGCCGCTCACAGACAACATCACATAGATACCGGTGGAGACGGATCGTACAATACGTAGACTCTTCTTTTCCGATCGGTAACTGCGCGCCACCCCGTCCGGACCTCGTGAAACGGTGAGCTTTGCCTTGCGTATGTCCAACCCAAGGGTGTGAAGGATTTCTTTATCTGTCCACGCGGATGAGAGGGCAATATGGTAAGGCTTGCCGTCAGAACGCTTGCCCTCTGCCGAGCAACTCTCCGCCGCGGCAGCCACTTTGACGAGGCACGAAACAGCCAGGAAAACGTACGCAAGCTGCCAAGATCGTTTTATAAGACGCTTGTTCATTGCCAGCTCAGGTGGCTACCCGCGTGGAACGGTCATTTGCTCAGGGACGTATCTCGGCCGGATACGCGAAACAGTCCAGGCACCTAAAACCACGCCCATCCAGTCGACACACCCTTCGATTAGTGCGAACTCAATCTGGTGTGCGCTCGGGATGCCCTTGATGGCCGGAGATGCTGACGCCAGCGCTAACGCAAGTGGTATCCACCCGACAGCAGCCGCTGCCAGAATCGCATGCCTGGGGAACAGCGATTGAACAGGTATCGCTGGCGCGACAGTCATGGCGAACACCGTCAGAATGCCTGCGGCGCGGTCAGCAAGCACCAGGCTTCCGTCACCCCGCGCGAGGTCGTACGTGAGAAACGCACTGCAATACATCCAGAGCAAGCCGATCGCGATGCCGACCATGATGAGCAAGGTGATCCTGACGAACGTCTTCATGCGCTTTAATTGTTTTGAATTTTTTGCCCGTTCCACTGCAGCGTTGCCAAAACCTGCTCGAATCGCTGCGCTACCTCTTCAGCATTGCCATATCCGTCACATCAACTCGCTTCTATCTGAAAAGTTCAATGGCCGAGTCATCCCATTGATGACCAGCCACTGACCAGACACCATTTGACGGTGGTGGCGGAAATCCGGTACGGCAGTATCCTCGGCGCGCGCTGAAATCGAAGACTGCGTGCGGATAGCCATTGATGAGGAGAACAGTCTTTTGGCTGTCCTTTGACCACGCTATCTTGACGACGGACGGTCGATCGCGACCTGTCACGTCATTGACGTTGTAGATATGGACGGCATCCTGAATCTTGTTTCCTTCAGCCTCCAAATCCCAGGCATAAAAGTAACCGGTGGTGCCATCATCTTCGAACAGGACCGTAAAAGGACTGTCCGGGGCAGGCCCTTCGATGACAACCTCTCGTCCAACGAGGATTTCTTCTTCAGCAGTCACGATAATTGACATGGCAGGTTGGCTTACGCTGAATGATGGATAGGCTGGCGACATGCTCGACGGCAAGAGATCACTCTAGCATAAGTATTCCGCCCGTCAGTATGTTGGACCGCACCCAACACAATCAGCGCGTATGCAACGAACAAACCAACAAATAGCGCGCCTGAGTGCCCGATCCCTCCCTGTACACGCGCTTCCATCGTTTGGCACGCTTCATGCAATCGCTTTTTATCGTGGCCGGCACCCGCTTGGCTCAATAACGATTGAGGAGATTGACATGAACAAGCTGACGATCAAGGATCTGGCCCTTACGAAGGAACTCGACAAACCCGAGATGACCGAATGTGTAGGCGGAATGGGACGTACGCCCCAGCAGATCCTGGCATGGGAAATGACGGGCAAGCCTGCAACGTGGCAGGGCCTCGTGCTGGAAGATGACAACCGGCTGCATGTGCCGACGATTTGAAAGCCGCGGCGGCGGCACGTGGGACGTGACGCCGTTCAAGCGCATTTACGCGCGCATGCCGATCCAGATCACGCTTTCCGTGGCGGCAGAGATCACCGAGCCGATCATGCGGTCGATCACGCCGGCATGAAGGAGGCCGTTCGCTGACTGATCGTGATGCAGCTGTTCTTCGCCGACGATCGACGAAATGGCGGCAGTGGCCTCGGGATCGGCAATACCGATCTGCGAGAGCTGCTGCTGCAAATGCCGAAGCACCACGCGCTCCACGGCCACGGTCGCGAGCGCGATGGATCGGGCGCCCATCAAACCGGTGACGAATCCCAGCACGTAACCGCCGGCACCGCACAGCCAATAACTGCGGCAGCGCCGCAGTCCGCGTCGCGTCAATTCCTTGGCAAAGATGGATCGGTGACGTTCTTCATGGGCTTTGAATTCTGCCAATTGGGGCAGCAATCCGTGCGCGCGCAATCGTGCGGTCGCGATCTGCCCGGCGTAGATGTTCACTGCGCCATGCTCGCCCGCGTGATTGACCTTGATGATGCGTCCTGCCTCAATTGCCAGACTCGGTACACCGCTCATGGGGTTCTCCAATATGACGGAAAATAATCCCATAACAGACTCACAATAACAACGAGCTTCTGCCTGCGCGCAAAAAAATGGCCGCACGCAGCGGCCACGACAATATGCGCGACAAATGCGCTCAGGACGCGGCCGGCGCCTGGTCGGCCTTGGACTGCACCTTCCTGGCAGCCTGCTTGCGCTGCGCCTGCCATTTCTGCAGACGTTTGAACTGCCGGATCAGCCCATCGTTCACGCGGTCGTACGTGCCGTGGATCTTCAGCAGCAGCGCCGTCAGGCTGCGCGCACGGTGCAGCAGGACGTGACCGCGCGTCTTCAGTACGTGGGTCGAACGGAATTCCGCATTCGGCGTGCCGTAGCCGAAGTCGATGTCGTTGAACGAGAAATTGGCCAGCACGTCCTGGACGGCCAGATGAATCGCGCTGGTGCCGATGGACAGGTTGAGATATTTCTGCTCGCACGAGATTCTGTGCACATGCCAGACGGATGCCGAGCGCGAGCCGAACACGACGGCGACGTCCTCGTCACCGCAACGGATCACATACGACAGCAGCAGGCCGTTGCGCGCCAAACCCTCCAGGCGGCGCTGCTCGGCGTCGCGGTCCGTGACCTCGGCCGGGTCGACGGCGACCGTCGCGTCGAGCATCGCCGCGACCTGTTCCGGCTGCTCGATGCGCACCACCTGCAACGCGCCGGCGGCTTCCGTCAGCAGGCGGACCTGGCGCGACAGGTTGTAGCGCTTCTTGGAACTGAATTTTTGCAGATAGGCGTCGACGCCCTTCGGCAGCGGCTGCGTGTGGCACGGACGCCAGCCGTACCGGACATATGCCGACACGCCCGCGATATCCTGCAGCTTGGCGCCCGCGTCTTCGGGATACGCCTGCATGTACAGCACCTGACATTCCGCATAACGTTCCAGCAATTGCTGGATGACGAAATCGGCGAGGCCATCCTGCGTCTCGTCCAGCAGCGGCACGCTGCCGAGAATCTGGCACGCGCGGACCTTTTGCTTGAACAGGGACACCGGGCCCAAGCGGAAGGCGAGATCGCATGTGATGGTGCGAACGGGGACGAATCCGACGATCTCGTAATCGACGCGGCGACGCACGACGAAGAGTTCGTGGGCCGCATCCGGCCCCTGATCCATGTCGGTCAGGTAATTAAAAAATTGCGGGGATTGGTACAACGTCTCCGGTCCCGTCGCCGCGGCCAGCATGCGGTTCCACGCATCGAGAATGTCCGGACGGTCGTGATAGGCCGTCGCGACGTTCATTTCGAACCTGTCCGGGTAACGCCTCGTCCGTGCGCGCGCGCCCAGGGACGCCGGGGCCGACGGTGCGAATTCGCTGATCTCAAGGTTACGCGTGAACATCGTGTCGGCCCTCGGGTGGAGAAGGAAATGCCCGCGACAAAATGTTACGCGGGCCACATACACACTGCTGAGCAGTGCGTATTTACGCGATACTAAATGGAGCTCAGCCGTAACGTACAGTTAAATTTGATTACAGATTAGATAGGTAAAAAGGACGTGACTTTTTGTGAAAATCGACTTGGGGAGCGCACATAGGCTAATTGTTCTGCGTTTCATCAAAAACAGCGCAGTTTTCCCTGCAATCAATTGAATTGCAGAACAAATAAACGAATCCAGGTGGGAAAAAACCGTCGACGAACGGCCTCGAACGCCGCTCAAATAATCAATTTACTCAAATGTATAGGTTGCACAAATCAAACAATAAATGTATTTGTGCAATATTGTTTCTTGCGACCAGCATAACCAGGGCGGTTATTCATGCCAGATAATTTCCACCAGAAACCAAATGTTTCTTAAATTGTGAAATCAGCAGCGCATAACGCAAGGATCAATAATGAGGCGGCCGCTCGTTGACCGGACCTTGTCCGGCATCACGCAAGGTGCGCATGTGTTCGGCCAGTTTGGCCACCATGGCTTCGAGCTGGTCGATGCGGCGGCCTTGCTCGTAGATCGTGCGGTTGAGGTTGTCGACGAGGTTTTCCTGGTCGGCCAGCTTGATTTCGATGTCGATAAGACGGTTCTCGTCGCTCATACAGGCTTTCGGTAAAGTAAAGATGACGTCAGGCCTTCGGCGTGGCCAGCAGCGCTTTCAGGCTGGCGAGGCGCTCCTTGGGCGTGAGCACTTCGTTTTCCTTCGGCGGCGCGTCGCCGACGTCGAGTGCCATTTCCTTGATGAAGCGCGACGGGTCGCAATGGACGAGCTCGCCCGCCCGCTTGCGCTTCTTGCACCACGTGACGTGCAGGCTGCGCTGGGCGCGCGTGATGCCTACATACATGAGGCGGCGCTCTTCCTGGATGCGCGCGGCGATCTTCTCGACGGGGTCGTCAGGGTCGCCCTTGTGCGGCAGGATGCCTTCCTCGCAGCCGACGAGGTACACGTGCGGATATTCCAGGCCCTTCGACGCGTGCAAGGTCGACATGCGCACGGCGTCCGGCTCCTCGTCCTGGCCATCGAGCATCGACATCAGCGCGACCATCTGCGTCAGTTCGAGCAGGTTTTTTTCTTCGCCGTCACGGTCGCGCCCGCCGCGGCCCCGTTCCTTCAGCCAGTTGAGGAACTCGAGCACGTTCTGCCACTTGCCCTGCGCCGCCTTGTCGTCGAAGTTCTCGTACAGGTAGTGCTCGTAATTCATCTCCTTCATCATGTCGTCGATCAGCTCGGCGGCATTGTCGCCGCTGCCGGATGGGCCGGGCCGCGTGGCGCGCGATTCCAGCTCATTGATCCAATGACAGAACTCGCGCAACGGGTACAGCTGGCGCTCCTGCAGCAGCGCTTCGATCCCGCCCTTCTGCGCGGCCTCGAACAGCGAGCAGTTCCACTGCCCGGAAAATTCGCCCAGCTTCTCGAGCGTGGTCATGCCGACGCCGCGTTTGGGCGTCGTAATGGCGCGGATGAAGGCCGGATCGTCGTCCTGGTTGGCGATCAGACGCAGGTAGGCGATGATGTCCTTGATCTCGGCCTTGTCGAAAAAACTCTGGCCGCCCGAGATCGTGTACGGGATGCGTTCCTTGCGCAGCGCCTGCTCGATGATGCGCGCCTGGTGGTTGCCGCGGTACAGGATCGCGAAATCCGACCATTTGTTCTTGCGCTGGAAATGGTCGGCCGAGATCATGATCGCGACCTGGTCGGCCTCCGTCTCGTCGTTCGGCATGCCCAGCACCTTGATGGGCTCGCCCAGGCCGTGCTCGGACCACAGCGATTTCTCGAACAGTTTCGGGTTGTTGCCGATGACGGCATTGGCCGCCTGCAGGATGCGCGTTGTGGAGCGGTAGTTCTGCTCCAGCTTGATCACCCGCAGGTCGGGAAAGTC
>Ga0207657_10008704_pt1 | contig 10273 bp, 8 predicted proteins | sample KBSC33metaG_FD_184316 | JGI IMG/M metagenome (GOLD analysis project Ga0207657, IMG submission 184316) | Corn rhizosphere microbial communities from Kellogg Biological Station, Michigan, USA - KBS C3-3 metaG (SPAdes) (version 2) | ecosystem: Host-associated > Plants > Roots > Rhizosphere > Soil ... | reverse complement strand
GCTGCGCTTCGCTCAGGCGCACTGCGGCGCTGGCGAGATTGCCGGCCAGGTGGGCACGGCGCGTGCTGCCGGGGATCACGTGGACGTGCTCGCCCGCACCCAGCACCCAGGCCAGCGCCAGTTGCGCCGGCTCGCAGCCGATGTCGCGCGCCATGGCGCGCAGCGTGTCCAGCAGGCGCTCGTTGGCCTCGACGTTGCCGGCCTGGAAGCGTGGCAGGTGGGTGCGCAGGTCGTCCGCCGCCGCGCCGTGCGCGGCCGTCCAGTGGCCGGTCAGGAATCCGCGTCCCAGCGGCGCGTAGGCGACGAGGGCGACGCCGAGGCGGGCGCAGGCCGCCAGCGTGCCGGATTCGACGTCGCGCGACCATAGCGAATATTCGCTCTGCAGCGCGGCGACGGGCGCCACGCTGCAGGCCTGTTCCAGGGTCGCGGCCGATACTTCGGACAGGCCGATCGCCCCGACCTTGCCCTGGCGGACCAGATCCTGCAACGCGCCGACGCTGTCCTCGATCGGGATGCCGTCCGATTTCCGGTGCAGATACATCAGGCCGATGCGTTCGACGCCGAGCCGCTCGAGGCTGCGCTCGCAGGCAGCGCGCAGGTAGGCCGGACTCGAGTCGATCTCGACCTTCGGAATGTTCCCGGGTACCCGGCGGATCCCGACCTTGGTGGCCAGCAGCGCGTCCGCCGCGCTCGGGCCCAGCTCGGCGAAGAAGGTCGCCAGCAGGCGTTCGTTGTGCCCGTTGCCGTACATGTCGGCCGTGTCGAAATGGCGGTAGCCGAGCTCCCAGGCGTCGTGCAGCGCGCGCAGGGCCGTCGTCTCGTCGCAGCGGCCATAGAATTCGCTCATGCCCATGCAGCCGAGCCCGATGCGGCCGGGAAGGGCGGACATCGGCCGGGCGTTCGTTTGCGTGTGGTCTTGCATTGTGAAGTTCCTCGCTGTGGATCAATGGGGGGAATGGCGTTCGATAAGCGTGCGTAGCAAGTCGAAGCGCGCACGTGCGATGCCCGGCGCCAGTGGTTCGCACAAGTCGCGCGACAGCGGCGCCACAATGTCCTGGTACCGTTGCGTGAACCGGACGACGCCTTCGGCCGAGATCGACTCGATCCCGTCCGCGCGTCCCCAGTCCCGCAGCAGGAACGCCAGCTCGTCGTGGTTCAGGCCGTCCGGATGGGAGCAGCGCACGGTGCCGCCTTCCAGCACCACCGGGACGCCGCCGGGCAGGCCCTGCACGCCGGGCAGGGAGACATGGACGGTACCGCCTGCGCCGCACAGCGCGCGCAGGGCGGCGCGCGCCGACGCCGCGGTCAAGAGGTTGATCTCGTCGCCGTCCAGCGCGCGCCGGAAGCGCGGGCGCACGGTCTGCCAGTCGACGCGGTCGCCGTCGACGAGCACGACCGGTGCCGGGGTGGCGGGCAGGTCCTGGTTCTTGAGTACGGCGATGGCGTGCACGTGGTGGGCATAGACCTGGATGCGCGGCCGGTGTCCACGCCGGCGCAACGTCCGCTCGATCAGGTAGTGCAGGATGCCGGCGTTGCCGATGCCCGCCAGCGGCGCGAGGCCGGCCTGGAAGAGGATGGCATTGACCGCATCGGGAAAGGAGCAGTTCACGACTGGCGTCGCGGGGGCGGTGTCGCGCACGGCGCGCATGACGGCGAGCGCGACCGGCAGTTGCGCCGGCAACTGGAAGCCGAAGCCGGCGCGCGCGCCGGCTTCCCCGAGCGGATGGCCGGCCAGGAAATAGGGGCTGAGCAGGGAGGCGCATTGGATGACCAGGCGCGGCCGCCAGCGCAGCAGCAGCCCGGACAGGAATGCCACGTCGAGGGCATCGCCGGTTTCGGCGCGCACGTCAGCGCCGCTCACGATCGATTGGACGGCGCACCATTCGGCCGCCGCCGCGCTGCGCGTGACGACCACGATGCGCGGCGCGGCCGCCCCGTCGTGGCACAGGTCGGCGATGAGCTTGCGCGCCAGGCTGCCCAGGCCGATGACCAGGACGGTGCCGGCGCCATCGCCCCGTACTTCATATTGTTTCTCGTGCATGTCAATGACTTTCTTGATCGAGATCGGCGAGGACCGACAGGCCCTGCCGTTTGACCCACTCGGGCGGCGCCGCCGGGTGGGGGCCGCAGTAATAAGCCCGGCCGAGATAGGCCAAGAATGGGGCATCGGAGATATCGTCGCCGAAACCGAGGCACGCCGCCGGGTCGCCGTCGTGGGTGGTGAGGAAGCGCGCGACGGCGTCGCGCTTGCCCTGGCCGATCATGGGCACACCGTCGAGCAGGCCGGTGTAATGTCCGTTCCGTTCGGCCAGCGGGGCGCACAGGAAGTGCGCGACGTGCAGTTCGGCGGCCAGCAGCGCCACCACTTCGCGAAAGCTGCCGGTGACGATCACGGGCGTGTAGCCGAGCCGGCGGCAGTACTCGAGGGCCGCGCACGCCGCATCGTGGTACAGGCCGTGGCGGTGCAGCGCCGCATGCCAGGTGTGCGCGGCCATCCGCAGCGCGGCGATGGAGACGCCGGCGAAATGGCGGCGGTAGAATTCGCGGTTCAGGTCGGCGCGGTCCAGGCCGCGCTCGATGCCGTCGCGCAGCCATTGCCTGACCGCGCCGGTTCCGCCCCGCAGGTCGCTGTCCGGCAGGCATGCGGACGCGCCGGCGTGGACGGCATGGCAGCCCAGCAGGCTCTTACAGCGGATCAGGGTCTCGTCCAGGTCGAAGAAGGCGAAGCGATGCATCAGGCGGCCACTTTCGCCGCGTCCTGCGCCAGCGCCGTCAATCCGTCGCCCAGGTCGGCCAGGATGGCGCCCGCCAGGGACGGCGCGAAATTCGGTTCCGGGTACACGAGCGTCAAGGCAAGCCGTTCGTCCAGGCTGTGTACGTGGAGCACGCAGCCGTTGGCATTGGACAGGCGCCGCGCCAGGGGCAGGTAGTGGCGCAGCCGGATGCCACGCAGGCCGGCGGCCGGCGCGACACGGCCGATATTGGTGATCCCGACGCCCGGCTGGAAGGCGTCCCGCCGCTCGGCGCTCGCCATGGCCGCGCGCAGCGCCGGCACGGCGAAGGTACGCTTCCTGAGGCTGGTACCCAGGATCGAGCGGACCAGTTCGCGCTGGTAGCGCCGCGCCAGTTCGACCACGCTGCCGGCGCCGCTCTCGATCAGCGTCGTGTTGACGCCGATATAGCACCCCAGCGCGACGGGGTCGGCCGCCGCGCCCAGAACATCGCGCAGCGACACCGCGGACCTGACGGCGACCGGGTCCGCCACGATGCCGCACGCCACGCAGGCCCGTACGTAGAGCGCGGTGAGCAGGGCGTTGTCGGTCACGTCGAGCACCCGGCAGGCGTGCCGCAGTGCGGCGTGGACGGGCGCCGCCAGTTCCAGAGTCTGGAAACCGGTATGGCGGCCGCCGATCGGTGTCCAGCCCGGGTTTGGGCCGTGTGCACCGGTTGGCGCCGCAGTCGGCGGAACGTTGGGCGCTGCGGCCAGGAAATCGTCTAGGGCGGGCGGCAGCATGTCGCCGCGTACGTCCGGCGGCGGGCTGCCTTCCAGCAGGCAATCCAGGGCTTCCAGCAGCGCCGCGGTGACCAGACCGGCGCCGCTGGCGTCGACGATCGCGTGATGCAGCACCAGTGCCAGGTAGTAGATGCCGGGAGCGCCGGCCGGTGCCGCGACGACCCGCCAGAGCGACCGCCGCGGGTCCAGCTCGGGCGCGTCGATCACCTGCCGCGCGAAGGCGGCGAGGCTGGCGCCGGGCGCGACGTGCCAGGCGGCTGCGGACGCGGCGCCGGCGCGGCAGAAATGCAGGCGCGTGCCGTCGTCCTCGATCGCGCAGCGCAGCAGGGCGAAGCGGCGGCGCACGGCGGCGCAGGCCCGGCGCAGCAGGTCCAGGTCGAAGTCGGCCGTGCAGGCCAGTTCCATGGCGAGCACGATCTGGGCATTGCCGCGCAGCGTGGCATGGTTCAGCGCCATCGCGGATTCGATCATGCCCAGCTCGCGCAGCCGTTCGGGCCGGCCGGGACCGTCGGGGATGGCCGCCGTCATGGGAGCACGATCGACATGCGCGCCAAGCGGCGCGCATGCTCGTCCTTGATTTCCTGCAGCAGGATCCGCACCTGCAATTCCTCGCTCACGTCGCGCAGCAGGTGGCCCTTGAAGATCTCGATGTCGCCCACGAGCGCCATGTGCTCGTTGCTGCATTCCTGGTACATGCCGACGTAGTGCTTGACCACGCCTTCGAAGATCTCCGTCATCAGGCCCTCGAAGCGCTGGAGCAGGCGGCACAGGCGGCCCTTCTCGTCGCGGTCCATGCCGGCGTAGATATGGCTCACCATCGCTTCGCCGTAGTGCACGTGGTTCGATTCGTCGGCGAAGGCACCGCGGATGATCGAGGATAGCGAGGGGTCGAAGCGCGACCAGTATTTGTACTCGTAGCGGTAGATCGGGTAGGCCATCCCCTCCATGATGATGTTCTGGGCGATGGTGGCGGCCACGAAGTCTTTCTTGTCCACCTGCTCCAGGATCAGGTCATGGAAGTCGCGCATGGCGGGGGTGACGTAGGTGCCGACGATGCGGTTGCGCTGTTCCGGCGTGTAGCCGAAGTCGGCGAACTTCTTGCAGAACACCTCGTAGTGCCTGGCCTCGTCCATCACCTGCGACGCGATGTAGATCTGGCTGGCCTCGTCCGGCGCCAGCGGCAGCAGGCCGGCGCTGGCCAGATAGGACACCTTTTCGGCGGCCACGAAGAATGCGATGTCGATCAGATAGATTTGCCTGACCAGCGGATCGGACAGCAGGGCGGGATGCGGCCCGGTATCGTCGCGCTTGCGGCCGTAGTACGTGTCCTTCAGGGTGCCGTTGCCGGTGCGGTCCAGCCAGGCCTGCATGTCGCAGCGGTTGGCCTTCCAGCCGCCGTTGCTGAGGAACGCCGGCTGGTCCGGGGTGGCGAGGTCGTGGGGGGGCGGTGTCATGGCATGCAGCTCCTGGTCTCGAACATTGCGCTCACAATCCCCACAGCACCAGCGAGATGGCGTCCAGCTTGACCTGGTCCTTGTCGTCGGCGAACACGGAAATGCTGCCGTTGAGGAAGGCTTGGGCCGGATTGGTCTTGCCGGTGAAGATGCTGAGCAGTTCGGCGTGCGCACCTTCGATCTCGATCAGGTGGCCGTCGCCGGCCGGCCGCCCGCGGGTGACAGGCCCGATCGCGCTGCCGTCGAATTTCACGAAGAAACCTTGCTCCCGGTCCGACGGCGTCAGGAGCAGGTGCGGTTCCCAGTTGGCGATCATGCGGCGGATCCGTTCGGAGCCGTTGACCTTTTGGCGATACGTTTCCAGTGCGTCGTACAACTGTTGATCAGACATGCGTTTCGATCCTTTACCATGATGGGTTGCGCCGGCGGCCGGTTCAGGCGGCGACGGCGGGGAGCTGCGAGCCGGACCGGTGGGCATGGGCGCCGGCCTTCGTGTACGGACGGAAGCCGTGCTTGAGGCAGATGTCGTACACCGTTGTCGCCTCCGCCAGCGTGACCCCGCTGCCCACGCTGAAGCCGCGTTCCTGGCCATCCATCGTCAGCGCGATGGTCTCCGAGAGGCAGCCGAGGTTGATCTCGGGCGGGAAGCCTTGCAGGTTCTCGGCGCCGAAGCGCACCGGATGCGGCAGGTAGGACAGCCCGCCCTCGATGTATGCGATGCCCGAGTCGTTCAGCAGGGTGCGGTCCAGGTCGGAGGGACGTGAGATGTCGCACACGATGTCCGCGCCGTCCAGTACGTTCAAGGTCAGGAACGAACCGGCGTTGCTGGTGGCGCAGTACACGACTTCGGCGCCGATCGGTTGGCCGGACGCGACCGAGCCGACCAGAATCAGCGGGTTGGTACCGGCGGCGCGGCACAGCTTCAGATAGTTGCGGTAGCTGCGCTCGCTCTCCTGCGCCAGCAGGCCGACGACCTGGCGCGCCAGCGGGGCGTCGGCCCCGGGTGCCACGCGGAAGCATTCGGCGATCAGGTCCGTCGCCAGGGCTTCGAGCAGGCCGGGCGACTTCTCGTTCGCGGCGTTGCCGATCAGCGTGATGCGCTCGTGCGCATGCACCGCGTGCAGCGAGACCGTGCGGCCGATCGAGCCGTACGCGCCGATCACGGCCACGCTCGTTGCGCGCGTGTCTCGGCCGCGCGCGGCCAGCAGGTCCTCGACTGCCTTGAGCGAGCACATCGCCGTATACGAATTGCCGGTGGTGACAGGGATGCCGCAATCCCGGTAATAGTCGCCGCCACGCGACAGGACGGACGTGAACGCGCCCAGGCCGACGTAATCGACGCCGAGCCTGCGCGCGGTCGCCATGTAGCTGTCCAGCAGTCGTTCCTTCAGCTTTTTGCTGAGCTGCAGCATCTCCTTGGCGGTGAAGGAGGAAAACACGAGCCAGCCGCGCACCCGGGTACCCGTGTGCGAGACGATGTCGTCGATGAACGCCACCGGTTCGGCATCGAGCCGGTGTTCGCTGAACGAGCGTGTCCAGTCCAGGATGGTTTCCAGCTGGCGTTTGTCCATGCCCGGAAACGCGGTCTTCAGGCCGAACAGCGAATCCGGATCGTTGGTGGGATGGATGAAGAAGGCGAACGAACGGGGGGGCCGGGCCGGTGCCGCGGTCGTGTCAGGCAGCATGAGGCATCTCCATTCTGGTCAACATAAAATCGATGAGGCCGCCGCAGCCGCGCTGGGCGATCAATTCGCACACGTCGCGCAGCGCGTCCAGGATCGCTCCGATCTCGGCGGCCTCGATCGTCAATGGCGGTTCGATGCGCAGCACGCGGTTCTTCTTCAGCGTCGGTGCGAAATGGATGCCGTGGCGATTGAAGACGTAAGTGCAGATCAGCGGAATCTGCATGCCGGAATTCGACAGGTATTGCAGGAAGTACGCCTGGGTGAACGGCTTGAAATCGACCCCGACCAGCAGCCCGCTGCCACGCACTTCATGGATGATCTCGGGATATTGCTTGGCCAATTGTTCGAGCCCGCGCATCAGCAACGCGCTCATCGCGCGCACATGGGCTTCGATGGCCGCACCCTGGTCCAGGACGTGTCGCGCCACGGCGACGCCGGCCGCGGCGCAGGCGCCATTGTTGGCGAACGTCGAGGAATGCTTGCGGCAGAACGCTTCGGTCCACACCGTCTTGCGCGCCAGGCAGGCCGAGATTGGCAGCACGCCGCCGCCCAGGGCCTTGCCGACCAGCAGGACGTCCGGCACCACCTGCGCCTCCTGATAGGCGAAGCGGGGACCGGTGCGGTAGAAGCCGGTCTGGATTTCATCCAGGATCAGGTAGGTACCGTAGCGGCTGCACAGCGCGCGTACCGCCGCCAGGTAACCGGGCGGGGCCGGCATGATGCCGCCTTCGCCTTGCACCGGTTCGAGGATCAGGGCAGCATAGGTTTCCGTGCGCAGCCGTGCTTCCAGCGCATCCAGGTCGCCGAACGCGACCGTGTCGGCCATGTCGGCGTCCTTGATGAACGGCTTGCAGTACGTCGGGTCGGCCGTGACCGACAAGGCGCCCCGGGTCTTGCCGTGGAAGCCATTGATGGCGGCCAGCATGCGCGGGCGGTTCGACTTGCAATTGACGAGCTTGAGCGCCCCCTCCACCGCTTCCGCCCCCGTCGACGTGAACGTGACGTGATCGAAATGGCCGTCGGTCAAGGCTGCCAGTGCCTCGGCCAGCTCGCGCGCGACCGGGTTATCGAAGGGCTGCACCAGCGACGGCGCGGCCGTCGCGAAATGGCGGGCGACTGCATCGATGACGAACGCCGGCGCATGGCCGAACGGGACCGCACCGTATTGTGCGTTGGCGTCGAGAACCCGGTGTCCGGAGTGCAGGGTCAGGTAATTGCCGGCGGCGCCCGCGATTTCCGCGTCCAGCCCGATCGCGCGCAGTAATTGAGCCCGAGTTTTGTTTATTTCCATGCTCTTAGTTTTTCCAGGAATGCGCTGCCGCGTCGTCCGGCGGCGCTGGCAAATCGATGTGGCAGGTGAATTACAAATAGCGAGGCTTGCCGTAACGATCGGCGCGGTCGTAGGCGATGACCAGGATGTTCTTATCTCTGACCTGTTTGGCCAGAGCATCGGCGATATAGCGGGAAACCAGCGAGCTATTCCCCAGTTTGAATTCTTCTTCAATACCGTCGTTGTAGGTGACCGACGCCAGGATATCGGCATCCGGCACCGGACAGATATCGTCGATCAGGCCTTTTTCGAAAGCGGTGTCCATGAATGGGAAATCGATATTGCCATAACCGCCGGTGCCGGGAAGCTGGTGGAAGCTGAATCCTTCGGGGACATCCTCGTCGGGGATGAATACGGGGCCGACCTTGCCCCACTGGTGGCGCAGGCGTTTGTAGAAGGGGCAGGACGAGGCCGGTTCGAAGGCGATGATCCTGGCAGCCGGATTGAGGTTTTTCAGCTTTTCGCCGATTCCGAGGATGGTGCTGCCATTTCCGATGCCGCCGATAAAATAATCTATTTTCCCGCCTTCCAGGTGCGCGTCGACTTCGTCCATGATGCTTTCGAATATCCTTGGCGTCAGAAAGTCCTGCGAATGGTTGGGCATGAAGATATTGCGGCCCTGGCCCCGGACCTCGCGCAGGTTCTGCCGATAAAACGCGACCATCTGGTTCGAGCATCCGAGCAGATACGTGGAGCGATCGTTGCTCAGATGGACCGCGCTGGCCAGGCGCCGCACCTCCAGGATGCGCGGCTCCGGAACGAAGGCCGGCATGAATACGACCGCTTCATAACCGAGTTTTTTGCATACCCAGGCAAATGAGACACCCGCGCTCCCCGACGTGGTTTCGAGCAGCATGTCGCCGGGGCGGATCTTGCCATCGAGCTCCAAGTTCTTGATTAGATGGACATAACAGCGGTCGTAATGGGTTTCGGTGGGGTTGCCTGTCTCGTTTTTCTGAAACAGGGTGTTTCCATTGGGTAATGAGAAACGGTTCATCCCGGTCCAACCGACCGCTTTTTCGATGCGTGCATATAAATCCGCACGCGACAGTCCGCGTACGTCGCCGTCGGTGAGGCCAGTCTTGATTTCACGCTGGAGCAAGCGTTTCTGGAAATAGGTAACGATTGGCTGGTCGTGCCCGGTTTGTTCTTGAGATACAGCAGCTTCCATAAAAACTCTCCAATTTATATCGATCAGTTCCAGATTGCGTGCGCAATGCCCGGGCCAGCGGCGCTGCCGAATGCAGAAAAATACGGCGCTATCTTCGCGAATGGCGATGACGTCGGCCTGTGCCGTTCCCAGGCGATTCCAATACAGGGACGGCAATGAATTGACGGCACAGTATATGAGCCGTCAATGGGCTCCGCAATACTGCGATTTAAAAAAATAATTTTTTTTATACCGATAAAGGAGGGTGAATTTTCACAAAATCACCGTCGCCCCCGCAATGGCCGGACAATCAATATCACCTGGGCCGCAGGCAAATGGATTTATTTATTGTCGAGCAAATGTGAGGTTCTTCTCTGTGACGGTGGTTGATGGCATGTAAATATTAGGGGTATTTTTTCAATTACAATTGCGACAAATCAATTGCTGATACAGCTAATTATGCATGTTTCATTCGTGTTTTGATGATGCCACGGCCGCTTCCGCGCCGCGATCACCGGTCGCCCATTAGGCGTTAACAATGGTGTCGATAAATTTACATACTGGTTCCATTCCATGGCGGGTTATGTATAATTCGGCGCAAGTCAGCCGGCATAATCGTTATTCCTGCTGGTGTTGATAGTATTTCCGGCCGGTTTAATCGCGGACCTGGCCGGTCTGTATCGATGGACGCCGTCCCATCGGATGGCGGGACTGTCTGCACCATGGTCTTCGAGCCGGTCCCACAGGGCCGGCCCGGTATCGGGAAATCGCCCGCATAGGTATCGTGGTCCGGCGCGTTTATCCGACGTGTTCAGCCGATCAACAAGTACAGCCGATAACCGAATCGGGTGTCGTGGCCTTTTGTGTGACCCAAGCCGCGTGTTGGGCCACCGGCACTCTCACTAAACGTATGACAGGTGACAAGACTGTGGATCAAAGTAACGATAGGCCGACGCCCGACGGTACGGGTGATATGAAGGGCCGGCGGCGACGCTGGACTTCGGATGAAAAAAAAGTCCTGGTGCGCGAAACCTACCTGCCGGGGATGACTGTATCGAGTGTGGCGCGCAAATACGGGATCGGAGCGAGCCAGCTGTTCAATTGGCGCAAGCAGGAGCGCGAAGGAGGATTGACCAAACT
>Ga0207657_10008700_pt1 | contig 10275 bp, 7 predicted proteins | sample KBSC33metaG_FD_184316 | JGI IMG/M metagenome (GOLD analysis project Ga0207657, IMG submission 184316) | Corn rhizosphere microbial communities from Kellogg Biological Station, Michigan, USA - KBS C3-3 metaG (SPAdes) (version 2) | ecosystem: Host-associated > Plants > Roots > Rhizosphere > Soil ... | reverse complement strand
CGCCTCCTCTCCGACATCGAGTACCTCGTCCGCCGCTACAAGATCTTCATCACCGACGGCTACTCGAAGGACCCGGTTCACGCGGCCAACGGCGAGCATCCGCTCGGCCTCGCCCTCGACATCGTTCCCGACAAGTCACGCGGCGGTAGCTGGAAGCTGATCTCCCGCCTCGCCAAGCGCGCCGAGCCGACGCAGAACCAGCCGATCGCGCCATGGCGCTGGGTCGGCTACAACGGCGACGCCGGCCACGGCCGCGGCAACCACCTCCACCTCTCCTGGAACCACTCCGACGCCCGTCCGTTCCACCCGGCCCGGACCGTCTACACGATGCGCTGCCCGGGCTCGCCCGCAGGCGGCGGCAGCACCGGCGGCGACCGCGACGGTGGCGGCGGCGACAGGGGCGGCAAGAAGGGCGGCGGTGGCGGCGGCATCCGCCCGAGCGGCGGCGGCTCCGGTGACGGGGGCGGCGGCCTCCAGCCCCGCCTCGAGCGCTCGTTCGATAAGCGCGCCGCCGACCCGGTCGTCGAGACCGGTGGCGTCGGGCTCCGCTGAAGCCCGATCGGCGCGCTCAGAGCTCGCGAATGACCCGGCAGGGATTGCCGGCGGCCATCACCCGCGGCGGCACGTCCGCGACGACGACGCTGCCGGCACCGACGATCGCGTCGTCACCGACCGTCACCCCCGCGCAGACGATCGTGCCGGCCACCGGCCGATGATCCCATGCCTCCCACGCCGCGCCGCCGCGCCTAGAATCCCCGGGCCCGAGGGCGCGTAGCTCAGTGGGAGAGCGTCCGCCTCACACGCGGAAGGTCGCTGGTTCGAAACCAGCCGCGCCCATCGCCCGGACGTGAACGGCGGGGGCGTCCGGTAGAAAGGCGCCTGTGCTCGTTCCCCTTGCAGGCCTGCAGGCCACGTTCGACAGCGAGATCGTCGACAAGGGCGAGCTGCCGGCGCTGCTGCTGGTGTTGTCGTTCGGGGCGACGTTCGGGCTCACCCGGTTCATCACCCACTCGATCCGCTCGGAACGGTTCTCGTGGCTCGGCAACGTCGAGGCCGGCGACACGCACATCCATCACCTCGTCTGGGGGATCTGCCTGCTGCTGGTCGCCGGGCTGCTGGCGATCGCGGTGCAGCCGCCGCTGGAGGTCGTCGCGATCGTGTTCGGGATCGGCGCGGCGCTGACGCTCGACGAGTTCGCGCTCTGGCTGCATCTCGACGACGTCTACTGGTCCGAGCAGGGCCGGCAGTCGATCGACGCCGTGATCGTCTTCGCGATCGTCTCCGGCTTCATGGTCGTCGGCGCTTATCCGGTCTCCTTCGACGACAGCGGCAGCGGCGTTGGGGCGGTCGCCGGGATCGTCATCTCGCTGGCGATCGGCTGGACGTTCGTGATCGTGTGCTTCCTGAAGGGGAAGCTGATCTGGGGCGTGCTCGGGCTCTACCTGCCGCCGATCGCGATGGTCACCGCCTTCCGGCTCGCGCGGCCGAACTCGTGGTGGGCGCGCAAGCGCTACGACGACGACCCCGCCAAGCTCGAGCGCTCGCGCGAGCGCTACAAGGGCGAGGAGAAGGTCGTCAAGCCGGAGATCGACGCCGCGCAGTCGGGCTGACGCAGCCGCGATGGACGTCGTCCTCGCCCTCGCCGCCGCCCTCCTCTTCGCGCTCGGCTCCGTCCTCCAGCAGAAGGCGGGACTCGACGAGCCCGATGCCGCCACCGGCTCGAGCTCCGGGCTCCTGTTGCGGATGGCCCGCCGCCCGGTCTGGCTGGCCGGGATCGCCGCCGACGCGCTCGGCTTCGTCGGCCAGGCGGTGGCGCTGACGATCGGCCGCCTCGCCGTCGTCCAGCCGGTCCTGGCGACCTCGATGGTCTTCGCGCTGCCGCTCGGCCACCGGCTCACCGCGCAGCGGATCACCCGCAGCGACATCGGCGCCGCGATCCTCGTCACCGCCTCGCTGATCGCCTTCCTGACGATCGCGAACCCGAGCGGCGGCCGCGACGACGCACCGGTCGGCGAGTGGCTCGTCCTCGGCGCCGTCGTCGCCGGCGTCTGCCTGCCGCTGACGCTGGCTGCGCTGCGAGCGCGGCCCGCGGTCAAGGCGACCCTGCTCGGCATCGTCACCGGGATCCTCTTCGGGCTCAGCGCGGCGCTGACGAAATCGGTCGGCGACGCGATCGGCGACGACCTCCTCGGCGTCTTCGCCGACTGGCACCTCTACGCGCTGATCGTCGTCGGCTACGTCTCGATGACGTTCAACCAGCTCGCCCTCACCACCGGCGTCCTCGCCCCCGCGCTCGCGGCGATGATGGCCCTCGACCCGATCACGAGCGTCGTCATCGCGACGACGCTGATGGAGGAGTCGCTGCACGAGGACGCGGCCGGGATCGTGGCGACGCTCGCCGCCCTCGCGGCGACGATCGCCGGCATGGCGCTCCTGGCGCGCTCGAGCCAGGGCCAGGCGGCGACGAAGCCGGGATCCGGAACGGCACTCGGGTCCGCCGCCGCCGCGCCCGACCAGGCAGCCGCCGGGCCCGCGCTCAGCCGCTGAGCAGCCGGACGCGCGCCCGGGCCGCGCTCAGCGTTCCCAGCACCGATCGCGCCATGCTCGCCTCACCCTTGCCGTTCGGGTGCAGCGGGAACGCCGGCTCGGTCGGGACCAGTCCCTCGAACCAGCGGACCGGCGGCAGCTTGCAGACGTCGTGGCCGATGCTGTCGTCGTAGGTGTCGACGAAGAGCGCGCCGTTGGCGGCCGCTTCGTCCTCGATCATCGCGTTGATCCGCCGGATCAGCGAGTCGATGTAGGTGACGTCGTCGCGGCTGAGCGGGACCATCGGGTAACAGTTCGTGCCGTCGATCGGCAGCACGTCCGGGTAACCGACGATCGCGACGGTCGCCTTCGGGCTGCGCCGGTGGATGCCCTGCAGAACGGCGTCGATCCGCGGTCGCGTCGCCTCGATCCTCGCGGCGATGGTGTCGTTGCCGCCGGGCGCGTAGTGGTCGCGGCAGGCGGTGCCGAACGGATCGGTTAGGCCGAGCTGCGCGCACTGCTCGGCGACGCCGACGAGACCGGCGTCGTTGCCGCCGATCCCGACGGTGACGAGCCTCGCCTTCCGGCTCAGCGCGTCGAACTGCGGCGGGTTGGTGCCGCCGAGCGGCAAGCCCGTCTGCGGCTCGGTCATGTGCCTGGTCTCGGCGCTGCTGCAGCTCACGTCGACGTGGCTCGCGACGCCGAGGGCGGCCGCGACCAGCGACGGGTAGTTGTGGTCGGAGCGCGCGCAATCGATCGGATTGCCGTGCTGGTTCGGCACCAGCGGCGCCGCCGTGTAGGAGTCGCCGAGCGACACGTAGGCGCCGCCCGCCGCCGTTGCCGGCCCCGCCGCGATCAGCGCGAGCACGCCCGCAGTCAGGAGCGTCGCCAACACGGCGAGCGCCCTCACAGCCCTTCCCTGCATTTTCCCTGCCTCCGTTGTCGTCCGGCCGTCCCCACCGGGGTCGCACCGGGTCTGCCCACCGCCATCCTTGCCGCTCGCGGCAGCGAGCGCAACCCCCAGCTTTCGTCTTTCAGGCGACCGGGCCCGGGTTGGCGGCCTCGACGGCGGCGAGCCGCTCCATCCGCTCGCCGCTGCGGCGCCGCGCGTAGAGGAAGTAGATCGTGAGGCCGATCAGCAGCCAGACGCCGAGGCGGATCCAGGTCGTGATCGGCAGGGTCGCCATCAGCGCGACCGCGAAGACGATCCCGAGCGGCGCGACCAGCCAGACCCACTTGACCCGGAACGGCCGTTCGAGGTCGGGTCGGGTGCGGCGCAGGAAGAGCACCCCCGAGCAGACGATCGTGAACGACAGCAGCGTCCCGATCGAGACGAGGTCGCCGAGGACGTCGATCGGCAGCAGCGCCGCCACCGCCGCCCCGGCGACCGCGCAGACGACGGTCGCGGCCGTCGGCGTCTGGAAGCGCTCGTTCACCCGCCCGAGCCGGTCCGGAAGCATCCCGTCCGAGGACATCCGCATGAAGATGCGCGTCTGCCCGTAGAAGGTGACGAGCACGGTCGCGGCGAGGCCGATCACCGCGGCCGCCGAGACCATCGACTCGAGCCAGTCGAGCGCCCCGCCCCCGGAGCGGACGGCGAGCGCCAGCGGGTCGGCGACGTTGAGCGACCGGAACGGGACCATCCCGGTCATCACGATCCCGATCAGGACGTAGAGAACGGTCGAGATCAGCACGGTCGCGAGCAGGCCGAACGGGATCGTCCGCTGCGGGCGCCGCGCCTCGGCGGCCGCGGTCGAGACGGCGTCGAAGCCGACGTAGGCGAAGAAGACGACGCCGGCGGCGCGGAGGATGCCGGTGACGCCGTAGTCGCCGAAGCCGCCCTCGTTGGTCGGCACGAACGGGTGCCAGTTGGCGTTCGAGATGTAGAAGGCGCCGACTCCGATGAAGACGACGAGGACGCCGAGCTTCAGCGCCACCATCGCGTTGTTGGCGCGGGTCGACTCGCGGGTGCCGAGATAGAGCAGCGCGCAGGTCGCGAAGACGATCGCGAGCGCCGGCAGGTTGAGGATCCCGGTGTCGTCGCCGAACGGCGGGTTGACGAGGTCGTGCGGGACCGAGATCCCGATGCTGCCGAGGAAGCTGACGAAGTAGCCGGACCAGCCGACCGCGACGGTCGATGCCGCGAACAGGTACTCGAGCAGGAGGTCCCAGCCGATGAACCAGGCCAGGAACGATCCGAAGACGGCGTAGGCGTACGAGTAGGTCGAGCCGGCGGCCGGGACCATCGCCGCGAGCTCCGCGTAACAGAGGGCTGTGACCCCGGCGGCGAGCCCGGCGATCATGAAGGAGAAGATCACGCCGGGGCCCGCGTAGCGGGCGGAGGCCTCGCCGATCGTCACGAAGATGCCGGCGCCGACGACGCTGGCGATCCCGATCGCGGTCAGGCTGAACGGCCCGATTGCAGCGGAATCGAGCCGCTTGCGGTCGATCTTGGCCTGGGCGACGACTGCGTCGAGATTGCCGCCGGCCATTTCCGAATCCTGTCAGAGTGCGGCCCCGTAAAAGCGACGGGAGGCGACGAGTTGGGCACCGAGGAGGACACGCAGGGAGACGACGCCGGCGACGGCGCGGGCTCCCGCTTCCTCCAGGAGGAACGCGCCCACCGGCTCGCCAAGCTCGACGCGATGCGCGAGCGCGGCGTCGACCCCTATCCGGTCCGCTTCGACCGCGACCACACCGCCGCCTCGATCCGCGATCGCTTCGCCGACCTCGGGCCGGGAGCCGACTCGGGCGAGCGGGTCGCCGTCGCCGGGCGCGTCGTCGCGGTGCGCCGCCACGGCGGCCTCGACTTCCTCGACCTCCGCGACGAGACTGGGAAGATCCAACTGATCGCGACCCGTGACGCGCTCGGCGAGGACGTCCTCCACGGCCTCGAGGCGCTCGACCTCGGCGACTGGATCGGGGTCGAGGGGATCGTCGTCACGAGCCGCCGCGGTGAGCTCTCGATCCGGATCGAGAGCTTCGCGCTGCTCAGCAAGGCGCTCCGTCCGCTCCCCGACATGCGCCACGGGCTCACCGACCCCGAGGCCCGCTACCGGCGCCGCTACCTCGACCTGATCGTCGACGACGACTCCCGCGAGATCTTCGCGAAGCGCTCGACGGTGATCGACGCGACCCGTCGCGTCCTCCTCGACCGCGGCTTCCGCGAGGTCGAGACCCCGGTCCTGCTCAGCCAGGCGGGCGGCGCGGCGGCGCGGCCGTTCATCACCCACCACAACGCGCTCGACATCGACATGTTCCTGCGGATCGCGCTCGAGCTGCCGCTGAAGCGGCTGATCGTCGGCGGCATGGACCGCGTCTTCGAGGTCAGCCGCGTCTTCCGAAACGAGGGCCTCGACACCCGCCACAACCCGGAGTTCACGATGCTCGAGGCCTACCAGGCGTTCGGCGACTACAACGACATGATGGAGCTGACCGAGGCGATCATCGAGGCCTCGTGCATGGCCGCCAACGGGACGACGATCGTCGACGTCGACGGTCGCGAGATCGACATGAAGCCGCCCTACCGGCGGGCGACGATGGCGGAGCTGATCGAGGAGCACGCCGGGGTGAAGATGCATCCGTCGATGCCGCTCGAGGACGCGCGGGCGATCGCCGACCGCTTCGGGGTCGACTGGCTCGACGTCTGGGGCGCCGGGAAGATCATGGCCGAGGTCTACGACGAGACCTGCGAGGCGAAGCTGATCGAGCCGACCTTCGTGATGGACCATCCCCGCGAGGTCTCGCCGCTCGCCCGCGCCCACCGCGACGACCCGACGCTGACCGAGCGCTTCGAGCTCGTCGTCGCGGCCCGCGAGCTCGCCAACGCCTACTCGGAGCTCAACGACCCGGTCGATCAGGCGCGGCGCTTCCAGTCGGAGGCGAAGCTGCAGGCGGGCGGCGACGAGGAGGCCGAGCCGGTCGACGACGACTACGTCGAAGCGCTCGAGTACGGGCTGCCCCCGACCGGCGGGCTCGGGATCGGCATGGACCGGCTGGTGATGCTGATCGCCGGCGTCGACACGATCCGCGACGTCATCCTCTTCCCGACCCTGCGACCCGAAGAGGGGCGCGACGGCGGCGCGCGGACGAAGGCGATCGACCTCGACGTCGGCGAGCCCGCCCCGGTGCCGGCGGCCCCGCCGATCCAGACGCCGACGCGCTGGGCGCGGCCGCGCGGGCGCTCGCGGGTGACCCGCGTCCTCGCCTGGCTGACGGCACTGATCGGGCTCGCCTCGCTGCTGCCGACGCTGCCCTGGGTCCACGTCTCGCTCGGGATCGACGAGCTGCTCTCGCGGACCGACCGCTCCTACCTGTTCATCGTCTCGGCGGTGCTCGGGATCGGCCTGATCACGGTCTCGCTGCAACTCGCTCGCGGCAGGCGCCGGGCCTGGGCGATCGCGATGGCGCTGTTCGCGTTCGCCGCCGTCATTCACCTCGTCAAGGGCCCGGACCCGATCGCGGCGCTGCTCGACGTCGCGATGCTCGTCGCGCTGGCCTCGTATCGGACCGAGTTCCGCGCCCACGGCGACGCGGCGACGCTCCGTCAGGCGGTCCTGTTCGTCCCCTTCTACCTGCTCGTCGTCGGCGTCTTCGGCTTCGTCTCGCTGCTCACCCAGCGCGACTTCGTCAGCCCCGACCTGACGTTCGGGGGGATGGTCGAGACGACCTACGGCGGCCTGCTCGGCTTCGACGGTCCCTACTCGTTCCAGCACCACCTGTTCGCCGACTTCTTCTCCGACGCGCTCGTCGTCCTCGGCATCGTCGGGCTGATCACGCTGCTCGTCCTCGTCTTCCGGCCCCTGGTCCGCAGCCGCGGCCCCGGGGAGGAGGCGCGCGAGCGCGCGCGGCGGATCGTCCGCGCCCACGGCTCCGACACGCTCGCCTACTTCGCGCTGCGCCGCGACAAGAGCTACTTCTTCTCAGCCGACGGGCAGTCGCTGATCGCCTACGCCTACGTCCGCGGCTACGCGATGGTGGCCGCCGATCCGATCGGGCCGCCCGACGACACCGGCGAGGTCCTCGACGAGTTCCTCGCCTACTGCGCCGAGCAGGGCTGGAAGGCGGCGTTCCTGGCGGTCCGCGAGGACGCGACGCCGATCTACCGCGAGCGCGGCCTCCACTCGCTCTACCTCGGCGACGAGGCGATCCTCGACTGCCGCGAGTTCAGCCTCGACGGAGGCGGGATGAAGGCGGTCCGCGCGGCCGTCAACCGGGTCGGCAAGGACCACCGCTTCGAGCTGATCAAGGAGAGCGACGCCTCGCGACCGCTCGTCGACGAGCTCAACGAGATCAGCGAGGAGTGGCGCGACGGCTCCGAGGAGCGCGGATTCACGATGGAGCTCGGCCAGGACGTCGAGGGCGTCGAGGAGGACTTCGTGCTCGCGATCGCACGCGAGGGGAGCGGCGAGGGCCGGGTCGCGGGCTTTCTCCGGTTCGTGCCCTGCTACGGCAGCGATCCCGGCTACTCGCTCGATTTGATGCGGCGCCGGCCCGGCTCCGCGAACGGCCTCACCGAGTACCTGATCGCCAACGCCGCGCTCAGCCTCGGGGCGAGCGGCGTCGGCCGCCTCTCGCTCAACTTCGCCGCCTGGGGCCGCCTCCTCGACGAGTCCGAGGACCTCGGGATCGGCGGCCGGATCCAGCGCCGGGTCGCGAAGGCGCTCAACCCGTTCTTCCAGATCCAGTCGCTGCGCGACTTCAACGAGAAGTTCGACCCCGAGTGGCTGCCGCGATCGATCGTCATCGAGGACCCCGCCGACCTCCTCAAGGTCGCGATCCTCTACGCGTCGATCGAGGGCTTCGTCGAGCTCCCGCTCCTCGGGCGGTTCCTCGTCCCGTCCGTCCGTGAGGCGGAGAGCGGCGTCGCGATGCCGGCCGCCGAGCGGTAGCAGCCGCGAGGCTGTCGGGCCCACTGGGCGTAATCACCCCCGCATGGTGGAGTAATCCCGCCCACTGACGACGTGGCCGCCACGAGCCCACGCGATACTCCCCCTCTCAGCCTCAAACCCGCCTGTCCGGCCCGGATGGCTTGGCCTCACCTCAGTAAGCGCCACCGGCACCCGCACACGGCGAGCCGCTACTGACTTAGACTCAATAGCGGAGAGGTCCACCCCCGGAAGTGGAGAGTGTTGTGCAAGCCGTGAGAGTCGTTTCGTCCGTACTCGTCCTGATCGTCTGCGGAACGCTGGCCGCGAGCGCCGCGGCGGCGCCGATCAGCGATACCGGCAACCCGTCGATTCCGACCTACCAGGGAGCGCCGGCGGCTAAGCAGCCGATCAAGAACGCGACGACGCCCGAGCAGAACCCGTTCATGGCGGCGAACCCGCGCTCGAACATCCACAACGACACCTGGATGACCGATACCTACAACCGCCGCGGACCGCTCGGCAAGGACCCGGTCACCGACAGCTACTCCTATCCCTCGTCGCTGTGCGGCTCGCTCGCATTCGACTCCGACGGGAACATCGTCACGGTCTGCCCGTCGATCCCGTTCCCGCCTCAGGCCCGGATCATCGACCCGGACACGCTGGCGCCGATCGACACGCTCGACCTGCCGACCGCCCCGAACCCGCCCGGGCAGAACGAGTACCAGAACTTCGCCGGGGGCGGCTACTTCTTCCTCGACCAGAAGGACCGGATCTGGGTGCCGACCCGGACCGACCACATCCTCATGATCAGCACCGCCGGTGACGAGCTGAAGGTGAAGCGCGACTACGACCTGACCGACGTCCTCGACGAGAGCAACGAACGGGTCACCTCGGCGCTGCCCGACTTCGACGGCAACGTCTGGTTCGTCTCGAAGCAGAACGCGAAGATCGGCATCCTCGACCGCAAGTCGGGCGATAAGAAGCTGATCCAGCTCGACGACGACGAGGAGATCGAGAACTCCTTCTCGGTCGCGTCGGACGGCGTCTACATCGTCTCCAACAAGCGGATGTATCGGCTCGAGGCCAACAAGAGCGGCAAGCCGAAGATCGTCTGGCGGGCGAAGTACCCGAACTCGGGGATCGTCAAGCCGAGTCAGGTCGACGCCGGCTCGGGCACGACCCCGACGAACCTCGCCGGCGGCTACGTCGCGATCACCGACAACGCCGACCCGATGAACGTGGTCGTCTACCGGACCGAGAAGAAGCTCGGCAAGGGCGAGCATCGCGCCGTCTGCAAGGTGCCGGTCTTCAAGGAGGGCGCCAGCGCCACCGAGAACTCGCTGATGGGGACGAAGCGGTCGCTGATCGTCGAGAACAACTATGGCTACCAGGACCCGTTCGGCCCGAACAGCGGCGCCGTGACCAAGGCCGGCTTCGCCCGCGTCGACATCGACAAGGACGGCAAGGGCTGCACGAAGAAGTGGACGAACCGCGACGTCCGCTCGCCGACGGTCGTGCCGAAGCTCTCGACCAGGACCGGGCTCGTCTACACCTACTCGCGCCCCAAGGACCCGGCCAACCAGGGCTACTTCTGGACGGCGATCGACTACCGGACCGGGGAGACCGCCTGGAGCCAGTACGCCGGCTCGGGGCTCCTGTTCAACAACAACTACGCCGGGCTCGCCCTCGGTCCCGACGGGACCGCCTACCTCGGGGTGATCGGCGGGATCATCACCCTGCGCGACGGGGATTGAGTCGGTGAGAACGGGCGACAGGGCGACGACGAACACGACCTCGCGTCCCGGCCGGATCGCCGGATTCGCGGCGCTGATCGGGCTGCTCGCGGCCTGGAGCCTGCCGGCGAGCGCCGCCGCAGCCG
>Ga0207657_10008697_pt1 | contig 10277 bp, 9 predicted proteins | sample KBSC33metaG_FD_184316 | JGI IMG/M metagenome (GOLD analysis project Ga0207657, IMG submission 184316) | Corn rhizosphere microbial communities from Kellogg Biological Station, Michigan, USA - KBS C3-3 metaG (SPAdes) (version 2) | ecosystem: Host-associated > Plants > Roots > Rhizosphere > Soil ... | reverse complement strand
GGAAGTCGACGACGAGGACATCCACCAATTGCTCGCCCTCCGGACGAAGACATTCGTCGATGAGGAAGCAGATGATGATGCCAGGGTCATCGGTCTTCTTGAACTCGAGACGAAGACGCAGGCAGAATGCGAGCACGACGACGATTCTCAAGACGGCCGAAGCGTTCGAGGATCTCGGTGTGTCGGCGTACAACGGCGCGGGGAAATATCTGAGCGATCCCGCGTACCTCACGCTCGCCGGAAAAATCGTCTCGGTCGAGGCGCGCCACGCCGCCGCGATTCGCGACATGCGTGACGCGATGGGCGTGACCGGCGGTGATGCCGCGGGAACGCGCTTCGCGGGCGACACGGTAGTGGCACCGAGCGGGCCGTACGCCGGACTGGACGTGAAGCTGGAGCCGAGCGTGGTGTTGTCGCGCGTCGCGGCAACGGGCTTCGTGTCGACGCAAGTGAGTGTCGTGAACACGCCGTCGAAGCAGGGCACGCCGGACCAGGGTCCGCCGTCGCCGACGCCGTGATCGGATCGACCATCGATTCGCCACGACTGCCTCACATCACGGCCAGGCAGGAGCCCGGCCCAACTCATCCGCTCATCCGAGAGAACGAATTCATGGACAATACGACTACGATCCTCGGCGACGTCGATCCCGAGGTCGGTCAACGACTCGTGTCACGGCGCGAGGCGATCATGCGCGGCGCAACCGCGGGCTCCAGCGTTGCGCTGGGACTGGCGATGGCGTCCGCGCCGGTGGCGTTCGCCGCGCTCGCGCGCGACGCGTTCGGCCAGAGCACACCAGCGACCGTGCAGAGCGTCATCGACTTCGCGTTGGTGCTCGAGATCTTCGAGAAGGAGTTCTACAGTGCGGTGCTCGGCGTGAGCTCGTCGAGCGCGCAGAATGCCGCCTTCGCGACGGTGCGCACCGCCGCCGCCGCAGTACCTGGCGCGGTCGCAGCGCTCCAGCAGATCCAGAAGCACGAGGCGGAGCACGTCGCCTTCCTCACGGCGAACGGCGCGAAGAACACGCTCAATCTCACCGCCGACAGCTTCGATTTCACGGGTGGTCAGGGATCGGGGACGGGGCCGTTCGCGCGCGCGACGACCGAGCTGCCATTCCTGCTCCTCGTCGCACAGGGCGCGGAAGACACGGGTGTGCGCGCATACAAGGGACAGGCGCCAAATCTGCAATCGAACACGGTCGTGCTCGAGGCAGCGCTTCGCATTCACTCAGTCGAGGCGCGGCATGCGTCGAAGATTCGTCGCATGCGTCGCATGACCGGCGCGCCTGCCGTGGTGAAGTACAGCGGGACGATCTCAGGCGGCGGCGTCGCCGCGGCTGGCGCAGACAACATCTCCAGTCCTCCTGCGGGCGCGGTGACGGCGCTCAATCTCATCTACGCCGGTGAAGACAACGTGATGCAGGGCGGCGTGGACGTGTCGAAGCTTCCCAACCTTCCGAGCGGCGCGGGCACCGCCGCGGCGACCGAAGCGTTCGACGAGCCGCTGACGCGTGCGCAGGTCGTCGCGATCGTGCAGCCCTTCTTCAAGGTCGCGATCTCGTGACGTGAGTCGCGGCTGCATAGTACCGTACGGATGACGCGGGCCGGTGCACAGTGCACCGGCCCGCGTCGCGCATGCGCCGCGAACTGGTACGCAGCCGGCGGTGCCGAGCGATTTTCCGGAAGGGCAACTAGCTTAACTTCATGGTCCCGCACGCACGCCGTGGCAGGAGGCGCAGGTGATCCCACTCGGCGACGAGCTGCCCACGCGGAGCGTGCCGTGGGTGAACTACCTCATCATCGCGACGTGCTTCGCGGTCTGGGTGCTGGTGCAGGGCGCTGGGCTCAACCCCATCCAGCTCGCGTCGACGGTGTGCGATCTCGGGCTCGTCCCGGGCGAGATCACGCATGCCGCCCCGCTCGGCGCCGCGGTACCGCTCGGGAACGGCATGGCGTGCGTGGTGGACAACAGCGCCATCAACATCCTGACGCCGCTCATCTCCATGTTCCTGCACGGCGGCTGGGGACACATCCTCGGCAACATGCTGTTCCTCTGGGTGTTCGGGGACAACATCGAGGACGCGATGGGACACGGACGCTACCTCGTGTTCTATCTGCTGTGCGGATTGGTGGCGGCGACCGCGCACATCGTCTCGAGCCCCGGCTCGCCGGTGCCGACCGTCGGCGCCTCGGGTGCGATTTCCGGAGTCATGGGCGCGTATCTGGTGCTGTATCCGAACGTGCGTGTGCGCATGTTCTTCCTGATCTTCTTCGCGCGCGTTCGCGCGTGGATCGTGCTCGTGTACTGGTTCCTGCTGCAGCTCTTCGAGGGCGTGTCGCAGCTCGGGCCCATGCGTCCCGACGTGTCGAGCGGGGTGGCCGTGTGGGCGCACGTCGGCGGCTTCGTGACGGGATTGTTACTCGTAAAGGCGTTCACCGCGCGCCGCGCCGTGGCTCGCCCCTACTGGAGTCGCTAACTTCCACTCTGCGCCCGGTGGCGTGGACGGCACCATCGTCGCCCGCCCCAGCCGAACCCCTCCCGGAGCCTCACGAGTGCGGCTGATTCCCCGCGACGAGCAGTTCTACGACCTCTTCCAGCAGCTTGCCGGGCGTCTCTCGCTCGCGGCGACGTTGCTCAACCAGCTCTTCCGCGAGCCGCAGCGCCGCGCCGAGCACGTGCAGGCGATCAAGGCGGCGGAGCACGAGGCCGACGGCATCACGCACGAGATCATCGATCGGCTCGACCGCACGTTCATCACGCCGTTCGATCGCGAGGACATCCACGCGCTCGCGTCGAAGCTCGACGAGGTGGTGGACCTGCTCGACGGCGCCGCGCGTCGCGTCGAGATCTTCCAGATCACCGAGGTACACCCGCCGGCGGTCCGTCTCTCGGAAGTCGTCGTGCGCGCCGCGGCGCAGATCGAGGACGCGGTCAAGCACATGAAGGACGGGAAGATCGTGAGCGTGAAAGCCTTCGAGCTGAAGAAGCTCGAGGAGGAGGGCGACGCGATCTATCACGAGTCGATGGGCGCACTCTTCCAGCGCGAGCACGACGCGATCACCGTCATCAAGTGGAAGGAGCTGTACGACAAGGTGGAGGATGCGCTCGATCAGGCCGAGGACGTGACGAACGTGCTCCAGTCCATCGCGCTCAAGAACGGCTAGGGCCGACCGCTCGTGCTTGCGTACGTCATCGCGATCATCGTGGTCGCGTTCATCTTCGACTTCACGAACGGCTTCCACGATTCCGCCAACTCCATCGCGACGATCGTCGGCACGCGCGTGCTGAGCCCGGTCGCGGCAGTGGTGTGGGCGGCGTTCTTCAACTTCGTCGCGCTGTTCACGGTCGGCACCGCGGTGGCGAAGGCGATCGGCAGCGGGATGATCGACGTCGCGATCGTGAACCCGAACGTCGTGCTCGGCGGCCTGCTCGGCGCGATCGCGTGGAACCTGATCACCTGGTACTACGGCATTCCCTCGAGCTCGTCGCACGCGCTGATCGGCGGCTACGCCGGCGCGGCGGTCGCGCGCGCGGGGTGGGGCGCGATCCTGTGGGGGAAGAAGTGGATCGAGACGCTCTCGTTCATCGTGATCTCGCCGATCGTGGGACTCGTGGTCGGCTTCGGACTGATGGTCGCGATCCTCTGGATCTTCCATCGCACGAACCCGGGAAAGGTCGATCGCTTCTTCCGTGTCGCGCAGCTCGGCAGCTCGGCGCTCCTGTCGCTCGCGCACGGCGGCAACGACGCGCAGAAGACGATGGGCATCATCATGGGACTGCTCGTCTCGGTGAAGGCGCTCACCGCGACGCAGACGGGGTTGCTGCACCATCTCTACCTGCCGGACACGTCGCACGTGCCACTGTGGGTCGAGGTGATGGCGTACACCGCGATCTCGCTCGGCACGCTCTCGGGCGGCTGGCGCATCGTCGCGACGATGGGGCGACGCATCACCAAACTGCGACCCGTCGGCGGATTCGCGGCGGAGACGGCGGGCGCGCTGGCGATCCTCGGCGCGACATCGCTCGGCATTCCTGTGAGCACGACGCACACGATCACCGGATCGATCGTTGGCGTCGGCGCGACGACGCGCGTCTCGGCCGTGCGCTGGGGAATTGCCGGCCGCATCGTGTGGGCCTGGCTCGTCACGATTCCCGCGGCCGGCATCATGGCTGCAGTGGCGTACTGGATCCTCGCGTCGATCGTCAAGCTCTAGGCACGGCGCGGCGGGGCGCGCGGGAATTCCGGCGCGGCAGGTGACGCGCCTACTTTTTGATCATGTCGCTCGATCCGTCGCTCTACATCAATCGTGAGCTGAGCTGGCTCGCCTTCAACCAGCGCGTGCTGCACGAAGCATTCGACGAGCGCAACCCGCTGCTTGAGCGCCTCAAGTTCCTCGCGATCTCGAGCACCAATCTCGACGAGTTCTACATGGTGCGCGTCGCCGGGCTCAGGCGGCAGGTCCAGGCTGGCGTCACCGCCGCTACGGGACCGGATCGGCTCACGCCGGCGGAAGTGATGGCCGCGCTGCGCGCGCGCATCCTCGAGCTCACGACGCAGCAACAGCGCTGTCTCGCCGAGCTGATCCCGGCGCTCGCCGAACACGGCGTGCATCTCGTGGGGATGGATGCGCTGAACGCGATCGAATGGCAGGTGGTCGACGACTTCTTCGAGTCGGAAGTCTTCCCCGTGCTCACGCCGCTCGCCGTCGATCCAACGCATCCCTTCCCGTACATCTCGAACCTGTCGCTCTCGCTCGCGGTGCAGCTGTACGATCCGGATCGACAGATCGAGCGGTTCGCGCGCGTGAAGGTGCCGAAGAGTCTCGCGCGCTGGGTGCCGGTCGGGAACACGCGCCCGAATCACTTCGTCCCGCTGGAGCAGCTCATCGCGGCGAATCTCGGCGCGCTGTTTCCGGGAATGGAGATCCTGGGGAGCTGGGCGTTTCGCGTGACGCGCTACTCCGACATCGAGGTCAAGGCATCGGACGACACCGAGGACCTGCTCGCCGCCATCGAGGAGCAGGTCTTCCAGCGGCGATTCGCGGAGGTCGTGCGCGTCGAGGTGCAGACGGGAATGCCCGAGGACGTGCGCACGATCCTGCTCGACGAGCTGCGCGAGGAGCAGGCGCCGGCGCTCGCCGTGGACGACGTCGTCGATGGCGGCGAACTCCTCGAACTCGGCGATCTCATGGCGCTCGCGACGCTCGACATCCCGGAGCTGCGCGACCCGCCGTTCGCCGCGGTCACGCCGCCGCGGCTGCGCGACACGACGCGCTCGATCTTCGACGTGATTCGCGAGCGCGACCTGCTCGTGTACCATCCGTACGAGTCATTCACGGCGAGCGTCGAGCAGTTCGTGCTCGCCGCGGCCGTCGATCCGGACGTGCTCGCGATCAAGATGACATTGTATCGCACGAGCGGGGACACGCCGCTCGTGCGCGCGCTGAGCGAGGCGGCGGAGCGGGGAAAGCAGGTTGCCGTGCTCGTCGAGCTGCAGGCGCGCTTCGACGAGGCGAACAACATCACGTGGGCGCGCACGCTGGAGGATTTCGGCGTGCACGTGGCGTACGGACTTCCCGGTCTCAAGACGCACGCGAAGACGACGTTGGTGGTGCGCCGCGAGGCGGACGGGATCCGGCGCTACGTGCACATCGGAACCGGGAACTACAACTCGAAGACGGCGCGGCTCTACACCGACCTGGGGCTGTTCACGGCGAGCCGTTCGATCGGCGCCGACATCACCGATCTCTTCAACGCGCTCACCGGCTTCTCGCGGCAGCGCCTGTATCGGAAGCTGCTGGTCGCGCCGGCCAACATGCGCGCGCGCTTCCTCGAGCTGATCCATCGTGAGGCCGAGCATGCACGCGCCGGGAAGACCGCGTGGATCATCGCGAAGATGAACTCGCTCGTGGACGAGGAGATCATCGAGGCGCTGTACGACGCGTCGCGCGCGGGCGTGGCGATCGACCTCATCGTGCGCGGCATCTGCTGCCTGCGTCCCGGTATCGACGGCGTGAGCGAGCGCATCCGCGTGATCAGCATCGTCGGTCGCTTCCTCGAGCACGCGCGCCTGTTCTACTTCGCCAACGCGGGCGACGCGGAATACTACCTCGGCTCGGCCGACTGGATGCCGCGCAACTTCGATCGCCGCGTCGAAGCGGTCACACCGGTGGACGACCCGTCACTCCATCCCGAGCTGCGCGCGCTCCTCGCGGCGGAGCTCGCGGACAATCGGCGCGCGTGGGACCTGTTGGGTGACGGCTCGTACGTGCAGCGCACTCCCGGGACCGCACGCGTGATCGACTCGCAGGAGATCTTCCTGCACGATACGTGGGGGATGGCCCACATCGCGGTCGGCGAGCGCGAAGCCGATGCGACGGACTCCCTGGCTGGATCGCTGGCGGGATCCGCCCCGTTGCGCGACCGCTGAGGCGCCGCTGAGGCGCCGCGCGACGAGGCCCATCGCCGTCGATGAGCTCGCCGTGCACGATCGTCCTGCTGTGCGCGGATTTGCGATGGGTGACTATACGTGATTGACGCTCGTTTCGAACGTTCCTACGTTCGAGACGTTCCGCAATCGCGGAGCATGTCACTCGACAGGAGGTGCCTCATGCATCGAGCTCCTTGCCTGTTCCTGAGTGTTGCGCTGTCCGCCGTGAGCGTACAGGCGCAACAGATGAGCGCGCCGATGACGGATGCGCAGAAGGCCGCCGCCATCAAGAGCGCGACCGCCGCTGCGCCCCGCGACATCGGCGAACATGCGACCGTCATCGTGCCGGGCGACAGCGGCAGGATGACGGTCGCGCGCGAGGGGACGAATGGCTGGACCTGCATCCCGGACGATCGCATCCACTCCGGCGCGATGTGCGCGGATTCCGCGGGGATGCAGTGGGCGCAGGCGCTCATGTCGCATGCGGACAGACCGCCGAACACGTCACCCGGCGTCATCTACATGCTCGCTGGTGGCACGGACGTCAGCGCCACCGATCCGTGGGCGCGACCGACCGGGGGCCGCGGGATCGTCTCGGGTCCGCATTACATGGTCATGTGGCCATTCGCAGCCGCGAGCGGGCTCTCCACGACGCCCAAGCGCACGGGCACCTGGATCATGTGGTCTGGAACGCCCTACGCGCACCTCATGGTGAACGGCGTGCCGTAGACTTCAGGGCGCCGCGGTCGAACGCGGGCACCCGACCGGTTCGGTCACGCGCCGATCGGGTGCCAGACGGTCTTGAACTCGATGAAGTTGCGGATCTCGAACGCACTCTCGTGGCGGTCGTCCGCCCAGTCGATGTCCGTGGGACGGGTCTTCACGCGCTTCACGCTCTCGGCGGCCCCGCGGCGAAGCGTCGTCGCCTCCTCGCCAGCGACGACTGCATCGAGGGCGCGCAGGTGCGCGTGCGACGCGAAGGTCGGGATGAGCTCCTTGCGGAAGCCGGTGAGGATGTTGACCACGCCGCCCGGGAGGTCGGACGTCGCCAGCATCTCGCCGAGCACGATGGCGGGATAGGGCGTCGTCTCCGACGCGAGCGCGACGACGGTATTGCCGCTCACGATCGCGGCCGCCGCCTGGCTCACGAGGCCGAGGAGCGGGAACGAGTCGCTCGCGATCGTGCCGATGACGCCCATCGGCTCGGTGATCGTGAAGTTGAAGAACGGCGCCGCGACCGGGTTGGAATTGCCGAGCACCTGCTCGTACTTGTCGGCCCAGCCGGCGTAATGGACGAGGCGGTCCACCGTGAGCGCGACCTCCTGCTCGGCGCCGTCGGTCCACTCGCGTGTGAACTGCCGGAGCGCCGCGTTCATCTCGTCGGCGCGCGACTCGAGCATCTCCGCGAGGCGGTAGATGATCTGCCCGCGGTTGTACGGCGTGCGCGCGGCCCATGACGGGCCGGCCTTGGCGGCGGCTTCGACTGCGTTGCGCAGATCCTTGCGCGTGCACTGCGGCACGTTCGCGACGAACTCTCCGTTGGCGTCGCGCGCGGGGAAGGTACGGCCGCTCTCGGAGCGGATGAACGCGCCGCCCACGTACACCTTGGGGGTCTTCGTGACCGGGATCCGCGACGTCATGCGATCGGTCGTCATGCGAGCTCCACGTAGTCGAGCAGCCCCTGACGTCCGCCCTCGCGCCCGAAACCCGATTCCTTGTAGCCGCCGAACGGCGACGTGGGATCGAACTTGTTGAACGTGTTCGCCCAGACGACGCCGGCCTTGAGATCGGTCGCCATGCGGAGGATGCGCGAGCCCTTGTCGGTCCAGACGCCGGCGGAGAGGCCGTACATCGTGTTGTTCGCGCGCTCGACCGCCTCGTCCATCGTGCGGAAGGTGAGGATGCTGAGCACGGGGCCGAAGATCTCCTCGCGCGCGATGCGGTGGCTCTGCGTCACGCCGGTGAAGATCGTGGGACGATAGAAGTAGCCGCGCGGCGGGAGCGCGCACGAAGGCTGGAACATCTCCGCGCCCTCCGAGATGCCGCTCTCGACGAGATCGCAGATGCGATCGAGCTGCTCGCGCGAGTTGATGGCGCCGACGTCGGTGTTCTTGTCGAGCGGATCGCCCACGCGCAGCACCGCCATGCGCTGGCGCAGCTTGCGCACGAACATGTCGGCGATCGACTCCTGCACGAGGAGCCGGCTTCCCGCGCAGCAGACGTGTCCCTGATTGAAGAAGATGCCGTTGATGACGCCCTCGACCGCCTGGTCGATCGGCGCATCCTCGAAGACGACGTTGGCGGCCTTGCCGCCCAGCTCCATCGTCATGCGGGTTCCACGCTCGGCGAGCGAGCGCATGATGATCTTGCCGACTTCCGTGGAACCCGTGAACGCGATCTTCTTCGCGGCGGGATGATTCACGACGGCGGCCCCCGTCTCACCCGCGCCAGTGACGATGTTGACGACGCCGTCGGGAAGTCCCGCGTCCTGCAGCAGCTCCGCGAACTTCATCGCGGTCACCGACGTCGTCTCGGCGGGCTTGAGGACGACGCAGTTTCCCGCCGCGATCGCGGGCGCGATCTTCCACGCGAGCATGAGAAGCGGGAAGTTCCACGGGATCACCTGGCCGACGACCCCGATGGGCTCGACGCGGCGTCCAGGCGCGATGTAGGCGAGCTTGTCGGCCCATCCCGCGTGATAGAAGAAGTGCGCGGCCGCCATCGGCACGTCGAAGTCGCGCGACTCCTTGATCGGCTTCCCCCCGTCGATCGTCTCGGCGACGGCGAACTCGCGGGCGCGATCCTGCAGCAGGCGCGCGATGCGATACACGTACTTGCCGCGCTCGCGCCCGGGCATGTCGCGCCACACCGTCTCGTACGCCATCTGCGCCGCGTAGTACGCCGCGTCGACGTCGCCGGGCGAGGCGAGCGCGATCTGCGAGACGACCTCTTCGGTCGCCGGATTGATCGAGTCGAAATACTGCCCCGACTGCGGCGCGACGAACTGACCGCCGATGAAGAGATCGTAGCGCGGCTTGATGTTCGGGCTCGCCGTCTCGGGTGCGGGATCGAACTCCCACAGGTCCCCGAAGAGGAGCTCCGGAACCGCGTGCTTGCGCGACGACTTCTTCTTCGTGTCGTCGTCGTGCTTGCCGTCCTGCTTCCCGTTCCCGTCGCCGACGCGCGTGGACGGGTCGATGGTGGTGGCCATGATCAGTAGCTCTCTGCGGCTTCGGAGAAGTAGTACGGCGCCTGGTACGCGCCCGAACGCTCCTTGTGGATCTGGCGAAGGAGGTCGTTGAGGAGCGAGCTGGCGCCGAAGCGATAGCGCGAGTTGTTCAGCCACGCGTCGCCGAGCGTTTCCTTGACGGCGACGAGGTAGTGGAGTGCCTGCTTCGCGGTCTTGATGCCGCCGGCCGGCTTCATTCCGATCGCGAGGCCGGTCTCGAGATAGAAGTCGCGGATCGCTTCGATCATCACCTGCGTGTTCGCGAGCGTCGCCGCGCCGCCGACCTTGCCGGTGCTGGTCTTGATGAAGTCACCCGGGCGCAGCACCTGCATCGCGAGGAACGACGCGGCGCGGATGTTGTCGTACGTCTCGAGCTCGGCGACTTCGAGGATCACCTTGAGCGCGGCGTCGCCGCACGCCTCGACGACCGCGGCGATCTCGTCCTGCACCGCCTGGTATTCGCCGGCGAGGAAGAGGCCGCGGTTGATGACCATGTCGATCTCGTCCGCGCCCGCGTTCACCGCGTATTTCACTTCCTGCAGTCGGACCTTGAGCGAGCTCTGGCCGGACGGGAAGGCGGTGGCCACCGACGCGACCTTGATGGGCGTGTCGGCGAGCTG
>Ga0207657_10008693_pt1 | contig 10280 bp, 10 predicted proteins | sample KBSC33metaG_FD_184316 | JGI IMG/M metagenome (GOLD analysis project Ga0207657, IMG submission 184316) | Corn rhizosphere microbial communities from Kellogg Biological Station, Michigan, USA - KBS C3-3 metaG (SPAdes) (version 2) | ecosystem: Host-associated > Plants > Roots > Rhizosphere > Soil ... | reverse complement strand
CACGATCCGGCCGGAATGGAGGCGCTGCAGCGGCGCCTGGCCATCACCAACCTCTCCAACCCGTCGCCGCCGGGGTGGATCGTGTGGGCGCTGTTCGACCATCCGCCGGTGATGGACCGGATCGCGGTCGCGCGCGGCTACTCCTCGGCGTCCTCTTCCTCGGCGCCGTAGTCGTCGTCGCTCTCGCCGTCGAACTCGGGCAGGTTCTTGATGCCCTCGCGGGTGCGCCACTTGGAGTAGTTGTCCTCCATCGCCTCGATCAGCTCCTGCATGAAGCGCGGTGACAGGTTGACGCGGGAGACGACGACACCCGGCACCTCCTCCTCCTCGACCTCATGGTCGACTCGCGCGAAGGTGATCGTGAACTCGTAGGGCGAGTGGCTGACGTTTGCGAAGTTGGCGTAGACGCCGGCCATGATCTCCGGCGTGAAGTGGATGTTCAGGTGCCGTTCACCTGGGGCGTCTTCCATCACGCCACCCTACTACGATGGTTCCATGAGCGGTAGCGTTCTCAGCGAGCTGGCCGAGCCCCTGCGGGCTGCGGTCAGCGCGGCCGGCGGCGATAGCGAGCCGGTGCGGCTCGACCGCCCGGCCGACCCCGCGCACGGCGACTACGCGAGCGCGGTGGCGCTGGCGCTGGCCAAGCCGATGAAGGCGGCGCCGCGCCAGATCGCGGAGCGGATCGTGCAGCAGCTGCAGTCTCCCTGGATCGAGGATGCCGAGATCGCCGGGCCGGGGTTCATCAACCTGCGGCTGCAGCCGGGCTGGTACGGCCACGTCGTGGAGCGCGTGCTGGACGAGGGCGTGCGCTTCGGCGCCGGCGCGGCCGCACGTCCGCAGCGTCTCCAGGTCGAGTTCGTGAGCGGCAACCCGACCGGCCCCGTGACCGTTGGTAGTGCACGCAACGCCGCCTACGGCGACTCCCTGGCGCGGCTGTTCTCGTTCGCCGGCCACGAGGTCGAGCGCGAGTACTACTTCAACGACGCGGGCCGCCAGGTCGACCTGTTCGGCGAGTCGCTGCGCGCCCGCGTCCGCGGCGAGGAGGTGCCGGAGGACGGGTACCAAGGCGAGTACGTGGCCGCGATCGCGGCCGAGCTCGGGCTCGACCCGGACGTGCCCCTAGAGCAGTGGACGCGGGCCGGAAGCGAGCTGATGATGGCGCAGATCCGGGCCACGCTGGAGCGATTTCGCGTGCACTTCGACTCCTGGTTCCTGGAGCGATCGCTGTACGAGGACGGCTCGGTGGAGCGCGCCATCGAGCGGGTGCGCGCGGCCGGGCACACCTATGAGCGTGACGGCGCGCTGTGGCTGCGCTCCTCAGAGCTGGGTGATGACAAGGACCGCGTGATCGTCCGCTCCAACGGCGAGCCCGGCTACCTGGCCGGCGACATCGCCTACATCGTCTCCAAGATGGAGCGCGGCTTCGACACCGCCGTCTACGTGCTCGGCGCCGACCACCACGGCTACCTGCGGCGCCTGAAGGCGGCGGCCGCGGCGCTCGGATACGACCCCGACCGCATCGACGTGCAGCTCTACCAGCTGGTGCACCTGACCGAGGGCCGCATGTCGAAGCGGGCGGGGCTGGTGGTGACGCTGGACGACCTGATGGACGCGGTCGGCGTCGATGCCGCCCGGTTCGTGCTGGTGCAGCGATCCCACGACCAGACCATCGACCTCGACCTCGACCTGCTCGTCCAGCAGAACGCCGAGAACCCGGTCTACTACTGCCAGTACGCGCACGCCCGGATCGCCGCGGTGCTGCGCAACGCCGGCGACGCGGCCCAGGGCGCACGACCGGCCGCGTCGTGGGTGCCTGAGCCGGCCGAGGCTGCACTGGTCAAGTCGCTGGCCGAGTTCCCGGACATGGTGGCCGAGGCGGCCGAGTGGCGTGGGCCACACCGCGTGGTCAGCTACATGCAGGACACGGCCAAGGAGTTCCACCAGTTCTACGGCCAGTGCCGTGTGATCGGCGAGGCGCCGGACATCCAGGCCAGCCGGCTGGCGCTGTGCACGGCCACCAAGCAGGTGCTGGCGACCGCGCTCGACCTGATCGGCGTGGACGCACCGGAGCAGATGTAGGGGCCCGCGGGGCGCTGCTACCCTGACGCCCATGAGCGTTCCCGAAGCTCCCAGCGTCTACGAGGTCGACGAGCTCGCCGACCTGCTTTCGGGCGACCACGCCGACACCGGGGACGGCGAGTGGTACGCGATCCGCACCGACCCCTGGCCGTGCCCGGCGTGCGGAGACGTGTTCGACTACATCACCGCCTGCCACCATGTCGTGGTGACGCCGGAGCGCGACGACCTGATCGACCACGCGGCCCGCGCCGCCCAGGTCGGCCGCAACCCAAAGATCGTGCGCTACGAGGACTCGTTGCCCACGATCACCCTGTGGCAATGGCGAGCGCTGGGCCGGCCGGTGCACGGCATCAAAGCCTGATCGGCGATGATCGGACGACGCGCCCAGGGCCTGGTGGCGGTGACCGTCGCCTTGGCGGGCATGGCGGTGCTGCTGGCGGCGGGCGGCGCGCCGGCGCCGGTCGCGCAGACGCTGCAGCCGACCGATCCCGGCGAGTTCGTGCCGTCCAGCCTCAGCCACCACGCCTTAGCCCTGTGGGCGCGGGCCGACGTGGACGCGGAGCAGGCGGCGGAGACGTTCGGCGACCGCGTCGACCACTGCCGGCGATCGGTCACGGATCCGAATCGCCTGGGCGGGTGCATCGGCCGGGTCGTGAACGGCCTGCACCAGCGGGTCGACGCCGCCGTGTCGAACGCCCGCGTCCTGTTCCCGGCCGGAGGCGCCTGCGAGCGCGCGCTTCGCATCTACGTTCACAGCCTGTCCGCCTACACCGCCGCCCTGACCTGGTTCGACCAGGGCGCCGGCCAGCGGCCGTACAGCCGGGTCGGCCTGATCGGGCTGCGTCAGCAAACCCGCGGTGCGGCCGGCACGGTGTTCAGCGCCTGCGGCTCGTTCTTGTAGGACTGAAGAATCCCCGGACGGGGAAGGGGTCTCAGGACCGGCCGCGAATCGGTCGATGGTTTTCTATGCTCGAGCACGTCGACAGCACCTCGATCGCCGCTTCGCCGGACACCGTCTACGGCGCCGCCTGCGCGCTCGACTGGCTGGACCCGGAGATCGCCGTCACCCGGATCAGCGATGCCGGCGACGGCGTCAGCGGCAGTTACCGGCTGCGCATGCACGTGCTGGGCTCCGAGCACTCGGCGGTGCTCGAGGTAGAGGCAGGGGCGGACGGCCGGCGGGTGGGATTCAGCAGCGTCGATTGCAAGGAGTGCACGATCGACGGCATGTACCTGCTGGAGCCGTCGGGGTCGGGCACGCGCGTGAGCCTGCGGTTGCAGGCGCAGCCGCACGGGCGCTATCGGTTCATGAAGCCGCTGATCATCCCGGTCCTGCACAAGTCGGTGGCAGACGCGCTGGCACGGTTAAAGGCGCACGTCGAGCAGGGCCTGGCCGAAGCCGCCTGACCGTCGCCCGACCGCGTAGCATGCGGTGATGAGCGGCGGCGGCGAAGGGGAGCAGCCGGCCAGTTTCCAGCATCTGGTCGACACGATGCCGGGGGCGGTGTTCCTGCGCGACCAGGCGGCCGTCGCCGAGCGCCGGATGAGCTACGTCAGCCCTGAGGCCGAGCGGGTGACGGGCGTGTCGGCCTGGCGCTGGCTGGCGCCGAATGCGCTGGACGTGCTGGGCGAGTTCCTGGACGAGCGGACGCTGGCGGAGCACCGCGCCCGGGCGGACGCCGCCGCCCAGCGGGGCGAGCAGTTCGACGGCGTCTACCGGATCCGCGGTGACGACGACCGCATCCGCTGGGTGCGGCACCACAGCGTGGTGATACCGGACGCGCCGTATACGCGGATCGGGTTCTGGCTGGACGTCACCGAGAACCGCTACCACGACATGGTGGAGGGCCTGCCCGCGATCGTGGCCGTGCTGGACATGAACACCGACCAGGCGCTGTTCGTGAACCCGCAGGTGGAGCGGATCACGGGCATGCCACCGGCCTACTGGACGCGCCCGGGCGGGCTGGACGAGTTCCGCAGCCGCGTGCATCCCGACGACTACCCGGAGCAGGGCGGGCTGCCGCGGTTCGGACGGATGCGGTCGGCCGAGTTCCGATGGATCCGGCCGGACGGCCGCACGCGCTGGCTTCGCACCGTGTCGGCGAGGTTGCCGGACACGGACGGTCTGGTGCAGGCGCTGGCGTTCGACGTAACCGCCGAGATGCGGGCGGCGGAGGGGCTGGCCCAGCAGCGGCAGCGCTACCAGACGCTGGTCGAGCAGCTGCCGGTGGCCACCTTCGTGACCGACGCGGAGGGCGTGCTCACGTACATCAGCCCGCAGATCGAGCCGATCCTGGGGGTGACGCCGGAGCAACTGATCGGCATGAGCGCGGATGCACGCCAGGAGTTCGTGGTCGAGGACGACCGCCCGCTGATGGAGCGGGCCGGCGGGCGGCTGTACCGCGGCGAGACCGACCGCTACGACATCCAGCTGCGGATGCGACACGCCGACGGGCGCACCCGGCACGTGCACATGATCGCGCGCGACCTGCGCGACGGACATGGGGCGCGCCTGGCGCTGCAGGGCGTGATCGTGGACGTGACCGACCAGCGCGTGGCTGAGCAGCGGCGGCGCGAGGCGCTGGAGGCGCTGGTGACGGCGGCGGAGGCGGAGCAGACGCGGATCTCGGCCGAGCTGCACGACGACACGGTGCAGGTGATGACGGCGATGCTGATGCAGGTCCGCAGGCTGGGCGGCGACGACCCGCGCGTGGCCGAACTGGAGACGATGCTGGCAGACGCGCTCGACCGCACCCGACGGCTGATGTTCGAGCTGCGGCCGCAGGTGCTGCAGCGGCAGGGCCTGGCGGCGGCCATCGAGGAGCTGGCAGCGGAAGGGCCGTGGCGCAGCCACACGGTCGAGATCGAGGTGCCACGACAGTCGGACACAACCGAAGCGCTGGTCTACCGGACGATCCGCGAGCTGATCATCAATGCCCGCAAGCACTCGCAGGCATCGGAGCTGCGGGTGTCCGGCGCCGTAGACGACGGCGAGCTGGTGTTCGATGTGCGCGACGACGGCGTCGGGTTCGACCTCGACCGCGCGCTCGACCGCGACCAGATGCGGTTGCACCTGGGGCTGGACACGTGCGCCGAGCGCGTGCGGGTCGCGGGCGGAGAGCTGGAGATGCAGAGCGAGCCGGGGCACGGTGCGCGGTTCCGGCTGCGGTTGCCGGTGGCGCCGGCCGAGACCGGTTAGGGTGCCGGTGATGCGAACGGCACCCCTGGGGAGGATGCGTGCGCGCAGGCTGGGCGGGCTGTGCCTTGCGATGCTGCTCTCGGCCGTACTGGTGGTCGGCTGCGGCGGAGGCGGAGGAGGTTCGTTCACGCTGCCCTCGAACGCGACGCTGCCGAACGGCGGCGGCGGTGGTGGAGGTGGGGGAGGTGGTCAGACGACGACCGAGACGGTGTCCCCGCCCCAGACTCAGAAGACGAACACGAACAACCAAAGCGAGTCGACAAACTGGGCGCTGATCGCGCTGATCGCAGGCGCGGTGGTGCTGGTGGCGCTGATCGGCTGGCTGGTCGCGCGCAGTCGCGGCGCGCGCGGACGCTACAGCCGCGCGGTCAACGACATCTACGCGGAGGGCGTCACCCTGCACGACCGGCTGGCGACGCTGGGGCCGCAGCCCGGAGCGGCGATCGCCGGGGTCGACCCGATGCTGGACAAGCTGACGGCCGACGCCAGGCGGCTGCAGCCGGCCGCGCCGAACGATCAGGCGCGGGCGGCGATGGAGGACCTGCTGCGCGACCTGGTCGCGATCCGCTCGGCGGTGAGCGCGATCGAGACGACCGGCGCGGCGGCCGAGACGGTCGACCTGCCGGGCCGGCTGGCCTCGATGCGGGCCTCGCTGGATCGGCTGTTGGCGACGCGCTGACCGAGGGCGCGGTTCGCTAGAATGGCGGCCTCGCGGACGTAGCTCAGTTGGTAGAGCGTTGGCTTCCCAAGCCGAAGGTCGCGGGTTCGAGACCCGTCGTCCGCTCTCCCGCCGGCCGACATCTCCGGCCGGCGCTCAACTTACCGGTGGCGGCGTCCCCTCGGCGCTCGTGGCCAGCCACTGATCCCACCCGCACACGACGCACGCGTGCTGGAACGCTGAGCGGGCGAACTCGACGCTGTCTGCGTGCGGGTCGGCGCTGGCGCAGACGTCTTCCCAGTCCAGGATGTACTCGCCGAGAGTGGTGTCCCAGTGGGCGGCCGCGGGTCGCAGCGTCGCATCTTTGAATCCATCCGGCGCGGGGTGCGCATAGGCGTAGAACGCGGCCTTGGGGTAGCGCGCGTCGCCGGGCCACCAGCCGACCGCCACCTCCTGGGCGTCCATTGAATTGCGCGTGATGAAGTCGGCCGCCGGCGGCTCCGCGGTCTGGCCCGAGAAGAGACTCACCGCCAGGTCGAACGAGCCCCACCACGCGTTGACCGGCGTCGATCGTCCCCGGTAGGGGGCGCGGTATGCCGCCAGCGCGAGCGCCGCCTGGGTCGCGGCCCGGAAGTAGGCCGCCACCTGATCGGGGTCGTAGCGCCGGTGCTGGTCGTCCTCGTCTAGCGGCACGCTCCAGGTCACCTCCTGAGGCGTCGGATCGATCGTGACCTCGCCACCCAGGCGGCTGACCGCCTCGACCAGCGCGCGCGTGACCTCGCCGACCGGCCGGTCGGGCGTCAGCGCCAGGCGGTGGTCACGTCCGTCACTGTGCTCGACCACCGCCTCGTGGCTGTGCAGGTCGAGCGCGACGACCAGCGACCCGGAGCCGTCGGGCGCCGGCAAGGGCAGCGTCTCCAAGCCGCGCGCGCTGAGGCGCAACGCGCCGTGCTGGAGCTGCGGCTCGGGCGGCGCGAGCACCACCGCCAGCTTCCCCAGCACCTGGGAGTGGGCGTGCAGCGTCTCGCGGGTCTCGCTCCAGTCCGCCAACGGGAGCCTCTGCCATCCTGAGGACATACCGGCACGCTACCAACTCGCGGCCGTCAGCTCACCCGCGTGCCTTCAGCATGTACAGCGTCGTCCGCCCGGCCACCACCAGGTGGTTGTCGCCGGCCGCGATCACGGTCGAGTACAGCCCATCCGGGAAGTGCCAGACCTGCTTGCCGTTGCCGGGGTTGTACGCCCACAGGTTGCCCTTGGTGCCGCCGCCGTGGCCGCCCACGTAGACGTAGTCGCCGATCACCGTCGGCGAGGCGGTGGTGCGGTAGGGCAGCGTGTGCTGCCACTGGACGTTGCCGGTGCGCGCGCTCAGGGCCTCGACCACACCGGCGTAGCCGGTCTCGAACACCAGCCCGTTGTGCAAAGCCGGGCTGCCGTAGACCCAGCTTCCGAACGAGTGCGTCCAGGCGATCTGCCCGTTCGACGCCACAAACGAGTAGAGCTTGCCGTCGGTGTTGCCGATGTAGACGCGCCCGTAGGCGGCCGACGGCGTCGAGTAGAACGAGCCGCTGCGGTAGCCGCTGGAGAGGCCGGCCGTGTGCGTGCGCCAGAGCAGCTTGCCGCTCGAGATCCGCAACGCGTACATCGTGCTCGAGTAGTCGCCGAAGTACAGCCGCCCATCCGCGGTGGAAAGGCCGCTCTTGACCTCGCCGCTTGCCTGGAACGTCCACAGGATGTGGCCGGTCTTGGCGTCCATCGCCCGCACCTGGCCCGAGTGGCTGCCGCTGTAGACGCGCCCGCGGTAGTAGAGCTGCGAGCACTCGACCTCGCTGCCCACCTTTGTCTTCCAGATGATCTTGCCGGTCTTGCGGCTGAGCGCGTAGACGTGCCCGTCGTGGGATCCGACGTACATCATCGTCTTGGACAGCGCCGCCTCGTTGGCGAGGCCGGCGCCGAGCCGACGCGTCCAGACCGGCTCGCCGGTGCGGGCGTCGATCGCCTGCGTCCAGCCGCTGTCGGTGGCCAGGTAGAGGATGCCGTCCGCGAACGAGGGCGGGTACTCGAGGATGCCAAAGGTCTTGCGCTTCCACACCGTGTGGAACGGCGGCTTGATCTGGCGGAAGGCGGAGGCGTCGCGGGTGCGGGCGACGTTGTAGCCGTACATCGGCCACGGCGGCTCGCCCTGGAACGGCTTCTTCTTGTGCGTGGCGGCCGGTGCGGTGGTCTCGGTCTGCGTGGTGGTGGGAGGATCCGAGAAGAAGGCGCTCGCGCCGTTGTGGATGTCGGCGGCCGGCTGCTTGGCCAGATGCCAGGCCACGGCCAAGCCCGCCACCAGCGCCAGCAGCACCACAACGCCCAGCATCAGCCATCGTCGACGCGTCATCTCGGGGCGGCATGGTAGTTGCGGGTCCCGACGCCGCAGTCCACACCTCGCGGGCCCTTGGCTTCAGCCACTCATGCTAGAGACATATGGTACAATCTCCCTTCGCTCGAGCGACGCGGAGTTGGTGAGGCATGCGTGGCCTGGCGTGGAGCATCGTGGTCGTCGTATCCTGCGCGGCCCTGCAGGGCAGCGCAGAGGAGTTCGGGCGGCCCGCGGCGGCGAACACAACCGTCTGCACGATCTCGGGTACTGGTGCCGCCGATCAGCTGGATGGCACTTCGGCCGCCGAGGTGATCTGCGGCGGGGGCGGCGACGACGCTATCCATGGCGGCGGGGGCGACGACGTTGTCTTCGGCGGCGCCGGTGACGACCGGGTCTACGGCGGCGGCGGATCAGACCGGCTGCTCGGTGGTTCCGGGTCGGACCTGGTGGACGGTGGCGTCGGCGCAGACCTGATCCGCGGCGGCGATGGTGGCGACCGCGTGGTTGGTCGCCGTGGGGCGGATGAGCTACGCGGCGAGTCGGGCGGCGACTCGGTCGTCGGTGGCCGAGGTCTCGATCGGCTCTTCGGTGGGGACGGGCACGACACCCTGCGGTCGCGGGACCAGGCGCCCTACGACCGCCTCGATGGCGGTGTTGACCGCAACCTCTGCGTCACCGATGCCGGCGATCGTCGCGTCCGCTGCCGCCGCCCGCTGGATGCCCGGCACCGCCGAGGCGTGCCGATCTTGATGTACCACGTGATCCAGGCGCCGACTGCGAGCACGCCGCTTCCCGGCCTCTACGTCGCGCCGGCGGAGTTCGCGGCGCAGATGCGCTGGCTTGCCCACCACCACTTCCACGGGGTCACCCTGCAGGAGGCCTACGACTACTGGCACGGGGGGCCGCTGCCGTCCCATCCGGTCGTGATCTCGTTCGACGACGGCTTCCGAAACCAATATAGGAAGGCGCTTCCGATCCTCGCCCATCACCATTGGCCGGGCACGCTCAACCTCGCCCTCAGCCACTTCGCCCAGCCCGGCTGGGGGCTCGGCCCGCGCATGATCAAGGCCATGATCCGCAACGGCTGGGAGCTCGACTCACACACCATGACCCATGCCAGCCTGCCGGGACTCCCGCGCGACCAGCTCAGCTACCAGGTGGAACACTCACGGGCCGTCCTGCAGAAGCGATTCGACGTGCCGGTCGACTTCTTCTGCTACCCGGCGGGCGCCTTCAATAGCACCGTCATCGCCGCCGTCCGCCGCGCCGGCTACCAGGGCGCCACCAGCACCCAGCCCGGCTTTGCCCGCTGGTACGACCCATGGACGCTCAACCGCATCCGGATGACCAACAGCACCGGCCCGCGTGATCTGGCCGCGCTCCTGCACGCGTAAGCCGTGACCGACGAGCGGGCCGATAGTCGCGATTCACCGCAGCACACTCAGGGTGTTCGTCTCAGTTGGCTGGCCGCCGCGTGGTCGTGCATCGTGGGCGCGGCCTTGATAGCGCTCGGCCGCTGGAGCGTGTCGACCGCTCCGGGAACGCTGGAAGCCATGGACTGGGAACGAACCAGCAGCGTGCAACTCGGGACCGCGCTCTGCGCGATCGGCGGCCTTGCCATCGTGGCCGGCAGTATCACCTGTCTGGCTACTCGTCCGGGGCAGCTACCAGCTCTGGCGCTGCTCCGACTACGACCGCAGTAGCCGCATCAGAGAACTGCTCTGGAATGCCGTGGGAACCTTGATCGCCGTCGCGCTCGTGCTCGTCATAGCCACACGATGAGCGCAATAAGCAGCACCGGCGCACACCGGGGTACTGTGTCGGGCATGACCAGCCAGGAACGCCAGAACTACTTCGGTGCGGGAGTGGCCGAGCGCTACGACGACAGCAGCTCGGAGATGTTCGACCCGGCCGTGATCGAGCCGACCGTCGATTTCCTGGCCGGCCTGGCCGGGGACGGCGCTGCGCTGGAGCTCGGC
>Ga0207657_10008691_pt1 | contig 10281 bp, 8 predicted proteins | sample KBSC33metaG_FD_184316 | JGI IMG/M metagenome (GOLD analysis project Ga0207657, IMG submission 184316) | Corn rhizosphere microbial communities from Kellogg Biological Station, Michigan, USA - KBS C3-3 metaG (SPAdes) (version 2) | ecosystem: Host-associated > Plants > Roots > Rhizosphere > Soil ... | reverse complement strand
CTTACGCTCAATGGCGGCATGCCCGAGTGGAAACCAGAACACCTTCAAAGGCTCCGCGACTGGTCCAGCACTCGCCAAAAGGATGCAAGCACAATCGAAGCCCAACTTGAGTTCATCGCCGACGAACTTCTCCACTCATTCCAGGTCGTGGGCATGTTTCTCAAGCGAGCACATACGGTCGAAGAGGCTAAGGAAGCAGTCCGGCCCTATGTGAGGCGTTTGGCTTCGGAATAAGGATTTATATGCGTTGCTGCATCGCTTTCTGTGTGTTCTTTGTGAGGCGCTGATTGGAATGTCCCGATAGAATCCTTTTTAAACGGATCCATTTGTTCGACTCGATCCAGGGTAGGTCTCGATAAAACGCAAAACGTCTAGAAATAACTTCTCCCCTCACTAAATGTATACTGGCGAGCGCTAATAAAAGCCAATGAAGCCTTCCGGGCGAAATGCCTCGCTTCGCCCCTCTCGTACGCACATACGCCGCACCGATCCCGTCAAGGTCACTGGCCGTAAAAGGCTTACCTTGAGGTAGTCACGAGCGCCTCGCGGTTAAGCACTTTTTCGCATGGTCGCTAGACACTCGGTGGCCGGCGCCGGTCATGGAACCACGTTCGATACTCCATCATCTTCGCCCGCTGCGCCGACGATGCATGTCGTTTACATGTCGCCGCTTCCTCGCTGTTCTCCGGTGCCCCCCAGCGAAGCTCAACACAGTCGTTCAAGTTATATGCCATCTCAAGATCCGCCACGCGGTCGAGCACGTCTTTTAGTGCGAGGGTCCAGGCTGAACCGTCGCTGCGCGTATAAGAAAACTTGCGGGCGGAAAGCTCCGAGCTGAGGACGCTCTCTAATTCAGTCTTCACCTCGGCGACGCTCTTGTTCTCCGGCATCGCATAACGGTCAGGCCGGCGGGCGACACGATCCGGGAAGCCGCGCACCACGTCCATCGCGATTAGCAAACGCAAATCACGCGACGGCGTCGCGAAGTCTTCCCACGCGCCGGTGGTCTCGAAGATCGAAGCGCCATCCGGCATGTCCACGTTACCCCCGCCGCCGGTCTGATACTTTCGCCCATTTTCGACGGAGGTCACACGCGCCTTCACTTGCTCTTCCAGTGCTGTTATCGCCTCCTTTATGGCCCGCAGAGGATCGAGCGGCGCCGGCGAGATCACGTCATCCATCCGATCATAAAAGTCTTCCACTCCGAGGTTCGACTGATCTAAGGAAAAATCTCCGTACTGCTGACTTTTCGTGATTTCTGCGTTGGTCAGCCGCCGCAAGGCGCCGTTCCTTTCGCGGACGATCGGGCGGAAACGCTTGAACCCAGGGCTCCCGAGAGTGGGGTCCTGCGCAAACAAGAAATTGCCCCGCCAAAAACGCTTTCTCGCGACAGTCCCGTCGGGCTGCGCGTCCACGGCGAGGAGCACGCCAGCGGCATCGCCCGACTGAGGCACACGCTTGATCAACATCAAAACGTGTCCATACGGATCGGCATAAATAGTGCCCGGGCGCAGCGTTTCCTGTTTGAGCGCTACGGGATAATAGTCAGTGTTGTCGTCATTCGCCGGCGTTCGTCCGTTTCCGGATTGAACTGCATTGGCGACGGTGGTGCCTAAATAGTATCCAAACCCCGACACCAGCCCCTGCGGTCTCGGTGGAAGTCTGGGGGCTAGACGCACAGCCGGCTCGCCGAACATCCCGAATAGGCTGCCCCCGCTCGATGCGACTTCTTGTTCAGGTGGGGCGGGAGGGGGCTCCTCGTCCTGAATGTTCCACCACTCGTAGCATTTCGGCGCGCCGCCGCCTCCGCGTGAGCACTTCGAGTATCCGAACGGAAGGCCCATCTTGAAGGCAAAATACGCACGCAAAAAATATGGCAGGTCGGCGCAGTCGGGCCGCACGATCAGCCCCTTCTGGTCTTCGCCGAGGCCCAGATGGTTAAACAAGAAGTTGCGCGATGGATCTCGCAGCACTTCATGCAGTGCCGGCCACGAGAGCTCAGCATCTAGTGGCGCGTCGAAGAGTTTTTCGATCCACGCAGAGTACAGATCTTCCGTCGCTCGATCCCAAGTACCGCGCAATGGCCAAACGCTTCCTCGAATCTGAGTGAGCCGCGGCGGCCTGGCTTGGCGAACGGAAATTTTGCGGGTGATCGTGCTGCATTCAGCTGGCTTGTCGGCGCGCGTAAACTGCGCCTGCCACGTCCCCACGGCCGGTGATTCAAGCTCTGCAAACCAGAAGTAGGGTGGCCCGCCGTGCCGTTCTTGTGATTTCGCCGCGACCTGCCCGTTCGGTGCAATCAGTGAGAACTCACCCTCCAGCAGTTTCTCGGTGGCGAACATGACGCGCAAAGGCGCCCCTTTCCAGGGCGCGATTGGCGAGGTCAAAACCGCAAGCTCGGTCGCCTCTTCGCAGTTGTCGGAAACTTGGGCCTGTGAGTCCAGCGATGCGAAAACAGGGACGAAAGACACCCCTGTGAGCAACAAGGCTGTCACAGCAGAATGCAATTGTCGTGCGAGAAACAATTGAGCCCCCGTCCCTCGAGCCTCATTTACTAGTGCAAAATCATGGCAAAATCATCGCTGTTGCATTTATTAATAGCGGCCTAATGGCCGGGGATAAAAGCCGATCAAAGATCAGACAAAAAGGTGGCTTATAAGTTATCGTGACCCATAGCGGTGGGCACGAGGGATGTACCGGGGGTATCTTTTCGCGGTCCTGCTATTCGCTTGCCAGGCATCTGCTTGGGCAGGCTCGCCACACGACACCGTTGAGACTGCAGGCTCGCCTGGCGAACGCGCCGTTCGGACGGATCCAGTTGTCGAGCTCATCCGCTCGAAGCTGGTGGAACCCAGCCTCCGGAGCACTGCCAATCCGGCAGATGTCGCTGCCCTTCAAGCTTTCTATTCGAGCAGGGCTGCGCCTCTGTGGATCACCGACATGGGCCTCTCCGCCAGGGCACAAAGTGCCCTGTTCGAGATTGAGAGGGCCAATGACTGGGGCCTTGATGCCGCCGCCTTCGAGCTTCCGCCTTGGGGCGCGCTCCCGGCGAGCCTGGATGAAGAAGCGGTCGCAGAAATCAAACTTGATCTCGCAATATTGAAATATGCCCGCTTTGCTCGCGGAGGACGGCTGAACCCGAGCGAGCTTAGCGGCTTATTCGATCAGACACCTCCTTTGCGCGATCCGAGGGCCGTATTGATGGAGATCGCCTCTGCGAAGGCGCCTGATGCGTATCTTCAGTCTCTACATCCTAAGCACGATCAGTTCGTCCGCCTCCGACACGCGCTCCTGAAGATGCGCGACGAAGCTGGAGCCAAATCAACAGACATCAATCGCCTCATTATCAACATGGAGCGCTGGCGGTGGATGCCTGAAGAGCTGGGTCCTCTCTATGTGTGGAGTAACACGCCCGAATTCATGCTTTACGTGGTCAAAGATGGGAAAACCATCTTTGCGGACAAGACCCAAGTCGGTACTGCTGATGATCCAACGCCCGTCTTCTCAGCCGACATGACTACCATTGTTTTCAACCCGGAGTGGATCGCACCCAGCTCGGTGCTGCTAAAGTCCCTGCTGCCGCGATTGCGTAAACAAAACTACTCGATCCTGACTAAGTACGCGTTCTCGGTGAGCTATCAGGGCAATCCGGTAAATCCCACCAAGGTCGATTGGACCCGCGTCAATATTCGCGACTTCACTTTCACCCAGAAACCCGGGCCAAAGAGCAATCTGGGCAAGGTGAAGTTCCTTTTGCCCAACCGGCATGATGTGCTGTTGCACGATACCTTTGCCGCCCGCCGCAAGGTGTTCCAACAATCAACGCGCGCGATCGGCTATGGCTGTGTGCGCATGGAAAACCCACAGCATTTCGCCGAAGTACTCCTGTCCGAAGATAAGGGCTGGTCAGCCACCGAGGTCAGTGAGCTTTGGGAGCACAGCGTCAACAGCCCGGTGTCGTTGGACCGTAAAATTCCCGTTCATCTAACGTATTTCACGGCCGTGGTGGATGACACGGGAAAGGTCATCAGTTTTGCCGACCTTTATGGGCTCGACAAGAAACTTGCAACGGCGGTGTTCAGCAACACAACGGCTCCTGCTCAATCTGCTCCCACAATGAAGAAACAGCCACAAGAGGCATCCACATTGCCAGCCGCTAATCCTGCCAAGGGAGAGATAGTGACAGCTACCTGGTACGGTAACGAATTTCGAGGAAGTCGGACGGCTTCGGGGGAAATCTTCAACCCCGACGGGCTCACCGCCGCGCATAAATCTTTACCCTTCGGCACATGTCTTGAAGTTGGCAATCCGCGAACTCGAAAAAGCGTCATCGTGCGAGTGAATGATCGTGGACCTTTCACTGAAGGCATAACCCTAGATCTTGCTGCCGGATCTGCTCGCGCCATCGGCATGCGCTCCACACAAAAGGTATCGATGAAGCGCTGCTAGATCGGTCACAGCCCGCGAATAGCGCGGATATTCCATTGACACACGCTCATGCCGCGTGACCATAAACGGCCCACTAGGCAACTCAACCCACGGTCCGCTTTACCCAGGTCGTGCTATCCGGTGACGCTCCCGGCGGTGAAGCCAAGGTGGCGAGTAGGTCGAAAAACGGACCTCGTTACAGTCAGAACACTCGCCGTTCCTTCAAACCGCGATTCGACTATTACGCAGAGTCATTCCCAAAGCCGGAAAGGCGCCGCGGGTTTTTCCGGCGCCTGTTTGGTGGTCCGTGATTCGGCGCTTGTGCGTGTGGCTCTCAGGTAGAGCTGAGCTGAGCGCCTGTGGCTAATGACATTCGCGAAAGGTGCTGCTAAATGGTCACCGTCTCGCCGAAACGAGCCTCATGAACGCCGACTAATGAACTAAATCGCACCCTATCGAGCTCGGAGCCAACCACCAATTGGAGCCGGGCTCATGCGCTTCGTTGCATTCATTCTCATCATCTTCTCCACGCCTGTATTGGCGGGTCAAACGGTGGCCACTTGGTACGGACAGGAGCATGCCGGCAAGCGCACTGCATCAGGTGAAACATTTAATCCGAACGGTTTGACCGCCGCTCACCGATCACTCCCATTCGGCACTTGCTTACGCGTGAGCAATCCGAAGACGGGTCGCAGTGTTTCCGTCCGTGTCAACGACCGTGGTCCGTTCACAACGGGAGTTTCGCTAGACCTTTCGCATGGTGCCGCTCGGGCGATTGGCATGCGGGCAACGCAGAGTGTGGCGGCCGACAGGTGCTAAAAACGCGCCCGAAGCCCTTATGGTCAAAAGCGCAGCCGTCACGGCAGCAGTGACTCAGCCCGATGGTCGGGAAGGCTGGCGCTGAGCCAAGCCGACCGCTGCTGAGTCAGTCTGTGTTGCACGCTCAACACGGGGATCATTACTACCCGGAGGCATCATGCGCAGTATTGGTTTCGGCCTGGGTGAGCGCCCCTCTTTGGATGACTTGCCGCGATCGAATGTCCGATCATCCGTCCAGCTTGCAACAAAAGCAACAAGCGTATTGACCGCTTCCCACATAAACTGAAGTTGAGTGGGTCGCTTAAGAGGATAGCTCGTCGGCTCTTGGTTGCGGCTTCGGCCGAGCAACTGTTCATATGATCTGAATGGCCATTGCCGCTCCGCATCTTCCCAAGTTACGTGAAAACGACGCGCAACATCGTCAAACGCGGCCAAGAAAGATCGAAACCGTACCCAGCGGTGATTGTCCCATGTTAGCTTTATCTTCTTCCCATTTTGTGGATCGAGCTTCGGTTCGAAGGCAAAGCGCGCTGCAAGCAGCTCTGCCGCCCGTTCGCCACGCTCAGCGATTTGCGCGATAATGCTTGCCAGCATCCGGAGATTAAGACCGCCTTCATCTGGGGCGAGTGCGACATGAACGACACGATCGCGATAGCCTGGCATGGCCATAAGCTCGGTGTCGTTCCAATTACGGGCGGTATCGAACAACGCACTGAAAAACCCAACAATGGTGGTGAACTCACTGAAACGCGCTACAGAGCCGATACCCGAGGTATTGGTGCTCGGCATGTAAATGTTCTTCCATCGGTTTTGGCGGCTTTCCCCGAGAGGTTCGCCTCCCGGCCGGAGGCCCCTCACTGAATTTTTTTCTTCGGCCGTGTCGCCGATGGCCACGTTTTCCGGGACCAGATTGATGCCGAACGTGGGGCGCGAGGGCAGCGGCGCATCGAAGAAGTGGATTGGAAAATTGCTGGTAAGCCTACCGTCTGAAAACCAACAGCGCTCAAGTTCGAACTTACCTTGTTCGTTGCGTCGGGTGACGTTGGCCGCGTAAAGCGGGACGGCGCTCAGCAGGATGGGAAAGCTCAGACTCATGCGCGCACCGAGCAAAATAGGAAGGTCGGGAGCTGCTGGAAGCGGATAGAAGTCGTTCGGCACTTCGATGGTGTCTTCGTGACGAAGGGGCGCTGAATGGCTCATGATCCAATTCACCACGGATTGGGGAAATAGCTCGTCGAACTCAGTCTTCCTGAAGAACAGCTGCCCCCAGCTGCCTTCGAGAAACGGAAAGCGATGCGATATCCCGCGCGTGATGTTTGTCGTCATCAGCACGAGCTCGATTCGCGCTCCTTCTCGATGTTGCCGCCATTGTTCCAGAGATGGCCAAAGGTTACTGGCTCATTAAGCGGGCGGTTTGCCAGGTTCTGAAATAATTCGTGCAGCCAATCGGTGAGAGGTAAAACGCCGGCTTTGTCCTGCTCAAAGTCATTTGAGCCTGAGCACATGACCGTAGCCATTCTTCGGCAGGCGCCAAAAGACTTCCCACAACGCTCCGTTTGAGGAGGCCAACACTACAAAAACTAGAGCGGGGACGAGACCAAGAACGACCAACAACCAGAATGCTGCTCCCGCGATGGCGGACGTGAGCGCGAAGCCAAGCAGTGGAAAAAGGGCAATGGCGGCTCCGAGAATCGCGATCGGCAAATAGCTGAAGCAGAGCAAAGTGACGATGCGCCCGACTTTCAAAATTTTATTCTCGTGTCTCAGACCAGCCATAAGCACTCGAAACAGTCAACGCGTGCCCGGCTGCGGCTGAAACAGCCTTTCGAGAACAGTCTTGCCGTCCCTTGTTTCAGAGAGCTCCTCCGGCAGCCGCTTCAAACGCGTTTGGAAGTGGTCTGGCCCGGTTTTGCTGCCTAATGCTGTGGCCGACGTACCAGTGGCAGCTATCGCCCCCACTGAAGTACCGCCGATTGACCGGAAGTCGTAGATCTCGGCTAGTTTAGCAATAGCACGAGGGTACACGAGACCACTGGCGATGCCGCCGCGCATGACGAGGTCGCACTGTAGCTTTATGGCTGTGATTTCGGGCATATCAAGCTCCTCCTATCCCTCGGACAACATGTGGGTTGCTCGGTCGACATTTTGTTGCTCTGGAAATTTAGAGCCTCAACGCATGGCAACTCCGGAAGTTGACAACTTGAGCGGCTAAGCAGACCAAACAAGGAATCCGAAGTCTGGATGGAAACGGGGGGAAGTTCCGATGTTACCAGGCCAAGTGTTTGCCGCGCCTCCGGGATTGCACGGGATTGATACCAACACAGTTTTGGACGACCGGCATTGCCGCGCTGCAAGGGCGCACGGATTCACTTTCTGCTTGAGATATGTATCTCGTGGCGAACGACAGCAGGCTAACGATCTTCATGAAGCCGAGGCCCGGACCATACTGAACGCGGGACTTGCTTTGATGCCCGTTCAACACGTCGCCCGTGCCGGCTGGTCGCCGACAAAGAACTTATGGAGCGCTTACGGGCGGAACGCCGCCTTGCATGTTCGTGAGATTGGGTTTCCACCGGGGTTAAATGTTTGGCTCGATCTTGAAGGGGTAAAGAGCTTATCATCCCATGCGGCGGTAATTGATTACTGTAACGGATGGATTGCGGAGGTCGAATCGGCTGGATTTGTGTGTTTACATCGGGGCCAGAGCCATTCTCACAAGTGGAGGAGATTTTCTGGCGTCTTCGGGCGAGGCATTTTTGGCGGTCAGGTAGCAGGATTCCGGACGTTCCCCATCGCGGTTATCAGCTGATTCAAAAGATCATAAGGAACGATGAAATTGATGGGGTCGAAATCGATCGTAATCTCACAGTGAACGACAACTTTGGACAGTCGGTGCTTTGGCTCGCATCAAAACAGTTCGATGCTGAGTTGCGAACCTCGTAAAAAGCCGGGTGCTGCAATACTTAGGATCGAGCCTCTATCGGCAAGTAGGTACGCTCCGTGGCACCGGTATAGAGCTGGCGCGGCCTGCCGATGCGCTGCGAAGGATCGTCAATCATCTCCTTCCAGTGCGCAATCCAACCTGCTGTGCGTGCGATCGCGTATAGTACAGTGAACATCTCGGTTGGGAAGCCGAGCGCCCTTAGTGTGATTGCAGAATAGAAATCAAGATTGGGAGAAAGGTTGTTCTCGATGAAGTATTGATCCGAGAGCGCGATGCGCTCGAGCTCAAGCGCCACCTTGAGGATCGGATCGTCGCGGTGGTCACGGCCCAGGGTATCAACTACCTCCTGAAAGGCCGCCTGCATGATCTTAGCTCTTGGGTCATAGTTCTTGTAAATGCGATATCCGAAACCCATGAGTCGGAACGGATCGTTCTGGTCCTTTACGCGCTTGATATATTCCGGGACGCGGTCGACCGAGCCGATCTCTTTCAATATGGTAATTACGGCCTCGTTCGCACCGCCGTGCACAGGTCCCCATAGAGAGGCAATGCCGGCTGAGATGCAGGCATAGGGGTTGGCTCCCGACGACCCGGCAAGGCGTACCGTTGCGGTCGAAGCGCTCTGCTCGTGGTCAGCATGCAGAATAAAGATCCGCCTCATGGCGCTGGCGAGCCGCGGATCGATCTCGTCTTCCTTGCCTGGCGTGGCAAAGCACATATGCAAGAAATTCGCCGAGTATTTCAGCTTGTTCCATGGATAAATGAACGGTTGGCCCCTCGAATATCTGTAGGCCATCGCCGCAATGGTTGGCATTTTCGCGATCATACGGATACTAGCCATCTCCCGCTGCGCCGGATCCTTGATGTCGATCGAGTCGTGATAGAACGCCGAGAGTGCACCGACCACACCGACCATGATTGCCATAGGATGCGCGTCGCGACGGAACCCGGAGTAGAACCGGATCATCTGCTCGTGCACCATAGTGTGCTTGACGATGCTGTTTTCAAAAGCCTCGTACTGTTGTGAGGTCGGCAGTTCGCCATAGATCAAGAGGTAACATGTCTCAAGAAAGGTGCTGTGCTCGGCGAGCTGTTCGATGGGATAGCCGCGATATAGGACGATTCCCTTGTCAAAGTCGATAAACGTGATCTTTGACTCGCAACTTGCCGTGGAGCCGAAGCTGGGGTCGTAGGTGAAGCGACCTGTGTCCTGATAAAGGGTGCTAATGTCGACCACATCCGGGCCTAGCGTGCCCTTACGCATCGGCAAGTCAAACTGTGCGCCAGTGAGGGAAATGGATGCCTGCGCAGTACCTCTATCGGGAACGCTCATTTATGAAGGACCTCTGCATCCTCAGCGGATCAGGTGGATCGAAAATCCAATTCCTTAGCTAGTTCACTTGCACTTGGCTTTGAACACTGTGTACTTGTCCACTCAGCCTGCCGAGCCAGAGTGCTTGCGGCTTGGCAGTGATCTCAATCTGGAACTTCGACTTCCAAGTCTCGTAAGGCATGCCGTAGATGATCTCTCTCGCCTGCTCCTTGCTAAGTGACAGGCCTTTAGCAGCGGCAGCATCTTGGTACCAATTGGCGAGGCAATTTCGACAAAAGCCGGCAAGTTCCATAAGCTCGATGTCCTGCAAGTCACTGCGCTTCCAAATGGTCGACGAGTCGGCGGAAGGCGGCGGCTTCTAGGTCCCTTTGCATCATCTCATCCATTGCTCGCCCTCAATCGAAATTCACGGTCTCCAACGATTGTACATTTTGCTAGCCCTTGTTAGCCGATGAGACCGTGTATTCTACTCCAATCCATCCACGAAAGAGGTGACAAGAGACCACAGGTAAAGCGCAGCTTTTTCACTTCGAGGTCGGCGTGTCCTTACCTTCGCCGGCTTCAGTACTGACGGAAGCTCTGAGCAACTGAAAGAAAGGCCCGAAACGAGACCCGGAACTAAGTTCGGCAGAGAGAAAGCTATGCCAAACACTTTGATCACTGGTGCCAATCGCGGGCTAGGGCTCGAGTTCGGCAGACAATATTTGGCTGATGGGTGGCAGGTTTACGCAGCATGTCGTAATCCACATTCGGCTTC
>Ga0207657_10008689_pt1 | contig 10283 bp, 9 predicted proteins | sample KBSC33metaG_FD_184316 | JGI IMG/M metagenome (GOLD analysis project Ga0207657, IMG submission 184316) | Corn rhizosphere microbial communities from Kellogg Biological Station, Michigan, USA - KBS C3-3 metaG (SPAdes) (version 2) | ecosystem: Host-associated > Plants > Roots > Rhizosphere > Soil ... | reverse complement strand
AAACTGCAGCCTCTGGGGTGGAAAGTACCGATGCGGGTCAGCCGAAAATAATGCCCCGGCCCCGATCCGTCATTGGCCGCGAAACCGCACCGCCGTAAAATCGTAACTCGTGGGTGCCCAAGCTCGTCCGGATAATGCAAATGATATTAGTCGTTGTCGTGGCGGTGCTCGCGATCCTGGCGCTGATCACGCAGGCCGGAGTCCTTGCCCTGCAGCGCGCCTATCCCGCGCAAGGCAAGATGATCGAGGTCACCGGCGCCACACTCAACGTCGTCGATATCGGGCCGCGCGATGCCGCCGGTCCGCCGGTTGTGATGATCCATGGCGCCAGCTCAAACCTGGAGGTGATGCGGCGACCGCTGGGCGACCTGCTTGCCAAAAATCACCGGGTGATCCTGATCGACCGTCCCGGGCATGGCTGGAGTACGCGCGCGCGTACGTTCGATTCGACGCCGGCGATTCAGGCCGCAATGATCAATGAGACGCTGGAAAAGCTCGGCGTCGGGCCGGCCATTGTCGTGGTTCATTCCTGGAGCGGCGCGCTTGGCGCGCGCATGGCGCTGGATTATCCCGGGCGCGTCGCGGGCCTGGTGATGCTGGCACCGGTGGCGTATCCGTGGCCCGGCGGCGTCGGATGGTACAACAAGGCAGTCACTACCCCCGTGATCGGCCCGCTGCTGGCCTATACGATCACGCTCCCGCTCGGATTGTTTCTGACAGAGCCCGGCGCCCGCGGCGTGTTCTTGCCGCAGATCATGCCGGACGGCTTCGTCAGTGACACCGCGACGCCGTTATTGCTGCGTCCGCGCGCGTTCCTCGCCAATGCCCGCGATCTCGTCACGCTGAAGGCGGCGGTGGCCGAGCAGTCGCCGCGCTACGCCGATATCAAAGTGCCGGCGGTGGTGATCTCGGGCGAAATTGACAAGACCGTGTCGCCGAACCGCCATTCACGGCCGTTCGCGAAAGCGGTGCCGAACGCGAAACTGATCATGTTGAGCGATGTCGGTCACATGGTGCAGAACGCCGCGCCCGAGCTTGTGATCTCCGAGATCGAGGCGATGATCGGCAACATCGCGCGGAGCAGGGCGGCCGCCGCGAACTGAGGGCATGCCATGGGCTATCTGCTGGCGAGGGTGTTGCTGATCCGGGTGACGATGCTATCCCACTGGCGTTTCTCGGCCGCCGGGTAGTTGATCAACACGCAGTGGATAAAGCGCCCGGCAAAGTTGCAGCGGTCGTACCAGATTTTTCCCTTGCGGAAACTGGACACGACAAAAAATCGCGGCGTCACCCTCTTGTAGACAATATCCGGCGGGGGATTTTTCCTGGCTAAAAAGACCGCCGGCGACAATCCTGCGTCGTTTGCAACCGACTGGACCGTCAAATCGGCGCGCCGGTCCGAGGTTATAAAGCGCCCGCCATATCCTGCTTCCAGCTTTCCAGCCTGTTCGGTAAAAATCGAAGTTGGAATCTCAACCGCAGCGCCGGTTTCGGCAACTTGATACCTGACCCAGTTGACCGGCTGTGCGGCTCCGACCGCAGGCGAAAGGGCCAAACTCAAGGCGATGAAATGACGGCGCAGTCTCATGATGTCCTCCTGGCATCCCCGTCAATGATGCCGCAGGATTTTCGTTCCGCGCGTCGTCAGATCGATGACCGCCTGATGCGCCCGGGCGCTATTTGGTCTGTCCGGAGGGGATAACGCGTTTCGCTGTGATCCGTTCAGGCGGCGACGAAGCCGCGGCCGGGGCGGAGCACGGCCTTTGCACCGCCTGCGGAAGGCAGCGGTGCGGATCGAATGACAAGCCGGTTGAGATCGTGGCGGTTCGGCCGTTCGACGAACTTGACGGCGAAGCCATTGCGCGAAAGTCTGACGACGCGGCCGATGCAGGCGCCGACGGCCAGGGGCATTCCAACGGGCGGCTGAATTTGAGCGGACACCGCAGCACCCGCGACCGACATGTCGATGATGAAGCATTCATGAATGCTGCCGTCCGCCAGGGTCAAAATTGTATGCGGATCGGCCGGGATGATGCGCGCATCTTTCCTGACGTCGAGGATGCCAGGATTTTTCTGCTTCTGTTCCAGCCAGGTGAGCTTGCTCGCGAGCTTCTCCCGCATCGGCCGGGTCATCTCGAGTTCGAACAGGAAGGCGCCGCTCATGGTGTCGCTGATAAAGCCCTCGAGCTTACCGAAAGCGCTGAAATAGGATGTGACGGGGTCGCCGACCTTGCCGACTACCGGCACGTCGACCATCATCCGGAACGGCGAAACGCGGGTGGTCCGGCACGCGAAGGTGCGTGGCTTCCCCTTCGGGTCAAACCACTTTGCGGGAGTGTAGCTGCCGCCGACGGCGATATTGACGGCTCGCTGCTTGAGAAACTTTTCGACAGACACGGGACATCCTCGCGGAAAATCGCAACTTGGGTCTTAATAGGGTAAGCTTAATAAAAAGACCGCTGCGGAAGGTATTTTGCCTGCCGAGGTTATCAAAGGCTTTCCAATGAGCCATACGCTCGGGCCTTAGGTCCCCCCTCACGTCAAGGTCGAATGGCACGGCAGCCGCACCTTTAGCGGAGAGCGGGGATCAATTCTGCATCGCGTTCAACAGCGTCGAAATCCTGATGGTCGCGAAATTGGCGAAGGTATCCGACACGGCGTATGGCAAAATGATCTGGTCGTTGTGCTTCATCGCCCCGCAGGTATAGACGACGTTGGGGACGTATCCTTCGCGCTCGGACGGCCGGGGCCGTAACAGCGGCTCGCGCGAGCGCGCAAGCACCCTGGAGGGGTCGTTCTTGTCGAGCAACGCCGCGCCGATCGAGTATTTGCGGACCGGGCCGACGCCATGCGTCAGCAGCAACCAGCCTTCGTCGAGCTCGATCGGCGATCCACAATTGCCGATCTGCACGAACTCCCAGGGAAATTCCGGCTTCAGAATGGCCTGACCGCCTTCCCAGGTATGAAGATCGTCAGAATAGATCAAATAGAGGTTCTCGTTATCCTGCCGCGCGATCATGGCATACTTGCCTTCGATCTTGCGCGGGAACAGCGCCATGCCTTTGTTCTGCGAGGCGGCACCCTTTAGCGGTGACATCCGGAACGACAGGAAGTCGGTCGTTTCGATCAATTCGGATCGGATCGCTCGTCCGCTGTAGGCCGTATAGGTCGCATAATAGAGCTTTCGACCGCCATTGCTGAAATCGACGAAACGCGCGTCCTCAATGCCGTTCGACTGCGAATCGGTGACTGGAAAGATAACGCGCTCGCTGAGCTCTTCTTCGGGATTGAAAGTTAACTCGATATGGTCGCCATCCGGTCCGGGTACGCGACGGCTGATCCGGGGGCTCGAGGCGAGCCGAGCCGTCGGATCGACGCTCAAGCTGCCGTCCGCTGCGATGGTGCCGGCGCGAAACGTCAGCGACGACACATGTCCTTCGCCTACCGCACGCAGACTGAGAACGAAGCGCAAGCCACCTTTCGGTGCGTCCGATTGATCGGGGTGCGGCACGATGCTGGGGTTGAACAAGGCCGAGGCTTCGAACGAATATTCGTTGAGAAAATAGGCGCCGATCAGCTGGCGCTGGACGTTGGAGAAGGTGCCGTGAGCCGCCAGGGCCTGTTCCATGACGTCGGCGCGGGCCTCGAACGTCTCCAGCAGGTTGCGATGCCGGCCGGCGAAATTCTCCAGCACGTCGGCGAGCTGGCTGGCAACCGCCTCCGGATCGAGTGCGAGAACGCGGTCGACGATATGGTTGGCGCGTGTCTTGTCGGTCGGGTTGAGATCGCGCGGTTCGGTTGCCGGCTTGAACGGGCGCACAATCACCCGTGCGGGATCAGGGCGCAGATAAAGCGCCTGCCGGTTCAGGAAGGTGGCTTGCGACAAGGTGCCTCGGCTTCGCTGGAGCAAAAATGGTCAAATTCAAACGCCGACGGCGCGAAGCGCCGCGGGCTTTGTCTGGCCGATGTTGACGCGCGCAAGCTGCCTGATCTCTGCAAGACTAAGAAGGTAGGATAAGACCGACTCACCTCCGCGATTCTCATTAGCACGATCGGGATGCAATCCATCGCGACAACTGCCGGTGAGCGGATCGACCAGCGCCACGGACAGGTCGTTGCTGCCGAGAAACCAGGCGAAAACGCGGCTGGCGGTGGCTTTCCACTCGGCATCGCCATCCGCCCGCCACGCGGTGAGGCAGGCAGCGATCGTCGCCGTGGCTTCCAGGGGCTGCTGATCGAAGGCGCGGGGATGTTGCCGCTGTTCGCCGAAACCGGCGGTGCCCACGGGCCGGAAATGACCAGCCGATGCCGTTTGTTGGGTCATCAACCAGCGCAGCGACCTCAATCCGGCATCGACGTAAACAGGCGTTTGGGTTGCCAGGCCGGTCAGCATCAGGGCCTGGGGCAAGCGCGCGTTGTCGTAAGCCAACCCCTCCTCGAACCACACCCATTCCGGCGTCTCGACCGACGCCAGAGTGGACATCAACCTGTCGGCAAGAAAATGCCGGACTTCCTGGGCGTGGAGATCATCCGGAGCTGCGGCGCAATAAGCCCCTAAACCCAGTAGCGTGAACGCCCACGCCCGGGGCGAGCGAAAGGCCTGCGCGGTCGACAATGCCTCGGCGAACAGGGCACTAGCCCACCGCCGCCGTGACGGGCTTGCGTCCCGGCGCGCGCATTCGCCCAAGGCCCACAAGGTTCGCCCGTGACTGTCTTCGGAACCGCTGTCTTCGAGCCAGGTTCGATCGAAGCCCATGAAGTTTCGAAATCGCCTTGTGTCGGGATTCCATGCATGCTGCACGAAAGCTGCAAAGCGGGCCGTCAAGACTTCCGAAAGGGGCAGTTCGCCCGGATTATTGAGGGCGCAGGCCAGCAGCAACGCGCGGGCATTGTCATCGACGCAATAGCCGTGCGAGCGATCGGGCACCGAATACAGCGCGTGCTGGAACAGGCCGGTATCGTCGCACATCGACAGGAAATGGCCGATTTGCATGTCAGGCGCCGCAGCGCTGCGTGGCTCGGCTGAGCCGGTGTCGGAGCGCGCAATGACCTTGAGCCAGTGACCCTGCCGTGCGTTCTCGAAGCCGGATACGTAACGCTCGGCCGTGCGTTGCCATGTCATCGTTCGGCTGACCGCATAGGCGCGCCGGCACATCGCCTGCCGGCGAGCATCGTCGGTGAGTAATTCCGCGATTTCCCTGCCGATCGCCGCGGCGTCGCCAAAAGGCACCAGGATGCCGCGTCCATCCGCCAGCAGCTCGCGCGCGTGCCAGTACGGCGTCGAGACCACCGGCTTGCCCAGTCCGAAGCTGTAGGCCAAGGTTCCCGACGTCATCTGCGCCTCGTTGAGATAGGGCGTGACGTAGACGTCGCACATTGAAATGAATTCGAGCAGCATGGCCTGATCGACGAACTGGTCGAGGAACACCACGTGATCCTCGACGCCAAGTTCACGCACCCGCGTTATCAGGCTCTTGCGATAGGCTTCGCCCTGGTCCCGAACCAGATTGGGATGCGTCGCGCCGAGCACGACATATACGGCATCCGCGCGGCGTTTCAGAATCGACGGCATAGCGTCGATCATGACTTCGATACCCTTGTTCGGAGACAGCAGGCCGAATGTCAGAATGACCGACTTGCCGCCAAATCCGAGCTTGGCCTTCGCTTCATCGGGCCCGGCAAATGCGACGTCAGGTATGCCGTGGGCAATGACTTCGATCTTGTCGTCCGGCACCTGATAGACGCTGCGCAGCAGCTCGCGGCCCTTCCTGGCCATCACCACGACCTTCGACGACGCCTCGATGATGCGCTCCATCACCGCGCGTTGAACGGCGGTCGGCTTGGCCAGCACGGTATGGAACGTTGTCACCACCGGCATGGTGAGACGCGACAGCAGCACCAGGATGTGGGCGCCGGCTTCGCCGCCGAAAATTCCGAATTCGTGCTGCAGGCACACGGTGTCGAAGCGGCCGGCATTCAGGAAGTCCGCCGCACGCAGGTATTCCTCGATATTGTCGTCCTTGATCTGAAAAGCGACCGTCGCAGGATAATCATAGGCCTGACCATGATCGGTCATCGCCACGATGGTGGTCTCCAGGTTCGGGCGTGAAGTCGATATCGCCTGCTGCAGGTCGGTCGTAAAAGTTGCAATTCCGCAGCGGCGCGGCAGCGAATTGCCGATAACGGCGATACGGCGGAGCGGTGTCATGTCTGTGCCTCGGCGGTCTCGTTTGATTTCGGGGAGGGTGAGGCGGGCGTTGCGGCAGATTTGGCCGCTTGCGCTCCCAATTCTTGCAGCAACGGCATGGTTGGCTCCGGTCCTGGATAGGCGAGCAGGCAGCTCATCCCATCGGGACCGACTTCAATGCTGGCGCGATTTGCTTCGGCGAAGACAGCATCGCCGACCGACGCAGCTATCAATCCGATCCGTGCGCGCCCTTCAATCACAAGGATCCAGGTTTCCCGGTCGGCATCCAGTGACCAATTCGAATTCGCCTGAAGATCGATCCGTTCAAGGATGAAATGCGGGCTCGAGACGAGAGCCGTCCGAGCTGCGGTGAGACGTCGTGGACCTGATTGAACCTGAACCGGCCCGGCATCGGAAACGGCAACGGCGTGCTCTTCGTGCAGCTCGCGCCGCCGGCCAAAGTCGAACAACCGGAATGTCACGTCGCTGCGTTGCTGAATCTCGGCAAGCACGATCCCGGCGCCGATGGCGTGGATAGTGCCGGCGGGGACGAAAATGATGTCGCCTTTGACGGCTGGACGCCATTGAACCAGATCGGCAATTGAGCCGTCCCTGATCGAGGCGCGCAATTCCTGCGGCGTGAGACATTGCTTTAAGCCAACGGCAATCCGCGCGTCCGGCGTTGCCGAAAGAATGTACCATGCCTCGGTCTTGCCGTTCGGCAAACCGATCGAGCGCGCAAACGCATCGTCGGGATGAACCTGAATCGACAGCGGCCCGCTGGTGAACAGCAACTTGAGTAGCAGGGCCGGGCTGGGTGCATCTTGGGCGGCGCGCTGAAACCACAATTCTCCAACCGCATCGGCAGGAACGTCGATGCCGCTCCAGGGATGCAGATCGGCGACCCCCCAGGGCTTGCGCGCGACCTGCACGGAGGCATGTTCGATGGCCATAGGTTGTCCTGACCCGTGACGCGCATGTCGAAGCGACATGCCGTTGGTCGATATCGTCCGTACGATTTGGCGTGGCTAAGGCTCAGCGTTTCGGAACATGCGCTGTCGAAGCGATCCGATCGCGTCATCTACTTAGATGGCCACTCTGGCACCCGATAGCAACCGGTGCGCGGCCCTAAAGACCATCGTCCTTAAGATTAACGGAAAACACGCGAAATCATGGGATAATGCCGAACTATGCAATGACCGCGCGGGCTCATTTAGATGGCCATCAGGAAGGTTTCGCCGGTATTGCACTTTGCGCATTCAAAGGTGCGCAGATCAAAACCCGGCCTGTCCGGCTCGATGCGGGCCAACCGCATCGGTTTGCCGCATCCGGAGCAGTTCAGAACCCCGATCTCCGCAACGCTAAAAAGTGAATCGGGTTGAGTGGAATGCATGATGCTCCTCCTTGGACAGGCGGGAGCGCGACACTCTCAGTCACCGGTTGTTGCCCATGGTGGGTCGGTGATCGAACCAGCATACGCTTGGGGTTCCAGACATGCCGGTCAATATTGCTCGCTTTCGAAAAATTCGGGACGCTCCCGGATTCAGCCAGCTCAGCGGCAGGCGGCTCGGCAGCGAAAGGTTCCCTGATCGCATCACCCGGTCATCAATGGCGATCCAGGCGCGCTGTCGATCAAAGCCCGCTCCAGGCGATACTGCTATTCCCCCTCGAGGAAGTGCCCCAGGGCCTTGAGCGGGCGCAACCTGTCAGAAATGATCTTCAGGATGGCCAGCATCGGTACGGCCAAGATCGCGCCAAGCACGCCCCACATCCAGAACCAGAATACCAGCGACAGGATGATCAACACCGGATTTAGCGTAAAGCGCCGCGCGAGCAGCATAGGCGTCAGTGTTTCACCCTCGACGAGGTGAATGCCAAGGTAGAGGGTCGGCGGCAGTAAAGCCCACCATAAGCTTTCGAAGCTCAACATTCCGACCAGCACGAAGATGAAGATCCCGAAAAGCGGCCCCAAAATTGGAATGTAGTTGAGCAGGAAGGCTGTGGCACCCCACAACAAGGGGTCTCCCAGGCCGCAAAGATACATCGCGGCCGCCGTCGCGACACCCACCGCGGCATTCATGGCCGTGATTGTCAGCAGATAGGCCGATATGTCCTCCTGGATCTGCTGAGAGATATCGACGGCTTGTCGCTTGTTGCTGAACGTCGGCAGGATTTCGACGATGCGCCGAAGGAATATGTCGCCCGCTACCAAAAGAAAATAGAGCACCAGGAAAGTCGTAAACAAGCCATCGAGTACGGAGCGCGTCCCTGCGAAAAGTGCGCCGGTTATGCCAAGATCGCGGCGAACGGAAACGATCGAACCCCGGCCAGGGGGAGCGTCTGCAGCCTGCTCGGCCTGTTGGATAACCTTTTGCAATGCTTGGATTGGCCCTTTCATAGCCTGCAGATGTGCCTCCAGGCGCGGTATGCCCTCGGGCAGCCGCTCAGCCCAGGTCGCGGCCGGGACCGATAGGGCCGCCACGAGACCTACAAGCGCGCCGATGACCAGCAGGACGGTCAAGAGCGCTCCGACGGCACGGGGTAAATGCACACGCCCCAAGAGACGGACGGCGGGTTGAAGAAGGAGATTCAACACCAAGGCGAGCACGACGGGAAGGATGATGGAGCTTGCCACATAGAGCGCCGCCAAGGCACCCAACGCGAACAAACCCCCGAGAAAGAACGTCCGCGGATCGGACGGCAGCGGCATCTCCGTCTCGTCGGCGGCCTCCGTCACCGCAGCATGCGGCTCCGGCAGTTCAACATCCAGCATCGACGGCAAAGAGGGGCGCTGTGACGGCGGTACGGCGGCAACCATGCGTTTTTCCGTCTGAATGTGAGCCTGTCATCGCTTTCGATGATCATCATACCCGTTTTGGCCGACCCAGGCTCGTCCCGAAGATGCGTACGCGGAAGAAAGTAGATTCGAAAACTGAGCAATATTGACCAGTGGCCAGCACCGCGAGGATGCAAAATACCTTATCACCGCCCCGTCCGTGGCAGCTTTCGGTGACTGAGAGTCCGGTAGCGCTCCCGCCTGATCTAACGGGAGGCATCTGTTGCCCGATCCACAAACGCCCGATTTATCGCCTCGCGTGGCGGGGCGGCCTCGTTGTCGTAAATGCCAGTCGCGCATGGAGATCCAGCATATTACCTCAGCACGTTCCGGGTTCGAGCACTGGACCCTGCGGTGCACCAAGTGCGGGCTTATCCACGAGGCTCAGGTAAACGCCGACCCGATGAAGTCCGATGCTATCGGCTGAGCGCGAAGCCACCTGAGAGCACCACACTAAGGAGGACGACATGACAGAACTGATGCGCAATGATTTCGATAGTCACGATTGGGCTGCCCGGGCAGCCGAGGCTCTGGCAATGGCCAAAAAGTTGCCGGCCGGATTGAAGCGATCCAAAGCCATCAGAAAAGCAGGGCAACTTCGCTTCGCCGCCGATATGAAAAATTTGCTAATGGCGAAAAAGCCAGCGGCGTGCCGAAAGTGACGGGCTGATGGCGATCCAAGGCTATAGGACGCGTCTCAAACTCGGAAACGCAAATTTGTCTCTCTATGCCGACCTCAGGTCGACGTTCGATCCGCGTTACAGAATCGCGGACCTTGTCGAGAAACGGCGCGACGTTCTGCGTTTTGCCCGATCTCTTCCGAGAGGTCCGAGACGAAATCAACTTAGACAGACCGCTGCGTCGCTACGTACACTTTTTAAGAACAAGGGTTGGTTGGACGCCCGCACGTTGGACGGTTGATGACGAAAACTTATTCCTCGTCCTGTGATCCACTTATCGTCCGCCAGCGACCGCATTGCCCAAAATGCGATGCAAGGATGCGTCTGGCGCGCGTTGCGCCCGGACCATCCGGCTTCGATGTCGGCACATTTGACTGCGCCAAGTGCGATCACATTCACATCGTGACCGTGGCAACTGATCTCTTGAGCGACAGCCGTAGCCTGCACGCGAGATCGATTGATGCCCTTGAGGAAGCGCGGGAGATGCCGCCCGGAGCTCAACGAACTGGGGCGCTCAAAAAAGCGGGCCTTCTCCGTAGAACTGCTGACAGTCAGGGGGTAATCTTTGCGAAACGGGGCA
>Ga0207657_10008685_pt1 | contig 10284 bp, 10 predicted proteins | sample KBSC33metaG_FD_184316 | JGI IMG/M metagenome (GOLD analysis project Ga0207657, IMG submission 184316) | Corn rhizosphere microbial communities from Kellogg Biological Station, Michigan, USA - KBS C3-3 metaG (SPAdes) (version 2) | ecosystem: Host-associated > Plants > Roots > Rhizosphere > Soil ... | reverse complement strand
CGAAGCTTCAGCACGTCGTCAACGCTGAAGGGCCGATCGATCCCGTCGAACCGTCCGTCCGGTGCCGCCACCACCTGTCCGAAATCACTCATCACGCATGCCCCTGTTTGGCTTGAACAGGTGCAGGGAAACTCACCGACTCGGTAAAGGCCGCATTGAAAAGTGCGGAGATGGCAGATTCAGACTTGTGCTGTTGTAAATTTCTTGACAGCTTCACTGACGATGCTCCAGCGCAAGCTCTTCCTGGGCGCCAGGCTCAAGCGGCTCCGCCGCGACCGCGGGCTCAACCAAAGCCAGATGGCGGGCGAGCTCGGCATCTCCGGCTCCTATCTCAATCATTTGGAACGCAACCAGCGGCCGGTCACCGCCGGGATCCTCTTGCGGCTCGCCGAGGCGTTCGACGTCGACGTGAAGAGCTTCGCGTCGGAAGGCGGCGACGGCGGCGGCGCGACCCAGCTCGCCGAAATCTACGCCGACCCGATGCTCGCCGACCTCGGGGTCAGCCGCTACGAGCTGGTCGAGCTGGCCGACAATGCACCGTCGGTCGCCGAAGGGATTGCGCGGCTCTATACCGCGCTGCGCGAGCTTCACCGCCATCCGCAGGAAGCCGACACCGGTGGCTCCGACCCGCGCGTGCTGATCACGCCCGAGACCTGGGTGCGCGATTACATCCAGGCGCAGCGCAACCACTGGCCCGAGCTGGAGGATGCCTCCGAGACGCTCGGCGGCGCGCTCGTCCACCCGCTGTCGATCTCCGAACCGCTGCGCCAGCGGCTTAAGGACGCATGGGGAGTCGAGGTCCGCGTCGTCGATCCCGAAATCCTCGAGGACGCCAGCCAGCATTATGATGCGCAGCGGCGGACGTTGATGCTGTCGTCGCTGCTCCGCCCGGAAAACCGCACGTTTGGCATCGCCTATCAGCTGGCGCTGCTGGAATTCGCGCCGATCATCGCGCACATGCTCGAGGCGGCGCGGCCACCCGATCCCGGCAGCCGCCGCCTGCTGCACATGAGCTTCGCCAATTATGCCGCGGGCGCGATCGTCATGCCTTATGGCAAGTTCCTTCGCGCAGCCGAGGAGCATCGCTACGCCATCGACCGGCTGACGGCACAGTTCGGCGCCAATGTCGAGCAAGTCGCGCACCGCCTGACCACACTCAGCCGTTCCGGCGCCAACGGGGTCCCGTTTTTCATGCTTCGGGTCGACCCGGCCGGGAACATCTCGAAGCGCTACGCGGGGGAGAACTTCCCCTTCTCGCATTTCGGCGGCACCTGCCCGCGCTGGCACTTGCACGCGGCGTTCCAGACCCCCGGTCAGACCATCCGGCAGCTGATCGAGACCCCCGATGGCCAGCGCTTCTTCACCATCAGCCGCACGATTGAGCGGCCGATCCGGCCTGATCTGCGCGACGATGCCCTGCTCGCGATCGGACTTGGCTGCGACGCCAAGCATGCTCACCGCATCGCTTATGCCGACGGGCTCGACCTGGTGAATACGCCGGCGACTCCGGTCGGCCCCGCCTGCGCGATCTGCCCGCGCCTGCAATGTGCCTATCGCGCCACGCCGCCCGCGGGCCGAATGCTGGCGGTGGAGGAAAACCGGAAATCGATTTCGCCTTACCCGTTCGTTCCCGGCTAGGGGGCGACCGGCTCCCGCTCAAGCGCAGCGCGGTCCCATTTCGCAAGGTCCGACGCCGCATCGTAGGTCGACTGGAAGAATTCCGTCAGCATCGCGGCGGGATCGCCAGCGGCCCGGACTTCCGCGTAAGGCAGCACGAACTCGCCATAGGTCTCGTCGAACCGGCCGTGCGCAACCCTCGCGGCGCGATAACCCTCCGGCTCAGGGTAGATATAGCTGTAGAAGAAGGGGTCGGCCGCCGCCGCGCCGCCAGCCCAGAAGCCGGCGCTGGTGACTTCATCGCTATAGGCTTCGCGCGCAATGCGGTCGGGAAGGCCGGGCATGCCCCCCGGATGCGGGGGCGCCTTGCGGCCGGAAAAGCGGCTGACGGCCAGGTCGAAACTCCCCCACCAGAAGTGCACGGGACTGGCCTTGCCGCTGAAACCGGCGCGGAACCGGGCGAACACCGGGAGCATCGCGGCGAGGCTCCCGCGGAAACGTTCGGCCGAGTCCCGGTTATATTCGCGCGGCGCGTCATCCTTCGCGAACGGAACCGCATCGGCGATCTCGTTGGGCGTGCCGTTGAAACCCGACGGCAGGCCGTGAAGGTCCAGCAGGGCAACCAGCCGCCGGTGCAGCGCGGCGATGCTGCCCGCATTGAGCGGCAGCTCTTCGCGGCCGCCGTCGCTGATCCACAGCACGATCGCATGGCGGCAGAGGTCGAGCGTCAGGGTGAAAGTGCGGCCGCCGCTTGCCGCCGTCGGCACGATTCCGAGGCCGCGCGCGTTCGGCTGGAGCGCCACATGCCAGCCGTGGTTCATCCACGGCGCATGCGCCACGCGGACCTTCCCCAGCATCTGCGCGGCAAGGTGCAGGATCGCGAGCGTCTCGTGATCGCGTTCGACGCTAAGCTCGGGCCAGTCGCTCATGGCGTCACTGCCTTTGCCTTTTGCACTGCGGCATTGCTAGAGCCGCTGCGATGATTGACGCCGAAACCATGCTCGACCGGATCGCTGCCGCCGACAGCCTCAACGACCTTGAGGCGGTGCGTGTATCGGCGCTCGGCAAATCGGGGTCGATCACCGCGCTGTTGAAGTCGCTCGGCGCGATGGAACCGGACGCGCGCGCGAACGAAGCGCCAAAGATTCATGCGCTGCGCGAGCAGGTCACCAATGCGATCTCCAATCGCAAGTTCGCGATCGAAGCCGCAGAGCTCCAACGGCGGCTCGCGACCGAGCGGATCGACCTGTCGCTTCCCGCGCCGGATAGCGTCAGCGGCACGATCCACCCGGTCAGCCAGGTGATGGACGAGCTCGCCGAGATCTTCGCCGATCTCGGCTTCGCGGTCGCCGAGGGTCCCGAAATCGAAGACCAATGGTATAATTTCACCGCGCTCAACATGGGCGAGAACCATCCCGCCCGCGCGATGATGGACACCTTCTACCTGCAGCCGCACGGCGGTGAAGAGGCGAAGGTGCTGCGCACCCACACCTCGCCAGTCCAGATCCGCACGATGAAGGCGCAGGGCGCGCCAATCCGCCTGATCGCACCCGGCCGGGTTTACCGCTCGGACAGCGACGCCACTCACACGCCGATGTTCCACCAGGTCGAAGGGCTGGTGATCGACCGCGCGATCACCCTGGGCCATTTGAAATGGACGCTCGAGACGTTCCTCAAGGCGTTTTTCGAGCGCGACGATGTCGTGCTGCGGATGCGCCCGAGCTATTTCCCGTTCACCGAGCCATCGGCCGAGGTCGACGTCGGCTGGTCGATGGAGAAAGGCCGCCGCGTCGTCGGCGGTCAGCAGGGCTGGATGGAAGTGCTCGGTAGCGGCATGGTTCATCCGCGGGTGATCGCCAATTGCGGGCTCGACCCGGACGAATGGCAGGGTTTCGCCTTCGGCTGCGGCATCGATCGACTGGCGATGCTCAAATACGGCATGGACGATCTGCGCGCCTTCTTCGACGGCGATATCCGCTGGCTCAAGCATTACGGCTTCCGCGCGCTCGACGTGCCGACTCTGTCGGGCGGGGTCGGCGCATGAAGTTCTCTCTGGAGTGGCTGAAGGCTCATCTGGACACGAACGCGTCGGCTCAGGAGATCGCCGACAAGCTGACGGCCATCGGGCTCGAGGTCGAAGGCCTCAGCAACCCGGCCGAGGCGCTGGCGCAGTTCCGCGTCGCGAAAGTGCTGACGGCCGAGAAGCACCCGCAGGCCGACAAGCTCCAGGTGCTCACCGTCGACGCCGGCGAAGGCCCGGTGCAGGTCGTGTGCGGAGCGCTCAATGCCCGCGCCGGCATGCTCGGCGTGTTCGGCCCGTCCGGTGCCTACATACCGGGCAGCGACATCACGCTGAAGATTGCCGCAATCCGCGGTGTCGAGAGCCGCGGCATGATGTGCTCGTCGCGCGAGCTTGAGCTCGGCGACGATCACAGCGGGATCATCGAACTCCCAGCCGATGCCCCGGTCGGGACCGCCTTCACCGACTACGCCGGGCTCAATGATCCGGTGTTCGACGTGAACGTGACCCCCAACCGGCAGGACTGCATGGGCGTGCGCGGTATAGCCCGCGACCTGGCCGCGGCCGGCATCGGTGCGCTCAAGCCCGTCGCCGTTCCGCAGGTCGAAGGCAGCTTCCCGTGCCCTGTGCCGGTCAAGATCGAGGATGCGGATGGCTGCCCCGCTTTCTTCGGGCGCGCTATTCGCGGCGTGACCAACGGCAGCTCGCCCGAGTGGATGCAGCGGCGGCTCAAGTCGGCCGGCCAGCGGCCGATCTCCGCCTTGGTCGACATCACCAATTACGTGATGCTCGACCATGGCCGCCCTGCACACGCCTACGACGTCGCGAAGCTCAGTGGCGGTCTCGCCGCACGCGCCGCCAAAGCAGGCGAAACGGTGCTGGCGCTGAATGAGCGGGAGTATGCGCTCGAGCCGTTCATGACGGTGATCGCCGACGACCGCCAGGTCCACGACATTGGCGGGATTATGGGCGGCGAGGATTCGGGCGTCAGCGCCGCGACGACCGACGTGATGCTCGAAGTCGCCTACTTTACGCCCGAACGGATCGCGCGCACCGGCCAGGCGCTCGGCCTTGGCAGCGACGCGCGCAGCCGCTTCGAGCGCGGAGTCGACCCGGCGTTCCTCGACGAAGGCCTGGCGATCCTTACCGGGCTCATTGTCGACATCTGCGGGGGCGAGGCATCGGCGGCGGTCCGCGCCGGCAAGCCGCCTGTAGAGCGCCGCAGGATCGGTTTCGACTTCCGCCGCACCAAGGCGCTCGGCGGGATCGACGTACCCGAGAGCGAGCAGCGCGCGATCCTCGAGCGCCTCGGTTTCGAGGTGCGCGATAATGAGGTGACGGTGCCGACCTGGCGGCGTGACGTCGAAGGCACGGCCGACCTGGTCGAGGAAGTGGCGCGCATCGTCGGCTACGATTCTGTTCCCTCGACGCCGCTGGAGCGGGCGCCCGGCGTCGCCAAGCCGACGGCAACGCGATCGCAACTGGTGGAGCGGCGTGTCCGCCGCACGGCTGCCGCGCGCGGCCTCGACGAGGCGGTGACGTGGAGCTTCATCTCCGACGCCGAGGCTCAGGCCTTCGGCGGTGGTGACTGGAAGCTTGCCAATCCCATCAGCGAAGACATGAAGGTGATGCGTCCTTCGCTTCTGCCCGGCCTGATCGCAGCCGCTCGTCGCAACCTCGATCGAGGCGCCTCGTCCGTGCGGCTGTTTGAGATCGGCCGCCGCTATCTGAAAGACGGCGAGCACCCAACCGTCGGGTTGCTGTTGACCGGCGAACGCACAGCCCGCGGCTGGCAATCGGGCAAGGCGCAGGGCTTCGATCCTTTCGCGGCGAAAGCCGAGGTGATTGCGCTGCTCGACGCCGCCGGAGTTCCTACTGCGAATTTGCAGGTGCTTCCCGACGCCGGGCCGACGTGGCATCCGGGCCGCTCGGCCAAGCTTGGACTGGGGCCAAAGACCATCGTCGCGGCCTTCGGCGAGCTGCACCCGAATCTGGTGAAAACCCTCGATGCGCCGGCAGCCGCGGCCGCCGCCGAGATCTATCTCGATGCCATCCCTGTGCCTCGGGGCAGCGGCCACGCCCGCGCGGCTTACGCGCCAGCCGCGCTGCAGCCGGTCACCCGCGATTTCGCCTTCATCGTTCCGGCCGATCTGCCCGCGGAGAATCTGCTTCGCGCGGTCCGCGGCGCCGACAAGACGGCGATTGCCGCGGTGCGCCTGTTCGACCGCTTCGAGTCCCCGGATGGCCTGTCGCTTGCGCTCGAGGTCACGCTGCAGCCGGTCGACAAAAGCTTCACGGACGAGCAGATCGGCGAGGTTTCGAAGCGCATCATCGCCGCCGCGGAAAAGTCAGGCGCGCGCCTCCGAGGCTAGTTCAAGCGCATTGATCGCGGCGTGGACGCGCTGTTCGACCTCATCGCGCTTCAGGCCTGCGGGAATGGTATCGCCCACCTTTAGCGTGACCATCCCGGGACGATGGACAATTCCGCGGCCCCACGGACGCCCGCTATCGGTCGCTACCGGAACAACCGGCAAGCCGAGCGTTCGGTAGAGCGCGACAAAGCCGGACCGGAGTGCCGGCGTCTCACCGACCGGCACCCGTGTGCCTTCCGGGTAGATGATCACCGAGCGTCCCGTCGCCAGTGCGCGCTTCCCGTCCTCGACCAGCTGGCGTAGCGCCCTGGCTCCCGCGGAGCGCTCCACCGGAATGACGCCGTAGCACCGCGTCATCCAGCCGAAGAGTGGGATGTCGGCCAATTCGCGTTTGATGACGATGACCGGGAGGTGGGCCAGAGGCACCATCTCGAGCGTCTCCAGCATCGACTGGTGTTTGACCGCAAACAAATATTGCCCCTGCGGGATTGCGCCCTCGACCCGGACGCGGATGCGCAGCAGATGCTCGACAAGCCAGTGATTGAGGTCGGCCCAGCTGCGCACCACGGCAAGGGTGAAACGGCGGCTGAACAGGCTGCCGACCAGACCGCTGATCACCCACAGCAAGGTTAGAGGATAGAAGATCGCCGCATAGAGCAGCGAGCGGAGCAGGGGCATCAAAGGTCGGCCCAGACCGCCATGCGGCGCAGCAAATATTTGTTGTACTCGCCGAACAAGGTGATGAAGCTCGGCTCGGTGCGCACGCCATCGGCGACCAAAGCGTATTTATCCCCCAGCACCTTGTCGAACTCATAGCGCGCCCGGCGCATGTGCCAGTCGCTCGTGATCAATCGTACCGACCGGTAATTGTGCTTCGCCAGCCAGCGCCCCGCTTCCTCGGCGTTGGACCGCGTGTCGACCGACTCGCTACCGAGATCGACGCAGCAGGCGAGCCAGTCCTTGCTTCCCGGGATCCGCCGCACCAGGTCGCGCTTGGTGACCGACGGGTCCACGCCCGCGACCAGCAGCCGCCGCGCCTTGCGCTCCTTCAGCACATCGATCGCATGCTCGATCCGGCCTGCGCCGCCGGTGAGGACGACCGCCGCGTCGGTGGCCGCGGCGTCCGCCGTCGCCGGCCTGCCGAGGGTGAACGCGAACAGGACGAAGCCGAGTGCATAGAGCAGCAGCAGGAGGGAGCCGAGACGGGCGATCATAAAGCGTCGCGCAATGCCCGCAGCACCGCGGTACGGGCAACCCACGCGGCCAAGGCAGTCAGCGCGAACGGCAGCAGCGCAAGAATCACGAGATCGCCTATGCTCAGCGTCGCTCCGCCGGTGAGCTCGCCGGCAAAAGCGGCTCCGCCTGCGAGCAGCAGCAGGACGACGGCGGCGGCGAGCCCTCCCACCAGGCTGCCAATGAACGCGTCGATCGCAATCTTGCGCTGGAACAGGTGCGTGACCTGCAGGTCGGTTGCACCGATGCCGTGCATCACTTCAATGGTGAAGCGGTGGGTGTCGAGAGCGCCGCGCGCGGCTAGCACCACCGCGGCCGCGGCCGCAGCACTGAGCAGCAGCACCAGCCCGAACGCGACGGCCTGGAGCACGGAAAGCGAATTCAGCAGCGGTGCGACACTGTCGCGGTGCGCGATGATCCGGGCACCGGGCGCGAGTTCGCTCGCGCGCTGCTGCACTCGATCGAGCCTGGCGCCAGGCGCGACGTCGAAGTTGATCAGTGCCGGCACCGGCAGTTCCGCGCTTTGTGCAGCGGGCCCGAGCCAGCGTTCGAGCGTCTTGCGCATCTCGCCTTGCGGCACCGCTTCGACCGACATCACTCCCGGCGTCGAGCGCACAGCATTTGTGAGCGCGTCGAGGTTCGCGCCGCCGCCGGGCACTTCAAGCGCATAGCGCGCCTCGATTGCGCGGCTCAGCACCCCGGCAGTATTGGCGAGCGCCAGGCCTGTCGCCGCGATCAGCATGATCGAAAAGGTCATGATGGCGATCACCCAGGGCGTCGGCCCGCCGAGGCGGGCGAAGCCGAGCAGCCGCCGCTCGGCCGGCGAGACGAAGAACCAGCTGAGCATCAGGCCGGCCCCTTTCCCGGGCGCGGCGGATTGCGCAGCGTTCCCGTCGGATCGACCAGCGTGCCGTTCTCGAGCCGGATCAGCTGCGCGCCGGGGGTGGCATTGATCAGCCCGACGTCATGAGTCGCGACGATCACCGTGGTTCCGAGCCGGTTCAGCGCCGTGAACAGCCCCATCAGGCGATTGGCCATCTCCGCGTCGACGTTTCCGGTCGGCTCGTCGGCGACCAGCAACTCGGGGCGGTTGATCACCGCCCGTGCGATCGCGACGCGCTGCTGCTCTCCTCCCGATAGCGTCGGCGGGCGCGCGCTGGCGCGGTCCGCGAGCCCGACCCAGGCAAGCATCTCGCGCACGGGTCCTTCGACATCCTCATCGCTGGCGCCGGCGACGCGCAAGGGCAGCGCGACATTGTCGAAGGCCGAAAGGTGCCGGATCAACCGGAAGTCCTGGAACACCACACCGATCCGGCGCCGGAAGGGCGGCAGCATCTCGCGCGGTGCTTCGCTCAATTCCTCGCCGAACAGCCTGATGCGCCCGCGCGTCGGCCGCTGTGCAAGATAGAGCAATTTGAGGAGTGACGTCTTGCCGGCGCCCGACGGCCCCGTGAGGAAGTAGAAGGTTCCGAAGCGCAAGCGGAAGTCGAGATCGCGCAGCACCTCGGCGCCCGTGCCGTAGCGCAGCCCGACGCTGTCGAATTCGGCAACTGCAGCCACTGACCCTCCCCGCGTTCTACCCGCGCCCGGCTAGCCTCGCATCCTTGCAAAGCCTTACTCATTCCTGTTTACCGTGCGCTCACCGTCCCGAAAGAGGGCTTTTGCTCATATGATCCTCACCTGCCCCGATTGCGGAACGCAATATGTGGTGAAGGATGGCGCAATCCCGCCCGAAGGACGGCAAGTGCGCTGCGCCGCGTGCAAGCATAGCTGGCACCAGGGTCCCGAGCCAGGCGAGTCCGCCAGCGGCGTCCAAACTGAGCCTTCCACAGAACCTGAGCGAGCGCTGGACTCGCCATCCGCGGAAGAAGCCGATCCGACCCCGGACGAAGAGGAGAGCCTGAGCGAGGCGACGCTGATCGAGCCCCGCAGCGGGCCCGAAGCCGAAGAGCGGGCTTACGAAGAAGCGGTGATGGATGGCGAAACGGAAGCGCCACCCGCGACCGACCAACCGGCCGCCGACAGCAGCTACGCGACCGATGCGGGAGCACCGGAGCCGGCGCAGTCGACGACGCCCGACTGGAAGGAACCACCGGTCGCCGAAGCGGCGCCGGATATGTTCAGCCCGTTCGCGGCCGACGACGAGCTCGAGCCGCGGCGGCGCAGTGCTCTCTCGACGATCATTATCGTTGCGCTGGTCGTGCTGGTACTCGCAGCGTTGTTCTGGTTTCTGGCACCCGTCGATATGAAGGCCAGGCTCGGCCTTGCTGCGGCCGGCACGAGCCCGCTCGCGCTGGTCACCACGCACATGGACCGGCAGCGGCTCGAAAGCGGCAATGAGCTGCTGACTGTTACCGGGCGGGTGATCAACCCGACGACCAAGGAGCAGGACGTTCCGCCAATCCAGGCACAGCTCAAGAACCGCGGCGGCAAGGTGGTCTACAGCTGGACGATTCAGCCGCCCGCTCGGTCGCTTCCAGCCGGGGCGAGCGCCAGCTTCAACAGTGCGGAAGTCAATGTTCCCTCGGGCGGAGACGAGCTCACGATCACGCTTGGCGAGCCCGCCGCTTGACCGGCTAAGTTACTGAAATTCGATCAGTTTTGCGCGCTGGACCGATCCGTCGGCAGTCTTCAGCACGCACTCTCGCGCGGGCGGCGCGTCAGGGTTGGGCCCGCCGAACTTGAGCTGAACTCCGCGGATGACGCGGATCGTCGCGGTGGCCTGCACAGGCGCCCGCAACGACGCCGGTTGCGGGGCCAGGGACACGAGGGCAGCGGCGGCAAGAATGACCATCACGAACATGGCTAACGCGCTCGGGCGCCAATGGTAAACAGCGCTTTAACTATTGTCCCGTTCTGGACCGGATTCCTGGGAAATTGGTCGCCATTGCGCGCCTCCGGTGCCTTTGCTAGGGGCCGCGCCTTGCCAGTACCGGCTGACGTAGCCGGTCATCTCATGACGTGCGGTCGTGGCGGAACTGGTAGACGCGCAGCGTTGAGGTCGCTGTGGCCGAAAGGCCGTGGAAGTTCGAGTCTTCTCGA
>Ga0207657_10008676_pt1 | contig 10291 bp, 9 predicted proteins | sample KBSC33metaG_FD_184316 | JGI IMG/M metagenome (GOLD analysis project Ga0207657, IMG submission 184316) | Corn rhizosphere microbial communities from Kellogg Biological Station, Michigan, USA - KBS C3-3 metaG (SPAdes) (version 2) | ecosystem: Host-associated > Plants > Roots > Rhizosphere > Soil ... | reverse complement strand
CCGCGTTGTATGCGGCGGTGTCGAGCAGCCCGGGCAGGAGCAGCGGCCGCATCACGCTCTGGTCCTCGCTGAGTGGGTTGTCGAGCCGCAGCAGCGGCACGTCGCCGAGGCGCAGCTTGTCCATCGCCTCGGGCCGCGTGAAGCTCCACGAGATCGCCTCTGCCAGGCCGCGATCGCGGAGTGCGTCCTCCACGGTCCGGCGCAGCTTCTGCTCCGGGGTGAGCCGGCCAACGGCCTGCGAGCGAGCCGGCAGCGTGGCCGGCAGGCTGTCGAGCCCGTGGATGCGCGCCACCTCCTCGATCAGGTCGGCCTCGCGCTGCACGTCGCCGTCGCGCCAGTAGGGGATAGTCACGTCCCAGGCGCCGTCGCCCGCGTCGGCCGGCGCGAAACCCAGGCTCTCGAGGATTGCCACGACCTCCTCGGCGGGGAACGCGACGCCGAGCAGCTTCTCGATGCGGGCGTGCCGCAGCACGACCACGCGCGGCTCGAGCGGCCGCGGATAGACGTCGATCGTGCCGGGCACGAGCCGCGCGCTACACAGCTCGACCATGAGCTTGGCCGCCAGCCGCTGCGCCGCCATCGCCAGGTCGGGATGCAGCTGCTTCTCGAAGCGCGCGCTCGCCTCGCTGCGCAGCACGAGCTTCTTCGACGTCTCGAGGATGTTCGGCCCGACCCACGTGGCGGCCTCCATCAGCACGCGCGTGGTGGAATCGGACACCTCGGAGATCTGGCCGCCCATCACGCCGCCGATGCCCGACGGCCCCTCGGCGTCGCACACCAGCGCCATGCTCGAGTCGAATGTGCGCTCAACGTCGTCGAGCGTGGTCATCTTCTCGCCGTCGGCCGCGCGCCGGACATCGATCCGCGAGCCGCGCACCTTGTCGAGGTCGAACGAGTGCAGCGGCTGGCCGACCGCGAGCATCACGTAGTTGGTGATGTCGACCACGTTGGAGATCGGGCGCTGGCCGGCTGCCGTCAGGCGCTGCTTGAGCCACAGCGGCGAGGGTCCAATCTTCACGTCCTCGAACACGCGCGCGGTGAAGCGCAGGCAGATGTCGGGGTCGATCGTGACGCTGGCGTGGTCCTCCACGCTGTCGCCTCCGGACGGCTCGGCGTCAGTCGCTGTCGGATCCTCGGCGAGCGGCGCGCGGCTGAACGCGTGCACGTCGCGCGCCACGCCGTAGACCGCCAGCGCATCCGGCCGGTTGGGGTTGACCTCGAGGTCGAGCACCTCGTCCTCGATCACGAGCGCCTCGGTGAGCGGCGTGCCGGGCGTGAGGTCGCCGGAGAGCACCATCGTCTCCGCGTGGTCGTGGCTGATCCCAACCTCGTCCTCGGCCAGGATCATTCCGCTCGACTTGACGCCGCGCAGCTTGGCCTCGCCGAGCGTCTGCCCGTCGGGCATCACGGCGCCGGGCCGGGCCACGGCCACGGTCTGCCCGGCCGCCACGTTGGGCGCGCCGCACACGATCTGCCGCTCCTCGCCCGACCCGTCGTCGACCACGCACACCGACAACCGGTCCGCGTCCGGATGCTTCTCGCACGAGAGCACCTTGCCGATCACGAACCCGGACACGTCGCCCACGCCGACGCGATCGATCCGCTCGGGCTGGAGCCCGATCGAGGCCAGGCGGTCGCCGAGCTCCGGGGTCGGAAGCCCGGGATCGCAATAAGAGCGAAGCCATGAAAGCGGAACCTTCATGACTCGATACTCGATACTCGATGCTCGATACGCATTTCAGAACTGCTCCAGGAATCTGAGGTCGTTCTCGAACATGAGCCGCAAATCAGGCACGCCGTGCTTGAGCATCCCGATGCGGTCGATGCCCATCCCGAACGCGAAGCCCTGCACCTTCTCCGGGTCGTAGCCCATCTCGGTCACGAAGCCGTAGACGTTCGGGTCGACCATGCCCGAGCCGAGGATCTCGATCCACCCCGAGCCCTTGCAGAGCGGGTCGCGCGAGCCGTCCTTCATGTAGCCCGAGCCACCGCAGTTGAAGCACGAGATGTCCACCTCCACGCTCGGCTCGGTGAACGGGAAGTAGCCGGAGCGCAGACGCACCTCGCGCTCGGCGCCGAACATCGCGCGCGCGAACTCGAGCAGCACCCCGCGCAGGTCGCCGAGCGTGATGTCCTCGTCCACCGCCAGGCCCTCGAGCTGATGGAACATCGGCGTGTGTGACGCGTCCGAGTCGCGCCGGTAGACGCGCCCCGGCACCACGATGTAGATCGGCGGCGCCTGGTTCTCCATGGAGCGCGTCTGCATCGGCGAGGTGTGCGTGCGCAGCACCACGTCGGGCGACAGGTAGAAGGTGTCCTGCAGGGCCCGCGCCGGATGGTTCGGCGGGATGTTGAGGGTGGTGAAGTTGTAGTGGTCGAACTCGACCTCGGACCCCTCGACTACGTTGAAGCCGAGGCCCACGAAGATGTCCTCCATCTCGCGCCTGGTCTGCGTGACCAGGTGCAGGTGGCCGGCCGGCAGCTGCGGGTCGCCCGGGAGCGTGACGTCGATGCGGTCCTCCGCCAGCTTGGCGTCGAGCTCGCTGGCCTCGAGCTCCTCACGCTTTGTTTCGAGCGACTTCTCGAGCGAGACACGAGCCGCGTTTGCGATCTGACCGATGCGGGCGCGCAGCTCCGGCTGCAAGCTCCCGATCGAGCGCAGTGTCTGGGTGAGCGCCGAGTTCCGTCCAAGGAACTCGACCCTCACGGCTTCGAGATCGACCGCCCGGCCGGCATTGGCAACGGCCTCTTGCGCTGCCTTCTGCAACTCTGCAATCTGCGCCTCTGACAGGAGGTCAGCCATCGGCGGCCATCCTATTTGTCAGGTCATAGAGGGCGACCGTGGCCGCCATCGCCACGTTGAGCGAGTCGGGGCCGTCGCCGCGCAGCGGGATCTCGGCGCGCACAGATGCCTCTTCGGACACCTCGCCCGGAAGCCCTTCCCGCTCGCTTCCGAGGCACACCACGATCGGCGGCTCGAGCTCCACCTGCGAGAGCGCGAGACCGGCGCCGCGCTCGAGCGCGATCGTGTTCCCGGAGAGCTCACCGAACGCCGCACGCGCGGGCGGCCGCGCGAACACGGAGCCCATGCTGGCGCGCACCGCCTTTGGCGACCAGGGGTCGGCGCAGTCGGGGCCGAGCACCACCGGGCCGTCGCAGAGCCCGTGCGCCGAGCGGATCACGGCGCCGACGTTGCCGGGGTCGCGCACGCCATGCAGGTAAACCGACAGGTCGCCACCGAGCGGCGACCACCTCTGCTTGTAGACCCCAACCACCCGCGTGCCCGACCCGAGCGAGCTCACGGCATCGAGCAGGTCCGGCTCAACATCCTCGCCCGACACGAGCAAGATCTCTGCCACCCAGCCCTCTGCCTCCGCCACCTGGATCAGGTCCTCGCCCTCGGCCGCGAACAGCCCAAGGCGCTCCCGGTGCTTCTTGTCCTGGAGCTTCCTGATGGTCTTGAGCTGTTCGTTCTGGGCTGAAGTGATCATGAAAAGAAAAAGGGCGCCTCTCTGGGCGCCCTGGGAGTGGTTCCTGCGGTCCTGCTGCGATCAGGCAGCAGCCGCCTCCCGGGCGCGTTCGGCAAAACGTCGGAAGGTCTCGGGGTCGCGCACGGCGATGTCGGCCAGGACCTTGCGGTCCAGCTCGATCTCGGCGAGGCGCATGCCGTGCATGAACTGCGCGTAGGTCATGCCCTCGCGGCGCGCGGCGGCGTTGATGCGGGTGATCCAGAGGCGGCGGAAGTCGCGCTTCTTGTTGCGGCGGTCGCGGTAGGCGTAGCTGTCGGCCTTGAGCAGCGCCTCCTTGGCGCGCTTGTAGGACGAGTGCGCCTCGCCGCGGAAGCCCTTGGTGCGCTCGAGCGTGGCCCGGCGCTTCTTGCGTGCGTGGACTGAACGCTTGACCCGGCTCACTTGCGGAGCAGCTCCTTGATCCGGGGGGCGTCGTGGTCGGAGATCTCAACCGGCCGGCTGAGGCGCCGCTTGCGCTTGGCGTTCTTCTTGCCGAGGATGTGGCTGGTCATGGCGTGACGGCCGCGGACCTTGCCCTTGGCGGTCAGCCTGAAGCGCTTTTTCGCGCCCGAATGGGTCTTCATCTTGGGCATGCGGGCACCCATTCAAGCAGACGGGTCCTGAGACCTGCCGCTCAGCCGCGGGTTTCGGCCTCGGCCTCAGCCTCGGCCGGCGCGGCGGGTTCGCCGTTCTGCGCGCTCTCCTGCGGAGCCTCTTCGGCCGGAGCCGGTTCGGCCGGAGCATCTTCGGCCGGAGCATCTTCGGCCGCGGCCGGCTCCTGCTGGGCCGACGCCTCCGCGGCGGCGCGGTTGCGACGGCTGTCTTTGCCCGTGTGAGCGTCGTCGCGCTTCGGCTCGGACGGTTCGTCGCCGCCCTCCTTGGCCTTCACCGGGCCGAGGACCATGGTCATGTTGCGGCCGTCGAGGTTCGGGCGCTGCTCGATCGCGCCGAGGTCGGCCACATCCTCCGCCAGGCGCATGAGGAGCTGCTCGCCGCGCTCCGGGTGCGTGGTCTCGCGGCCGCGGAACATGATCGTGATCTTGACCTTGTCCTGGTTGCCGAGGAAGCGGCGCACGTGGCCCTTCTTGGTCTCGTAGTCCGCCACGGCGATCTTGGGCCGCATCTTCATCTCGCGGATCGTGATCTGCTTCTGGTGGCGGCGCGCGGCCTTGGCCTTCTGCTCCTGCTCGTACTTGTACTTGGAGTAGTCGAGCACTCGGACCACGGGCGGGCGCGCCTCGGGGGCCACCTCCACGAGATCGAGGTCACGCTGCTGCGCGTACTTCAGGGCCTCGTCCGTCTTGACCACGCCCACCTGCTGCCCGTCGTCGCCGATGAGGCGCACCTCGGGCACGCGGATGCGCTCGTTAATTCGCGTTTGATCCCGCTCAGGCGGGCGCCGATCGAACCTGCGAGGGATCGGCACTAAGACTGGAGCGGGCTAGACGTCAAAGGCAATGAGAATGGACGATGGCTGGGGAGGGCACGCGGCGTCAGCTCGAGTGGCGCGATGTGTAGGTGCCCTGCATTCAGGCAGACGAGTATAGACATGCTGCGCTTTGTCCACTACCACGGGCAGGCTTACTCCTTGCGGTCTATCTGATCGCGCGCGCGGTCCGCGAACTCGTCCACCGCCATCGCGCCGAGGTCGCCCTCGCGGTGCCGGCGCACCGCGACCTGCTTCGCCTCCGCCTCGTTGTCACCCACCACGAGCATGTAGGGCACCTTGCGCAGCTCGCCCTCGCGGATCTTCTTGCCCACGGACTCGGTGCGGGTGTCCACCTCCACGCGGATGTCCCGCTCGCGGAGCTGGGATGCGACCTCGTTCGCGTACTCCTCGTGGCGGTCGGCGATCGGCAGCACGAGCGCCTGGACGGGGCTCAGCCAGAGCGGGAACTCGCCCGCGTAGTGCTCGATCAGGATGCCGATGAAGCGCTCGAACGAGCCCATCAGCGCGCGGTGGATCATCACCGGCTGGTGCTCGCCGTTGTCGGCGCCGGTGTAGGTGAGCTCGAAGCGCTCGGGCATCAGGTAGTCGAGCTGCACGGTGCCGAGCTGCCAGCCGCGGCCGATCGAGTCGGTCATGTGCAGGTCGATCTTCGGGCCGTAGAACGTGCCCTCCCCTTCGCCGATCTCGTACTCGAGCCCGCGCCGCTTCATCGCGCCGGCGAGCGCGCCCTCCGCGTGGTCCCAGACGTCGTCGGTGCCCAGGCGGTTGTCGGGGCGGGTGGAGAGCTCCGCCCGCGGCTCGAAGCCGAACAGGTCGTAGAGGTAGAAGCCGAAGTCGAGGCACCCCAGCACCTCGTCCTCGATCTGCTCGGGCATGCAGAAGATGTGACCGTCGTCCTGGGTGATCGAGCGGACACGGAGCAGGCCGTGCAGAGTGCCGCTCGGCTCGTGGCGGTGGACCAGGCCCTGCTCGGCGTAGCGGATCGGGAGGTCGCGGTACGAGCGGCGCTCCTCCTTGTAGATCTGGATGTGCGCCGGGCAGTTCATGGGCTTCAGGCCCATCTGCCTGCCCTCCACGTCGGTGAAGTACATGTTGTCGCGGAACTTGTCCCAGTGCCCGGACTGCTTCCAGAGGTCGACGTCGTAGATGATCGGCGTGCGCACCTCGGTGTAGCCGCGCGCCACGTTCTCGCGGCGCCAGAGGGTGGTCAGCTCGTTCCAGATGTGGGTGCCCGGCGGCTGCCAGAACGGCAGGCCGGGAGCGAGCTCGCTGAACATGAACAGGCCGAGCTCCTTGCCGAGCTTGCGGTGGTCCCTCGCGCGTGCTTCCTCGAGTCGCTTGAGATGCGCCTCCAGGTCGTCCTTCGAGAAGAAGGCGGTGCCGTAGATGCGGGTGAGCATCGGGCGGTTCGAGTCGCCGCGCCAGTAGGCGCCGGCGGTGGACATCAGCTTGAAGGCCTTGATCTTCTTCGTGCTCGGGCCGTGCGGGCCGCGGCAGAGGTCGGTGAAGGGGCCGTTCTTGTACAGCGACACCGTCGGCTCGCCAAGGTCCTGGATCAGCTCGACCTTGTAGTCCTGGCCCTCCTGCTTGAAGCGCTCGATCGCTTCTTCGCTGCTCACCTCGCTGCGCTCGAACGGCTCGTCGGCCTTGATGTGCTCGCGCATCTTCTGCTCGATGCGCTCGAAGTCGGCGTCCGAGATCTTCACGCCCTCCGGGAAGTCGAAGTCGTAGTAGAAGCCGTCGTCGATCGGCGGGCCGATGGTCACCTGGGTGCCGGGGTAGAGCTCGAGCACCGCTTCCGCAAGCACGTGCGCGGTGTCGTGGCGGAGGAGGTCGAGCGCGCCGTCGGACTTGTCGGTGACGATGTCGATCTTGTCGCCGTCCTCGAGCGGACGGGACAGGTCGCGGAGCTCGCCGTTCACCTTGATCGCCAGCGCGGCCCGTGCGAGACCCTCGCCGATCGCGCGCGCGGCGTCGGCGCCGGATGCGCCGTTTTCGAGCTCGAGCTCCTTGCCGTCCGGCAGGGTGACCTTCATGCGGACTGGAAACTAGCGAGGAGGCGCAGCTCGTTCTCGGCCAGCGACGTGATCAGGTGGCTCTGCTTCACGCGCTCGTGGCCGGGCTCGCCTTCCTCGATGGCCAGGCCGGGGTCGGTGACCAGCTCGACGATTCGGTTCGGGTCGGCGCCGGCGACCGGCGTGCGCTTCCAGAGCGTCTCGAACGTGGCGAGCTCGGAGCCGCGTGCCAGCGGGCTGTGGATTCCCACGCGTGCGAGGGTGCGCAGGGCGTTCAGCTCGACGTCGCCGACGTTCCTCAGCACGAGCAGGCCGTCGCTCGAGTCCGCGTAGTCGGTCAGCTCGCGGAGCAGGCGCCAGGCCTCTGGGTCGTCGTTCTGCGGGTCGCCGGCGAGCACGAGCTGGAGGCCGGGGACGGCGGCGTCCGTGAACGCGTCGATCACCGCGTGCGGGTCCTGCCAGGTGTCGAAGGGGCGGGCCTGGAAAATGGCGGGCTGAGCCAGGTCGACGCCGAGCGACCTGAGCATCGAGCCGGCCAGTCGCACGTCGAGGTCGATCAGGCCGGGCGCCAGCGGGTCGATGGCTTCGTCGTCGGTGGTGGCGGCAGCTCCGTCGATAAGGGGCTTCAGGCGATCGTCCGCGTTGGCGTGTCCCAGCTCGCAACGGAAGACGTAGGCCGTGCCGGCTTTCGCCGACGCGGCCAGCGGGGCGGGGCCATGAGCAATAACGACATCGAAGGTTTCCGGGGTCGGCGAGTCCTCCAGGTACTCCGCCCAGCTCTCGTCCGTTATCGCTGTCTCTCCGCCCTGCAGGCCGTCCTCGAGCTGTTTGGTCAGGCGCCAAAGGGGGCGATCGCCGGTCAGGGTCTGGAACTCCGCCTGCAGTCCCAGGTCCTCGTACAACGACAGCAATGAGGGCACGAGTTCTGGTGAGCGCAGCCGGCTTCCGGCTGCCGCGAGATGGAGAACGCGGAGGCCGCCCAGCGGCTGGGCGGCCTCGTGCAGCCTGGCGATCCGCTCCTCGCCCGCGATCTGCGCGTAATCGGCCGCTTTCCGGTTGCCAAGCGGCATTGCCTGCAGGTGGCACCTCACCCGCGGCAGCCTATCTGTGACGCTCGTCACGCTCGCCTACCTCAGTCAGGGGAACCACCCGACTTTCCGACTCGGAGGTTCCCTTGCGAAAGCAGGTCCTCGGAGCCGTGTTCGCCGCGGGCGCGCTGGCCATCCCGGTCGCCGCCGCGGCTTCGGGCTCCGATCCAGTGCCGGTCACCGGCCATTCGACACTCAGCGCCAAGCAGGCGTCCAACTACATCCCCGTGCTCACCGCGCACCGGAAGCGCTGGCCCAAGCCGGTCAGGCGCGTGAAGGTCTCCCCCGTCCTGCAGTCGATCGCGAACTGTGAGTCAGGCGGCAACCCGCGTGCCATCGGCGGCGGCGGCGCCTTCCGCGGCAAGTACCAGTTCGACTACGGCACCTGGGCGTCGGTGGGCGGCCACGGCGATCCGGCGGCGGCGCCCGAGGCGGAGCAGGACATGCGCGCGCAGATGCTGCTCGACCGCGCGGGCACCTCGCCCTGGCCCGTCTGCGGCTAGGTGGCAGACATGAGTGCCGAGGGGTGAAACTAATTTCTGCCAGGTGGCGGCTAGCGCTCGACGCGGGAGCCGGGGACGATGTCGTCCTTCCCGTTCTCCCAGCGGACCCAGGCCTTGTGCCCGCCGTCGTAGTCGGGCGCCCATAGGACGAGCGTCGCTTCCTCGCCGTCCACGCTGCACTTCTCGGACCCCTCGGGGTCGAGGCCGCGCCAGACGCGGATGAAGGCGTTCGACTCCCACTCGTCGCCGACGGTGGTGGGATCGGTGTGGCCGGGGCGGATCGTGGTCTCCGGCCGCAGCTTCATCAGCACTTCCATGATCGAGTGCTTGAGGTCCTCGAAGGTGGTGGAGCCGGGCGCGCGCACGCCGCCGACCGAGCCCTTGAAGAGCGTGTCGCCCGTGAACACCTCTTCGTCGTTGATCAGGAACGAGAGCATGCCCGCGGTGTGGCCGGGCGTGGCGATCGCGCGGATGTTGAGGCCGCCGACGGTGAGCGTCTCGCCCGAGACGATGTGGCGGTCCACGTCCATCAGCTCCTCGGACTCCACGGGATCGGCCACGATCTCGACGCCGAAGCGCTCCTTGTACACGTGGTTCTCCGCCACGTGGTCGCCGTGGTGGTGCGTGAGGAGCAGGTGGGTGGGCTGCACGCCCAGGCGCTCGATCTCGGCGAGCAGCTTCTCGGAGGGGCCGCCCGAATCGATGATCACGGCGCTGCCACCGGGCTCGTCCGCCACCACGTAGGCGTTGGAGAGCCAGTCCGGGTGCATCGAGCGCTCGACGATCACGCCCGGGAACCTAACATGCGGCACGCGATGGATCCCTCCCAGTTCCGAGCGGAGTTCCCCGTGTGCGCCCAGCGCGCCTACCTGAACGCGGGCACCGACGGCCCCGTGCCGCGCCGCGCGGCGCGGGCCGCGGAGGATCGGATCGAGCACGAGCTGGGCGAGGGACGCGTCGGGCGCCCGCATTTCGACGCGATGCTCGGGGCGATGGAGCGCCGCCGCGAGCTGCTCGCCGAGCTGATGCATTGCGACACCGACGACGTCGCGCTCACGCACTCGACCACCGACGGCGTGAACGTGGTGATCGGCGGGCTCGACATCCAGCCCGGGGACGAGCTGCTCACAAGCGACGAGGAGCATCCGGGCGTGCTCGCGCCGCTGGCCGCCGCGCGGCGCCGCTGCGGAGCGGTGATCAAGGTGGCGCCGTTCGCCGAGCTGGCGAGCGGGGTGACCGACAAGACGCGCCTGATCGCAACCTCGCACGTGTCATGGGTGAACGGCCAGGTGATTGACGCGAATGCGCTGCGCGCCACCGGCGTGCCGTTCCTGCTCGACGGCGCGCAGGGCATCGGCGCGGTGCGGGTTGACGTGAACGAGCTGGGCTGCGACTTCTACGCGGCGTCCGGGCAGAAGTGGCTATGCGGCCCGGACGGCACGGGCTGCCTGTACGTGAGACGCGAGCGCATAGAGGACCTAGAGCCGCGCTTCCTCAGCTTCGGCTCGCTGGAGGACCCGCACGAGGATCCGCTCACCTCGGAACTCCACAGGAACGCGCGCCGCTTCGATCTCGGCCTGACGTCCAGCGCGGCCGGAGCCTGGGCGCTCGCGTCGCTCGACCTGTTCGGCGAGGCGGGCTGGGACTGGGTGCAGGACCGTGCCGCCACGCTGGCGGCCCAGCTTGCCGACATGCTCTCCGAGCGCGGCTTCGAGGTGCAGCCCCG
>Ga0207657_10008675_pt1 | contig 10292 bp, 6 predicted proteins | sample KBSC33metaG_FD_184316 | JGI IMG/M metagenome (GOLD analysis project Ga0207657, IMG submission 184316) | Corn rhizosphere microbial communities from Kellogg Biological Station, Michigan, USA - KBS C3-3 metaG (SPAdes) (version 2) | ecosystem: Host-associated > Plants > Roots > Rhizosphere > Soil ... | reverse complement strand
AATGAAAAGCGAATTAAGAATTCTGGTTTTTTATTCGTTTACTGTTCTAACAACTTTATGAGGAAATAAAATTTTGAACAGATTTTTATAAATAAATAATTTCAAACAAAACAAATGCTAACGAGTTCTGATAGACATTTTGTGGAACAATGGCGTGAACAAAAAAGCGGCCCAAAATGGAAATATTATTTATTGTATTCCATCGCCTGGTCAGTTGTTTCTTTCCTGGTAATTTTTTTTCTTACCAAATTATTTACGAATCTCTGGGAAACCGGCGGCGCAAATCTCATCTATCTTTTAATCGCGATTTCAATTATCGTTGGCGTTTCTTCTACTCATTTTAATTATGTAAACAGTGAGAAGCGTTATAAAAAAATTATAGATAAAGAAAAAGGTTCATTGAATTAAAAAAAACGACAGATTCGCCATGATTTACCAGCGAGAGATTTGAAATAAAAAAATCTTACTCAAGTATGATTTATTTACAAGAAAAAAAGTATTGGGAACAATGAAACAAAACAGTTCCCAACACTTTTAATGGTTTATCATTCAATACTTTTTTGAACCATTTCTGCGTGTGCAAGATGTTCTTTAAATATTGGCAATGCAGTCTGTAGTAAGCTCTTTAATTCGGCGTTTGTTGCGTCCGGAATCAAGGTGTTTTCCACCAAATCAATTGCGGCTTTGTGATAAGCCACTTCATTATCAATATACGCTTTATCGAACTCTGCACCTGACTTTGAATTCAGCATGTCCTTCGTTGTTTTTGCTCCGGTAAGCAAAGATTGCGTTATTGCGTTGTCTTTTGGCGTAACGGACAATTTCTTAGCCAAAGCCACAGCCTGGTCGTTTACATTCTGATGATCTTTAGCCATTGTTGCGGCAAATTCCAACACCTTAGCATTTTTTGATTTTTTCTTTGCAATGGCGGCATAGTCAATGTCAATCTGATCTGCATTAACCGCTACAGAAGCAATTTCCGGATCTGTAAGTTTTGGCGAAGCAGATTCTGTTGCGCTGCTTGTTGTGTCAGTAGTTGTCGGAGTGGTTGCAGAAACTGTGGAATCTGTTGCTGTAGTTTCGGAATTACTGCCTCCCGAATTACAACTGTTTAAAAGGAATAATGCGCACAATAAATAGATGGCCGACCTCAAGGTTTTTGTTTTTTGTTTCATGATTTTGATTTTTATTTTAAATTTTGTTTCCCTTTTTTGAATTACTAATTAAATATCAGAAATCTGAGCTAAGAACCAAACGGATCGTTAACTTATTACAAGTGGCTTTAAGATTAGAGTAAACCTTTTTAGAAAAGGTTACATATAAAAAAAGTTTTTTTTATTAAATTTAGGACGTCAAAAATTAAGCCATGAAAAAACCTAAGGAATTCGGCTTAAGCGGCGATCAATTAAATGGATTTTGACAGCAAGGTTCTTCCTGAAATAGAAGAAGTAATTATTATTAAATCAAGGCCTAAATGAACTGTTATTAGTTACGTCTTTGCCTTTTTCACAATATCTTCAATAATTTTTACTGCATGTTCTCTTGAGTTTTCGATAAAAAGCCGGTGCGTATTCATGCCGCCGCAAATAACGCCGGCGAGATAAATCCCTTTTACGTTGGTTTCGTAATTGCTTTCATTATACTGAGGACTGCAAACATCATCATTGGAAATTTTAATTCCTGCATTGCGCAGAAATTGCAAATTCGGCTGGTAGCCAGTCATCGACAGAACCCAATCATTTGGAATTGTCAGAAATCCTTCCGGCGTTTTGATATCTACTTCTTTCTCCCTGATTTCTTTGATTTCAGAATTGAAATAAGCTTTTATCGAGCCTTCTTTTATCCGGTTGTCAATATCTGGCTTCACCCAATATTTTACGCGGTCACTTATTTTATCACCCCGAATTACCATCGTTACTTTTGCGCCTTTTCGCCACGTCTCCAAAGCCGCGTCAATAGCGGAGTTTGCAGCTCCAACAACAACTACATTTTGAAAAGCATAAAAATGCGGATCATCGTAATAATGTTTCACTTTTGGCAAATTCTCGCCTTTTACATTCAGCAAATAAGGAATGTCGTAAAAGCCTGAGGAAATGATAATGTTTGCGCTTTTATATTCAGCCTTTGAAGTTTTTATTTTAAACGTTTTTCCCGATTTTTTTATTTCAGTTACTTTTTCAAATAAATGAATTTTTAAATCGAAAGAAGTAACAATTCTGCGATAATATTCCAAAGCTTCATTCCGGGTGGGTTTATTATTGTTACTCACAAAAGGAACGTTGCCAATTTCCAAACGTTCGCTCGTACTGAAAAAAGTCATATTCACCGGGTAATTGTATAATGAATTTACCAGCACGCCTTTTTCAATAATCAAATATTTTAATCCTGCTTTTTTTGCCTGAATGCCGCACGCAAGGCCGATTGGGCCGCCGCCAATGATGATGACGTCGTAAGAATTTTCCTGTTTCATTTGCGACGAAGTTAGAAATATCTAACAGTAAACGAAGAAATTTTAAGGATTTGTAATTTCTATATCCTTGTATTTCACCTGATAGTAAACGAAGGAATTTTAAGGATTTCAATTTTTTATTTGTTGGATTTCATCTATCTCATAAAATACATTTTCCCATAACCTTTGGTGAAATATTTATCGGTATTATCGCCTTCGTCTTTAAATTTATCCATTGATTTTCCATTCAAATTTGTAAGAACGCGGTATAAATAAACGCCGTTCGCCACTTTTTGCCCATACATGTCTGTACCGTCCCATTTAAAATCTGTAATATTTCTGCCGACATGCAGAGGCTCCAATTCATCCTGTGTAATTTCTCTGATCACTTTCCCTGTAACAGTCAGAATTTGAATCCGCATATTTTGTGGTATTTGAGAGCCGGTGATCGTAAAAACAAAAGCGGTTGAAGTGGTAAATGGATTTGGATAATTCAATAAATTAGAAATCATTGGTTTGCTGATCACCCTGAAATCAATGTGATAATCCAGATTGCCGGCGGTGTTTCCCGCAACATCTTTCCCTGAAACGATCAGTTCATATTCAGCGTCCTCACCTGATAAAGCCGGCGCAAGATCAATAGAAGCCGTATTTTCTCCGGTCGCCAGATTTGCAGGAGTAAAACGCATGGTATCATTATCAAAATGATAAGTACGCAAAGAACCATCCGGCGATTGAATCTGAACTTTCAAAAGAGAAGTATCGTTCAAAGCGAGCGATTTATTTTCATCTTTCAACTTAATCAAAATATGTGGCCGCGCAGAAACAATATCCCTGTTTAAAATATGAACGCCATCAAAAGTTACATCCATCGTGGGATTGTATTGATCAGATTGAACATAAAAGTTTTTGTATAAAAAATTATTGAAAAGATATTGTTCCGGCTGATCGTTGTCCGGATTGAAATAAACAAAAATGGTATTCAGACCAGAGAAACCTTTCGTGTCAATATCATATTTTAAAGTAATTGTATCTCCGCTTATCAAAGGTTTTTGCCTTGGAACGTTCAAAACGTGCGTGACATTATTATTATCAATCACAGTGAGTTTTACTTTTACACTATCAAAAGCCGGAAGGCTGATATTTTTAAAAGCAATTCCAAAATGTAAAATATCTCCCTGGTTCAACGTGTCTTTTGAAGTGAAATACAAATTCGGAGTAAGCGCGCCTTCAGGTGGCATTTGATAATTCAATCTCCAGTAGGAAAGCTGGTAAGGCGTAAATTTCACGCTATCAACGTTGCGCATTTTCAATTGGATGTAAGGATATTTTATTGCACTAACTGATGAAATATCTACGTCCTGTTGAGATTTATTTACATTTAATAATGTTATTTGGTTTCCCAAAGAATCAATTCCTATTATTTGAACTGTTGGATTATCAGGAGAATTTGTTTCAAGACTTTTTCCTCTCCAATGCATTTCTTTCCATTTCACAGCCGGGCCGAATTTTGGGGAAGTAATAAAACCAAGCGTATCCGGAGTAGAAAAATTCTTATCAATAACCACCTGGTCAGAAATTCCTTTTGTAAAATCGAAAAGAGGCGTAAAATCAGGATTGTTTTTTTGAAAAACAAAACTAAATGCGCGTGCCCGGTTGAAAGAATCAATTAAAACAAAACCAAACGATTTTAATCTATCGTACAAAGTATTGCCAGAGCCAAAAGCAGTGGAATCCGATTGCCATACGTCGGCATAAATGTTTAAAGAATCAACAGGGCCGGAAACATTCCGCGCTGTTACTATAAAATTATCCGGAATGGAATCAAGAAAACGAACTGCTGCTCTTCTGCTGGCTTGATCAGCAGTGTTAAAGGCGAAATTTGCATACCGGTCGGCAGAGCAAAGAGGCATGCTTCCGCTAAGTTCCGCACCCAGAATATTGTACCATGGCTTCAACGTTACAGGATCCACAACATTGAAAATAATATTGTTGGAACCATTACAAATTCCTTTTGCAAATTCAAATCCGTTTACTCCGGAATAGCTGTCTGAAGCTGTTGCACCTCCTGTTGGATAAACGGCATTTCTTACTTCAATATAATTCAGAACAGAAGAAAAATTCCATGTCCGGCTCGCGCTATCTAATTTAATATGTTGGGTATCAGAAGCCAAATGTTGATAATAATGTGATTGATTGGATCCTTCAGAACTATTTTTTAAATAGACAAAAGAAGAATTATTCCAATGATAATCAGAAGCCGCGTTGGAAGCAGGCTTCAGCGCAACTCTCCAGTAATAAACGGTATTATCAGAATAAGTAATTCCCGGATCAAATTCAATCGCTCCGCCTTTCTGGTGAACAGTTCGCGTGATCTTAAACGAAGAATTAAATAAATTGGTTGTATCCATTTCCATCACGTAATCTTTTGCATCGCTGGTTGCATTGGAAGTGGAAGCATATAATTTTTGATTATCAACATTTACGATTGCAAAATCAGCCGGATAAACCGGCTTTGCTTCATCTTCATAAATAACAAACTCTTTGGTAATGCTGTTGTTACTTTCAGATAATTCATTTACTTCATTATCTGCATCGATCGTTACGGTTAATTTATTTGTTCCTTTATCCCTTGTAGAAATAATCGGAATGGTAAGGCTGATGGAATCCGAATAATAAATGGCTTTAATTTTTTTTCTCAAAAGAACATCTGTGCTTCCATTTGGATAAGTTCTTTTTACTTCAACGATAATAGAATCATTGATCGCACGCCCAATATTATAAATCGTAGCATCCATTTTAAAATTACTTTCTGAAACGGAAATAAATTGAGGATTAATCTTTACTTCCTGGTCTTCTATCACGTAATCGGGTTTCGCATGAGGATTAACAGTAAGCGCCGGGTCGCCATGAAGCGCCAGTTCTTCAAGATGGATTCTTTGAAAAAAGTTGGATGATAAATTATAGATCCCCGGCTGATCACCACCCAAATTTTTAATAGAATTTTTCATGTCATTACCAACCGAACCACCATAATTTATGCTTGCCAGTTGCGGAAATAATTGCTCATTATAATTATCAAGATAGGGCGGAATTCCAAGAGATGAACTGGCCAAAAATCCTATACTTCCTCGCTGTTTTGACAAAACAAAATTTTCAGAAATTGATAACTGATTTTGAAGAATGCGAAGCGTATCATAAATATAATTATTGCCCGCCGTACATCCACTCACCATGAAAAAAGGATAACGGCCTTCATTGCTATATTCACGTGGATCGCTTAAATTAAACTCCAAAACATTCGCTGATGAATGGCCAAAATAAGCCAGTACGCTAATGCCTTCATTGAATAATTCGCCAATTCTTTTTCCTGCAATTAATTGAACCTGCGCTGTAGACGATTTTGAAAAAGTTTCCACATTTCCACCAAAAAGTGTATCCTCCATGATGTCTTTGTAAAGATTCATATAATGTCCGAACAGATCATTTTCATCATTGGTTCTTCCGCCAACAATGTTGACTACTTTTTTCATCCACAATTTGTTGGCAAGTGTTTGTGTAGTAGATTTTTCAGTTTGTTCGTAATCTTTTATTTTTTCAAGATAATTGGCGACTTCATCTCCAGAAACGGCTGAAAGCCTTCCGATCGGAATGTTTGGAACAATACTTCCATAAGGCGATGACAACAAAATGTCTGAAGCAGGTGCACCAAACGTTGGAACCAAATTTAATTTATCGGCAAACTGGCTGTGTTCGTTTATTCGGTATTGATCATAATCAATTCCTTTTCCTATTAAAAAAACATACTGCGGCGTAGATGAAAAAATATTTTTTGCATATTGAATAAAATCTTTAATCGCGGAAGGATGTTTTTTAATTCCATAAGCAAATTGGTCAATCAATTCATTGATATCAATCACTTTTACCTGATAACCGCCGCCCGCCCCGGATGCGCGGTATTGCGCATACAAATCAACATTATTAACACCGGCAGAGCTTGTGTAAAGAATAGGATTGGAAATAATTAAATAATTGCCCTGGTTGGCAGCGAGCGCGTAATTGACAAAATTTCTCTTTTCAATTTTGGTAATATTTTGAATGTAAGATGGATCCGCACTTGAAAGTTGAAATTTTCTTAAAGAAACAGAAGAAGGCGGAAGAACAAATTTTACTTTTCCGGGAGTGCTGATATCCCCAATGTATCTTTTATTGGAAGTAAGATCAAACAAAACCGGCGCTGTATTGCCATAATTAAACTGATCAATTACCAAATAATTTCCGGTTGTAGTAGCAGGCAATTGAAAATAAAAATCGGGTTGATTATTAAAAATAAATTTGCTTGGATAAGTTATTTCATCAAAGGAAACAACCATTCTATCTGTAGTAACAGAAGAAGTGTTTTCAAAAGTGACCTGGATATTATTCAAATCAGTAAGCAAAGAAATTGGTTGATTTATTATTTCCTTTTTAAGATAATTTAAATAGGGCATTGACTCATCATCAACAATAGAATTGAAAACTTTTACCCTTATGTTCCGGTCATTATTTGCAGTTCCGGCAGCAGCAAACTTTATCGAAAAACCGGGGCCGCCGGAATATACATTCGCATTATCAAAACCTGCAGATAAAGGAGTGCTTGGATACACATCTCTGCTCGAAAATCCTTCGCCTTTATCATAAGAAGAAGAATAAACAAAAACTCCTGCAGGCTGCGCATAGCCAGGATTTATTTGAGTATTAAAATAATTTCCCCTCACATTCATGAAGTAAGGTTCGGGAGATAAAGTAGTGCCCGAAACGTTATTGGCGTCGTCGGTAAATCTCAAATTACTTCCTGCCGGATTTACGGTTAAAAAATAAGCGGCCGTATCGGTTTGTAAACTGTAATGATCTGAGAGCTGGTAATCTGCTGCGAAATATAATTTCGTATCGATTTTCCCATCATTCATTTTTCCCCAAAATTCAATAAAACCAGTTGTGGGCAATGGTCCGGTTGTAACAGTTGTATAAATTGCTACCTGTTCACCATTTCGCCAAAGCTGAAATTGTTCGGCAGGAATATTCCCCAGTCCCAAAGCATTTAAAGTTGATTGAGAAATATGATAAAGTCCGTTGGAACCAACTTCGAATTTATAATAAGTCTTATTGTAATCAATCCAGCTATTGGAATAGGTTTGCGCATTTGCCACGCCAATAATAAAAATAAAAATGATGACAATTAATTTCTTCATGTTTGAATGTTGATACTATTGGTTTTCTTTTTTTCCGAAATCAATTTTTAATGAAAAAATATGCGTGTATAAAGGATTGGATTGATTGGCAAGATTGGTAAAAGCATAATCAATACTGACATTATTTATTTTAAATCCAGCACCGAGACTCGGCTGAAAAATCCAAACTTTTTTTTGATTTGTAGTATCTGCATCGGCCAGCGCCTGTTGAAAATTGGAAATTCCGGCGCGCACAAAAAATACATTTTTAATGGATGCTTCCAGGCCTGCGTGTGGATCAACATTGACGGCATTGCTGCTGATAACCGTATTTCTTCTACCATCAAATGTAAAATCAAAATCGGCTTCAGCTAAAAGATTCACAGAAGAGCCAAGGCGGAAATTATAAGAATTTCCAACCGTTAATCGCGGAGCAGTAAGTTCAGTAGATTTTACTGGAATATCGTTATCGGTTAAATAAAGAACTTCTTTTTCTTTATCCGTAAAATGAAATGACCACGCGTTGAAAGTGGTTGTCAAATCTTTGGCAACAATCCCCAAACTCCACCTGTTTTTTTGCATTTTAAATCCGGCGTCAATTCCGAAACCCCAGGCGGTGGCGAAATGTCCAACTTTGCGATAAATCACTTTTGCATTTGCGCCAAAACTCATTTTCAGATCGTTGTCATCTTTTATTTTTTGGGCATAAGAAAAAAGAAACGCATAATCGGCAGAAGAAAATGTAGTGATGTTTCCATAATTAATGCTTCCATCCGGCTGCACCAAAAAAAGTGTATTTGGAATATCATCAACTGCAAAACGCAAAACCGATAAGCCGATTACTCTTTTATTATCATTTTCAGGAATGGCAAAACTGGCGTAATCGTATTTGCCGATGTTATCAAAATAACTGGCGTGCATTAAATTAACAGTAGGAAAATTCTGGACGCCGACAAGTGCTGCAGGATTCCAATAACCGGCAGTTCCATCAGAAACTGAGGCTGCATTTGCGGCTCCCATTCCAAGTCCGCGGGCACCGGCACCGATGTTTAAAAATTCATTGGAATATTTTCTGAATTGCGAAAAGCCCATGCAGGGAAGCAGCAATAACAAAATTATTTTGACGCATCTGGAAATTCTCATATTGGGGAAGATCAGTTATTTGAATTCAGTGAATGATTCCGGCAAATTAAAACGGAGATCACGGTAATTATATTGTATTCCCTGTTTTATTTAGCGATAAAATTAAGTAAAAGTTGGAGTAACGGGAAAATGAATTTAGACACATCAAACCCTGCAAAAAAATATTTGAAAGGATTTTCTGTTGTTTATTTTTGCACGATATGGAAAATGTAATCGCAGAATTGAAATGGCGCGGCCTTGTTCATGATATCATTCCCGGAACGGAAGAACAACTTTTGAAAGAACCTACCGCGGGTTATGTTGGTTTTGATCCGACGGCAGACAGCCTTCACATCGGGAGTTTGATTCCCATAATTGTTTTGGTTCACTTGCAAAATTATGGCCATAAACCAATTGCTTTGGTTGGCGGCGCAACAGGAATGGTGGGCGATCCATCAGGAAAAAGCGCTGAAAGGAATTTATTAAGCAAAGAAGTTCTGGATAAAAATGTTGCTGCAGTAAAGCAACAATTATCTAAGTTTCTTGATTTTAATTCTGACAAAACCAACGCTGCCGAAATGGTGAATAATTACGATTGGTTTCAAAGCATTTCGTTTTTAGATTTTATCCGCGATACCGGGAAACACATTTCGGTGAATTATATGATGTCGAAAGACAGTGTAAAAAAACGCCTTGAGGGCGAAAACGGAATGAGCTTTACAGAATTTACTTACCAACTTGTTCAGGGTTATGATTTTTATTGGCTGTATAAAAATAAAAACTGCAAACTGCAGTTTGGCGGCAGCGATCAGTGGGGAAATATTGTAACCGGAACAGAACTTATCCGCAGAAAAACCGGCGGCGAAGCGTTCGCATTTACCTGCCCGTTATTAACCAAATCTGACGGAAGTAAATTTGGCAAAAGCGAGAAAGGAAATATCTGGTTAGACCCCACAAAAACTTCGCCTTACACATTTTACCAGTTTTGGTTAAATACGGCCGATGCCGATGCCGAAAGATTTTTAAAAGTCTTTACTTTTTTATCTGAAAAAGAAATCAGCGATCTGGTAGAACAACACAAAGGAAATGAGCACCAACGCATTCTTCAGAAAAAGCTGGCCGGGGAAGTGACCTGTTTTGTTCATTCACGAAAGGATTATGAATTTGCCGTAAAAGCCTCTTCCATTTTATTTAATAATGACACGGCAGAAATATTGAAAGAACTGAATGAAGAACAACTGCTGCAGGTGATGGAAGGCGTTCCAACGGTAGAAATAGAAAAGGAAAAATTAAGTAATCTGGATCTGGTCAGTTTGCTAACCGAAACAAAAATTTTACCCAGCAAAAGTGAAGCAAAAAAAATGCTTTTTGGCGGCGGAATTTTTATCAATAAAGAAAAGGCAGTGGTTAGTGATGGAAAAATAAATCCTAATCAGCTTTTGCATGAAAAATATTTATTGATTCAAAAAGGAAAAAAAAATTATTATTTATTGAAAGTAATTTGAAGGGAG
>Ga0207657_10008674_pt1 | contig 10293 bp, 10 predicted proteins | sample KBSC33metaG_FD_184316 | JGI IMG/M metagenome (GOLD analysis project Ga0207657, IMG submission 184316) | Corn rhizosphere microbial communities from Kellogg Biological Station, Michigan, USA - KBS C3-3 metaG (SPAdes) (version 2) | ecosystem: Host-associated > Plants > Roots > Rhizosphere > Soil ... | reverse complement strand
GATCTAGGCGTTAGTTCTCGATCGTGACGGGCGTCCCGATCGGCGTGTAGGGCCACACCTTCGCCGCCTGGTCGAGCGGCAGCTCGACGCAGCCGAGACTCTGCGGTGTGCCGAACGACGCGCGGTTGAACGCGTGTAGCGCCTCGCCGCCGTGGAAGTAGCTGATCCAGCGAATGCCCGGGTCGTTGTACCGCGTGCCGTCCGGGTTCCGGCCGCTCATGCGGCCGACCGGGATGTGCTCGAAGACCGGCCACGTCCCGAGCGCCGTCGGCGCCGCGGGCACGCCCGTGTTGCCGGGCGACGTCAGAACGACGTGGCCGCTGTGCCAGAGCGTCAGGAGCTGGGGCACGTTCCGGTGCACGTACACGTAGCTGTAGCCACCGAACTTGAGCTTGCCCGCGACCGCATCGGCGATCGCCGCGTGCCACACCTTCGGGCCGACGATGCCGTCGACCGTCAGCCCGTGGTCGTGCTGGAACATCATCACCGCGCCGCGCGTGATCGTGTTCGGCTCGCCCGGTGTCCAGAGCGCGACGAGCTCCCGCGGCGTGTTCGGGTAGCGCCAGCTGAACGTTCCTGCCGGTGCGGCCGTCGCGGCGGCGACTTCGGCGCGCTTCGTGCGCGCGACGTCGGTACCAGACCACGTGACCGGCAGGTAGCCCTCCTGCGCGAGCAGCTGCTGCAGCCGGAGGAACGACGCGCCCGCGACATGCCAGGTCGTTCCGCCTAGCACGCGCACCGGCGTCGTGAAACTGACGGTCTCGTCGGTGTCGAACGGCGCCCCGTCGCCGCTCGGCTGGAACACGAGCGTGTGGCTGTCCGCCTTCACCCAGCGGCCTTGCTGGCGAACCGAGAGCCGCGGGTGATCGCTCCCCAGCACCGACGAGACGGTCTTCGAGAACGTCAGGCGGATCGGTGTGAGCGGGGTGAGCTCGGCGCCCGGCGCAGGGTCCGCGAGCACCACCGGCTCGGCTGAGCGCGGGAACCAGGTGACGCGCACCGGCGGGCCGAGCTTCTCCCACGATCGGGCGGCGACCGCGACGTTCACCGCGCCCGCCGTCTTCTGTGTGGGGATCGCGACCGCCGCCGACGTGGGGGCGACACGCGTGCCGCCGACCGCGACGGCGCTCACCGGCATGTCGAAGCGGATCCGCGGCTCGGTCGGCCAGCGGTCGACCACGTGCGCGACCGGTGCCTGAACGGTGAGCCGCTCGTGCCGCTCCGCGCCGAGTGCCCACGCAGACCAGCCGGGACGGCGAACGACGACGCGGACCGAGACCGTCTCGCCCGGCGTGAGCCGCGTGCGCGGCGTGAGTCGCCCGTGACTGACAGTCAGCGGAATCGCGGTGCCGTCGGGTGCGAAGGCGCGGACGCCGTCGACATGACCTGCGAACAGCTGCAGGTCCACGCGGGCGAGCGCCGAGCTGTCCTCGGCGAGGCTCGCGCCCGACCGAAGGAGGACGGCCGCCACGAACGCCCCGGCGAGAGCCGCGACGAGCGCTAGTGCGATCCAGACCCCGCGGCGAGAACGTCTAGTCCGACGTCTCCGGCGTTCCACGCCGTGCAGGATAGGCGGCTATCGCCCGGCGCGGCCCGCACGGGGCGCGGTCGATCGTTCAGCCGACGGCGAAGAGGAAGAAGGCGCAGCAGACGGCGAACACCCGCCGCCCGCTGCGCAGAGCTGCGACTCCGACCACGACCTACTGATCGAGCCGCGTGCCGAGACGTTACGTGACTGCTAGCTCGCCGCGCCCTTGGCGATCGTCTCGATCGGGAAGTACTGCGGCGTCATTGGGGTATCGGCGCCGAGCTCCGCCGCGGCCGGGCCGATCGAGCTGGCCATGAACTGCTCGAACTGCTCCTGCGACTCCCAAATGTCGTAGATGTACCAACCGTCGGCCGTCTCGCCCGCCGTGTGCACGATCAGCCCTTCGGGCGCCTGGTCCTCACGCATCGGATGGTTCCCGAACATCTTCGTGCTCAGTGCGACGTACGCGTCCCTGGTGACGCCTTCTCCGGCGAGCAGCATGCCGACAGCCATGTCTTGATCCCTTTCGTTGATTGGGGCTATCTTCGCCTACTCACGGCTACCTTGCTGGGATGGCCTCCCGCGACGACCTCAGGAACATCGCGATCGTCGCGCACGTCGACCACGGCAAGACGACGCTCGTCGACGCGATGCTCTGGCAGTCCGGCTCGTTCCGCGAGAACCAGGACGTCGGCGAGCGCGTGCTCGACTCCACCGATCTCGAGCGCGAGAAGGGGATCACGATCCTCGCCAAGAACACGGCGATCCAGCGCGGCGGGGTCAAGATCAACATCGTCGACACGCCCGGGCATGCCGACTTCGGCGGCGAGGTCGAGCGCGCGCTGACGATGGTCGACGGCGTGCTGCTCCTCGTCGACGCGAGCGAGGGGCCGTTGCCGCAGACGAGGTTCGTGCTGCGGAAGGCACTCGAGCTCAAGCTGCCCGTCGTGCTGGTCGTGAACAAGGTCGACCGCCCGGACGCGCGCATCCAGGAGGTCGTCAACGAGGTGTACGAGCTCTTCCTCGACCTCGACGCCGACGAGTCGCAGATCGAGTTCCCGATCGTCTACACGAACGCGAAGCTCGGCCGGGCGGGCACGGACCCCGACGAACTGGCGGCCGATCTGGCGCCGCTGTTCGAGCTGTTGCTCGAGCGAATCCCCGCACCGACGTACGACCCCGAGCATCCGCTGCAGGCACTCGTCACGAACCTCGACGCGAGCCCGTACGTGGGCCGGCTCGCACTGCTTCGCATCCGCCACGGGACGCTGCGCCGCGGCGACCGGATCGCGTGGTGCCGCGCCGACGGGACGATCGAGCCGGCGACGGTCAGCGAGCTGTACGTCACCGAGGCGCTCGACCGCGTGCCCGCCGACTCGGCTGGGCCGGGGGAGATCGTCGCGCTCGCGGGCCTGCCGGACGTGACGATCGGCGAAACGATCGCGGACGCCGCCGACCCGCGGCCGCTGCCCGTCACCTCGGTCGACGAGCCGTCGCTCTCGGTGACGATCGGGATCAACACGAGCCCGCTCGCGGGCACGGACGGGACACGGCTGACGGCGAGCCAGGTGAAAGAGCGACTTGACGCCGAGCTCGTCGGCAATGTCTCGCTGCGCGTCCTCACGACCGCACGTCCCGATGCGTGGGAGGTGCAGGGGAGAGGCGAGCTGCAGCTCGCGGTGCTCGTCGAGCTGATGCGGCGCGAGGGATTCGAGCTCACGGTCGGTAAGCCCGAGGTGATGACCAAGGAAGTCGGCGGCGAGGTGCACGAGCCGGTCGAGCGCGTCGCGATCGACGTGCCGGAGGAGTACATCGGCGTCGTCACACAGCTGTTCGCTCTGCGCAAGGGCCGGCTGATGCAGATGGTCAACCACGGCACCGGCTGGGCGCGCATGGAGTACCTGGTACCGGCCCGTGGGCTGATCGGGTTCCGCACGGAGTTCCTGACCGAGACGCGCGGCGCCGGCATCCTCCATCACGTCTTCGAGGCGTGGGAGCCGTGGCACGGCGACCTGCGCACGCGGCCGACGGGCAGCCTGGTCGCCGACCGGCGCGGCAGCGCGACCGGCTTCGCGATCGCGGCATTGCAGGAGCGTGGCTCGCTGTTCGTCGAACCGGGCGATGAGCTCTACGAGGGGATGATCGTCGGCGAGAACTCGCGCGACAACGACCTCGACGTCAATGCGGCCAAGCCGAAGAAGCTGACGAACATGCGCGCTGCATCGGCGGACATCCTCGTGCGGCTGATCCCCGCGCGGAAGCTCTCGCTCGAGCAGGCGCTCGAGTTCATCCGCGTCGACGAGGCGATCGAGGTGACGCCGCACGCGATCCGGCTGCGCAAGATCGAGCTGTCCGCATCGAGGCGGCAGAGCGCCGCGTCGAGGCGGAAGCGCGAGCAGGCACCGGTTTCGTGACCGATGAGTTTGGGGACCGTCGCCCGTCTCAATTGGCGAGCTGACGAAAGGAGACGAGATGTCCGAGCACACGATCGGAACCCGTGAGGAATGGCAGGCCGCCCGCGACGAGCTCGCCAAGCTCGAAGGCGAGCAGGCGAAGCGGGACGAGGAGATCACGACGAAGCGGCGTGACCTGCCGTGGGTTCCGGTGGAGAAGGACTACGAGTTCGACACCGAGGACGGCAAGAAGACGCTCGCCGAGCTCTTCGACGGCCGCTCGCAGCTCCTCGCATACAACATCATGTACGGCCCGGACTACACGCTCGGTGCGTGCCCCGGCTGCACCAGTCTGGGCGACGGGCTCGACGGCTCGCTCATCCACATCAACCACCAGGACGTGACGCTGATCTGCTTCTCGCGCGCGCCGATCGAGCAGCTGACCAAGTACAAGCAGCGGATGGGATGGGAGTTTCCGTACGTCTCGACGTACAACACCGAGTTCGCGTTCGACTTCGGCCTCGCGATCACCGAGGAGCAGGCGCTGCAGACCCCCGAGATCAAGGAGATGCTCGACAACCCGCCGGATTGGCTGCAGGAGTGGGCGGGCCAGGTCGGCGCCGAGCTCAAGGACGGGATGCGCGAGACGCCGATGTGGATCGCGTTCGCGAAGGAGAACGGGACGGTCTACCACACGTATTCGGTCATCGCCCCCGATCCGTTCGTCGCGCCGTACTTCAGCTTCTTGCTCGAGCGGACGCCGAAAGCCCCGCCGCCTGAGCCGCGCATGTGGCGGAAGGACGAGTACCCCGACTGACGTTCCACTCGTGTGAGTGATTGACCCGCTGATCGGCTGGTGATGTGGTCGTTCGGTGCCGGTTGACCTCGCCTGGGCCGAACGGAATCTCGGGATCGACTACGACGCGCCGAAGGTTGCGCTCGGCGCTGCGCCGAACGACGGAGACCTGCAGCGGGAGCTGATCGAGTTCGACTCGGACGCACGTGCGGGTGAGGCATTCCGGTCGGTGGCACCCGCGGCTCCGGGTGGCTTGGTCAACTTCGTCGAGATCCCGTGGCCCGACGGGCTGGCGCCGCGGGTGGGCCGCAAGCCGCGCGGAGAATCGCTGCCGAAGGCCGACGTCCTGATCGTCACCTGGACGGTCGACGAGGGTCATGCATTGAGCCGCGTGTTGACGCCGGGACGTGACAGTCACGACGACTGGAAGCCCTACACCAAGAACTTCGACACGATCAGCCAGTTGATGGTCCCGGAGTCGCCGGCCCGCCAGTTCGGCCGTCTCGGCACCTACTGGACGACGCGTATCGGCGAGCGCAAGGTGACGCTCTTCAAGTCCGACTCGCACCTGTCACAGGACGGGCCGAAGCTCGCGAACGCGGTCGTCTGGAAGCAGATCATCGAGGACGTCAAACCGAAGTGGGTGATCACGACCGGCACGGGCGGCGGCATCGGCACCGAAGGCGAGGTCGGCGATGTGATCGTCAGCCGCTTCATCACGTTCGACTGCCAGCGCAACTTCGTGCAGTTCAACGGCGACAGCTACGCAAGTCCGGCCGATGCGCCGTCGTCGCAGTTCGAGCAGGCAACGGAGCTGTTCAGCTGCAACGCGCAGTTCCTCCCGAAGGACAACACCCGCCCGCCGAAGATCGTCACCGCCACCGAGCCGACCAACGGCGTGATCACGACCGACTTCTTCGGCTTCGACACGAGCGACGGCCACTACGGGCTTCAGGGCAAAGGCGACCTCTCCGAGATGGGGGACGCCGTGCTCGGGATGGTCTGCAAGGAGCTGGGTGCGAGCGCGCCTGCCTACAGCATCGTCCGCAACGTCTCCGACCCGCAGATTGCCTCCAACGGCCTGCCGATCAACCGGCAGGCACAGCTGGCGGCCGACATCTACAAGGCGTACGGCCGTTGGAGCACCGTGTGCTCCGCGATCGCCTGCTGGGCGATCGTCGCGGCCCTCTGACAGAGCGCACCGGCACCATGAGCGGGGATGCGCGTCCCGCTGATCTGGCTCTGGCGCCTGCTGCTCGGCGGGTTCGTCGTCGCCTACTTCGCGAGCGAGACGCTTCAGTTGTGGGTGCCGCCGCTGCTGCCGTTCCTCGCCGCCGCATTGGTCGAGGCGCAGTTCTTCGTCTCCGGCCTGCGGTCGACCCGGGGCCGCACGGTCGTCCAGGATCGCGGGCCGCAGGCGCGCGACCTCGCCGACTTCGGTTGGGCTGACGAAGACGACGAGCTCGACGAGCCGGCGCCGTCCACCCCGTCGGCATTTGTCCGCCCACGCGCGACACGCAGACGTCTCGTGCAAGTCGCCGTCGTCCTCGCGCTCCTGTCCGGGCTCTTCCTGCTCGACCGGTCGCGGGCGTCGTGGCAGAAACTTCCGGCGCACGAGCGCGCGGCGACGCTGGCGATCCTCGACCGTGAGGCGACGGGCATCGCCGGCCATTCCGCGCGGGTGATGTGCGACGTGAGCGGCCGGCACGTCGGCTACGTGCAGGACGCGGATGGGCTCGCCGAGGTCGGTGGCCACCGAATGTGGTTGACGCCGGGGATCTGCTACCGGCTCGCGAAGGTCAAGCAGGTGACCCCGGCGACGGAGACTGCAACCGGGAAGGCGATCAGCGTGCTGGCGCACGAGGCCTGGCACCTGCACGGGGTGACGAACGAGGGGCTCGCCAACTGCTACGCCTACCAATCGGGCGTGTCGGTCGGGCGCGAGCTCGGTCTGAGCGCGGCGACGGCACGACGGCTGATGCACCAGCAACTCGCCGACAATCCGGCCGATTTCGCCGATTCGCCCGCGTATGTCGTGCCCTCGGGCTGTCACCAGGGAGGGACGTTCGACCTCAACCTGGACGGGACACACTTCCCCTAGCCGCAATGCCCGCTACCGTGCAGGCGGATGTCCGACGCCTCGCTGCAGAAAATCCTCGCGCGCTACGCGGTTCCGCGCCGGGGCAAGGCCATCTCGAACATCTTCACATCGGTCGCCGTCTACCTCGGGCTGATCGGTGCATCGGCCGCCGCGCTCTGGCTCTCGCCGTGGCTCGCGGGCGCGCTCTCGATCGTCGCCGCCGGCTTCCTGCTGCGCACGTTCATCGTCTTCCACGACTGCGCACACGGCTCGTTCCTCAAGTCGAAGCGCACGAACGCGCTGCTCGGCGCGGTGCTCGGCGTGCTCGTCTACACGCCGTTCGCAGTCTGGCGCCGCGAGCACGCGATCCATCACGCAACCGCCGGCGACCTCGACCGCCGCGGCGTGGGAGACGTCCAGACCCTGACGGTCGACGAGTTCAACGCCTCGCCGTGGTGGGAGCGCCTCCGCTACCGGCTCTTCCGGAACCCGTTCGTCATGTTCGGGCTCGGGCCGTTCTGGGTCGTCCTCGTCGGGCCGCGCGTCTTCTCCTGGTCAGCGCCGAGACGGCAGAAGCGCAGCGTGCTCGGAACCGACCTCACGCTCATCGCGCTGATCGCCGGACTCGTCTGGCTGCTCGGCTGGCAAGGGTTCCTGATCGTGCAGCTGCCGGCGCTCCTCGTCAGCGGCAGCGTCGGCATCTGGCTCTTCTACGTCCAGCATCAGTTCGAGGACACCTACTGGCAGGCGGGCGAGACGTGGTCGTACGACGACGCCGCGCTCAAGGGCAGCTCATACCTACGACTGCCGCGCGTGCTGCAGTGGCTGACCGGCAACATCGGCCTGCACCACGTCCATCACCTGAGCGCACGGATCCCGAACTACAACCTCCAGGCAGCCCACAACGAGAACGCCGCGCTGCACAGCGTCCCGACGATCTCGCTGCTCGACGGCCTGAAGGCGACGCGGCTGAAGTTGTGGGATGAGCGGCAGCGAAAGCTCGTCGGCTTCCGCGCCGCCCGCGCCGCCGCGCGCTAACGCAGCCCGCTAACGCGGCCTGCGCCTGCGGCGGTGCGGCTGTTCCTTGCGTACGGTCCTCGCCGGCGGCATGCCGGCTTCGGTGAACCGGTCGCCGTGACCGAGCCGTGCGGCGAGCCGCCCGACCTCGGCCTGCTGGTCCGGCAGGACGAAGGTGATGCCGGTGCCGTCGCGTCCCGCGCGGCCGGTGCGGCCGATGCGGTGGACGTAGTCCTCGTCGCCGTGCGGCGGGTCGAAGTTGATCACGTGCGTGATGTCGTCGACGTCGAGCCCGCGCGCGGCGACGTCCGTCGCGACGAGCGTCGGCACCCTGCCCGAGGTGAAGCGCGCGAGCGCGCGCTCGCGCTGGTTCTGCGAGAGGTTCCCGTGCATCGCGACGGCGCGGATGTCGGCCCGGCCGAGTTTCTCGACGAGCTTGTCCGCGCCGCGTTTGGTGCGCACGAACACGAGCGTGCGTGAGTCGCCTCCGTTCAGCTGGGCGACGAGCCGGTCGAGCTTGGAGTCGATCGTGACCGGCACGAAGGTGTGCTCGATCGTGCCCTGCTCCCGCTCGGGCGGGGCCATCGCGCTGAAGCGAGACGCGTTGCTCGTGTAGGTCGCGGCGAGGTCGGCGACCGCGCCTTCGAGCGTGGCCGAGAAGAGCATCGTCTGGCGGTTCGTCGGAACGGTGCGCAGGATCCGGTCGACCTGCGGCTTGAAGCCCATGTCGAGCATCCGGTCTGCTTCGTCGAGGACGAGCACCCGGACGCGGTCGAGGCTCACCATGCGACGCTCGAGCAGGTCGTTGAGACGGCCCGGCGTGGCGATGACGATCTGAGCGGTGCGCGCTGTCCGGGCCTGTGAGCCGATGGACGCGCCGCCGTAGACGGTTGCGATGCGAAGCCGCTTCGCCCCGGCGAGCGGACGAAGGTCTTCGGCCACCTGGAGCGCGAGCTCCCGTGTCGGCACGAGCACGAGCGCTGCGGGACGCCCGCCGGCGCCCTCGGTGCGCTCGACGAGCGGGATCCCGAAAGCGAGTGTCTTGCCCGAGCCCGTCGGTGACTGCGCGAGGATGTCGAGGCCTGCGAGGGCGTCGGGCAAGACGTGTTGCTGGATGGCGAACGGGGCGTGAATGGCCCGCGCCGCGAGAGCACGAACAACGGGCGTGCTGACGCCGAGCGCCTTGAATGACTTGGTCATAGGTTGTCTCTCCTTGTGAATCAGGTCGAGATGCAGAAACTCGAACGCCCTGAAAAGGAGAAACGAGAAGCCAGATCTCACGGCCACCGAACGGCGACCGTGGAGCCAAGGTAGCAGCCCGTGCGATGATCGCAGCGTGAACCCGAACCGGCTGCGCGACATCGAGATGTTCAGGCACCTGTCGAAGAGCGAGCTCGAGCGGCTCGGCGGCTGGTTCCAGGCGTACTCGGTGCCGGAGGGCGACCTGGTCGTGCGCGAAGGTGCGTCCGCTCAGGAGTTCTTCCTGATCGAAGACGGCGAGGCTGCCGTTCTCCAGGACGGCGAGCGGATCGCGATGCTCGGCCCGGGCGACTTCTTCGGCGAGATCGGCCTGATCGAGACGAACCGCCGAACGGCGTCGATCGTCGCCGCCACGCCGATGGACGTGATCGTCATGTACAAGCCCGAGTTCGAGCAGATGAAGGTCGAGCTGCCGACGGTGGCCGACCAGATCCACGCCGCGATCCGCGAACGGCTCGACCGAGGCTAGGACGCCTCCGCCGAGCGCAGCTTCTGCGCGAGCGACTGCAAGAGCTTCAGCCCGATCGCGCCGTTTGCGAGCAGCAGCGGCCGGAACTCCCAGTAGGTCAGGCCGTAGCAGTCGAGCTCGGTGACAGCCGTGATCGTCGCCGAGCGCACCCCCTCGTCGATCAATGCGATCTCGCCGAAGTGATCGCCCGCGCGCAGGTTGGGACGGGCGTTGCCGGCGACCGACACGCTCGCCTCGCCTGCCTCGATGAGGAAGAACGCCGCGCCGTCAGTGCCCTCGCGCATCACCGTCTCACCTTGCGCGAAGTGCCGCTGCTTGAAGAGCAGGGCCACCTGCTGCAACTCGTCGCCGTCGAGGTCCGCGAAGAGCGGCACGCGCTGCAGCGCCTCGAGCGGCGCGCCGGCCATCAGCGCGTCACCGCGCGGCACTGCAGGAGATACAGCGTGCCGTCCGCGATCGCCCACTCGATGTCGCGCCCAGGGCCGTAGACCTCCTCGCAGCGCGTCGCCAGCTTGCAGAGTGCACTGAGGTCGGTGTCGTCCAGGCAGTGCCGCTCGGCATCCGCTGCCGGCACCTCCTCTTCGAACGTGCCGCCGCCCTCCTGCCGCCGAATCGCGATCCGCTTCAGGCCGGGCCGGCTCTCGAGCGCGTTCCCTTCCCGGTCGAGGCGGTAGCTGTCGGGGATGACGAGCCCGGCGACGACCGCCTCGCCGAGACCGAGGCTCGCCTCGATCATCCGCTCGTCCGCAC
>Ga0207657_10008671_pt1 | contig 10295 bp, 7 predicted proteins | sample KBSC33metaG_FD_184316 | JGI IMG/M metagenome (GOLD analysis project Ga0207657, IMG submission 184316) | Corn rhizosphere microbial communities from Kellogg Biological Station, Michigan, USA - KBS C3-3 metaG (SPAdes) (version 2) | ecosystem: Host-associated > Plants > Roots > Rhizosphere > Soil ... | reverse complement strand
GCATCCCCGGCGCCGGCGGCGTCAACAGCTCGATCAAGGATCTCGCCATCTGGATGGAGGCGCAGATGGGCCTCGCGCCGAACGTCATCCCCCCGGACGTGCTGCGCGAGGTGCAGACCGGACGCGTCGCCACGCCCGGCGAGCTCGGTCGGATGCGCAAGTTCCGCGAGCGGGTGCGGACCGCGCAATACGCGCTCGGCTGGCGCGTCTACGATTATGACGGCCACCGCGTCATCGCCCATCGCGGCGGCGTGAAGGGCTATCGCTCGCTGATCATGTTCGATCCCGCGCTGAAGAGCGGGGTCGTCGCGTTGTGGAACGGCTCGAGCAGCCAGGCCGGCGGCCTCGAATTCGAGGTGATGGACATGATCTACCACCTCCCGCCCCGGGATTGGCTCGGCCTCGACGAAAAGCCGACGCCGGAGGCCCCGGAAGAGGGCAACAGCGCGAGCCCCGACGCGGGCGGTTGAGGGTAGGGGACGCGTACTCGTACCTGTGCCCTCGCAGCGCCGGCGGGAGGGGACACGTACAAGTACATGTCCGCAGGGAGGCCTCAGCGCATCAGCACCAATTCCTCGGCCATCGTCGGATGAAGCGCAACGACGGCGTCGAAGTCGCTCTTCTTGAGCTTCGCCTTGATCGCGATCGCCGCCGCCTGGAGAATTTCGGGCGCGTCAGGGCCGATCATGTGGAGGCCGACCACCTCGTCCGTCTCCGCATTGACGACAAGCTTGTAGAGCGCGCGCTCGTTGCGGCCGGCGAGCACGTTCTTCATCGGGCGGAAGTCGGAAAGGTAGGTCTTGACCGAGCCCAGGCGGTTGCGCGCCTGGCCCTCGGTCATGCCGACGCCCGCGAGGGGGGGGTGGCTGAACACGGCCGAGGGGATGTTCTCATAGTCGACGCGGCTCGGCTTGTCCCCGAAGAGCGTGTCGGCGAAGGCCTGGCCCTCACGGATCGCGACGGGGGTGAGCTGGACGCGGTTGGTGACGTCGCCGACCGCGTAGACGGAGTCGCAGGTCGACTTGTTGTCGGCGTCGACGACGACCGCGCCCTTGTCGTCGAGCTGGACGCCGGCGGCGTCGAGGCCGAGGCCGTCGGTGTTGGGCTTCCGGCCGATCGCGTACATCACGCAGTCCGCCTCGATCGCGTCGCAGCCGTCCATGTGGACGAGGAGGCTGCCGTCGTCCCGCTTCTCGAGGCTCTGGAACTTGACGTGGAAGCGATAGTCGATGCCCTTCATCATCGAGATGGTGAGCAGCCGGTCGCGGATCGTCTCGTCATAGCCGCGCAGGATCACGTCGGAGCGGTTCACCAAAGTGACGTGCGCGCCGAACTGGTGGAAGATGCCGGCGAACTCGTTGGCGATGTAGCCGGCGCCGGCGATCACCACGCGCTTGGGCACCCGGTCCAGGTGGAACGCCTCGTTCGAGGTGATGCCGTGCTCGGCGCCGGGAAATTCGGGGACGACGGGGGTCGCCCCGGTCGCGATGAGGATGATGCGGGCGGTGACCGTTCGCCCTCCGGCCAGACGCACCTCGTTGGGACCCGTGAGGACGGCGCGCTCGCGGATCACCTCCACCTTATGGTTGGCGAGCGTCTCGCCATAGGCGCCTTCGAGGCGGTCGACCTCGGCGAGCACGTTGTCGCGTAGCGTCTTCCAGTCGAACGCGCATTCGGGGACGTCCCAGCCGAAGCGCCGGGCGTCGGCGAGATCCTCGGCGAAATGCGCCCCGTAGACGAGCAGTTTCTTCGGCACGCAGCCGCGGATCACGCAGGTGCCGCCGACGCGAAATTCCTCGGCGACGGCGACCTTCGCGCCGTGCGCGGCCGAGACGCGGGCGGCGCGGACGCCGCCCGATCCCGCGCCGATGACGAAGAGGTCGTAGTCGAAACCTGCCATGCTTGTCGCTCCGGTGAAGTGGCCCCGCGCCTTAGGGCCTGCGCGGCGGCGGCGCTAATGCCCTCTGCGCATCGGCGCGATGCGCGCCGGCGCCAGCCACAGGCTGCGCTGCGCGAAATCGGCGGTGATGAGGAAGTGGCGGAGGATCGAGGTGCCGACATTGACGTCCGCCGCGGTCGGCGTGTCGTCGATCGCGGCGCGGACGTTCTCGAAGGTGCGGCCGCCGACCTCCAGGGTGCTGAGCAGGACGATGGCCCGGCTGCGCTTGCCGCCGATCCCGCCGCCGTCGCTCCGCCCGACGATTCGCTCGGGGGCGAGCAGCCCGATCTTCTCGGCATAAGCCTTGCCGATCAGCACTTCGTTGCCGTTGCCGAGGTCGAATTCCGCCTGGGCCGGCGAATGGCCTTCGACGGCCACGGGGAAGCCCTCGACGCCCCGCTCGCTGGTGAGCCTGAAGCGGCGGCCCGGCGGCGTGCGGCTGCGCGGCACGGCGGCGAGGGTGAGGCGGGCGAGGTCGATGCGCAGGCGCGCGGCGTCGAACAGCTCCCTGCCGAGGATGACGGGCACGGGGCGGCCGATCAGGCGTTCGGCGAGGTCGCGAAGGTCGAGGACGATCGCGCTTGCGGCGGGCACGGTGACGCCGGCGGCGGTGATGCGCAGGCCGTGGGCGAAGCGGCCCTTATCCTCGCCGCCGCTGCCGTTCACCACCTGGTCCGAGCCCATGCGCAGGCCCAGGGAAGCGGCGAACGGCGCATCGAGGATCGTCATCTCCGCCGCCGAGTCGAGCAGGGCGATTACGTGGGTGCCGTTCACCGTCGCCGGAAGGAAGAGGCGGTTGCGGAACAGCTCCAGCTTCGTCGGCCCTGCCGTCGCCGCGGAGGAGGCGAGGAGCAGCAGCGCCGGGAGGAGGAGCAGGCCGCGCTTCATCCGCCGAGGCCCGCGCGGGCGATCAGCGCCTCGGTCGACGGGTCGAAGTCCAGACCGCCGCTGTCGATCGCCTTCGCCATCTGCTTGCCGAGCTCGACCCCGAACTGGTCGAACGGGTTGATGCCGAGAAAGGCGGCGTTGGCGAAGGTGCGGTGCTCGTAGAAGGCGATGAGGGCGCCGAGCGTCGCCGGGTCGACCCGGTCGATGAGGATCGTCGTCGACGGCCGGTCGCCGGGATAGGCGCGGTGGGGGTCGTCGCTCGGCTTGCCCGCCATCAGGGCGGCGCCCTGCGCGAAGCAATTGACGAGGAGCTGGCGGTGATGCTCCTCGTCATAGCTGTGGCCGGGCTCGATCGCGGCGACGAATTCGACCGGCACCAGGTGGGTGCCCTGGTGGAGGAGCTGGAAAACGGCGTGCTGCGCGTCGGTTCCGACCCCGCCCCAGGTGATCGGCGCGGTGGCGCGGCCGGTGGGCGTACCGTCCAGCTTCACCGACTTGCCGTCCGATTCCATCTCGAGCTGCTGGAGGTAGGACGGGAGGAGGCGCAGCCGCTCGTCATAGGCGAAGACGGCGCGCGTCTCGGCGCCGCGGACGTTGGCATAATAGCGGTCGACGAACGCGGCCAGGACCGGCGCGTTGCGCTCGACCGGCGCCAGGCGGAAGTGTCGGTCCATCGCCGCGGCGCCTTCGAGCAACTGCTCGAACGCCTCCCAACCAAGTGCGAGGGCGGCGGGAAAGCCGATCGACGACCACATCGAATAGCGGCCGCCCACGCTTTCCGAGAAGGGCAGGATGCGGGTTTCGTCGACGCCGAACTCGATCGCCTTGTCCGGCGCGGCGGTCAGCGCGATGACCCGGCCATAGGGATCCGCGACGCCGCCCTCGCCAAGCCATTCCAGCGCCGAACGGGCGTTGAGCATCGTCTCGCTGGTGGTGAAGGTCTTGGACGCGATGACGAGGAGGGTGGTCTGCGGATCGAAACCGGCTACCGCCTCCTCGAGCGCGGCGGCGTCGACGTTGGAAACGACCGCCGCCTCGTACCGCCTGCTGCCGCGGCCGAGCGCGTCGATCAGGAAATCCGGGCCGAGCGCCGAGCCGCCTATGCCGATGTGGAGGATGTGGCGAACCGGTCCGAACGCGTCTGCCTCGATCGCGTCGATCAGCGCGCGCATGCGGGCGTGGAGCGCGGCGGCGCGGGCGACGCTCTCGGGCGCGCCCTGGCCGCGTTCGGCGCTATGCTCCGCGGCGCGGCCCTCGGAACGGTTGACGACACGGCCGGCGAAAAGCGCCTCGCGGGCGCCGGTCAGGTCAGCGGCGCGGGCGAGGTCGGCAAACGCCCCGACGAGCGCGCCGTCGAGATGGGTCTTGGAGAAATCGAACAGGATGCCGCCTTCCTCCACCGTGAGGGTGGCGACGCGGCCTGGATCGGCGGCGAAGAGCTCGGCCAGCGTCCGCCGCGGCGCGGCTTCGAGGGCGGCCCAGGCGCGGTTCGTCTCGTCCATGGCCGGCCTATAGAAACGGGGGCCGCCAAGGGGAATAGGATGCTTGATTTGCGGCGGCCCGTTCGCGCAAGGCTGCCGGCGATGGCGACGAGCGTTCAACCGCGGCGGAAGGCGCGCGTGCGCAGCGGGATGGCGCAGACCACGCGGTTCCTGCTCGTCCTGTTCATCCTCGCGGCCCTGCTCAGGACCTTCGTCTTCGCGCCGTTCATGATCCCATCGGGGTCGATGCTGCCGCGGATGATGATCGGCGACTATCTCTTCGTCGCGAAATGGCCCTACGGCTGGTCCCGCTACGCCTTTCCCTTCGGCCTCGCCCGCTTCGAGGGGCGGCTGTGGAGCGCCGCGCCGGCGCGCGGCGACATCGTCATCTTCCACCATCCGGCGACCGGCCAGGATTATGTGAAACGGCTCATCGGCCTGCCCGGCGACACCGTGCAGATGCGCGGCGGCGTCCTCATCCTGAACGGCCGGCCGGTGCCGAAGGTGCGCATTGCCGACTTCGTGGTGCCGGAAAGCCCGAACACGCCGTGTCGCTATGTCGGCGACTATGCGCCGGAACCGACGGTGGAGGACGGCCGGACCTATTGCCGCTACCCCCGCTACCGCGAGACGCTTCCGGGCGGCCGCGCCTATGAGGTGCTCGACCAGATTCACGGCCTCGCCGACGAGACGCCGCTCTACCGCGTGCCCGCCGGCAATTATTTCGTCATGGGCGACAATCGCGACGACAGCGCCGACAGCCGCTTCTCGCCGTCGGTGGGCGGCGTCGCCTTCCTCCCCGCGGACAATCTCATCGGCAGGCCGCTCGTCACCTTCTTCTCCACTGACGGCGCCTCGACCTGGTCCAGGCCGTGGACCTGGTTCTCCGCGACGCGCTGGGACCGGATCGGGAGGGGCTATTGAGCGCGAACCTGGCGCGCTGGCTCGAAGAGGCGCTCGGCGCGGCGCCGCGCGACTTTGCCCTCTACGAGCGGGCGCTCACCCACCCGAGCTATGGCGCCGACCATTATGAGCGGCTCGAATTCCTCGGCGACCGGGTGCTCGGTCTGGTCGTCGCCGATTGGCTGGTCGAGCGCTTTCCCGACGCGGAGGGCAAGCTTTCCCAGCGCCTCAATGCGCTCGTCACCGGCGAGGTCTGCGCTGAGATCGGGCGGGAGATCGGCGTCCCCTCGCACCTCCGCCTCGGCAAGCAGGCGCAGGACGACGGCGTCTTCCAGAGCGACAACGTGCTCGGCGACGTGGTCGAGGCGCTGATCGGCGCGCTCTACCGCGACGTAGGGCTCGACGCCGCGCGCCGCTTCATCCGCAACAGCTGGGGAGACCGTGTCGAACGCCTCACCTCCGCCCCCAAGCACCCCAAGGCGGCGCTGCAGGAATGGGCGGCGGCGAACAACCGCAAGCCGCCCGAATATGCGGTCACGGACCGCTCAGGCCCCGATCACGCGCTGCGCTTCACCGTCACCGTCAGCGTCCGCGGGCTGGGCGAGGCGAGCGGCACCGGCTCCAGCAAGCAAGACGCCGAGAAAGCCGCCGCCGAGGCGCTTCTGGAGAAAGTGAAATGAGCGAGCGGTGCGGCCTTGTCGCGGTCGTGGGCGCGCCCAATGCGGGCAAGTCGACCCTGGTCAACGCGCTCGTCGGGCAGAAGGTGGCGATCGTCAGCCCCAAGGCGCAGACGACGCGCACCCGGATCATGGGCATCGCCATCGAGGGCGAGGCGCAGATCCTGCTGCTCGACACGCCCGGCATCTTCGAGCCGAAGCGGCGGCTCGACCGGGCGATGGTCGCCGCCGCCTGGGGCGGGGCGGCGGAGGCGGACCTCATCGCGCTGGTCGTCGACGCGCAGAGCGGCGTCTCGCGCCGGATCGACGCGATGCTGGAGACGCTGAAGGCGCGGCGGGAGGCGAAGATCCTCGTCCTCAACAAGGTCGATCTGGTGAAGAAGGAATCGCTGCTCGCGCTTGCCGCGCAGCTCGGCGAGCGGCTCGACTTCGAGGAGATCTTCTTCGTCTCCGCGACCACGGGCGACGGCGTTGCCGAGCTGAAGCGCGCGCTCGCCGCGTGGGTGCCGGAGGGGCCGTGGCATTTCCCGGAGGAGCAGGTTTCCGACGCCACGGACCGGATGCTCGCGGCCGAGGTGACCCGCGAGCAGCTCTACCTCCAGCTCCACGCCGAGCTGCCCTACGAGAGCGCGATCGAGACGGAGAAGTTCGAGGAGCGCAAGGACGGCTCCGTCGCCATCCACCAGCAGATCCTCGTGGGACGCGACAGCCAGAAGGCGATCGTACTCGGAAAGGGCGGAACCCGCATCCGGGCGATCGGCGAGGCCGCGCGCACGGCGCTCGGCGAGCTGCTCGGCCGCAAGGTCCACCTCTTCCTCCACGTCAAGGTCAACCCGAAATGGGAGGAGGACCGGGGCCTCTACCGCGAGATCGGGCTCGACTGGGTGGAATGAGGCCCGCCCGCGCGGGCGGGCCCCATCCTCAGCCCTTGACGTTCACCACCTGGCGAAGCCGGTGGCGGACCGCGACGAGGTCGGTCTGCGCCGCCATCACCGCGCCGATGTCCTTGTAGGCGGCCGGGCTTTCGTCGAGCACGCCTTCGTCGACCCGGCACTCGATGCCGGCCATCGCCGCGCGATGGTCGTCGAGGCTGATCAGCTTCTTCGCCTGCCCGCGCGACATCACGCGGCCCGCGCCGTGCGAGCAGCTGCAGAAGCTCTCGGCATTGCCGAGTCCCTCGACGATGAAGCTGCCCGTGCCCATCGACCCCGGGATGATGCCGAGATCGCCGACGCCGGCGCGCACCGCTCCCTTGCGGGTGACCCACACGCGCTCGCCGAAATGCGTTTCGCGAGTCGCGTAATTGTGGTGGCAGTTGATCGCCTGCTTCTCCGTCCGGAAGGCCGGCACGTGCTTGCGCAGCGCCTCCAGGACGCGGACCATCATCAGCTCCCGGTTGGCCATCGCGTAATCCTGCGCGAAGGTCATCGCCTCGATGTAATCGTCGAACAGCTCCGATCCTTCGGCGAGGAAGGCGAGGTCGCGGTCGGCGAGGTGGAAGTCGAGCTTCTCCTTGGCGATCGCCTCCTTGGCCGCCTCGATGAAATAGGTGCCGATGCGGTTGCCGGTTCCGCGCGAGCCGGAGTGGAGCATCACCCAGACGCGCTGCTCCTCGTCGAGGCAGACCTCGATGAAGTGGTTGCCGCCGCCCATCGAGCCGAGCTGGTCGCTCGTCTTGCCCTGGAGCTTGGGATGCTTGGCGACGATCGCCCGCCAGCGCGCCTCGAAGCGCTCGTGCCAGACCCGCGCAATGGCGTTGGGCGTCACCGCCCAGCCGCCCTTGACGTGCTTGGCCGCCTGGCTGGTCTCGAAGCCCTTGGGGACGGCGCGCTCGATCTCGGCACGGATCGCGCCGAGGCCGTCGGGGAGCTGGTCGCCCGTGAGCGAAGTGCGCACCGCCATCATGCCGCAGCCGATGTCGACTCCCACCGCCGCGGGCACGATCGCCTGCTGGGTCGCGATCACCGAGCCCACCGTCGCGCCCTTGCCCCAATGGACGTCGGGCATGCCGGCGACGTGGCTGTGCACGAACGGCAGGGCGGCGACGTTGCGCAGCTGCTGCATGGCCCCCGCCTCGAAGGGCTGGTGGCTGTCCCAGAGCTTCAGCGGAACGCCGCTCGTCTCGTGGAGCGAATAGTTGGTCATGGCCTTGATTCCTGATCGGTGGAAATTTGGTCAGGGTGGCCGGGCTTGAACCGGCGACTTCCCGCTTCCAAGGCGGGCACTCTACCTGCTGAGCTACACCCTGGACGACGGGCGCAGCGAAGCGACCGTCACCGTTTGGGGGTGACGCCCGGTCGTAGGAAGAGACAGGTCGCGTTCATGGCGGGCGGGCCGATAGTCGAGGCGGCGGCGAAACGCAAGCCGTCCGCTGGCGGAGCGGCGGGTCAGGCAGGTTCGATGAAGCTGTCCAGCACCCGCTTGCGCCCCGCATGCTCGAAGTCGATCTCGAGCTTGTTGCCCTCGATCTCGGCGACCGTCCCGTAGCCGAACTTCGAGTGGAAGACCCGCTGGCCGAGGCCGATGTCGCCGCGCCCCGGATTGCCGAGGCTGACGGCCGACGCCTTGACCTCGACGATTCGGGCGGGGGACCGCTCGAAGCCGCCGGTCACCGCCCGTCGCCAGCCGGGCCCGCGGGTCTGGCCGCGGGCGACGTCGGCGAACGGGTCGGCGCGCTCGGACCAGTTGGCGCGCCACAGGCTCTCGCCGCCCGACATGGTCTGTTCGGCTTCGATATGGTCGGCGGGGAGCTCGGTGACGAAGCGGCTCGGGATCGAGCTCGTCCACTGGCCGTAGATGCGGCGGTTGGCGGCGTGGAAGATGAAGCACTTGCGCCGCGCCCTTGTGATCGCGACGTAGGCGAGGCGGCGCTCCTCCTCGAGGCTGGCGGTGCCGCCTTCGTCGAGCGCGCGCTGCGACGGGAAGACGCCTTCCTCCCAGCCGGCAAGAAATACCGTGTCGAATTCGAGGCCCTTGGCGGCGTGGATGGTCATGATCGTGACCTTCTCCGCCTCCCGCGCCTCGTCATTTTCCATCACCAGCGAGACATGTTCGAGGAAGGCGCCAAGATTCTCATAATCCTCCATGGCGCGGGTCAGCTCGGCAAGGTTTTCGAGGCGGCCGGCGCTTTCGGCCGACCGGTCGGCTTGGAGCATGGCGGTGTAGCCGCTCTCGTCGAGGACGAGACGGGCGAGCTCGGGGTGGGGGAGCTCGGCGAGGCGCTGGCGCCAGCGGGCGATGTCGCCGACCAGATTGCCCAGCGCGCGGCGGGCCTGGGGGGTCAGCTCGTCCGTGTCGAGGATCTGCGCCGCCGCCTGCATCAGCGGGACCCCGGCGGCGCGGGCGAGATTGTGGACGCGGGCGACGGCCTTGTCGCCGAGGCCGCGCTTGGGGGTGTTGACGATACGCTCGAAGGCAAGGTCGTCGGCGGGCTGGGCGATGACGCGCAGGTAAGCGAGGGCGTCGCGGATCTCGGCGCGCTCGTAGAAGCGGAATCCCCCGACGATGCGGTAGGGAATGCCGACCCCGATGAAGCGGTCCTCGAACTCGCGGGTCTGGAACTGGGCGCGAACCAGGATGGCGATGCCGGAGGCGCGGGTGCCACGGCGCTCGGCCGCCTCGATCTCCTCGCCGACGCGCCGCGCTTCCTCGGGGCCGTCCCAGACGCCGACGACGCGCACCTTCTCGCCCTCGGATGCCTCGGTCCACAGCGTCTTGCCGAGGCGGCCGCCATTGTGGGCGATGAGGCCCGAGGCGGCGGCGAGGATGTGCGGGGTCGAGCGGTAATTCTGCTCGAGCCGGACGATCTTCGCGCCGGGGAAATCCTTCTCGAACCTGAGGATGTTGGCGACTTCGGCGCCGCGCCAGGAATAGATCGACTGGTCGTCGTCGCCGACGCAGCAGATGTTCCGGCGCTCCTGGGCGAGCAGGCGCAGCCAGAGATACTGGCTCTGGTTGGTGTCCTGATATTCGTCGACCAGAATGTATTTGAAGCGCTGCTGGTAGAGGTCGAGCACGTCGCGGCGGGTCCTCAGGATCACCAGCATGTGGAGGAGGAGGTCGCCGAAATCGCAGGCGTTCAACGCCTTCAGGCGGTCCTGATACTGGCGGTAGAGGAGCTGGCCCTTGCCGTTCGCATAGGCCTCGCTTTCGCCGGCATCGACTTGCTCAGGGGTCCAGCCGCGATTCTTCCAGCGGTCGACGAGGCCGCCGAGCATCCGCGCCGGCCAGCGTTTCTCGTCGATGTCGGCGGCGTTTATCAGCTGCTTCAGGAGCCGGAGCTGATCGTCCGTGTCGAGGATCGTGAAATTGGACTGGAGGCCGACCAGCTCGGCATGGCGGCGCAGCATGCGGGCGGCGACCGAGTGGAAGGTGCCGAGCCAGGGCATGCCCTCTACGGCATCGCCG
>Ga0207657_10008670_pt1 | contig 10295 bp, 9 predicted proteins | sample KBSC33metaG_FD_184316 | JGI IMG/M metagenome (GOLD analysis project Ga0207657, IMG submission 184316) | Corn rhizosphere microbial communities from Kellogg Biological Station, Michigan, USA - KBS C3-3 metaG (SPAdes) (version 2) | ecosystem: Host-associated > Plants > Roots > Rhizosphere > Soil ... | reverse complement strand
ATTGTTGTAAGTTATTCACAGTTGTGTTTCAATATGATACCATCAATCTCGGCATATAATTATTATAGCTTATTATCGAGGATGGGATCATTGGGTCTGGGTGCTTTAGGTGTTATTGCTTACAGGAAAGAGTTACTGCCTCAAAAACTCTTTAAAAGTACAATATTTGAATATTTTATGTTGCTATTTTTATGCGTTACATTAATTTCTTCATTCAGTCTTAAGATGTTTTTTTTAGGTATTTGTTCAATTTACTTTATCCTAAAAGCAGCCTATTTCAATTTTTCTATAAATTCAATTAATCGTTTTTTAACTAACAGGTTTATCGTTTATATTGGCACGATTTCTTATGGGATTTATATATACCATTTGCCCATTGATTATTTCTTTTCTAAGTATTTATTGGATCCTTTTTGGAAATCCATCCCATTTACTTCTTTAGGCTTTTTTGGAAAAATTCGATGGAATATTTGGATAATTAAATTCCCATTATATACAGCAATAAGCATATTTGTAGCTTTCTGTTCGTTCAAATATATTGAAAAGCCAATCTTGGGATTGAAAGAGAAATACTTTAAAAATTAATTTATTTAGTTTGAATAGCAGATGTATAAAAGGCTTATAATAATTATCGTTCTAAATACCAAATTGCGTCCGCAAATAACGTCGCCAATCCATTAATATGAATTTTTTAGCAAATAAATTATCCGGCCTGAAAAAAAGAATCCGTTGTATGAAATATGGTATGTTTTATTTTGGAAATGAGAATTTTAAAATTCCTCCCATTTTATTGATTAATGGTGCAAAAAAAGAGATTCGGTTTAAAAATTTAAATATTCACGAATTTACTGAAATCTGCCTGAACGATACCTATCACTTAAAATATCTGAAAAGAAAAATAAAGACTGTTAGATCGATCGTTGACATTGGCGCTAACCAGGGCCTATTTGCAATTGCTGCCCGGCAATATTTTCCGGGCGCAGAGATAAGTTGTTATGAGCCTAATAACCAATTAGAAGAAAGTTTAAGCTTTAACGCAAGGCAATTGAATTTAAAAGTGTATTATGAAGCAGTGATGAAAAATGATTGTACCGTTGATCTTCATTTCACGGAATCGGATCTTGCTACTACAACAAAGGAATCAATAAATGGAAAAGTACCCGCTGTATCATTGCAAACGATAATTGAAAGGACTGGCAACGTAGATATTTTGAAAATGGATTGTGAAGGCGCAGAATGGGAATTGCTGGAAAATAAGGTTGCATGGAAAGAAATTAAATCCCTCACATTGGAATACCATTTATGGGCAAAGCCGGGAGTCACTATTGAAAAACTTTTTCAATTATTGGATGACATAAAATTTAAAATAATCCACCATAAAATTTTATCCTCTGATCAGGGAATTATTTTAGCAATGAATCTGCAGAATTAAAATGTTTCATTGCCAAAACTCATTCAGAAAAGATGAATCAAGAACAACCTCTCGTTAGTGTTTTAATGACGGCTTATAATCGTGAGAAATATATTGCAGAGGCGATTGAAAGTGTTTTGACTTCGACTTATAAAAACTTTGAACTGATTATTGTAGATGATGCCTCAACCGACAAAACGGTAGAGATAGCAAGAGGATTTGAGGATAAGGACGAAAGGATAAAAGTATTTGTTAACGAAAAAAATCTTGGCCAGTTCCCCAATAGAAATCATGCGGCCAGTTATGCAATTGGTAAGTATATTAAATATGTAGATTCCGATGATGGGATCTATAATTGGGGGTTGGAATACTGTGTCGATTTAATGGAGAAATACCCTGAAGCAGGTATGGGAATATTTAAAGCACGGAATAAAGTTGAAGCAGAATACCTTCTTCCTGAGAAAGCAGTAAACGGACATTTTTTTGAAAATTCATTTTTAAACATTGGGCCTTCCGGCATTATTTTAAGAAGAGATGCTTTTGAAAAAGCGGGTCGTTACAATCCCAATTATGGAGTTCCTTCCGACATGTATTTTAATATAAAAATGTCTTCCCTGTTTCCAGTAGTAATATTGGAAACAGAATTTTTTTTCTACCGCGAGCATGAAGGTCAGGAGATCAAAAACCGATATTCTTATTTGTTGTACAATTATCCTTACATGAGGGATATTTTAAAATTGCCGGAACTACCGGTTTCCGAAAAGAAGAAGGTGCGCTTGCTTACGAGTGCCAAAAGAAGTTTTTTAAAAGAGTGCATCAGAACCATCGTAACCACGCACAAAATAAAACCTGCCTTTAAAGCCTTTATATATTCCGGAATGAGTTTTAAAGATTTGATTTCCGGCATTTTGAATAAGCCTTTATAATGGAATTAATCTGTAAATTATTGGAGATTTCATTTTTTAATTTTAAAAATTCACTTACTGTTTATGCATGGTGAACGTCCATTGGTTACCATTGGGATAGCTGTATATAATGGAGCGAATCATATTCTTCAAACGCTATCCAGTATTAATAATCAAACCTATCAAAACATTGAAATAGTCATAGTGGATGATGGTTCAAAAGATAATTCTTATGAGATTTGCATGAACTGGCAGCAGGAATCTTCTTTTCCAATTTCTGTTTATAAAAACAATTCAAATCTGCGCTTGCCGGCAACACGAAATGTTTTATTAAAAAAAGCCACGGGCAAATATTTATGTTTATTTGACCAGGATGATATCATGGTGCCCGAGAAAATAGAAAGTGATGTTCTATTATTCGAAAAGCAAGAGAATAATGTGGCATTAATTTATTCTGATCTTAATTTAATGGATGAAAACGGAACGCCATTTGGAAACGGATATTTTGAGCGCATTGGATTTAAAGGCCGGGAAAATGGTGACTTATTTAAAGAGTTAATCAAAATCAATTTTATTCCGGCTCCCTCCGTTATGGTTCGAACTGATTTATTAAAAAAAGTTGGTGGTTATGATGAATCATTACAGTTTGATGATTGGGATATTTGGCTGAGGCTGGCGAAAGAATATGAATTTGTTTATTCCGATGCTATCAATGTTTTTTACAGGATACATAATAGTAGCATGATGGCCAATAAAGATAATGAACAAGCCATCCTGCGTAATAAGGCAAATATGAAAATGTTTGAAAAGCACCTGGAATTGAATAGTGATAATGACCAAGCGCTTTATAAAAAATTAAAAGAGCTTTCTGTTTACAGTTATTTTTTAGGAGATAAAGATTCAACGAAAATATTGGGCAATTACTTAAAGAAGAAATTTGACTCAAAAATCTGGTTCTATCATAAAATGGCCTGCCTCGGGATTAAGCATTCTTCTGCGTGGTTTAAAAAATAGTTTAACTCTATTTCTGAAATGTTTAATAAAATACTTTTTTTAATTTTTAAAATTGGCCGGAAAATCAATAATATATCCAGGTCGGTAGCTAGGTGTTTTACCATCCAGCATTATACTTATATTTCCCACAAAAGATTTGTTTTTAAAAAGGGTTGGAAAATAGGAAAAGATTTTTCTATCCGTTATGATTTGTCAACCACTCACTTATTGATTGAAGAAGATTTTCAATGCAGGAATGGTTTTAAAATACTGTTGGGAAACAACGGAAGCCTGGGCATAGGAGAAAAATGTTTTTTCAATAATAATTGTTCCATCAACTGCCTTGGAAAAATAGAAATTGGAAACAACAATCAATTTGGAGAAAATGTTTTAATGTATGATCACAACCATGTGTATGCTGACAAGGAAAAACTAATATCAGAGCAAGGATACAATACCGGAATGATAAAGATTGGTAATAATTGCTGGATTGGTTCTAATGTAGTAATCCTGAAGGATGTAGCAGTAGGAGATAATGTAGTTATCGGAGCGGGATGTATTATTTATAAATCAATACCCGCTAATTCAATTGTTATCAATCAACAAAATCTCTTAATCTCCACTGCCGGTAAATAATATTATATGATCATTGGAAGAGGTTTACTGGCGAATGCATTAAACGAAATAGATAATGAAGAATATTTATTCTATGCAAATGGTATCTCCAATTCTGTATTACATCAAATTCCCCGGAATAATTTTGAAATAAATGAAATTGAAGAAATAGCCGATGCAAACGGGGGAAGAACATTTATCTATTTCAGTACGGCACAGGTAAATTCAAAATCGAACTTGGACCGTCCTTATGTGCAACACAAACTTTTTGTTGAAGATTTAATTACAAAACGATTTTCGAAATACCTGATTATCCGGACGTCTAATTTAGTAGGAAATAATCTATGGAATAAACATACCCTCTTTAATTATTTATTTAATTCTCTTGCAGTAAACGAACAAATAACAGTGAATCCTGTTGTGACAAGGAATTTTTTGGACACTGCACATTTTACAGATTTATTAAAAACTTATCTTGATAAATATACCGCTAATAAAATAATAGAAATTGTAAATCCGGTGTCTTTTACTATGGATCAAATCATTAAGGAGTTTGAAGAATATTTCGGCAAAAAATTTATTATAAACAGGATACCGGAAATAAGTGATTTTGCGCTGTTTGAATTAAATATAGAATTGTCGCTGGATCTTTTTGCAAAGTGCCATATCCCAACGAAGGATTACATCCCTAATTTGTTAAGTAAATACTATGAACCTAAATAATTTCATTACACGAAATCACAAAGAAAGTTGAGGGTTTTATTAGTAACCGGAAATTATCTGCCTGGCAAAAATGGAGGAATTGAAAATTATTCTCATTGGCTGGCAACGCTATTGTTACAAAATCATTTTGAGATAGAAGTAGCTGCCTTAAATGTAAATGAAAATGAGGATTATTTTTATGAGGGAGTGAAAGTGAATTATCTAAAAGGCAGTTTTTCGGTTTTTGAATCTCTGCTGGAGAAAGGGAATTTTGATATTTGTCATTTTCATGAATATTCTGAATTTGGAGGTATAGAGATTCCCTGGTTTAAAAAAGCGAGAGAACATTCTAAAAAGGTATTCTTTACTTTTCACCTGCCTTATTTCACCTGCTACAAAGGAGATTTCAGATATAAAGGAACAGAGGATTGCAATACATTTTCAAATTCAAAAAGATGCACTGAATGTGTAATTGCTGATAAAATTGGTTATGAAAATCACCGGTCAGAAATTGTACTTAAATCTGTAGCCGGGTTGATGAAACTTACCGGGTCAAAGAAAAAACTGGAAGAAAAAATTATTTCAAAGTATCAAAAACTAAGTGATCTTATCGCAACCTGTGATAATATTTTCATTTATGCTGATTGGTTTAAAAATATTTTATTTGAAAACGGATATGCTGACGATTCAATAAAAAAGATCCCTTATAAAACTAAAACAAACATCTCCGGTTTAAATGCTGCCCGCGATTATTCAATCAGAAATAAGATCCTTTTTGTGGGCAGGATCCAGCATCAGAAAGGGTTGCATCTTTTATGCAAAGCAATGAATGGTATAACTACGAGAGATATTCAGTTAGATGTTTATGGTAATATTATGGACCGGGATTATTATGATCAATGTATAAAAGAGTACTCCTTCAATTTTAAAGGCACAACAAATTATGTTCAGATGCTGGGAATTTTAAAAGAATATGACTTCCTGATATTGCCAAGTATTTTTCCTGAAATGTACTCATTGATCATAAAGGATTCATTCTATGAACAATTGCCTGTGATTGCTTCTTCGTCCAAAGGAAACAAGGACGTTATAGTTGATGGAGTAAACGGTTTTCTTTTTGATTATGATAATGCGAAAGATTTGGCGGGAACGATTGACAGAGCCTATCAATTAAAAGATAATGGATGGGTTCCGGTGTTTTCTGAGCCTGGGAATCCGGAAAAAGATATTGAAGAAATTGTTTCTTATTATTTATAATGACCATTTTATACATCGGTAGCCTGAATCCTCAATCCAACTCATTCGCCCGTTTTAAAACGCTGGAATCTATGGGATATAAGATGACAGGAATTAACATGGAAGATTATATTTATAAAGGTCCATTTATAAAATTCCATCATCATCTGAATATTGGCCCGGGTATTTATTCTCTGAATAAAAAAGTAATGGAGACTTTGAATAAAAGTCCGGTAGATATTCTCTGGATAGACAATAAATCATTTCTTAATTCGGCTTCACTTAAACAAATAAAAAAGTTTTTTCCAAATACAAAGATTGTAAACATTGTAACAGATGACATTACAGGAAGATTGAGAAACCAGTGGCGGCTCTCTCTTTCAAATGCAAAGTATGTTGATTGTTTTTTTGTGCAGCGAAAAGTAAACATTGCCGAATTGAAAAAGGCGGGCGCTCAAAATGTAGCACTTTGCTATCGTTCGTATAATCCGGAATTTCACCGGCCTGTTCTACTAAACGGGGAAGATATTTTGAAGTACAAATCAGCCGTCGGCTTTGTAGGTACTTATGAAAACGATCGTGAAGATTACATTGCTTATTTAATTCAGAATAATATTCCTGTAAGCGTTACGGGTGATGGCTGGCCAAAAGGAAAACAATGGGATATCATAAAGCCATTTTACAAAGGGTCTTCTGTGTATGGCGAAGCATACATCAAAACTATCAACGGCATGGACATCGCGTTGCATTTTTTGCGACATGGAAACAGGGATGAACAAGACAGCCGCACTTTTGAAATTCCTGCCTGTGGCGTTTTTATGCTGGCAGAAAAAAGCGATGTGCATGAATCTCTTTTCAAGGAAGGAAAGGAAGCCGGATTTTTTACAGTAAAAGAACAATTATTGGAGAAAGTGAAATATTATTTACAACATGAAGAGAAGCGGAAAGCAATTGCAGCGGCCGGATTTGCAAGGTGTAAACAAAGCGGTTATTCACATGAAGAAAGATTGACGCAGGTGCTGAATACAGTGTCCACGCTACATAAAAATATGTAATGATTTTTTTGAGATTTCATCTCAAATCCTTTTTGCCACTAATTTCACTTCCGATAGCTATCGGAATTCACGAATTAGAATCCGATAGCTATCGGATTGATCCAGGTACAATATAAATCAGTAAATAAGATTGCCATCCCGAAGGAAGATCGGAACAGGCGATCGCCAAAAGCATTTTGAAAAGTAATAAGATGACGCAAGACGATTCGCAATGACGTACTTGCGTGATTCAATCAATGAAAAGAAAAAAAGTTTTTATTATTCATTTTCAGCCATTAGAATTATTTCCCCCGGTGATGAATATGATTAATTATCTAAGTAAGAATTCAACGTTGGATTTAATAGTCGTTACCAATAAAAAATTAATAACGAATTCATTATTAACCTATGTTAATCTTTCTGAAAATGTGAAAATATACAGGCCTGTAGGGCATTCGGAGAAAGCTATTGCCCGCTATCTCAATTATTTTTTGTTCTATGCAGCAGGATTGTTTTTATTGATATGGCACCGTCCCAAAATTGTATTTTACTTTGAAACACTTTCTTCATGGCCTGCATTAATCTACAAAAAAATAAAAGGTAAACGAACACAAATAATGGTTCATTATCATGAATACACAGAACCTGAATTATATAACCGCGGGATGATTTTATCAAGATGGATGCATGGCATGGAATCAAAAATGTATAAAAAATTTTCATGGATATCACATACCAATCCGGTAAGATTGCAAATGTTTAAAGATGACAATCATTTAAATGAAATGCCTTTGGCATTTTTTCACGTGATACCTAATTACCCCTCAGAATCATGGCGTAATTTCATAAGAAAACAAGATTCAAAGTCAAAAGTAAAAAGGCTGGTATTTGTCGGTTCACTGGGATATGACAATATGTATTTGCAGGAAGTAATTGATTGGGTGGGCAATCATCCTGATGAATTTTCATTAGATGTATATTCTTATAATATTGATACAAAGGCGAAACAAGTTTTAGAAAATAATGGTTTTGCAAATATCAAATATTGTGGTGGTTGTGATTATCAAAAATTACCTGAAATATTAAAATATTACGACATTGGTTTAGATATATATAAGCCATTTGCCCTGAATCATGTTTATGGAGTTTCCAACAAGATTTTTGAGTATTTATCGTGCGGCCTGGATGTGTGGTTTTCGGTGGATAAGCCACAAAGCCTTCAGTTTAGAAGAGAAGATGTGTTTCCTAAAATGTTACCCGTAAATTTTAAGGAATTAAATTCGTTTGATTATCTATCGGCAATTTCGAGAGAAGGATTGGTTTACAAACCTTCGAGTTATTGTTACGAAAATGTATATCCGGAGATTTTAAGCCATATCTCTAATGACGGAAATGGCATTGAAGCATGAAGCGACTTGCTATTATTACTACTCATCCTATTCAATACAATGCCCCTTTATTTGAATTGCTTTCAAAGCGAAATAAGATTGATATCAAAGTTTTTTATACATGGGGGGAAACAGTATTGAAACAAAAATATGATCCGGGTTTTGGCAAAGTTATCAAATGGGATATTCCGTTATTGGAAGGATACGAATATGAATTTTTAGCAAATATTTCTGCAGATAAAGGTTCCCATCATTTTAAAGGAATTGATAATCCTGATATAATAGAAAGGATAAATAATTATCATCCTGACGCAGTTTTGGTATATGGATGGTCGTTCAAAAGCCATTTAAAAGTTTTGCGTTATTATAAAAATAAAATCCCTGTATTATTTCGTGGCGATTCAACATTATTGGATAAAAAAAGTTGGATATTATCTTTAAAAAGGAATTTATTTTTGAGATGGGTTTATCGTCACATTGACTTTGTATTGTATGTTGGGAAGAATAATTATGATTATTTCAGAAAGGCCGCACTTAGTAAAGGCCAATTGATTTTCGCCCCTCACGCGGTAGATAATCAAAGGTTTGAATGCGCTTCCGATTCATGTAAAAAAAAGGCGACCGGGTTTCGGGAAAAACTAAATATTGCGCCTTCTCACTTAGTCTTTTTATTCGCGGGTAAATTGGAGCCTAAAAAGGATCCCGAATTATTATTAAAGGCATTTGCTCAGGCAAATTTAACAGAAAGTGTACATCTCGTCATTGTGGGAAATGGTGAATTAGAAAATAAATTAAAGGAGGATTTTGGAAAGGGAAAGAATATTCATTTTTTAGATTTTCAAAACCAAACCGACATGCCTGCAATTTATGAAATGAGTGATGTATTTATTTTGCCATCAAAAGGGCCCGGAGAAACCTGGGGCTTATCTGTGAATGAAGCAATGGCGAATGGTAAAGCAGTCATCGTGAGTGACAAGTGCGGCTGTGCAATAGATTTGGTAGAAAATGAAATGAATGGCTATATCTTTCAGGCTGATAATTTGAAACAGCTAAAAAATACGTTAGAACAGATATGCGCTTCTGGTGAAACCCTTGTAAAAATGCGAATGTTATCGAAAGACAAAATAAGAATGTATTCTTTAAATAATCTGGCTGGTTTAGTTGAACGGATTGTAATGGACATTTCAAAATAATGATGAGTGTAGTTATTTGCAAATTGCCAAAAGCGGGTTTGGGTAATCAGTTGTTTCCTCTAATGCATGCATACGTGTTTGCCAAATTAAATGATTTGCCTGTAATAGTTACAGGTTATCACCAATTAAAAATCGGGCCTTATTTACGAATGGAAAAAAGTAAGCGCCGATACAATGGTTATTTTACTTTTCAAAAAAATATTTTACGCGAATATGTCGATATATGGAAGATCAAAAGGCTTATGAAAACGAACGAAACAGTATTTGAATCGAAAGTGCAAAAATTGACGGAGGATAATTTGAAAGGTAAGGTATTTGTTTTTGAGAAGATGACTACTTATCACGACTACTTTCAATATCTAAAGGAATATCGGCAAGAAGTAATTAATGCTCTTTATTCGATTTTAAAACCATGGCTAATAGAAAAGATAAATAATCAACCTAAACCGGTAGTCGGAATTCATTTCAGGATGGGAGATTTTAGAAAATTAAATGGTAATGAGATTTACAATAGCGGGCATGTAAGAACACCTGAAGATTTTTTTATAAATACAATCAATTCAATCCGTAAAATAAATGGGAAGGATTTACCAGTTTCAATTTTTACGGATGGGTATAAAAATGAATTGGTGAATCTTTTGAAATTAAAGGATGTGAAGATGGTAGAAGGTAACCCTGATATTATAGATATGCTTCTATTAAGCAAGAGCCAGGTCATTATTCCAACACATGGAAGCACTTTTAGCATTTGGGCAGCATTTTTATCTGATGCCTCATTGATTTCTTATTTTAAATATCCGAATTTAATCAGGCCTGAT
>Ga0207657_10008667_pt1 | contig 10298 bp, 6 predicted proteins | sample KBSC33metaG_FD_184316 | JGI IMG/M metagenome (GOLD analysis project Ga0207657, IMG submission 184316) | Corn rhizosphere microbial communities from Kellogg Biological Station, Michigan, USA - KBS C3-3 metaG (SPAdes) (version 2) | ecosystem: Host-associated > Plants > Roots > Rhizosphere > Soil ... | reverse complement strand
TGATGTTCATTACCGGCTTCGCCGCCGTCGCGCTTCAGAGCGGCCGGACTGCGCCGGAAGCCAAGATGCTGTCCAAACCGTTCCACTTGAAAGACCTGGTGGCGGAGGTTGACCGCATCTTCCAGACCGAGGACCAGCACGGGCGGCTCTAGCTGCCCTTCGACTTCGCTCAGGACGTGCTTGCGCGCTTCGATCTAGCCACCTAAATGCCCCGCCAACGGTTCCCGCGAAAGTACTACTTTCACGGGGTTCCCCGGGTGGGCGTGTAGCTCAGTGGTAGAGCACTGTGTTGACATCGCAGGGGTCGCAAGTTCAATCCTTGCCACGCCCACCATTTTTCTTTTCAGTGACCTAGCCGGGTTCCACTCCCAAAATCGCGCCCGCTTTCCATTCGCACTCCGGTCCCTTCGCGCTGCGCCAACACGTCGACACCGATCCTGTTCGGGACGTAAAAACCGGTTGCGGATGATGCTGGCAGGACGGAATATCCCCCGAATGATCGCGTCACGGATCGAGGGAGGGTGAAATCCGAGGATTTGCAGTAGCTGGCGGAGCGCTGGTGCTCGCCATTTCAGCGGTGGCGCAGGCGAGTCCGTCGCCCGAGGCTGGGCCTTATAATGCGATTTTCCTCGCCGGCGGCATCGGTGTCAGCGACAAATTGCCGTCCGGTTCCGCGATCGGAACGGCGGGTCATCCGTTCACGCTCTCCACCTGGATCAATCCAACGGAGGCTCAAGCCGGACCTGTCATCCTTCTGGCGCTGGGCGATCCAGCGGCGAGCAGTCGACGGCTCGAGCTGATCTCGGGCAAGCTGGCCTATCAGGGCAGCGGCCTCCCGATCGTCACGAACGCATCGATCGCGGCTGGCGAGTGGCACCATGTCGCGGCAGTTAGCGACGGGGCGAATGTCGCGCTCTATGTCGACGGCAGGCGCGTCGGTGGCGGTCCATCCCCGGCGCAGCAGATCGCGCCGGAAATTGCCGTTGCGCCTGCCGTCGATGGCCAGCCGCACTTCGGCGGGACCTTGGTCGATGCCCAGGCGACCGATCGCGCGCTCGCTCCCGCGGCGATCCGCGCAATGGTCGCGGCTAAGCCCGATTTCGCGCTCGTGCAGCTCGATCAGGTCGGCGTCGGCTGGCCGCTGCAGAAGAGCGCCAACATCGGCCTGACCCATCAGCAGCCTGCCTGGACGTTGCCGCACGGCCAAGGCGCGGACCTCAAGCCGGTCGCCAGGCCAGTGCCGGACCTGCCGACCCTCCAGCCGATCGCGGCCGGCCGGTGGCAGATCAACGGGTGGAGAATGGCCGCCGCGCCTGCTGTGAACGCGGACGGTGAGACGCTGTCGCGACCGGGCTATGATTCCACCAGATGGTTTGCCGCGACAGTGCCGGGCACCGTGCTGCAGACGCTGGTCGATCGCGGCGTCTACCCCGATCCCTATTACGGCCTGGACAACCTCGCCATCCCGGAGAGCCTCGCCCGGCAGGATTACTGGTATCGGACGAGCTTTACCCTTCCCCCGGCGGCCGCCGGCAAGACGCTGACGCTTGTCTTCAACGGCATCAACTACGCTTCCGACGTGTGGCTGAACGGACAGCGCCTGGGCGGCACCGAGGGAGCCTTCATTCGCGGAACGTTCCCGATCCACCCGGCGGCGGGCGTGAATGTGATTGCGGTCAGGGTATCGCCCCCGCCGCACCCCGGCATCCCGCACGAACAGTCGATCGCCGGCGGCGTCGGCCCCAATGGCGGACAGCTTGCCATCGACGGTCCGACCTTCATCGCCACGGAGGGTTGGGACTGGATTCCCGGCATTCGCGACCGCGACACGGGCCTGTGGCTGCCGGTGGAGCTCGTTGCCACCGGCGCCGTCACGATCGGCGACCCGCACGTCGTCACCGACCTGCCGCTGCCGCGCATCGACAGCGCCGACGTCTATATCGACGTGCCGGTCGAAAACAGCAGCGGCGCAAACCAGCAAGTGACCGTCCGCGCCCATTTCGACGACGTCACCGTCGAACAGGTCGTCACCGCTCCTCCAGGCGAAACCGATGTCAGATTCGCGCCGTCCGCCTTCCCGCAGCTTCACGTGCTCAACCCGAAGCTTTGGTGGCCAAATGGCTATGGGGCCCCCAACCTTCACGAGCTGACCCTGACCGCATCCGTCGGTAATTCGCTGTCCGACACAAAGTCGCTCAAGTTCGGAATCCGCGAGGTGAGCTACGATCTCTCGCTGTTCGATTCGAAGGGCAATCTGCGCCGGGTCCAGGTGCAACCGACGAACGGCTGGCTGGACGGCGAAAAGCTGATCGACGTGACTCACGCGGCGATCAAGCAGACACCGCACGGCTGGGCGGAGTCGCTGACCGCCGCCGGCGAGCATTCGCCCGCTGTTACGGATACCGACGAGAAGCTGCCCGAGCCCCACCTCACATTGCGTGTCAACGGTGTGAAGATCGCCGCGCGCGGCGGTTCATGGGGCATGGACGACGCGATGAAGCAGTCCGACGCGAGCCGGCTCGCTCCCTATTTTCGCCTGCAGAGGGAGGCGCACCTCAACATCATCCGAAACTGGATGGGCAATAATGACGAGGAGCAATTCTACGAGCTTGCCGACGAGAACGGCATGATGGTGCTCAACGACTTCTGGCAGTCGACCGAGAATTATCAAATCGAGCCGGAAGACCCCGAGCTGTTCCTCAAGAACGCGGCCGACGTCATCAAGCGCTATCGCAATCATCCGTCGATCGTCGTTTGGTTCGGCCGCAACGAGGGAGTTCCCTATCCCACCCTGAACGAGGGGCTCGACGATCTCGCGTTCAGGCTTGACGGGACGCGCTGGTACACGGGATCCTCGAACGAGGTCGAATTGCAGGGATCAGGACCTTACGATTATCGGCCGCCGGTCGGCTATTTCACCAATCTGGCGACCGGCTTCTCGGTGGAATCGGGCACTCCGAGCCTGTCGACGCTGGAGTCGATCAAACGCTGGATTCCGGCGCCCGATCGGTGGCCGATCTCCGACACGCTCGCCTATCACGACTGGCACTTCAGCGGGAACGGCGACACGCACGGGTTCATGCAGGCGCTGACGACCATGTTTGGCGCGCCCGACAGCCTGGAAGACTTCGAGCGCAAGGCGCAGATGATGAACATGGAGGATCACAAGGCCATGTACGAGGGCTTCCTCGGACATTTGTGGACCAAGAACAGCGGCCACCTGCTGTGGATGTCGCATCCGGCCTGGCCCTCCAACGTCTGGCAGCTGTACAGCTGGGATTACGACACGTCGGCGGCCTATTTCGGCGCCAAGGAGGCCAACAAGCCGCTCCACGTCCAGCTCAACCTCCCCGACAACAAGCTGGTTGTGCTCAACACGACGTTGCGGGACCAGCCCGGAATGACGGTGGAAACCCGGGTCGTCGGCCTGGATGGCGCCTCGCTGTTCACCCGCACCGACAGCCTCGACGCCAAGGCGAACGACAAGACCGATCTTCCGGATGTGCCGCTGGCCCCGATCCTGGCGCAGCACGGCGCTGCCCTAGTCGAGCTGGTGCTAGAGGGTGCCGACGGCAAGGAAGTCGATCGCAACTTCTACTGGCGGGGCGAGGACGAGGCGGCCTATCGCGCGCTGGACCAGCTCGCCCGGACCCCTCTGCAAATGGCTGTCGCGCCCCCGACGCGAGACGGCGACGACACCTTGGTCCGCGTAACCCTCGCCAATCACAGCCGAGTCCCCGCGCTGGAAGCCAAGCTGACGCTCGTTGACGGCAACGGGACGCAGATCCTCCCGGCCTATTACGAGGACAATTACATCTCTTTGCTGCCCGGAGAGAGCCGCACGATCGACATCCGCTATGCGGCCTCGACGCCCGCCCGCGACCCGACGATCAACTTGCGCGGCTGGAATGTGGAGCAGCAATCCATGAAGGCGGGCGCTAACGTTCGCAACTAAAAGGCTTTGAGATCCGCCCCCGCAGCCCCGGCCGTGTCTAATGCTCTGGCTGCGCGGCGCTCCATGTCATTGCCGGAACCGTGATCGTTGCGGCCAGGGGAAGCTCGTCAGAGGCTTGTCCGAGCATCACGCGATAGGCACCGGGAGCGACGGTCCATTTGTCGCCCGCCGCTTGGTACGTTGCAAGCAGCCGCGGATCGACGGTCACTTCGACGCTTTTGCTTTCCCCCGGGGCCAGCGATTGCTTGGCGAAGCCGCCAAGCCTCTTGGGCGCCTCCCAGCCGGCGGCGCGCCAATCCGCGGGTTCGACATAGACCTGGCCCACCGCTTGCCCGGCCACGCTGCCGCTATTGGTGAGGGTAAAGCTCACGGTCAGCGACCCATTATCAAGGCGGGGATGCAGGTTGGACAAGCGGAAGGTCGTGTAGCTGAGGCCGTGCCCGAAGGCGAAGAGCGGCTTGTAACCGTTCAGATCGTACCATTTGTAACCGATCGCCGCGCCCTCGGTATATTCGATATGGACGGGAATTCCGTCCGGCTTTCCGAACCCGGGGATGACCGGGTGGGCCAGCTGCGCCTTGGAGGCGGGGAAGGTGACCGGCAGGTGGCCCGACGGATTGACCTTGCCGGTCAGGATGCGAGCGATTGCCTCTCCGCCGCGAATGCCCGGATAAAAGGCCTCGAGGATCGCGGGAGCGCGCTGGGCCCACGGCATAAGGACGGCTCCGCCGCTCTCGACGACGACCACCGTGCGTGGATTGGCTTTGAGTACAGCATCGACCAGCGCATCTTGAGTGCCGGGGAACTCCAGGTTCCCGTCGAATCCCTCGCCAAGCCATTGAGTGACGAACACGACCGCGACCTCGGCCGAACGCGCGGCGCGTGCTGCGGTCGCGATGTCGTCCCCGCTGGAGTAGCTGATCCGAGCTGACGGAAGCTCCGCCTTCAGCGCAGCCAGGGGCGAAGACGGCATGTAGACAACTGGTCCTGGCCACGAGTGCGGCTCAGCCTCCGGAACCGCGTTTCCACCCACGGGCGTCACCGCCGAGGAGCCGCCACCCGACAATACGCCGCGGTCGGCATGGCCGCCGATCACGGCGATGGAGCGCACCCCCCTCAGCGGCAGCAGCTTGCGGTCGTTCTTCAGAAGCACGAGCGAGTCTTCGGCCGCCCGCTGGGCGACATCGGCGTCCGCCTTGAAATCGATCGGCGCGACCTTGGGCGGATTATCATAGACGCCAGTCGCAATCATCGCCCAGACGATCCGCTCGGCCATGTCGTCTAGACGCGAAGCTGGGATTTCGCCGCTGCGCAGAGCGGCTTTCAGTAGCGGCGGCGCAAACTGGGCGGCCGTGCTGTTGCAGCAAGGGAAGCCGGTGAACTGATCGAGCCCGTTGTTGGCAGCGTCCGCGGTCGAATGGACCGCGCCCCAGTCGGACATCACGAAGCCTTTGAAGCCCCAATCCTGCTTGAGCACCTTGTTCAGCAGGTAATCGTTCTCGCAGGCCCAGCGGCCATTGACGAGATTGTACGAGCACATCACCGACGCCGGCCGCCCCTTCTCGTAGGCGATCTCGAACGCCAGGAGATCGGACTGCCGCATCGCTTCGGGCGAGATGGTCGCGTCGATCGTCGTGCGCTGGCTCTCCTGATCGTTGACGGCGAAATGCTTCATCGTCGAGATCATGCCCGTCGACTGGATTCCCTGAATGAGCCCGCCGGCCATTGTCCCCGCGAGCAGCGGGTCCTCGCCCGTATATTCGAAGTTGCGGCCGTTCCGCGGTTCGCGAGCGAGATTGACGCCGCCGGCGAGGAATTCGTTGAAGCCGGAGGCGCGCGCTTCGGTACCGATCATTCTCCCGCCAGCGCGAGTGACCTCCGGATCGAAACTCGCGGCGGTCGCGAGAGATGAGGGAAGCCCCGTTCGCGGAAGCTCCGAATCCCGAACACCCATCGAGGCATCCGTCTGAAACTGATCCGGCACTCCGAGCCGGGGGATGCCCGGCACGAAACCCGCCGCGCCACGGATCGCGTGCGCGCGGACATAGTCCTTGAGCTCCGGCGACACGAGGCTGTCAGGGGCTTTCGCCAGATCGTCGCCGGGCGAGGTGAACCCGAACACCAGCCTGAGCTTCTCATCGGTGGTCATCGCCCCGACCAATGCGTGCGCGCGCGCTTCTGGAATTAGAGATCGATCGAGCCACGGGGCCGGTGCGGGCTGAGCGTTCAGCTGAGTCCCGCAGAGGGAAAGGCCGACGAGGATGACGGACGACAGGCGCCGAACTACTGGGTTACTCATGGCGCCGAGCTTACTGGGAACGTTAACCAACACAATGCCGCGTCGATCGACTCACGCCATCGTGAGAACGATTTTCCCGACATGGTCGCCCGCATCCATCCGCGCATGCGCCTTGGCGGCTTCGGCGAGCGGAAAGGTAGAATCGATCACCGGCCGCAGCCGCCCGCCCTCGGCGAATGGCCAGACGGTCCGGGCGATCTCGTCCGCAACCAAAGTCTTGAACTCCACCGAGCGCGGGCGAAGAGTCGAGCCGGTCAACACCAGCCGCCGCCGCATCACGTCGGGAATGGCGATTTCGGACCTGGCGCCGCGCTGGAAGGCGATGGACACGTGTCGTCCGTCGTCGGCCATGCAGGCGATGTTGCGCGGGAGATAGTCGCCGCCGATCATGTCGAGCACGACCTCGACTCCGCGCCCGCCGGTCGCCCGCTTCACTTCCTCGACGAAGTCCTGCGTCTTGTAATTGATCGCCTTCGCCGCACCCAGCTCCTCGGCGCGGGCGCACTTCTCGTCGCTTCCGCAGGTGACGTAGGTGGTCAGCCGGAACAGCTTGCCCAAGGCGATCGCCATCGTCCCAATGCCGCTGGTGCCGCCGTGGACCAGCACCGAATCCCCCTCGGCAGCGAAACCGCGCTCGAACAGGTTCGACCAGACGGTGAAGAGCGTTTCGGGGATCGCCGCGGCCTCGATTGGTGAGAGGACTTCCGGAAGCGGCAGGCAGGTTCCAGCCGGAGCGACGCAATATTCCGCATAGCCGCCGCCGGCGACCAGCGCGCACACGGTCTGCCCCATCAGCGCACCCGCGCCCTCCCCCGCCTCGACCACCTCACCGGCAATCTCGAGACCGAGGATGTCGGGCGCTCCGGGCGGCGGCGGATAAAGGCCGCGCCGCTGCAAAATGTCGGGCCGGTTTACGCCCGCCGCGGCGACCCTGATCAGCACCTCACCCTTGCCTGGCCGAGGCACCGGCCGCTCGACCAAAGCCAGTTCCTCGGCGCCGTCCGGCTGCGGAGCGACGACGGCCTGCATGGTCGCTGGAATGGTGCTGCTCACAAGCTCAGGCTTATTGACATCGTACATTGCCGGGTCAACGACTAAGGCCGGGAGCTGGAGCCATGGACCTCGACGATCTTTTCCCGAGCAAACCCGACGACCCGCTGGTTGCGTTGGGGAAGCAGGATCTCGACCCGATGTCGCAGGACGAACTGGCCGAGCGAATCGAGGCGCTGAAGGCCGAGATCGCCCGGATTGAGGCACATATGGCGCGGGTAGAGGTGCATCGCTCTGCGGCGGAGGAACTGTTTAAAAAGAGCTGACGGGCAGCGGCGAAAGTTCACAAAGTTCATAAACCTACGCGGGCGCACGCGAGGGGGAGCCGGCACGGAGTGAAGGAGCCGTCACGCGAGTAAATCGCATCGCGTCGGTCTTGTCGCCTTCGGCGCAGCCTTCCGGCGGTGACCTGACGGCCATCTTCGATTCCGCAGGCTCTTCGAGGAATAGGTGGTTTTCGCTGGGCTGCTCCAGCTGGAAGTTGGCAAAGTTGGCACCGGTAACGCGCACGCGCGGGCGCGCTCGTGAAGCGGAGTTCCAAAAGAGGTTCGTTCTGTCACCTGGGGCCTCCAGCGAAAATGGAAGGCCAGGCAGCTATCTCAAACCAGCGGCTGTAGGACAGCAGTTTCTCGCTTCCTTGCGTCTGGTCATGAACCTATATGGAACATATCTTTCCTACACTGTGCCTGATCCGATAGGGCGCCTGCTTTCGGCATCAGGAGAACGTGATGGAGCGGCTGTCTCGATTTCAATTCGTCCATTGGCTTCGGACCGGCCGGGTGGCCGTGGACCCGGAGCAACCGCCCGAAGTGAAGTTCAATCCCAATCACGACCCCAAAAACGGGCAGTTCACGTATTCCGGGGAGGGCGGAAGCGCCTCCCAGCCATCGTCGGTACTGCGGACGATGGGGCTACCCGTCGAAAGCATTTCGAACCCACAACCAACGCCAGCCGAACCGAAGGCGCAATCGGCCGCGACTCGTCGACAGCAGCGGCGGTCGACCATAATCATGAAGAAGCTCAAGCCGATCCCAGGTTATCCCGAGACGGGCGCGGACTCTTGGCGCGCGGCCGACGACAAGGTCTTCATCGACGCAGCCAACAAGTTCAACAGCGAACGAGGTCTGAAGCCCGGCGATCCCAAGTATATCGACCCTCAGCTGATTAAGGCTTGGGCGATGGTCGAAAGCGGTGGCGATAAGGCCGCATTCTTAAGAGATCCTCTGCAAGCCAACAATCCCGGCGATTGGAACACAGACAAACTCCGATTGCTCGGGTTGCAGAAAGACCAACCAATGACGCCTGAGCTAAGCGCGCAAGCGGCGTTGAAGTGGTTGGAGCATAAGGGCACCCGCCGAGACAAGGCGACATCGCCGCCAAGATGGCTTGGTTTGGACCACGCGTTTGAGCAGTACAACGGCAGAAATAAGCTCGGTAAAGATGGTATTCCGCTCAAGCTATGGTACAGACAACAAGTCATGAAGCTCTACAGTACATCGAAGAGTCAAAGGTAAAAAATGATCGGTGCCCTATTACTGTATGCCTCTGCTGTTTGGCTACAGCGCCGTGACATTCGTCCAATCCTGCGCAGCCAAGGCTTCTATGCACCAATCAATGGGGAGGAAACCATCAAATATGTGGGCCATATCGCGCAAGGACGAAAGGATTATGAAATTTACCTTTACAATGGCGCTTTCCGTGCCGCCGATGTGGAACATGGCGTCAACAGACTAATAGTACTTTTGAACGGTTCGATCTTGGTTGATACTTACGACTCTTCAAGTGCCAGCAGGTGCAAGGTTCGTGGCCGCAAGGTGATTTGCGTTACCGATTACCCCCCGAGCGAAATTGAGTTTACTAAACGGGGGCCACCCTATGAGATCGTGTTCGACGGAGAGATCGACGCTATGACCTTTGGCAACAGGCTTAAGGCATACTGGTGCAACGAACACCGTTGCCCGCGGTTGGACAAGAAGTTGGTGCATGATCTCGCTCTGACACCAGCTTCGAAATGAGCTCCTGTTCAAGAGTCTTCGCGCGACCCTGAATGTTTCATTGGTAGGGTTTTCCGACGGCTGCCTCAGCTCTAATCGCAATCGGATCAAGTCATCACCCCATTTGGCTCCCCAATTCACTACTCACTCACCCTATCTCCCTATAAATTGGGGATAAGGAGGCACGCGCCCCTTGATTGAGCGTTGCGGCAGTATGACATTGCTCTTCCAAGAGAGCCCGGGGCTCACCCCCGGAGCGGTGGGAGTACCAGTCTAAATGCCTAGTTTCGCTGGCCAACTCGAAACAACCCTGCACAATGCGCTTGGCGAAGCCAGCAAGCGCAGGCACGAGTATGCGACCCTTGAACATCTACTGATCGCGCTGATCGACGACGAACATGCCTCCAAGGTGATGTCCGCCTGCGGGGTCAACCGCGACGAGCTTCGCGCTTCCGTGAAGCATTATCTCGACAACGAGCTGGGAGCGCTCGTCGCCGACAGCAGCACCGACCCGACTCCGACAAGCGGGTTCCAGCGCGTGGTCCAGCGAGCGATCCTCCACGTCCAGTCCTCCGGGCGAGACGAGGTGACCGGCGCCAACGTCCTCGTCGCCCTCTTCTCCGAGCGTGAAAGCTACGCCGTCTATTTCCTTCAGCAGCAGGACATGAGCCGGCTGGATGCGGTCACTTACATCAGCCACGGCGTCGGCAAGGGCGACACCCCGGCCGAGGCGCGGCCGCCCGAGGGCAATGAGGAAAAGACCGAGAAGGAGGGCAAGAAGGAAAGCGCCCTCAAGCAATTCACGATCGATCTCAACGAGAAGGCGCGCACCGGCAAGGTCGATCCGCTCATCGGGCGGATGCCGGAGGTCGAGCGGACGGTGCAAATCCTCTGCCGCCGGTCGAAGAACAACCCGCTTTACGTCGGCGAGCCCGGCGTGGGCAAAACCGCGATCGCCGAAGGCCTCGCGCGCAAGATCATCGAGGGCGACGTTCCCGAC
>Ga0207657_10008665_pt1 | contig 10298 bp, 6 predicted proteins | sample KBSC33metaG_FD_184316 | JGI IMG/M metagenome (GOLD analysis project Ga0207657, IMG submission 184316) | Corn rhizosphere microbial communities from Kellogg Biological Station, Michigan, USA - KBS C3-3 metaG (SPAdes) (version 2) | ecosystem: Host-associated > Plants > Roots > Rhizosphere > Soil ... | reverse complement strand
TCCCGGTGCAGCGCGCCTATGAGGCGACCCTGGCGCTCGTCACGCGGCGCAAGTGGCGCATCGTCGACGCCCGGCCGCCGCAGCCGCCGCGCCGCGAAGGGCATATCGAAGCGGTGGCGCGCACGCCGGTGATGGGCTTTCGCGAAGACGTCGCGATCCGCGTGCTGGCCGACGGCACCGGCGCGCGCATCGATATCCGCTCGTCGTCGCGCTATTTCGAAAGCGATCTCGGCAGCAACGCCGCCCGCATCGCCAAGCTGATCGAAGACCTCAACAACGTCGCCGACGACAACGTGGCGCCGGTCAAGAAAGCACCGACAGGCGCTCAGGCCAAGGGGGCGAAGAAATAGCGCGCAGGGAATGGCGTGGATAAAAATGGCGCAGGGACAACTCGTTCAGATGTTAAACCCCTGCGCCGCAGCTATCTTGTCCAAACGGGCGATTACTGTGCAGCCAACCTGTAACTTCCCCCGATGACCGGATCGCCTTCCGTCACCACCACGCCGCGCGCCACCAGATCCTCCAGATGCGCCAGCACCGAATATCCCGCCGCACCGACGAGTCGCGGATCGATGCCGATATAGATCGCGCGCACCATGGTCGAAATATCTGTCTCGCCCTTCGCCAGCCGATGCAGGATCGACGCTTCGCGCGCCTGACGATGGCGGATCAGGAAACGCACGAAGCGTTGCGCATCAGGAACTTCCGGCCCGTGGCCGGAGAAATAAAGCTGCTCGTCGCGCTTCGCGAGCCTGTGCAGCGACGCCATGTAGTCGATCATCGAGCCGTCCGGCGGCATCACCACTGAGGTCGACCAGCCCATGACGTGGTCGCCGACGAATATAAGCTTGCGCTCGGGCCAGGCGAACGCGATGTGGTTGGCGGTATGGCCCGGCGTCGCCACCACTTCGAGCGACCAGCCGTCGCCATTGATGATCTCACCGTCGCGCACCACGATATCCGGCTTGAAGTCGCGATCGGCTCCCGCCTCCGTCGACATCGTCTCGCTCTCGTAATACGGCCGCGACGCGCGGTGCACGCCTTCGGCATAGGTCGGCGCACCGGTGGCGGCCTTGATCCGCGCGGCGTTCGGCGAATGATCGCGGTGGGTGTGGGTGATGAGGATGTGCGTCACGGTTTCACCGCGCACCGCGTCGAGCAGCGCCCGCGCGTGCGCCTCGTCGTCCGGGCCAGGATCGATGATCGCGACCCTGCCGCGGCCGACGATGTAACTGACCGTGCCGCTGAGCGTCATCGGCGACGGATTGTTGCACAGGACGCGCCGCACCCCGGGCACGACCTCCTCGACGACACCCGGCTTGAGCGGGAAGTCGCGATTGAACGGGACGTCTTCGTTATCGGTGTTGTCGGTCATGGATATTTCCGAGGCTACCGTCATCCTGAGGTGCGAGCGCTTGCGAGCCTCGAAGGATGACGTTCCAAGTGGCACCATCCTTCGAGACGCCGCGCAAGAGCGCGGCTCCTCAGGATGACGGTATTCATCGCCTTACGAAAATGCCTGGATGCCGGTGATGGCGCGGCCGAGGATCAGCGCGTGGACGTCATGCGTGCCCTCGTAGGTGTTCACCGTTTCGAGGTTCTGCGCGTGGCGCATCACGTGATATTCGATCTGGATGCCGTTGCCGCCGTGCATGTCGCGCGCGACGCGGGCGATGTCGAGCGCCTTGCCGCAGTTGTTGCGCTTCATGATCGAGATCATCTCCGGCGCCATCTTGCCTTCGTCCATCAGACGGCCGACGCGCAGCGAGCCCTGCAGGCCGAGCGCGATTTCGGTTTCCATGTCGGCAAGTTTCTTCTGCACCAGTTGCGTCGCCGCCAGCGGCCGGTCGAACTGCTTGCGGTCGAGCGTGTATTGCCGGGCGCGGTGCATGCAGTCTTCCGCCGCACCCATGGCACCCCACGAGATGCCGTAACGGGCGCGGTTGAGGCAGCCGAACGGCCCCTTGAGGCCGGAAACATTCGGCAGCAGATTTTCTTCCGGCACCACCACGCCGTCCATCACGATCTCGCCGGTGATCGAGGCGCGCAAGCTAAGCTTGCCGCCGACCTTCGGCGCGGACAGGCCCTTCATGCCCTTCTCGAGGATGAAGCCGCGAATCTGGTTGTCGTGCGCCGCCGATTTGGCCCACACCACGAACACGTCGGCGATCGGCGCGTTGGAAATCCACATCTTCGCACCGTTGAGGCGATAACCGTCCGCCACCTTCTCGGCGCGCGTCTTCATGCCGCCCGGATCGGAGCCGGCATCCGGCTCGGTCAGGCCGAAGCAGCCGACCCATTCGCCGCTCGCCAGTTTCGGCAGATATTTCTTGCGCTGGTTTTCGTCGCCATAGGCATAGATCGGATACATCACCAGCGACGACTGCACCGAGTTCATCGAGCGATAACCGGAATCGACACGTTCGATCTCGCGCGCCACCAGGCCGTAGGCGACGTAGCTGGCGTTGGCGCAGCCATATTCTTCCGGCAGCGTGACGCCGATCAGGCCGAGTTCACCCATCTCGTTGAATATCTCGCGATCGGTCTTCTCTTCGAGATAAGCCTTGACGATGCGCGGCTGCAGCTTGTCCTGCGCATAGGCGCGCGCGGTATCGCGGATCATCCGCTCGTCTTCGGTGAGTTGATCGTCGAGCAGGAACGGATCGTCCCACTTGAAACTGACCGGAGCCGGCTTGTCCTTGGCTTGCGCACGCACGCTCATCGAAGTTCCTTTCACATCGCTGCCGCAAGTGCTCATGCGACAAGCGAGATTAAATCTTTGACTACTGGCCTTCAAGGTATTCGTTCGAGACGATCTCGATCCCGAACCCCGACAGCCCCTTGTAGTCATGCGCCGACGATGTCAGGTGACGGATCGACGTGACGCCGAGATCGCGCAGGATTTGCGCGCCGACGCCGACCTCGCGCCATTGCCGGTTGCGATCGGCTTCGGCGGATTTCGGCTGATCGATCGGCGCCACCGGCACGCCGGCCGCACCGTCGCGCAGATAGACCAGCACACCGCTGCCGGCTTTCTTGAAGTGCTCCAGCACCGCCTGCATCCGCTTCGGCCCGGTGAAGATGTCGCGCACGATGTTGGGCTTGTGAAAGCGCGTCAGCACGTTCTTGCCGTCGCCGACACCGTTGTAGACGAACGCCGCGTGGGCGATGCTGTCGAACGGCGAACGATAGGCATAACCCTGCAACGGCCCGATCGGGCTTTCCACCGTGAAGGTGGAGACGCGCTCGATCAGCTTCTCGCGCGCTTGCCGGTAGGCGATCATGTCAGCGATGGTGACATGCTTGAGTTTGTGGGTCTCGGCGAAGCGCGCGACCTGCTCGCCCTTGGTCACGGTGCCGTCGTCGTTCATCAACTCGCTGATGACGCCGACCGGCGGCAGCCCGGTCAGCTTGCACAGGTCGACCGCCGCTTCGGTATGCCCGGAACGCAGCAGCACGCCGCCGTCGCGCGCGATCAGCGGGAAGATGTGGCCGGGCCGCGCGAAGTCGTTGGCGCCGGCATTGGGGTTGGCCAGCGCGCGGCAGCACGAGGCGCGCTCGTCGGCGGAAATACCGGTACCGCCATCGGGCTTGTAGTCGATCGAGACGGTGAACGCCGTGGTGTGATTGGAATCGTTATGCGCCACCATCGGATCGAGCCGCAGCCGCCGCGCATCGTCGGTGGTGATCGGCGCGCAGACGATGCCGGAGGTATGCCGGATGATGAAGGCCATCTTCTCGGCGGTACAATGGGACGCCGCGACGATCAGGTCGCCCTCGCCCTCGCGATCCTCGTCGTCGGTCACCACGACGATCTCGCCGTTGGCGAAAGCCTGCAGAACTTCGGGAATGGGATGGGGCATGAAACCTGCTCTCGGACATCGATGACGACCATATGGCGTAGAGCGTGAGGCGACGCAACCACCGTTCGAGGGTGCATGCCATGCCCCGGAATTTATCTCAGGGCAGCACTTCGCGACGCTCGGCCAGTTGCGCGTCGATCTCGGCACGCTTCTCGTCCAGCAGGCCATTGTCCACTGCGGCGATCACCTTGAACAGCTCCTGCGCGTCAGTAAGGCGCGGCACGGTGACGTAGTCGGCCCCGGCGGCGTACAGGTCATTGATGCTCGCCAGCATGTCCGCGGTGGAAACGATCTTCGCCGACGCGTTCAGCGTCCGCACATGGCGCACCAGCTTCTCGTTATCGGCGCCTTTGAGCAACGCGTCGGGCACGCTGAGGATGATGATCTCGGCGTTGCCGATGCCGGCATGGACCAGCGTATCGACGTTGCTGATGTCGCCATAGATGACATGCAAGCCGCGATTTGCCAGGTTGCGGAACACGTTGGGATTGAAATCGACCACGGTGATCTGGTCGAGCAGCGACTTATCCTGCTGTTCAATTTCGCTGAGCAGCGCACTGGCGGCGCGAAAGAAGCCGAGGATGACGATGCGGCGCGCCGTGCCATGTCCCTCCCCGTGATCGGCGGCGGCGCTGTGATCGAGATCGCGCAGCCCCAGTCGCTTCAACGGACCGATTGCCAGCCGGGTGATCTGGTCGCTGCGGGCGATGGCGAACGTCGACAGCACCGCGAGGATGACGAAGGCGAATGATGCCGCGTTGGCCGTCTCCGTGGTGATATGTCTGGCGGCAACCCCGGTCTGGATGATCACCAGCGAGAACTCGCTGATCTGCGCCAGGTTGATCGCCGGCAGCAGGCTTGCGCGCAGACCCTGCTTCATCAGGTAGAGCGGCAGGAACGTCGTGATCAGCCGACTGACAACGGTGAATGCCGCAATCACCAGCGCCAGCCCGATCACCGAACCGTTGGGCACCGGAATGGTCATGCCGAGCGCCACGAAAAACAGCGTGATGAAGAAATCGCGCAGCGTGGTCACCTTGGCGGTGACATCCAGCGCATAGGGAAACGTCGACAGCGACACGCCGGCCACCAGCGATCCCATTTCGCGTGACAGGTGCAACCGCTCGGCGATCTCGCCGATCAGGAAGCACCACGCCAGCGCGCCGAGCAGCACGAGCTCGGGCCGCCGCGCGATCTGATCGAACAGTTTCGGCAGCACGTAGCGGCTGAGGATCAGCGCGGTGGCAACCAGCACGCCGACGCGCGCGACCGACAACAGGACGATCCCGATCTGCAGATCGTTCAGGCTCGGCTGCACCGCCAGAAACAGGATGGCGAAGATATCCTGCAGCACCAGCACGCCGAGCGTGATGCGGCCGGGCAGCGTATCCAGTTCGCGCTTCTCGTAGAGCACCTTGACGATGATGACGGTACTGGAGAGCGCGCAGGCGATGCACAGGTACAGCGCATCGAAGCGGCCCGCGCCCAGCCCCAGCCCGATCGCCATGAAGAACAGCACGCCGAGAATGCAGCCGCCGATCAATTGTCCGCCGGCGGCGAACAGGATGACGCGGCCGGCGCGCACGATCTTCTTCAGGTCGATTTCCAGCCCGATCATGAACAGCATGAAGATCAGGCCGAGTTCGGAGATGGTGGCGATCGACTCCTGCGACTTGACCCAGCCGATGCCGAACGGACCGATGATGAACCCGCCGATGAGATAGGCGAGGATCAGCGGTTGCCGGAAGAAATGCGCCAATAGCCCGAGCATCCAGGCGAACAGAATGCTGAGCGTAATATCGCGGATGAGATCGTGCATGCCCCTGCCAGTAGGCGTTCGCGTCTCACGTAAACTAAACGCGGAGCCTTTCGCGTCAACGTGTTAATTTCGCCGGTCGCATCGTTCGGCGGCCGACACTCAGCGTTCGAGGATCTCGCGAACCTTGACCGCGAACGCATCGACCTCGAACGGCTTGGTGACCAGATCCGTGGTCGCGCTCCAGAAGCCGTTGCCGGAAGCCACTTTCTCGGCATAGCCGGTCATGAACAGGACCTTCAGCATCGGCCGTCCGGCCTGCGCGTGTTCGGCCAATTGCCTGCCGTTCATGCCCGGCAGCCCGACATCGGTGACCAGCAGGTCGATCGGCTGCGGCAGGCCGAGCAGCTCCAGCGCCATCGGCCCGTCGTGGGCTTCGATCACGCGGTATCCCAGTTCGCCCAGCGCGGAAGCGACCACCAGACGCACCGCGGCCTCGTCCTCCACCAGTAGAATGGTCTCACCGGTCGGCGCCGGTTCGACCCGGGAGGGCTGTGGCGGCTGTCCCGCCGTCAATGGCCGTGAACTGCGCGGCAGGAAAATGGTGACCGTGGTACCCTCGGCGAGCTTGCTGTCGATCCGGACGTGGCCACGCGACTGCTTGGCGAAGCCGTACACCATCGACAGGCCGAGCCCGGTGCCCTGACCGATCGGTTTGGTGGTGAAGAACGGATCGAACGCGCGCTCGACTTCGACCGGCGTCATGCCGACACCGTGATCGCGGACGGTGATGACGACGTAGTCACCGGCAGCCATATCGCGCTCGGAGGTCGCAACGGCGAGATTGCCGGTCGCGATCGTCAATTCGCCGCCGCTCGGCATGGCATCGCGAGCGTTGATGACGAGGTTGAGCACGGCGTTCTCGAGCTGATTATGGTCGGCCTCCGCGATCCAGACCTGCGGATCGGCGGCGAAGGTCAGCGTGATATGCGCGCCGAGCGTCCGCCGCAGCATGTCTTCCATCGACAGGATGAGCTGCGTGACATCGATCGGCTTGAAATCGAGCGACTGCTGCCGCGAGAACGCCAGCAGCCGATGCGTCAGCGCGGCGGCGCGATGCGCCGAATTCACCGCGGGATCGATGAACTTGTCGACATCGTCGAACCGCTTCGCGGCGATGCGGCGCTTCGCCAGTTCGAGGCCGCCGATGATCCCGGTCAGCAGATTGTTGAAGTCATGCGCGATGCCGCCGGTCAATTGGCCGACAGCTTCCATCTTCTGGGCCTGGCGCAACTGCGCTTCCGTTGCACGCAGCGCCTGCTGGGCATTCTTTTCCGCCGAGATATCGCGGCCGACCGCGTAGATCAGGTTTTCGTCGAGGACGGAGGTCCACGAGATCCACCGCTCGCCGGCACCTCTCGCTGGAAAAGCGCTTTCAAAACGGCCGAAATCGCCGCTGACCGCCAGCCGGGTCAGTGATTTGCGCGCCTTCTGCAGCAGCGACAGGTGTTCGTGCTCGACATTGGTAGGGCCAAGCAGTTGATCGGCGGTCCAGCCCACCACCTCGCTCCACGCCGGATTGACGCTGAGCCAGTTGCCCTGCTGGTCGAGCACCAGCAGCAGGTCCTGCGACACATTCCAGATCCGGTCGCGCTCGCGGGTGCGCTTGGCGACCTCGATCGCCAGGGTCTCGTTGAGGCGTCGCAGATCGTCCTCCGCCACCTTGGCGGCGGTGATGTCGTGGGCGACGCCGATGAAGCCGGCATGCCGGCCGGCGGCGTCCCAGCGCGGCTGCGATTCCGAACGGATCCAGCGCCACTTGCCGTCGGCGCGCAGGTATCGCGCCTCGAGCACGAACGGCTTGAGCGACGCTTCACCGGCGACCTGCTCCTTGAGAATGCGCGGCAGATCGTCTGGGTGCAGGATCTTGCGCCAGTCGAACACCAGCGCTTCGTCGAAGCCGAGGCCGAGGAAATCCAGATAGGCATGGTTGGCGAAGGCACGCTTGCCATCAAGCCGCGAGACCCAGATCGGCACCGGCGCGCTATCGGCGATCAGGCGAAAACGCTCCTCGCTCTCGCGCAAGGTTTCCTGCGCCAGCATGCGGTCGGTGATGTCGATATGCACGCCGAGCAACCGCAGCGGATGACCGAGTTCGTTGCGCTCGATCCGCGCCTTGACCGCGATCCAGCGGATCTCGCCATCGCTCGGCCGGATGATGCGATATTCGGCCGCGTAATCGGCGGAGCCGTCGGCGACTGCTTTCAGAAACGCCTGTTCGGCCTTGCCGCGATCCTCAGGGTGAACGCGCCTGACCCAGTCATCGTGGGTTTCCTGCGCGGCTTCGGGAGGAAGCCCGTGGATCGTCAGGTATTCCGGCGACCGCTGATTGCGGAATCCGCGGCGGAGATCGACCTCGACGCCGCCGACACGGCCGATTTCCTGAACCCGCGCCAGTTCGGCTTCGCGATCGCGCAACGCCTTGTCGGAATTCGACCGCTCGATGGCGAGCGCCACGGAATTGGCCGCCAGCGCCAGAAGTTCGCGCTCGCCGACGCGCGGACGGTTCGGCTGCGGAAAGTAGAGTGCGAGGGCTCCGAGGATATGGCCATCGAGCGCCAGCACCGGCGTCGACCAGGCCGACTGCAGCACCGTTGCGACGCCCTCAAGGCTCGCCCATTCTGCGGCGTTCTCGAGATAAATGGATTGCCGCCGGCGGATGGCGAGGCGCGCCGGCGCCGCCGACGCATAGACGTCGTCGTGTTCGAGCGTCGCGATGGCCCCGGGCAAATCGTTGGTCGCGGCGCGGGTCAGGCGGTCGCCATCCGCATCGAGGAAAAACAGTCCACAGCGAGCGTGACTACCGACCAGGGTGGCGATCGCCTGCAACAGGTCCGAGAGCGTTTCGGTCAACGCCTCGCCGGCTGCCACCCGCCTCAAAATCATCCGCTCGATTTCGAGTAAACTCAGCGCCTTGCTCTCGGTGGCCGGGGTTTGCAAATCAGCAACCTCTCCATCGAACGCAACACACCTGGCGCATCACCAGCATAGCGGACCGAGCCCCCTCGACCATCGATTGCACCGGCAAATCGGACGTCAAAAGCCGCTACCAAAACCGTCCCAGGTCAAAAAAGTTCCATCGGCGGCAAATTTTCCGGCAAATGGCACTGCATGGGAAGATATTCGCCATGGTCGCCCTGGGAAGGCGGCTCGATCGGTCGCCAAAATCGGGATGCGCGAGGACGCCCCGTGTGGCATAGCAACGCTGACCGATGCAGGTTGGGTCGTCGCAATCGTCCGGGAAGGATTATTTCAATCCAAGAAGGCGGGAAACGACCGAAAACTTGGTCGGAGTGGCAGGATTCGAACCTGCGACCCCTGCGTCCCGAACGCAGTGCTCTACCGGGCTGAGCCACACTCCGACAAGATGCGCGGCTTATAGCCTTGGCTTTCGCATACCGCAAGAAGGCGAATTGAGGATCCGAACCTGATGACCGTAGGCCTGACAACAAAAATGCTGACAGCGGGCCCAACCGCTGCTGCGGAGGCTGCCGGATGCCTCAAGAATGGCGGTCTGGTGGCGTTTCCAACCGAGACGGTCTACGGCCTCGGCGCCGACGCGACACAGCCAGAGGCCATTGCCCGGCTCTACCAGGCCAAGGGGCGGCCTTCGTTCAACCCGCTGATCGCCCATGTAAGCGATCTCGCCGCCGCGGAGCGAATCGCCCGCTTTAATGCCACGGCGCGGCGGCTGGCCGAGGCGTTCTGGCCGGGGCCTTTGACGTTGGTACTGCCGAAAACGGCAGATTGCGCGGTCGCCGACCTCGCCACCGCCGGACTCGACACCGTCGCGGTGCGGATGCCGGCGCATGCCGTGGCGCGGGAAATCTTGCGCGAACTCGGCCGCCCGATCGTCGCGCCGTCGGCCAATCGCTCCGGTCACGTCTCGCCGACCACCGCCGCGCATGTCGCCAACGACCTGAGCGGGCGGATCGACCTGATCGTCGACGGCGGGCCGGTGTCGGTTGGCGTCGAATCCACCATCATCGGCTGTTTCGAGACGCCACTGCTGCTGCGGCCCGGCGGCCTGCCCCGCACGGCTATCGAACAGGTGCTTGGCCACGCGGTGGGTCGCCCGCCGGAGGAGCCGGAGACGCATTCCGGTCAGCCGTTGGCGCCGGGCATGCTCGCCTCGCACTACGCGCCCCGCACGCAGGTCAGGCTCAACGCGCACCGTCTCGAGCCCGGCGAGGCGCTGCTGGCATTTGGCCCTGATCCGATTCCCGGAAACGAGGCCGCCGCTGCGACGCTCAACCTGTCGGCGCGCGGCGACTTGACCGAAGCCGCGGCCAACCTGTTCAGTCACCTGCGCGCACTGGATATCGCCAACGCCCGCGCCATCGCCGTGATGCCGGTTCCTCATGAAGAGCTCGGCGAAGCCATCAACGACCGGCTGCGGCGCGCCGCCGTGCCGCAAGATTGATCGCATCGAAACGGCAGACAACGACAACAACAAAGAGACGCGAGATGAATATCGTCCAGCCGCCGCCCGCCCCGCTCTCGCCCGACCTGATCTCACGCTTCAGATCGATCGTCGGCGACAAATACGGCGTGACCGATGCGGCCGAGATCACGCCCTACGTCACCGAAGAGCGCAATCTCTATACCGGCCATTCGCC
>Ga0207657_10008661_pt1 | contig 10301 bp, 8 predicted proteins | sample KBSC33metaG_FD_184316 | JGI IMG/M metagenome (GOLD analysis project Ga0207657, IMG submission 184316) | Corn rhizosphere microbial communities from Kellogg Biological Station, Michigan, USA - KBS C3-3 metaG (SPAdes) (version 2) | ecosystem: Host-associated > Plants > Roots > Rhizosphere > Soil ... | reverse complement strand
CGCGATCCTCGAGGAAACCCGCGCCGAACAGCGCTCGGGCCTGATCCAGAGCCTGGCCGAGGGCCAGGTGATCGAGGGCATGGTCAAGAACATCACCGACTATGGCGCGTTCGTCGACCTCGGCGGGATCGACGGCCTGCTCCACGTCACCGACGTTTCGTACAAGCGCGTCAACCACCCGTCGGAAGTGCTCGGCATCGGCGATACGGTGAAGGTGCAGATCATCCGCATCAACCGCGAGACGCAGCGCATCAGCCTCGGCATGAAGCAGCTGGAGAGCGACCCGTGGGAGGGCGCGTCGGCCAAATATCCGGTCGGCGGCACGTTCCGCGGCCGCGTCACCAACATTACCGAATATGGCGCGTTCGTCGAATTGGAGCCGGGTATCGAGGGCCTCGTCCATGTCTCCGAGATGAGCTGGACCAAGAAGAATGTTCACCCGGGCAAGATCGTCAGCACTTCGCAGGAAGTCGACGTCAAGGTGCTCGAGGTCGACGAGGAGAAGCGGCGGATTTCGCTCGGCCTCAAACAGGCGCAGTCGAACCCGTGGGAGGCCTTTGCCGAAGCGCACCCGGTCGGCTCAGTCGTCGAGGGCGAGGTCAAGAACGCGACCGAGTTCGGGCTGTTCGTCGGGCTTGAGGGCGACGTCGACGGCATGGTCCACATGTCGGACATCGCCTGGGGCGTGTCGGGCGAGGAAGCGCTTGGGCTCCATCGCAAGGGCGAGACGGTCAAGGCGCAGGTGCTCGATGTCGACGTCGAGAAGGAGCGCATTTCGCTCGGCATGAAGCAGCTCGAGGGCGGCGGCACGGGTGCGGCTGCGGGCACCGGCGGCGGCGCTTCGGCGGCCGGCGGCGTCAAGAAGGGCGAAGTCGTAACGGTAGTCGTTCGCGCCGTTCAGGATGCCGGCCTCGACGTCCAGGTTGCGGATGATGGGGCGGTTGGCTTCATCAAGCGCGGCGATCTTGGGCGCGATCGCGACGAGCAGCGTTCGGAGCGCTTCCAGGTCGGTCAAAAGTTCGACGCCATGGTGTCGGGCTTCGATCGGTCGAAGAAGCCGAACTTCTCGATCAAGGCGATGCAGATCTCTGAGGAGAAGCAGGCCGTTGCGCAGTACGGATCGTCGGATTCGGGCGCGTCGCTCGGCGACATCCTCGGTGCTGCGCTCAAGGAAGCGCAGTCGGGCAAGGCCGCTGGCAAAACCACCAAGAAGAAGTAACCAAGTCCCTCAATATGCGGCGTTCCTTTTACGGGAACGCCGCATGAATCGGTCTTGCGTGGGGCACGATTTCCTGACAGCGTAGCGCTCAAGCGGCCCCTCGGTTTCTGGGGGAGTTTAGGGGCCGGTCCATCCTAATGCGGGGACGCCGATGATCCGTTCTGAGCTGGTGCAGCAGCTGTGCACCGATTTTCCCGACCTCACCCAGCGTGAGGTCGAGGGCGTGGTCAGCGCCATCTTCGATTCCATCACCGACCAGCTGGCCAAGGGCGGCCGCGTCGAGCTGCGCGGCTTCGGCGCCTTCTCGAGCCGTCAGCGCGATGCGCGCGTCGGCCGCAATCCGCGCACCGGAGAATCCGTATCGGTAAACGCCAAGCGGGTGCCATATTTCAAGCCGGGCAAGGAAATGCGCGAGCGCCTCAATCTCCAGGAAGTGACCGCGGAGTAATTCTGGCGCTACAACCGCCGGCGTGCGGACGTGGCGGAACCGGTAGACGCTGGAGACTTAAAATCTTCTGCCCAAATGGGCGTGCGGGTTCGAGTCCCGCCGTCCGCACCATCAGGGCCTGCAGCCGATCGGTGGATTAGCGAAGCCCGTAATCGAGAACGCAGGCAGTCACGCGGACTGCCTGGCACAGTGCTTCTGCCACCTCGCCGGCGCCACTCACGCGCGACAATCCACACCAATTTATTAAGCGTTCACCTTTAGTCAGGATCGGCGTGTTGCAAGGCGGATCCGAGTGACGAGAGTGACGAGTTCAAGGCTGATCACCGCCCGCCGTGACGCAATTGTGCTCACGGTGCTGATCACCGCCGTCATGCTCCTCATCTGGAACGGCAGTGCCTTCTTCCACGACCTTCGGATCGGCAATGCCGAGTTCGGCCCCGAAGTGCGGCTCGCAAGCACGGCGCTGACGCTGAACGTCGCGCTGATCCTGTTCGGCTGGCGGCGCTACGTCGACTTGCAGCACGAAGCCGAAATGCGCGAGGAGCATGAGCGCCGCGCGGTAGTCCTCGCCACCACCGATGCGATCACGGGACTCTACAACCGCAAGGGCTTCGCGGACGAAGCGGCCCAGCTATGTACCGAAGCCGCAGCGCGGGGTGATAACCTGGTCGTGATTTCCATCCAGGTGCACCGGTTCAAAACAATCAACGACCAGCACGGGTATGAGACCGGCGACCGCCTGCTGAAAACGCTTTCCGTCGCGCTTACCGACGAACTCGGTCCCGGAGCGGTGCTCGCGCGGCTTAGCGGCGACGAATTCGCAGTCGCTTTGTCCCTCGCCGGCGGCGCAATGGGCCGCGCCGACGAGCTCGCGGAGGCGGTCCTGCGGATTGTGACGCGGCCCTTGCTCTTCGAAGAAAAGATCATCCAGGTCGGCGCCTTCGCCGGCATCGCTTCGGCGGCCGCATCGACTGCCAGGATCCCCGACCTCCTGCGGAGGGCCGACATCGCGATGGACCGCGCGCGCAGTGGTCGCGCCGCGCGGCCGGTCTGGTTCGATAGGGCCATGGAGCGCGCCCTGATTGCGCATGGCGAGATCGAGCAGGGCATCCGTTTCGGCCTGGAGCACGGCCAGTTCGTGCCCTATTTCGAGCCCCAGGTGGACCTCGCGACCGGCGAGATCGTCGGGTTTGAGATGCTCGCCCGCTGGATCCACCCGCTTTCGGGAGTGATTGGGCCGGACGTGTTCATTCCGGTCGCCGAGGAAATCGGGCTGATCGGGCGACTGTCCGAGCATGTCATCGCGGAAGCCCTTCGCGAGGCCGCGGAATGGGATCCGAAGATCAAGATCTCGGTCAACATCTCGCCGTTCCAGCTCGCCGATGGTTGGCTTGCCCAGCGCGTCGTCCGGACGCTTGCGGATACCGGGTTTCCGGCCGAACGGTTGGTGATCGAGATTACCGAGAGCTCGCTGTTCGCCGACCTCGACCTCGCGCGCACGATCGTCACCAGCCTCAAGAACCAGGGTATCCGGATCGCGCTCGATGATTTCGGGACCGGCTTCTCGTCGCTGTCGCACCTCCGTTCGTTGCCCTTCGACATTATCAAAATCGACCGCAGCTTCGTCACCAATATCAACGAAAAGCGCGAGAGCTCGGCGATCGTTCGCGCAGTGACGACACTCGCAGCGGCCCTGCCGGTACCGGTCTGCGTCGAGGGAATCGAAAACGAAGAGGCCTACAAGACCGTCGTCCGCCTCGGCTGCGAGATCGGGCAGGGCTGGTATTTCGGCAAGGCGATGCCCGCCGAAAAGGCCCGTGAGCTGCTCGCCGCCAGAACCCGCAGCGAGCCGGCGCCGCAGCGCACCGCCATCAACGGCTGATCCACCCGTGAAATCCTGACCCGGCGTCCCGTGACGGGACGCCTGGAGCCGCTTGCGCTTGCGCGGGTTTTGAGCATGGTAAAGATCGCGTTAAGGATTTTGCCATGCAGCTGTTCAGGCCAGTTTCCGCGTCCAATCCGCTGCTCTTCGGGCGCGGTCCGGCACGCGTGCTGGACGAGGTTGCCGTGCCGGAAGCGCGGCTGTCCGACGACCTCAAGCTGTTCGCCGCCACCTTTGCCGCCGGGTTCCTGTTCGTCTCGATCCTGATCGGCTGAAAAGCTTCTCAGTCGCAGGCCAGGTGGAGCTTCCAGCCGAGCCATGCCGATACCACGCACATCGCGGCGACCAGCAGCAACTGACCGACGGGGCCGATGCCGGCGCTGCTCAGAGCGAATGCGATCAGCGAGCCGATGACCATCGCCCCTGAATTGACGATGTTGTTGGCCGCGACAGTCCGCGCGGTCTCGGTCTTGGGAACGGTCGTCGTCAGGAACGCATAGAGCGGCACGACGAACATGCCGCCGGTGATCGCGACGCCGAGCAGCGCGACGATCATCAGGCCCGCCATCGGGTGCAGCACGAAATTGCCGAGCGTGGTGAGGCCGGGGTCGTTCTTGCCCCAGGCGAGCGCAACGAAGTGGAGCAAGAGCACGAAGACGCCCATGGCGATCACCGACGCCGGCGCGAAGCGCGCCGAGACCTCGCTCTTGAGCAGGCGGTTGATGAGCAGCGAGCCGATTGCGATGCCGATCGAGAAGATGGCGATGAACAGGCTCGCGACCTGCTCGTCCGCACCGAGGACATTCTTCACCAGCGGCGGGAAGATGATGATCAGCACCGCACCGATGGTCCAGAAGAAGCTGATCGCGAGGATCGCGAGGAACAGCCGGCGGATGTGCATGGTCGCGCTGACGAGCTCGATCGAGGCGTGGACGATGTGCCACGTGATCGGCAGCCGCTCGGCCGCGGCCGGCGCGGGCGGAACCTGGCGGCCGGCGATCAAGCCCAGCACGGCGATTGCGATCGTCGCTGCGGCAGCGATGTTGGGAGTTGCCACGAGGATACCGGCGAGGATCGTGCCCCCGAGGATCGCGATATAGGTCCCGGCCTCGACCAGCCCCGTGCCGCCGAGCACTTCGTCGCGGTGCAGATGCTGCGGCAGGATCGCATATTTGATCGGGCCGAAGAAGGTCGAATGGACGCCCATCGCGAACACCGCGGCGAGCATCAGCGGGATGTTGGCGAGTAGAATGCCGGCGCCCCCGAGGATCATGATGCCGATCTCGGCGAACTTGATGATCCGAATCAGCTTGGCCTTGTCGTGATCGTCGGCAAGCTGGCCCGACAGGGCCGAGAACAGGAAGAAGGGGAGGATGAACAAGCCCTGCGCGATCGCGCTGAACTGGAACTCCTTCGCGGCGTTCGAATAGAGTTGGTAGGTGACGAACAGCACAACGGCCTGCTTGAACAGGCTGTCGTTGAACGCGCCGAGGAACTGGGTCGCGAACAAAGGCACGAACCGCCGCGCGCGCAGCAGGTGGGCAACGTTCTGGATCAATCTAGGCTGCGCGGGTCGTCATCGGGAACAAGCGTTCGCATAGCGCAGCTTTGCGCGAGGCTCCAAACCCTTCTAACGGCTCGTCCCGGAACGATGCTGTCGCTACCGAACCTTCTCACCCTTTCGCGCATCCTCGCGGTGCCGATCCTGGTGTTCCTGCTGTGGCGACCGCAACCGATCGATTATGCAATCACCTTCGTGCTCTACTGCCTGGTCGGCCTGACCGATTACCTCGACGGCTATCTGGCGCGCGCGTGGGGCAGCATTTCCCGGCTCGGGCAATTCCTCGACCCGATCGCCGACAAGATCATGGTTGGCGCCGTGCTGATCATGCTGATTTCCAGCCGCAAGTCGAACCCGGTGCCGGAGATCGCCGGGCTTCACATCATCGCCGGCCTGATCATCCTGCTGCGCGAGATCATCGTTTCCGGGCTTCGCGAATACCTCGCCGGTCTGCAGGTGTCGGTGCCGGTGAGCGCGCTCGCGAAATGGAAGACGACGCTGCAGCTGGTGGCGTTGGGCGCGCTGATCCTTGGCGGGGCACTGCCCCGCATGCCCTGGGTGCATGACGTGGGGATCGCCTCTTTGTGGGCGGCGGCGGCCCTGACGCTGATGACCGGCTACAGCTATCTTCGGACCGGGCTCAAGCACATGGACTGAATTTCGGCAGCACTAATCGATTCTGCTGTTTTCACTGACGAAGGAATCTCGTTTTCGCCGCATGGTTCGCGCGGCTAGCGTCGCGGGTCGCACATAAATGGAGGGATCGACAGCATGGACGCCAAGACCAGCAGCCCACTGAGTGACCCCTCCCGCGAGCCGCAGGCTCTGAGGTCCCTGCTCGGCCGCACCAACCGCGACTGGTGGCCCAACCAGCTGTCGCTCGGCATCCTCCATCAGAATGGCGCCGGCTCGCCCAACCCGATGGGCGAGGACTTCGACTACGCCAAAGAATTCCAGTCGCTCGACTATCAGGCGGTCAAGCGCGACCTGACCGCGCTGATGACCGATAGCCAGCCGTGGTGGCCGGCCGATTACGGTCATTACGGGCCGTTCTTCATCCGCATGGCGTGGCACAGTGCCGGCACCTACCGTACCGGCGACGGCCGCGGCGGCGCCTCGTCGGGCGGGCAGCGGTTCGCGCCGCTCAACAGTTGGCCGGACAACGGCAACCTCGACAAGGCACGGCGGCTGCTGTGGCCAATCAAGCAGAAATACGGGCGCAAGCTGAGTTGGGCCGATTTGATGATCCTGGCCGGCAATGTCGCGATCGAATCGATGGGCGGCCCGACCTTCGGCTTCGGCGGCGGACGCGAGGACGTTTGGGAGCCGCAGCAGGACATTTACTGGGGCACCGAGGAGCAGTGGGTCGGGCAGGGCGCGAAGACCCGCATCGTCGACGAACAGGTGTTCGAGAACCCGCTCGCGGCAGTGCAGATGGGCCTGATCTACGTGAATCCGGAAGGCCCGGACGGGAACCCTGATCCGCTGCAGTCGGCGCGGGACATCCGCGAGACCTTCGCGCGCATGGCGATGAACGACGAGGAGACTGTCGCTCTGACTGCGGGCGGCCACACGTTCGGCAAGTGCCACGGCGCGGGGGACGCGTCGAAGGTCGGCGCCGAGCCCGAAGGTGCGGACATCGCTCAGCAGGGGCTCGGGTGGCAGAGCGGACACAAGAGCGGGATGGGCGACGACACCATTACCAGCGGCCTTGAAGGGCCGTGGACGCCGACGCCCAATCGCTGGACCCACAATTATTTCCGCATGCTGCTCGACTATGAATATGAACTCGTCACGAGCCCGGCCGGCGCCAAGCAGTGGCAGCCGATCAACCAGAAGCCGGAGGACATGGCGCCGGGCGCACATAGCCCTGACCGGCGCGTGCCGACGATGATGACGACCGCCGACATGGCGTTCAAGATGGACCCCGAATATCGCAAGATTTCGGAGCGCTTCTACAAGGACCCGGAAGCGTTCGGCGATGCGTGGGCGCGGGCGTGGTTCAAGCTCACCCATCGCGACATGGGGCCGAAGGTGCGCTACCTCGGGCCGGAAGTGCCGGACGAGGACCTGATCTGGCAGGATCCTGTCCCCGCCGCCGGCGGCGCTCAAATCGCCGACCGTGACGTCGGCGCAATCAAGCAGAAGATTGCGGATTCCGGACTGAGCGTTGCCGACCTGGTGCGTACGGCCTGGGCTTCGGCGTCGACGTTCCGCGGATCGGACAAGCGGGGCGGCGCTAACGGTGCGCGAATCCGGCTCGAGCCGCAACGCAACTGGGACGTCAACGAGCCGGAAAAGCTCGGCCGCGTGCTGGAGGTTTATGAAGGCATCAAGCGCGATTTGGGCGGCAAGGTCAGCATGGCCGACCTGATCGTGCTCGGCGGCTCGGTCGGCATCGAGAAAGCGGCGCGTGACGGCGGCACCGACATCGAAGTGCCGTTCAGCCCCGGCCGCACCGACGCGTCGCAGGAGCAGACCGACGTCGACAGCTTCGACGTGCTCGAACCGCGTGCCGACGGCTTCCGCAATTATCTTCAGGTGCGCTTCAACGTGCCGACCGAGGAATTGCTGGTCGACCGTGCACAGCTGCTCGGTCTCAGTGCGCCGGAGATGACGGTGCTAGTCGGCGGCTTGCGCGTGCTCGGCGCCAATCACGGCGGCTCCAAGCATGGCGTCCTCACCGAGCGGCCGGGCCAGCTGACGAACGATTATTTCGTCAACCTGCTGGACATGGGCACCGCCTGGAAACAGGTCGATGGAAGCGGGGACGAGGAGTTTGTCGGTTCCGACCGGCGGACCGACCAGCAAAGGTGGACGGCGACGAGGACCGACCTTGCGTTCGGCGCCAATTCGCAGCTGCGCGCCTTGTGCGAGACCTATGCCGCTGCCGATGCGCACGAGACGTTCGTGCGCGACTTCGTCAAGGCGTGGGTGAAGGTGATGGACGCCGACCGGTTCGACTTGACCCGCAAGGTTGCGGGACGCCGCGCCGACGTGAACGAGCCCGCCCTGGCCGACTAAGCGTCAGCCGCAGGCCGGCTCGAGCGCGCGTGCGCCGGGCTCGACGGCGGCAAGATCGGGAATAAGTTCGCCCGCGATGCGGCGAAGCGTTTCAGCGAGCATCTGGAACTCGCCTTCGCGCGGGCTCGAGCGGCGCCATATCAGTGCGATCCGGCGATAGGGGTGCTCGGAACAAAGCGGTTTCGCGTCGACGCCGGTGCCCGACAGGATTCCGGCCTCGATCGCCATGCCCGGCACGAACGTGACGCCGAGGCCGTTGTCGACCATCTGCACCAGGGTGTGCAGCGAGGTTCCCATCATTGCCGCATGCGCGCGAAGCTCGGGCCGGTTGCAGGCCGACAGCGCGTGGTCCTTGAGGCAGTGGCCGTCTTCAAGAAGCAGCAGTTGGTTCTCGTCGATGTCGGCGGCGTCGATCGCGGCCGCGCGTGGCGCTTGGCCGCCCGGGTAGGCGACAAACAACGGATCGTCGAACAGTGGCGTGGAATCGACCTCGCCGCAGGCGAAGGGGAGCGCCAGCAGCACGCAATCGAGCTGGCCGCGATGAAGCGCCTCGCAGGCGGCGTTGCTGGTTTCTTCACGCAGGTAAAGCTTGAGCTCGGGCCATTGCTCGCGCAGCCGCGGCAACATCGTCGGCAGCAGGAACGGGGCGATCGTCGGGATAACGCCCATGCGCAGTTCGCCATGGAGCGGGCGGCCCTGAGCCCGGGCCATTTCCGCAAGCTCCTCGGTCTCGCGCAGCACCCTGACCGCTTTGTCCGCAATCTTCTCACCGAGCGGGGTGAAGCGGACCACCCGGCGCGTGCGCTCGACCAACATCAGGCCGAGCAACGTCTCGAGCTCACGCAAGCCGGCGGACAATGTCGACTGGGTGACGAAGCAGGCGTCCGCAGCACGCCCGAAATGCCCGGTGCGCCGCAGCGCGACCAGATATTGCAGCTGTTTGACCGTGGGCAGATGGACGATCATCTAATCGAAAAACTCAATCACTGAGACCGTTATAATGGACTTGAACGATATAGGCCAGCTACCTAGATGAATGTTACGCTGCACTGCACAAACAGGAGATTTACAGTTCATGCTTACCGTTGGTGACAAGCTTCCCGCCCTCAAACTCCCCGTTCAGCAGGGCACGTCCGCCCTCCCGGCCGGCGAGACCATCGATCTCGGCGAGACCAACGGGAAGTGGAAGGTCCTGTTTTACTGGCCAAAGGACTTCACCTTCGTCTGCCCGACCGAGATCGTCGGTTATGGCGATCTGAAGCAGGACTTCGAGGATCGCGACGCGGTGCTGATCGGTGCGTCGACCGACACCGCTCACGTGCACTTCGCGTGGCGCCGTTCGGACGAAGAGCTGGCGCAGGCGGACTTCCCGTGGGTCGCCGACAACAAGAAGGAACTCGCCGATACGCTCGGCATCCTCGACCGCGAGGAAGGTGTCGCGTTCCGCGCGACCTTCATCGTCGATCCGGACAACGTCATCCAGCACGTCACCGTCAACGGCCTCAACGTCGGCCGCAACCCCGCGGAGACGCTGCGCGTGCTCGATGCGCTGCAGACCGACGAACTGTGCCCGTGCAACTGGACGCCGGGCGAAGAGGTGCTGAAGCCGCAAGCGGCTTGATTTAAGGGTTCCTCCCGCACGCGGAGGATTTTCGGCCGGCTGTCGCCCCCTTAGCCGGCCATTGTGGAAGGGGCGGGTTTGCTTCCCCAGGCCCGCCCCTTTTCCATGCCGGGAGAATGAAATGTCACTCAAGCCATTCGCCGACGCGCTGCCGGAATATGCCAAGGACTTGCGGCTCAACCTGGGGTCGATCCTCAGCGACCAGCTGATGGGCGAGGAGCGCAAGCTGGCGCTGCTGCTCGCCTGCGCTCATGGCTCGGGCTACAAGCCGCTGGTCGAGGCTACGGAAGCGGAAGTTGCCGGAAAGCTCGACGACACGGTCGCGAACGCCGCGCGCGGTGCGGCTGCGGTAATGGCCATGAACAACGTCTATTACCGCTTCGTCCACCTCGTCGCGAACCCGGAATATGGCACCAAGCCGGCGCGGCTGCGGATGAACTTCATCGGCCAGCACGGCATCGCCAAGGAAGAGTTCGAGCTGTTCTCGCTTGCGGTCTCGGCGATGAACGGCTGCGGCATGTGCATCGACAGCCACGAACGCATCCT
>Ga0207657_10008659_pt1 | contig 10302 bp, 11 predicted proteins | sample KBSC33metaG_FD_184316 | JGI IMG/M metagenome (GOLD analysis project Ga0207657, IMG submission 184316) | Corn rhizosphere microbial communities from Kellogg Biological Station, Michigan, USA - KBS C3-3 metaG (SPAdes) (version 2) | ecosystem: Host-associated > Plants > Roots > Rhizosphere > Soil ... | reverse complement strand
ATCATCGTCCTCCCCGCTTTCGGAATCGCCACCTCGATCATCCCGACGTTCGCGCGCCGTCGCATGGTCGCCTTCCCGCTCGTCGCGATGGCCGAGCTCCTCGTTGCGTTCATCGGCTTCGGCGTGTGGGCGCACCACATGTTCGCGACCGGCATCTCGACGGCGACGCTCGTCTTCTTCGCTGCGGCCTCGATGATGGTCGTGATCCCGTCGACGATTCAGATCTACGCCTGGCTGATGACCGTCAACCTTGGCACGCCTGACTTTCGCGCGCCGCTGATGTTCATTGGTGGATTCATCGTTTTCTTCGTCATCGGCGGCCTGAGCGGGATCATGTTCGCAGCCGTGCCGTTCGACCAGGCGACGACCGACACGTACTTCGTCGTCGCGCACTTCCACTTCATCATCTTCGGCGCTGCGGTCTTTCCGCTACTTGGGGGCATCTACTACTGGTTTCCGAAGGTCACCGGCCGCATGTACGACGAGCGCCTCGCGCGCTGGAGCTTCTGGCTGACCTTCGTCGGTACATCGCTGACGTTCTTCCCGATGCACATCGTCGGCCTGCTCGGGATGACGCGCCGCGTCTACACCTACCGTAGTGGCCTCGGCTGGGACGCCTACAACCTGATCGAGACGATCGGCGGCTTCGTGCTCGCGGCGGGCCTCCTGCTGATCGCGTCCAACATCGCGCGCAGCCTCCGCGTGGGCGCGCCGGCGGGTCGCGACCCGTTCCACGGAGGGACGCTCGAGTGGACGGTCCCGTCGCCCCCGCCGCACTACAACTTCGCAGTCATCCCGACGGTCACGAGCGCGTATCCCAACTGGGACGAGCGCGACCGCGAAGAGGACCTGCGGCGGCTCGAGCGCGGTGACCTCGTCCTCGACGAGGCGCACGAGACGCCGGCGACGACGGTGAACGACGCGCAGCTCTCGGAGATCCTCGAGATGCCACCGGAGTCGCCATGGCCGATCGTGCTCGCGCTCGCCGTAACGATCGCCTCGTTCTTCCTGCTCACCTCGCACTACGCGACGGCAACGTTCTTCCTCGCCCTCGCCGTGCTCACGCTCGCCGGCTGGCACGTGCAGGAGCCGGTCGAGGCATGACGACCGCAACGCTTCCCGTCCGCGCGGCGCGCCCAAAGGGCTGGTGGGGCGCCGTCGTCTTCGTCGCGACGGAGGCGACGTTGTTCGGGACGCTCATCGGCACCTACATCTACCTGCGGCTCCACAATGCGCACTGGCCGCCGCCGCATGTGCCGAAGCCCCCATTGCTCACGCCGACGCTGCTGACCGTGGCGCTCGTGCTGACGAGCATCCCGCTACACGTCGCATCGCGCGCCGCGGGCGATGGCCGACGCGAGTCAGCCTGGCGCGCGACAACCGCCTCGTTCGTCGTGCAGCTCGTCTACATCGTCTGGCAACTGCACGACTACGTGCACACGATCGACGTCTACGACCCGCGGCAGAGCGCCTGGTCGTCCATCTTCGTCACACTGCTCGGCGCCGACCACCTGCACGTCCTCGTCGGCGTCCTGCTCTCCGCGTGGTTCGTGCTCCGCATCTCGTCACGGCTGACGCGGTATCGCATCGTCGGCCTGCAGTCGACGGTGTTCTACTGGCACGCCGTCAACGTGATCACGCTTGTCGTCCTCGTCGTCCAGGCCTCGACGCACCTATGACCCGCAATCGCCTCGAGCTCCTGCAGTGGTTCTCGCTCTTCGCAGGCCCGCTCGCCTGGGCGGTGGAGCACGTCATCGGCTATTTCGTCAGCGACGCCGCATGCAGCGTCGCCGGCGCGCAGTGGGGGCTGGACACCGCGGCCTGGCAGGCCACGCTTGCCGTACTGACGGGCGCCGTCGTCGTCGCCGCGTGGCTCGCGGCCTACGTCACCTTCCGCGAGACGCGGACGGTCGACAAGGACGAGCCGGGGCCACGCGGGCGCATCCACTTCTTCGCGGAGGCCGCGCTGCTTGGAAACGTCCTCTTCTTCGTGATCGTCGTCCTCGACGGGATCGGCTCCGTCCACGACCTGCCGTGCCACCAGTCATGAAACGCCTTCTCTTCATCCTTGTGCTGTTGTTCCTCGCCCCCGCGCGAGCCGCCGAGCCGCCGCAGGGCGTCGTTGCGAACGTCGCGCAGGGTAAGAGCCTCTACGCCGCGAACTGCAGCCGCTGCCACGGGTCACGCGGCGAAGGTCTCCGCGATCAAGGCCCGTCGCTGAAGGACGTCGGCGCGCTCAGCGGCGACTTCTACGTCCGCACCGGCTACATGCCGCTCGACGATCCGCACGCGCAGCCGTGGCGAACGCGGGTGCTATTCAGCGAGCAGGAGATACGCTCCCTCGTCGCCTTTGTCGCGACGATCGGGCACGGTCCCGCGATCCCCACGCCGCACTGGCGGAGCGCGAGCGTGCCGGCCGGCAAGAAACTCTTCACGGATCGCTGTGCCGGCTGCCACCAGATCGCGATCGCGGGAGGCGTGCTGCCCGGTGCGCGCATCCCGTCGCTGAATCAGGCGACGCCGCGGCAGATCGCCGAGGCGGTGCGCATCGGGCCGTACTTGATGCCGAAGTTCTCGCGGAGGGCGATCACGCCTACTCAGCTGAACGACATCGTCGCCTACGTGCAGTACGCGAAGCAGCCGGACGACCGCGGCGGCTGGGCGATCGGCCACCTCGGCCCGTGGCCCGAGGGGATGGTGACGTGGCTGCTCGCCGCGAGCGCGCTCGTCGCGACCTGCATCGTGATCGGAAGGAGGCAGAAGAGAACGTGAGCCGGATCAAGGCACTTCTGATCGCTGCGATCGTTCTCCTGCTCGGGCGGGGACGCCCGAGGCGCGAGCGTTCAGAAGCTCGGATCGTCCCACCCGGCACGCCGGACCCGCGCGCGGAGACTCTCGTGCTCGTGCTCTTCGCCGCCGTCGCCGTATGCGGCATCGCGTTCATCGTCGTCTACGCGATCGACGGGATCGGGCACCAGACGCAGTTGCTCGGGCTCGCGCTCGGGCTCGCGTTCGCGCTGCTCGCAGTCGCGTTCATCGTGATCGCACGCCGCCTCGTTGTCACCGAGGAGCTCGCGGAGCCGTACCCGGCCGAACACCCGAACGAGGTCGAGACGATCGAGGAGATCCTCGACGAGAGTGAATCTCGCTTCACTCGCCGGCGGCTCGTGAAGCTCGCCGGCACCGGCGCGCTCGGCACGCTCGGTCTCGCGGCCCTCACCCCCGCCCTGTCACTCGGGCCCGCGCTCGACACGGACGCGCTCACGAAGACGCCGTGGCGGCGCGGGCGCCGACTCGTCGACGACAGCGGGAAGCCAATCGCAGCAACGAGCATCGAAGCCGAGGCGTTCTACACGGCGTACCCGGAAGGCGCCGATCGCGAGCTGATCGGGTCGCCGATCGTCGTCGTGCGGATCGGCCCGGGGGACGAGGGTGTCGTTGCGTACTCCAAGATCTGCACCCACGCGGGCTGTGCGATCGCGCTCTATCGCAAGCCGACGTTCCCCGACACGCAGCCGGGCCCCGCACTGGTCTGCCCGTGTCACTACTCGTCCTTCGACCCGGCGGACAACGGCAAGGTGATCTTCGGACCGGCGGGACGGGCGCTGCCGCGGCTGCCGCTCGAGGTCGACGTCGACGGCAACCTACGTGCGGCCGGAAACTTCTCCGGCCCCGTCGGCCCGTCGTGGTCCGGCGTGCGACAGCGCGAGGCTCGATCGTGATCCGCAGGATCGTCCGCTTCGTCGATCAGCGCGCAGGCGCGGCGCCTTTCGTGCGCAAAGCACTGCGCTACGTCTTCCCCGACCACTGGTCGTTCCTGCTGGGCGAGGTCGCGCTCTACTGCTTCATCTTGCTCGTCGCGACGGGCATCTACTTGACCCTCTTCTTCGAAGACTCGCGCTCGCAGACGATCTACCACGGGTCGTACAAGCCGCTGCAGGGTGAGCCGATGAGCCGCGCGTACGAGTCCGTGCTCCACCTCTCGCTCGACGTCAAGGCCGGGCTGTTGATACGCCAGACGCACCACTGGGCCGCGAATGTGTTTCTCGCCGCGATCGTGCTGCACGTCCTGCGTGTCTTCTTCACCGGCGCGTTCCGAAAGCCACGCGACCTGACGTACCTGGTCGGCCTGGCGATGCTCTTCACGGCGTTCGTCGAGGGCTACCTCGGCTACTCGCTGGTCGATGACCTGCTCTCGGGGATGGGGCTCGCGATCGGCTACAGCGTCGCGCTGTCCGTCCCGGTGATCGGCGCGAACCTCGGCCTCTTGCTCTGGGGCGGCCCGTTCCCAGGGTCACCGTCGTTCTTCCCGCGCATGTACATCGCGCACGTGCTGATCCTGCCGCTGATCATCACCGCGCTCCTGACGTTGCACCTCGTGCTCGTAGCGTCGCGGCATCACACGCAGTTCCGCGAGTCCCCGAAGACGACGGAGAAGCAGGTTGTCGGCGTTCCGACGTATCCGGGACAGGCGCCACGTTCGTTGGGGCTGATGTTCGCCGTCTTCGCCGTGCTGTTCCTCCTCGGCGGTCTTGTGCAGATCAACCCGATCTGGTTGTGGGGGCCGTACCACGTCGGCGAGGCGACGAACGGGGCGCAGCCGGACTGGTATCTCGGCTGGCTGATCGGCGCACTGCGACTCGTGCCGGCCTTCGACCTGACGGTCGGCGGCTACACGCTCGTACCGAACCCGTTCTGGGGCGGAGCGCTCTTCCCGGTCGTGATCCTGCTCGTGCTCGCGCTCTGGCCGTGGGCCGAGCGAAAGGTGACCGGCGATGACGGGCTCCACAACCTGCTCGAGCGCCCCCGAGACAACGCCTGGCGCACGTCGCTCGGTGCCGCGTTCCTGACCTGGATCTTCCTCGGCTTCATGTCAGGCTCCGCCGACCGGGTCACGGTCTGGCTCGGGCTCGACTACGCGGCGCAGATCTGGGCCTACCGCGTGCTGGTCTGGGTCCTGCCGGTGGTGGTCTTCTTCGTCGTGCGACGCGCCTGCCGCGAGCTGGTGGCGTGGGAGCGCCTCAAATCTGAGTAGGATGCCTAGGCTATGCCTAGGAACTACACGGCGCGCGAGGCAGCGCAACGGCTCGGGATCAGCCTCGACACGCTGCGGCGCTGGGACAAGTCGGGCCGGATCCGCACGGAACGCGACGAACGGAACCGCCGCGTCGTGCCCGCCTCCGAAGTGGAGCGCCTTCGCACCGAGTCGCGTTCGTCCGGCCTGAGCGCGCGCAACCGCCTCGTCGGGACGGTCTCGAGCGTCGAGGTCGACGGACTGATGGCACAGGTCGAGATCGTCGTCACCGAGCCGACACGGATCGTCGCGCTCGTCACTCGCGACGCGGTCGAGGAGCTGGGCCTCAAGCAGGGGATGTCGGTGGCAGCGCTCGTCAAGTCGACCTCGGTGATGGTCGAGCGTTGAAGCTGCTCGCGATCTTCGCCGCCGCTTCGCTGACCGGCGTGCTCCCACAGATCGACCGCGCACCGAAGTTCCAGTTTGCGGGCTCCGACCAGCTGGCGTTCCAGATCACGCAGGGCGCTCATGCCGACGTCTTTGCCGCTGCGTCGCCGAAGTACCCGGAGCAGCTCTACGCGCAGGGACTCTGCTCGAAGCCGGCAGCGTTCGCAACGAACACCGTCGTGCTCGTCGTCCCGCGTGCGAATCCGGCGCACATCAACTCGATCTACGACCTGCAGCGTGACGGGATCAAGCTCGTGATCGGTGCGAAGGGCGTGCCGATCGGCGACTACACACGCACGCTACTTGCGAAGCTCGGACTGCCGAGCGTGCTGAAGAACGTCGTCAGCGAAGAGGATGACGTGAAGGTGATCGTCGCGAAGGTCGCGCTCGGAGAGGCCGACGCGGGCTTCGTCTACCGAACCGACGTCAAACCGGTGGGAAACAAGGTCTTCCGCATTGCGATACCCGCGGCGGGGCAACCGACCGTCAAGTACGAGATCTGCATTCCGACGACGAGGCAGCATCCGAAGCTTGCCACGGCGTTCGTGCGGGAGGTGCTGTCGGCACGCGGGCGGGCAACGCTGCGCACGGCAGGGTTCGGGCTGCCGTGAGGCTGCTCTTCGGCGCCGCCGCGGCAGTCGCGCTGACGTTCCTCGCCCTGCCGGTGCTCGCGATCTTCCTGCGCGTCTCGCCGACGACGCTCGTCCACGAGCTGAACGACCCGGTGGCTCGAGATGCGCTCGTCGTGTCGCTGCGCACGAGCGCGCTTGCCCAGGCTCTGGTCGTCGCGCTCGGCACGCCGACTGCGTACCTGCTCGCGACGCGCCGGTTTCGTGGACGCAACATCCTGCTGACGGTGGTCGAGCTCCCGCTCGTCCTCCCACCCGCCGTCGCAGGTATCGGGCTGCTCGCGGCCTTTGGGCGCACAGGCTTGCTCTCCACCTCTGTCCCCTTCACACAGCTCGCCGTTGTCCTGGCGATCGCGTTCGTCTCGGCCCCGTTCTTCGTCCGTACTGCGGTCGCGTCGTTCGAGGCGCTCGACCCGACGCTGATCGCGGCGGCACGTACGCTCGGCGCCGGGCCTTGGCGCGTCTTCGTCAGGATCGCGCTGCCGCTGGCCGCGAGCGGGCTCGGGGCCGGGCTCGCGCTCTCCTTCGCACGCGGTCTCGGCGAGTTCGGCGCGACGATCATGTTCGCGGGCTCGCTGCAGCGAGTCACGCAGACGCTCTCGCTGGCGATCTACGCCGAGTTTGCGCGCAACTTCGATGTGGCGCTCGCGATGGGGGCATTGCTGGTTGCGTTCTCGTTCTTCCTTCTCCTGGTGGTCAAATGGCTGAGCTTCGGCTGGACGTCGCCGTTCCGCTCCGTGCCTTCGAGCTCCGCGTAGCGCTCGAGATCGGCGCCGAGACGGTCGCCGTCGCCGGGCCGTCGGGCGCCGGGAAGTCGACGTTGCTCCGCGCGGTCGCCGGGCTCACCCCTGCGCGCGGGCACGTGCGCGTGAACGGCGAGGACTGGTCGGAGCTCGCCCCCGAACAGCGGTCGGTGGGCTTCGTCTTCCAGGACTACGCGCTGTTCCCTCACCTCAACGTCCGCAGGAATGTGGCGTTCGGCGGTGACCCGGAGGGCATGCTCGAACGGCTCGGGATCGCCCAGCTCGCCGAGGCCCATCCGCGTGAGCTGTCGGGCGGTGAACGACAGCGCGTCGCGCTTGCACGTGCACTGGCTCGGAAGCCGCAGGTGCTGCTGCTCGACGAGCCACTCGCCGCTCTCGACCCGCATACACGCGACACAGTCCGCGTCGAGCTGCGCGCGATCCTCCGCGAGCTCAGGCTGCCGGCGATCGTCGTCACGCACGACTTCGTCGACGCGGCCGCGCTCGCAGACCGTGTCGGAGTGCTCGTCGACGGCGTCCTCGTCCAGATCGGCCGGGCGGACGAATTGATCGCGGCACCGGTCTCACCGTTCGTCGCGCGCTTCGCGGGTGGCAACGTGCTGCGCGGGCACGCGCGGCGCGCAAACACGCTGACGTCCGTCGAGCTCGACGATCGCAACGTGATCGTGTCGATCGACGACGCGCAAGGAGAGGTCGCCGCAGTCGTCTACCCGTGGGACGTGACGCTCTCCCGGGCGCTGCCCTCCGACTCGGCCCAGAACCACGTGCAGGGAACGGTGACGAGCGTCGTGCCCGTGGCGAACCGGATGCGCGTCACGGTCGGCGCGGTGACGGCGGAGATCACCGCCGAGTCGGCGCAGCGGCTGCAGATCCGCGAGGGCGACCTGCTCGTCGCAAGCTGGAAGGCGAGTGCAACACGGTTGGTCGCCCTCTAGCTAGTCTGGCCGGGACCACCGGGGTGCCCCTTCCAGGGCTGAGAACACACCCGCAAAACCTGATCCGGGTCATGCCGGCGAAGGGAGTGCAATGACCGAAACAGACACGCCGTCCTGGGGCATCGACCCCGTCCCCGAACGGCTACGCGTGCTCGGCGTCCTCGACGGGCTGCTGCTCTGGACGAACCTGTCGGTCTCACTACTCGTCATCGTCGCAGGGGCCTTCCTCGTGCTCCCGGCCGAGCAGTTCGGTCTTGGCCTGTCGCTGCCGGTCGCACTCGGCGCGATCGTCGCTGCGGCGATCGTCGGCAACGTCCTCCTCGGGCTCGGCGGCCTGATCGGCGCCGACGCGCGCGTGCCGACGATGGTGCTGATGCGGGCGCCGCTCGGACGGCGCGGCTCGTACCTGCCGACGGCGCTCAACATCGCGCAGTGCCTCGGCTGGTCGGTCTTCGAGCTGATCATCATCGCCACCGGCGCGAGCGCGCTCTCGGAGCAGCTGTTCGGGTTCGGCGGCGTGCCGTTCTGGAAGATCCTGTTCGGCGCGATCGCGACGGGACTCGCGTTCCTCGGCCCCGTCGGGTTCGTGCGCAAGTACGTGCGCAAGTTCGCGATCTGGATCGTCGTCGTCTCGCTCCTCTACCTCTCGTGGTGGTCGCTGCACGGGCAGCACACGGTCGCGCTCTGGCACCGCCATGGCTCGCACGCGTTCTGGCCCGGCTTCGACCTCGTGCTCGCGTCGATCATCAGTTGGACTCCGCTCGTCGCCGACTACACGCGCTTCTCCCGCTCGCGGGCAACCGGCTTCTGGAGCGTAGGCCTCGGCTACTTCATTCCGACGATCCCGCTGTTCGCGCTCGGTGCGGTGATCGCGATGTCACGCCACATCAGCGATGCGCCGGGGCTGCTGACCGCGATCGCGGCCGGCGGAGCGGCCAGCGTGCTCGCGCTGCTCGCGCTAACGGTCGACGAGAGCGACGAGGCGTTCGCCAACGTCTACTCCGGCGCCGTGAGCCTGCAGAACCTCGTCCCGCGTGTGCCGCAACGCGTGCTGGTCGCCGGCGTCGCTGCGACGGCCACGGTCGGCGCGCTCATGATCGACCTGCGCAACTACCAGCCGTTCCTCTACCTGCTCGGCTCGTTCTTCGTGCCGCTGTTCGCGGTCCTGCTCGCCGACTGGCTGCTCGCGGGCCGTCACTACGAGCCCGACCAGGTGTTCCGCGTCCCGGAGGTCAGGATCGAGATGATCGTCGCCTGGCTGGCCGGCTTCTGCCTCTACCAGTGGCTCTATCCGCAAGGACCGAGCTGGTGGACCGACCTGGTCGCGCACACCCACCCGCACGCGCTTCCCTGGGGCGGCGCCTCGATTCCGAGCTTCGCGGCGGCCTTCGCACTGGCTACGGCTGCGCGCCTGCTCGCGAGGAGGCCTATCCTCGCGAGCGCGTGATCGCGCTCATCGGGAACCTCTCGCGGGATCTGTTGCCCGGCCGGCCGCCGCAAACCGGCGGCGGGCCGTTTCACGGCGCGCGCGCCCTACAGCGACTGCGCGTGCCCGCGCGGGTATTCGCACGCTGCGCCGACGCAGACCGCGCCGCGTTGCTGCCGCCGCTCGCGCAGCTCGGGACACCCGTCCGCTACGTGCACGGCGAGTCGACCAACACGTTCTCGTTCTCCTACGACGGCGACATCCGGACCATGTCGATCGACGCGCTCGGCGACGTGTGGCAGCCGGCCGACATCCCGGAGCTGCCGACGGGGCGCTGGGTGCACGTCGCCCCGCTCGCACGCGGCGAGTTCCCACTGGAGACGATCGCCGCGCTCGCGCGAAGGCGGCGCGTGTCGTTCGACGGGCAAGGCCTCGTGCGCGTGCCGGAGATCGGGCCGTTGCGCCTCGACGACGATTTCGACCGCGAGCTCCTCCGCCACATCTGGGTCCTCAAGCTCGCAGACGAGGAAGCGGAAGTGCTCGGCGACCCAGCGGCGCTCGGCGTGCGCGAAGTCCTCGTCACGCATGGCTCACGCGGGTCGACCATCTACTACGGCGGGAAGACCGAGCACGTCCCTGCGCGTGCCGTCGGCACGGACCCGACCGGCGCCGGTGACGCGTACGCGACCGCGTACATCGTCGGGCGCAACGCGGGGTTCTCGCCGGCGGGCGCGGCTCGCCGCGCGACCGCCGTCGTTGCTTCGATGTTGGCTCGATGAACGTCCTCGTCGCCACCGTCGTGGGCTCCTTCGCCGTCGACCTCGAGACCGACGAGGTCGAGCCGTGGGACGGCGAGGTCTCGCCGCCGGCCGCTCCTTCGCTCAACCTGCCGCGCGTCGTTGCGGCCGCCGCGGTTGGGTCGACGGTGGTGGCGGTCGTCGACGCCAAGCCTCCGCTCCTCATCTCCCACGACACCGGCTCGACGTGGCGGGAGTCGGGCCGTGGGCTTCCGCCGGGCCGCGCGATCGCGATCTCGGAGGACGACCCCGACCTGCTCGTGTACGCGGGGCGCAACCTGCTCTATGTG
>Ga0207657_10008658_pt1 | contig 10302 bp, 8 predicted proteins | sample KBSC33metaG_FD_184316 | JGI IMG/M metagenome (GOLD analysis project Ga0207657, IMG submission 184316) | Corn rhizosphere microbial communities from Kellogg Biological Station, Michigan, USA - KBS C3-3 metaG (SPAdes) (version 2) | ecosystem: Host-associated > Plants > Roots > Rhizosphere > Soil ... | reverse complement strand
GCTGGCGTTTGCTGAGAACCTGGATGACATGCAGCGACGCATCGGGCGATTCGCGCAGGAAGGCGTGGAATTGCTCGCGGCTGAGGCAGAGCAGCGACGCGTCTGCCGCCACGCGGGCGGTTGCGGTCCGCTTCCCTCCGTCGAGCAAGCGGCGATCCGGAGCAGCATCGCGCCGTAGGCTTGTCCCGGGCGCTGCCGCGCAGTTTGTCATCCCGGCCGAGCGAAGCGAGAGCCGGGATCCATGTATCCCTGAATTCGCTGAAAGATGGATCCCGGGTCTTCGGCGCTCCGCGCCTTCGCCCGGGATGACAACTTCACCTTTCATTTGCTCTTCGCGGGAAAAATCACGCACGTCGTGGTGCCGTGCGCGAGCAGGTTGCCGGCCCCATCGCGGATGTCGCCTTCCGCCGTGCTGGTGGTGCGGCCCCGATGGATGAGCCGCCCGGTGGCGCGCACACGGCCCGTATCCTTCGTGATCGCGCGCGTGAGGTTCACCTTCACCTCGAGCGTCGTGTAGATCTCGCCCTTGGCCAGCGTGGTCTGCACCGCACAGGACGAACAAAAGCAGACAGAACAGACGGCACCTGCAATTCCCGGCGGAGAGCTTTCCGGAAGCGTGTACTGCGCGGACACAGACATGCCAGCGCGATTGGCTGAAGTCAATCTGGTCTATTATTCCGAATCCTCCTACGATAGCCGGATGTTCGCCAAGACCGACCTGGAAGGCCGGTTCGTTCTCAAGCGGATTCCTGAAGGGGATTATTATCTGGCGACAGTGTTGCCGGGTTATGCGGATCTGCTGAGTCTCATGACGAAAGCTCACTTGGAGGCAATGACAGTCGAGGAACGCAAGAAAATGCTGGCGCTGATGCCGAAGGTAACGATTTCTGCAGGCCATCCAGCGCATGTATCGATCCGAATTGAGCGAAGCACTGAGATTGACGGAACCGTGCTATACGACGATGGCGGTCCGGCGCCAGGACTGATGGTGAGCTACGCGCCTATGACCGCGGGAACGCCTGCGAAGGATATTGAAGGCTGGGTAATGTCGGGCATTCCAAACACATTCAGCGGACCGTCATTGACTGACGACAGAGGTCGCTTCAGAATTCTTGGTGTCTCCGCTGGTGAGTATCTGGTGCGAGTGACCGTTCCATTGCCCCTGAAACAGAATGAGGGTGCCATGCGATATGTGTCTGGCATCGAGAGTTCACTCCATCCGTTGAATGGGCTGAACGTATATTTCGGCGGAGCGTTGCGCGCGAGCAAAGCAAGAACGATCAAGGTGACCGCGGGTGGAAGCATCGATGCGAACATTACGATTCCGCTGAGCACTTTACATACGGTACGCGGGCAGGTGCTGCTTAAGAATTCGGAACTGCCAGCCGCATTTGCAAATATTCGGCTGCTGTATGCGGACACGAGAGAGGAGCTGCGCTCAACCTTCGCTACGGACGGAAAGTTCGAGATGAACTATGTACCTGAGGAAAGTTATCTGCTGCGGGCTGCGGCTGGTAAAGCACCGCCGAACCCGGACGATTTTGAAGGCCAGCGCTTCCATCAAATCACTTGGGCGTATCCGCGAGCCGGCAAGCTATCTTCCGAGGTGCCACTCAAAGTGGCCGGTGATCTGGACAACGTGACTATTACGGTTCCTATTCCCTCCGCGGCAGATGAGAAAGGGCCGCCCGTCTACCTCATAGTGGGTACAGAGCCCTCAGCGAATTGATCGGATCGTCAGCGTTACAGCGTTCTGATTCATCGGCGCGTGGCTCGCCTTTTCTCCATCCTGATACTGTGGGTGGCCGGGTGCCCCATCCTTCGCGCTTTTGCGAAGGGTGGGAAGCCGATACTGTCGATTGGCCGTAATAATCTGCAACTCTCGTCTGCGCGCAGTCCAACCCAATCGATTACACATAAACGTTGTGAAGTGGAAGTATTCGCACTTCTAATAGCCCACCAGAATCTCTGGCATGGAACGCGCATTTTAGACCGAGTGCGTTATGAGGCTTGTGCTTTCCCATCCTTCGAGCACAAAACTGCTCGAAGGATGGGGTACCCTGCAATGGTGCTGAATTTCAGGAGGACCACCCGGTACCCCTGATCATCGATAAATGAAGAGTACGTCCGCCTGACTCTCGCTCCACAACAAAACTTACAGCTCAAAGCTATCGGCTAGCATCCGCATCCAGCGTCAGCACTTCAAACGGCCTCAACATAAACTTGTGCAGCACACCTGCGTGTAGTGTGATCGCGGCGGCGCTTTTATCTGACACCCATGGGCTGTGTGCTTGATATGCCTGCGTTGCACCGGGCGGCAGTTCGAAAGCTCTCGCTACATTGATTGAGAATTCCTGTGGCTTGTCCGATGGATTGCGCAGCACTATGATCCCCCTCTGGGGCGTCCACGCAGCCCAGCCGTAGACTTCAAGCTTTGCGGGATCGCCGCCGATCCAGTGCGTGTCTTTGAGTACCTGTGCGTTGGCACGCGACCACTTGGCTGCTTCGGCGAGATCGTTCCAGTTCTGCTCGCTCAGCAGGCCCGGCGTTACGTACATCTCTTGCAACTGCGTGCCCTCGCCAAAGTAGTCGCGCACCTCGTCGCGGAAATCGCTGCCGGGATCTGTTTCGAGGTTCTGCGCCTTCTGCGCGTAGATGATGCCGTGCAGCATAAGCGAATTGAGCGGATAGAGCGGCCCGCCAAGCACGATGTTCTTATAGGTCTGCTCGTCGCGATAGGTAATCCACTTCTGCCGCCAGCTTCCTACGCCGTCAAAATTGTGGTCGTCACCGCCGCGCCAGATTGAGTCCGCATAGCGCAACCAGAAGGGCGAAGGTTTTGTTCCGGTGGTGAGATTGATGAAGATGTCCGGCTCCTGCTGGCGCAGTCGCTCGATGAGGTGGATGGCCGCGGAAAAATCGCTGTCGAAGAGGCTGCCGGGAAAAACCGTACTCGCGTTCCCCGTGCCATCGAACTTGAACTGATTGACGCCGTACTTCGCGATCATGTCGAGGCAGGTTTGCTCGAAAAGGCCATAGTATTTTGGCGCGGAGAGCGCGAAGCCGCCGTTCACAGTTTCGTATCCGGCCTTTTCTCCGGCGGCAATGCGCTGCTTCTTTGCAATTTGATACCCGCCCCAGGGCGAGAGCCACACACCGATGCCGAACCCGTATCCAGCAGCCGCTTCATGGATCTTCTCGAATCCGTTCGGCAGGCCAGGGTTGAAGTGCCACAGCGTTGTTGTATCGTCCCAGCCATCGTCAAACAGAAACGAGTCAAGCTTTACACCGCGCTTGCGCACCAGTTGCTCGCCGTACGCATGCACACGATCAAGAGCCGCCGCCTCGTCGAATCGATTGCCGTACCCGATGTCGTACCACGAGTTGTAATGCAAAAATGTGCGGTACGGATGTGCGCGCTCCTGCTCAATGTAGCTGAGGAATTCGCGGCGCATCTGCCCCGGCGCGGCAACACCCATCACTGACGAGTATGTGATGGAATTTCCCGGCACCAGCGGCAGTGTGCGGGTTAATGAAGCCGTCGCACGGCCGTCTTGTGCCGTGCTTACGGAAAGCGGCGACTCGAAGCCGAAGAAAAATTCGCCATCGACCATTGGCGAACCTGGGACTGTGCCAACCACTTTCGTCCCAGGTGCGGCAAAATCGAACATGCGCACTTCGGAAATGTCCACCGCCCTCGCAGTGGCTTTTAGCGTGACTTCCTGGCGGAGATAGTTGGCGCGGTTGCGCAGTATTGCGCACCAATGCACTGCGAGGGCCGCATCATCGACCGCCAGGTCCGCGCAGAAGCGTTTACCCGCTACATGCTCGGCGGCGCGTGAAGCCGTGCCGACCGGTGCCATGGTGGACTCAGTGATCGAGCCGGCAATCTTCATTTGCGAGGCCGCGATCACCCGGCCGTCGCTGAGCTTTACGCTAAACGCTTCGCCCGGTTGCAGCATTTTGCCGTCAGCGGCGTTCTTCAGCGATGCAAACCGCAGATGCCCATTCTCCACGACGAAATGCGCTGTCAGTCTTGGGCCGCTCAGGTCATAGGCTTGCTGCGACTGAGCTGACGCTGCGCAGAATGCTGTTAGCAGAATCGCTGCTGGTACACTTGCCCGCACTTGCATATGGGTCGAACTCCTTCTTGCTTTCAACCCGCCAAGTCTAAATCACAGGCTGCCCTTCGGGGGCTAAAGCCCTCAGGGATTTTGCGGCGTTGACGGCCCGACTGAAGTTGGCCCCTGATACGGAGCTTCGAGATGGCTGTCTTGTTTTCCCAGGTCCGAAAATCCGGATCTGGGGCACCCGGCTCCGATACACGAACACGGCTTGATCTTCAGATCAGTACGCTTGCAGTTGATCGAAGGGTAAGCGAATGCGGAAGCAGGTGGAGCCGGGTTCGGAGCGCACGCTCATGTGGCCCTTGTGCTTGCGTACAATGCGCATGGCGTTGTCCAAGCCGAGGCCGAGACCCTGTCCCGGAGCTTTGGTGGTAAAGAATGGCTCGAAGATGCGCTCCTGCAGTTCTGGCGGAATGCCGGGGCCCGTGTCCCAGATTTCTACCAGCAGCATTTCGCCTTCGAGTTTGCAGGCAAGCCGCAGGCGGCCCTGGTTGCCGAGCGCGTCGAGCGCATTCTCAATGAGCGCCGTCCACACTTGATTCAGTTCGCCGCCATAGGCATTAATGCGCGGCAGACCCGGCTCATAATCGCGCTCCACCTCGACGTTGGTCATGCGACTCTGCAGCATTTGCAGCGTCGCATCCAGGCCGGCCGGCACATCCACTTCAAGAATGGGCGCGCGGTCCATATTGGAGTAGGCCTTTATCGCATCGATCAAATCGAAAATGCGCGCCGTGGAGTGCGCCAGAGTTTGCACCGAGCGCGAAGCTCTGAGGAAGCGTGCGAAATACTGCAGCGTTATGCATGTTTCGCTTTCGCCTTCAAGTACTGCTCGCAGCTTATCGAGATCGGCCGTGGTGACGCCCTGCTCAGCCAATTGGGGAGCCACTTCCCACGGAGTTGGACAATGGATACTGTTGAGCCAGGTGCGGATTGATTCTTCGCGTTCAATGAAACTGATCGCATTCTGCTCGTGCCCAGCACGCCCAGCACCACGGGCGATAATGACTTCTTCCCATGCTTCGATGTCCCTGGCCTGCTCGTCATTCAGACTGAGCTTCACGTATTTGAAGCGGTTGGCGCGATTCGATTTCAACGCCTCAGCTAAACTCGCTGCGGCACTTTGCGCGGCAGATGCAGGGTTATTCAATTCGTGGGCAAGATTGCCGGCCAGCTTGCCAAGTGCGGAGAGCTTCTCCGCCTGCTGCTCGATGCGTGTGACTTCGCGCACGCGATCCAACAGCGTGGAGACTACGCGCTGGGTCATAGACGGAATGGCCTGCAGCATTTCCGGAAATATTTCCTTCGGAATCATGAGCGCCCATACGGGAGAAATGGCGAAGCCCTGGCCCCCGTAGCTTTTCATACGCGAGAAGGGCAGCACACCCGTCATCTGGCCGGCTCGCCCGATGAACAGCGCCATGGGTCCGCCGTGCTGACGGCGAACGTGGATCTCTCCCTTGAGGATCAAAATCATGTTGGTAGCCGCCGCGCCTTCTTCAAAAAGTACATCGCCGGCGTTAGCCACAAATTCCTGGCCGTGCCGCGCAAGCCAGAGGCGATCTTCGAGCGGCAATCCCTGGAGCGGACCGATGCGCTGCAATGCTTCTGCAATTTCTTCAGGCGGGGTGGGAGTGGCGGGAGTCGATACGGCGGGGGAAAGCATCCGGGGACCTCCGTGCGAACACCTTCAGAATAGCTGATGAATCCGAATAATCTGGGATCCTTGCATCTCTCCGCAAATTCATTCGGCAGTCGAGCTCAAAACGACACGTTGGCTGGCTCCGTGACCCGCAATACGCTCTGGTCGCCTGTCTTCGCTTTCCACGCGGCACGGATGGCATCAATCTTAGCTCTGTTTTCCTTGGAGTCGGGATAAAGAATAATGAGCATCTTCGAGCGCAGGCGCTCTACCCCACTACCGCCTCTGCCCTGCCATTGACCGTACACATCCAACACGCTGAGACCGGCGGGAAAACGCGGTGTCACCTCGCGGTCAAGGAAGGCTCGCCACTCCGCCTCGCTGATGCCCTGCTCGGGGCGATCGGCTGGCCCGAGCCCGAAGTAGAGCTTGGTGTCGACCCAATTCCGCGTTGTTCCGGGATGTTGAAGATCGCCGGTGAGCGTTGGCGCCGTCGCGGCGGGAACAGCTGTGCGGTTCGAAGCACACCCAACGGTCAGCAAAGCGGCAAGAGTTAGCAAGCCAACGCGCAGTCGCATCTCTCGGCTTGCTATTTTTCCACTTCAACGCCGCGCCAGAAGGCAACGAAGCCCCTGATTTTGCGGGCAGCAGGCTTCGGATCGGGGTAATACCACGCTGCGTCGGGATTATCCTGCCCGTCGATAAGCAGGCTCATGTAACGCGCCTGCCCCTTCCAGGGACAGGTGGATGTGGTGCTGCTTGGACGAAAATACTCCCGTTTCAGACTCGCCTCAGGGAAATACACATTCCCTTCCACTGTCTCGGTCGAATCACTTTCAGCAATGACTTTGCCGTTCCAGATCGCTCGCGCCATAGTGGTTTCACTGTTGTCTTTGTGCCGCACATGGCACAGAAATACCGACGGATACGACACTACCAGACTTTGCGAGGCGTGGCGAGTCCCAAGCGAGGTACGCTTTTCGCCGTGTTATTTCGCTGCCTGAATCGCGTCGATGTGGACGCTCTTGGCCGCGCCGTCAGTGGTGGCGGTTACGGTTACCTTGTCGCCGTAGAAGTTGGCAACGGCTTCAGGATTGTCGATGGTCCAGACGTTCTTGCCCTGGTCCACTAACACGGGCTTTTCGCCCCCCGCGATGCACTTTTTGACGCAATCTGAACCGCTGCCGGTATGCTTTGCGCCGCAAGCCGAGTCGGAAATAAAGCCGCTGATCTGCGACGAATCAGCCGCATTGGCCGCCAGGGCGATAGCAAATGCCGCCAGAGCAAAAATGGATACACGCTTCAAGGAGAACCTCCAGGGGAATGTAGAACAGCTACAATCATGCGCGCTCCCCCTGCTCGTTCGCAAGGGAACAAACGTCTCCTTTTGCCAGTATTGAAATTCCGAGCGTGCGGCTTTTATTGGGCGGACAGTCGCAGCCGGATTGCATCAACCGACTTCAGAACCGCTTCATAGCGCTGTCCTGCTGTTAAGAAGCGGCTTGTCAATTCCGATGTCTTGCTCAGGAACAGCGGATTCTTTTCTCTGATTGCGTCTAGAATATGTGCGAACTTTGCAAGCAGGAAAAAGCCCTCGCCATTCGTGTCGACAAATAGCTCGGCTGATACTGCTCCATGCACTACCAGCGCGGCAGCCATTTCCCAATAACTGAGCACCTGGCGCAGTTGCGGGTTGTGCGGATCTGCGGGGTTCTGCATCAAGGCGAGAACTTCGTCAGCTGTTTTCGGCCAAAATTGACCGACTACCCAGGCGCGCGATTCGCGCATGACTGCTTCGGTCCGTAGTTCGTATAGCTTCAGGATGATGTCGGCATCCGCCGGCGTCGCAAGCATTCTTTCCATCAGGGCCTCTTGGGTGCTCGCCCCCATACTACTGGATCGGGCTCGAATCTGCCGAGGGTTGCTTTCAGCTGGCTATCAGCTAAAAAGGGAGACCCATCCTTCTCGCAATCTTCGCGCGGGAAGGATGGGTTGGCTTTGGCCACTTATTTCGTCTGCTATGCGGAGACGAGAACCTTTTTTCCACCATCGGGCTCGACAACCGGTCCGCGGGTTTCAGGGGTCGGCGGCGGCGGAGCGTCCCCTATCCTCTTTGAGTAGCTGCATACCACCTTTGCGCCCTCTTCGGGTTCAGCTACCTTGGGCGCACCCTTTTTAGCGCGCTTCTTGGGCGCTGCCTCTTCCTCGGCGGCCTTCTTCTTATTCGGGCACTCGAGGAAGATACCGGACTTGAGCACCTTCTCAACGAGGTAGGGACTGCCGCACTCCGGACACTGTTTGGCGACGGGCTTCAGATTTGAAGTGAAGTCACATTTCGGATAATTCGTGCAACCCCAGAACACGTTGCCGCGCCGCGCTTTCCGCTCCGCAACGCCGCCCGTGCCGCACTTGGGGCACTTCATGCCTTCAATCAGGTTCTGCTTGATGTACTTGCATTTCGGGTAGCCGGAGCAGGAAACAAACTCTCCATACGCACCTTGCCGCAACACCAGCGGCTTACCACACTCCGGGCAGTCCTCGCCCGTGGGCTCAGGCGGCTTTTGCTGCTGCTTTTGGCTGAGCTTGCGGAACGTCTTGCAAGGCGGATCGGCGTTGTAATCCGGGCACGACATGAACGGTCCGAATAGGCCGCGGCGCATCACCATCACCTTGCCGCAGTTTTCGCAATATTCTTCGGTATCGCCCGCTTCCTGCGCCTCAGGCGTGTTTAGATCAGGCTTGGCGGCGATGTTCTCCTTGGTGAACGTGCAGCTCGTCGGGTCTTTCTTGTTGTAAGCCGAGCAGGCAAAGAATGTGCCGAATTTGCCCCACTTGAGCACCAGCGGCGATCCGCAAACCTCGCATTTCTCGTTCGTCACCTTCTCAAGGCGCTTAATGTTCTCCATCTTTTTGCCGGCATCATTCAGCTCTTTTTCAAAGTAGCCGTAGAAACCGTTCAGCAGATCGGTCCACTTCTCTGAGCCCTCTTCAATATCGTCCAGCTCCGATTCAAGCTTCGCTGTGTAAGCAGTGTCGAAAATGTATGGGAAATTTTTGACCAGCAGATCGCAGACCACCACTCCGATTTCAGTGGGGTAGAACCGTCCGCGCGAGCCGCCGTGCTTTACCACGTATTCGCGATCCTGAATCGTATTGATGATGGAGGCATAGGTTGACGGACGCCCAATGCCGCGCTCTTCGAGTTCCTTTACAAGGGACGCTTCGTTGAAACGTGGGGGCGGCTGGGTAAAGTGCTGCTCCGGGTCAAGCTTGTCCAACTCCAGCGTCTTTACGCCATCGAGACTGGGCAGCTTGTTCGACGACTCGTCATCGTCGTCCTTCTTCTCCTCGGCCACCTCGTACACCTTGAGGAAGCCGTCGAAGCGCATCACTGAACCGCTCACGCGGAAATCGTAGGTCTTGCCATTCTTGCCGGACTTGGCCGCGATATTTGCCGTGGTCACGTCGTAGACTGCCGGAACCATTTGCGAAGCGACAAAGCGTCGCCAAATGAGCGTGTAAAGCTTCAACTGCTCATCGGTGAGATATTTCGCGATCGAATCGGGCGTGCGCGAAGCGTCGGAGGGCCGAATAGCTTCGTGAGCGTCCTGCGCGTCCTTCTTACCCTTGTACATGTTGGGACTCTCGGGCAGATACTTCGAGCCGAGTTGTTTTGCGATCCACTCGCGCGCTCCGGTGATAGCTTCGGGGGCCACGCGGGGTGAATCAGTACGCATGTACGTGATCAAGCCGACGGTGCCTTCAGCCCCTACGTCGATGCCTTCATAGAGCCGCTGCGCCACACCCATGGTGCGCCGAACGTTGAAGCCGAGCTTGCTTGAGGCGTCGCGCTGCAACTGGCTGGTGATGAACGGAGCGAGCGGTCTGCGCTGCTGCTCGCGCGCCTGCACGGACGTCAGGGACCATTTGGCGCTGTTGAGCGCATTAATGGTCTCGTCCATCGTGGGCTTGTCGCCAAGTGCGTTGGCAATGAATTGCGCTTTGCCGTCCTTATCCTGGCCATTGGCTACGCGCGCCGGCCCGCCGTCAATGCCGATGAATCGCGCCTTCAGGCTCTTGTCCGCCTGCTTCTCCGGGTGAAGCATGGCGTCCAGCGTCCAATATTCAACCGGCTTGAACGTTCCGATTTCGCGTTCGCGCTCCACGATGAGCCGCACGGCCACTGTTTGCACGCGCCCTGCTGAGAGCCCGCGGCGCACCTTATCCCAGAGCAGCGGCGAAATTTGGTAACCGACAAGGCGGTCGAGAACACGACGCGTCTGCTGCGCGTCCACCAGGTTCTGATCGATATCGCGCGAATGCTGAAATGCCTCCTGCACAGCTTTCTTCGTAATCTCGTTGAATGTGACCCGACGGATCTTTTTCCGTTCCTTGGCGCTGGTTCCAAGCTGCAGCGCGAGATGATATGCGATTGCCTCGCCCTCGCGGTCAGGGTCAGGTGCCAGGTAGATTTCATCCGATTTCGCGGCCAGCTTCTTGAGCTGCTCGACAACCTTCTCCTTGCCGGGAGAG